>ENA-ORLJ01000050-ORLJ01000050.1-human-gut-metagenome-genome-assembly--contig:-NODE-50-length-41747-cov-25.3959_pt1 | contig 41747 bp, 45 predicted proteins | sample MGYA00243068_ERZ508826 | MGnify/ENA primary metagenome ERZ508826 (study PRJEB26277, sample SAMN04329849) | human gut metagenome | biome: human-associated habitat | host: Homo sapiens | place: USA...
ATAGCAGAACGCAGTAATTCAGAAGCTCAAGCCAATTTAGCTCAAAAGATTACAAAATCAATGGACTTGATGAGAGCAGATGGTGGTCTTGAAAGAACATATAATAGTACAGATGAATTTGTAGATGAATTTTCAAAATATATAAAAATAAGTACCCGATGTGATGCAGATCATATTGCAGATTGTTGGCCGACAAAAACAGTAACCACAACAGATGGTGAAACTTATGATGTATCAAAAGCAAAAACAGGTAAAAATTTAAATTTAAAAGATAACAAGAGTAATAACGTTGGAATTATCTTAGCTGATGGAGCAACACTAATATTAACCTACAATCCAAATGCAGGGATAATCGGAGATGGCGATACAGTAACCCCAAGTTTTGCAGATTTACCGATTGGTTTTGGAAGAACAAAGAAATTTGCATATACAACAAGTGTAACAGACCCAATCGACTTTGTAATGGACGTTAATGGTTTTAAAGGACCAAACAGTGAAGCACGTAACGGCAAACAATACGATATCCGTAGTTTCAAAGTTGCAAAATTCTCTAAGGGCTGTGCAGGGAAAGATATTAATGGAATAGGTTGTGTATATCAATTACCATCATATAGTCCAATTAAAGCCGGCACAGAAGATATGAAAAAGTATGATCCGAAGTATGACGCAGTAGGATATACTGATGATAACTATTGGGCAGGAGCAAAGAAAGCATGTGATGAGCTAGGTATGAGTTTGCCAGATCCTTCAAAACTTTATAGATTATATCAAGCAGCTAAGAAAGATTCCAGCTTCTTAGGTTTCCCAGCTTACGTCTGGTTCTGGACGTCTGAGGAGGGCCGCGATGGCTTCGCGTTCGACATGTACTTCAACGAGGGCAGAATGTACCACGGCCTCAAGAGCGGCAGCAGCAGTAAGGCCTTGTGTGTAGGTGATTAGTTAAAGTTTATAGGTCTATAAGTGATTTACAGTAAGCGGGGATTATACCCCCGCTTACTGTTTTTTGAACAAGAAATAAAACTGTTACCAACCTTAATCGGGGAGGGAACAATAAAACTGTAAAGAACTTATTCACCTTTCACAATTAACTTTTCATCAATTACCCTAATCATATAAATATCCTATTGATTTTAGTTGCAATTTCCATTAAAATAATCTTAATTGAATAAAAGGAGAAAATTATGGCTCAACAATTTAATCCACAGGGCATGAATGCTCAAAATATTAAAAAACGTTATGCAGTTTTGGTTTTTATCAAAGGTTCAACTGCACCGTTAGTTTTGTATGTCAAAGAAGCTCAGGCTCTTTATCAAGAACTTGTTGAAAAAATGCAATCAAATAATGCGATTTTAATTGAAAAAGATACTGACGGACCTTTGAAAAAAGTTTGTTTTATCTCTAATCAGATTGCAGCTCTTGCTATTCAAGAAGAACAATATGTATAATTTTGTTTAGGTTAATCCAAGCAAGAATAGTTAAAAATTATGGAAAAGATATTATCAATAGAAGATTTAGAAAATGCCGAAAATAAGACACTCTATTGTACCTTTGATGAAAATATCGAGGGAATAGATTGTGTTACCCCAATTCATGCCGAACTTTGTGCAAAATCGTTAGGTGAATTTATTCAAATTACAGGTCATGTTACAGGAGTTGTAAATTTGGAATGTGATTTGTGTCTTGAAAAATTTGAATATAATTTGGATTTTGATATTGACGAGTTATTCTCAAAAGGTTCATTACTCGGGGATTACGAGGAATCAGGACAAGAGTTTGAAATTAAAGACGGACAGTTTGTTACTGATTTGAATGGCGAAAAAGAGATTGATATTTATGACTTATTGTATCAATCCGTAATATTAAATTACCCAAATAAAAAAGTTTGTGGTATTAATTGTAAAGGGAAAGATTTTCTATCAGAGGAAAATATTCCCGACCCAAGACTGGATGTCTTTAAAAATATCCAAATTAACCCAAAAGATTAGTTAGTAGAAAATAAAAAAGGAAAGACAAAAATGGCAGTACCTAAGAAAAGAACAGGACATTCCGCTCAAGGTAGCAGAAGAGCAAATTGGAAAGCTACTAAACCGGAAACTACTAAATGTCCTAATTGCGGTGAAACAGTTTTAACACACACAGTTTGTACAGCATGTGGCACTTACAAAGGCCAACCTGTTAAATTAGCAGATAAAGTAGCTGCTGCAGAAGCTCCAGCTAAAAAAACTGCTAAAAAATCAACTAAAAAAGCAGCTCCTAAAGCTGAAGAAGTTAAAGCTGAAGAAACTGAAAAAACAGAAGAATAAATAAGTAATAATCGGAAGCGGCAAATTTATTGGCGCTTCCGATTTTAACCAAACTTTGGAGAGAGAAGGATATGGCAAGAATAGCAATAGACGCAATGGGCGGTGATTATGCACCAAGAGCAATAGTTGAGGGTGCTTTGTGGGCAGCACAAGAGTATGGTGTTGGCTTGGAGCTTGTTGGTAGAAAAGATGATATCCAAGCAGAATTGGATAGGATTAAAGCTGCCGGTTGTATTTATTCTGATTGCGGGACAAAAGGTCATAATAGAAGAATCAAGATTGATGTTGATAAGATTGATTACACAATAACACATGCCTCTGAAGTAATTGGCATGGGTGAAGCTGTTGGACAATCAATTCGCAGGAAAAAGGATTCTTCCATCGTTGCATCAGTTAGAGCTGTTGCTGAGGGGCGATGTGAAGCTGTTGTTTCTGCAGGTTCAACAGGAGCGGCTATGGCTGCCAGTTTGTTCGGATTGGGTAGAATCCACGGTGTAACAAGACCTGCAATTGCTGTTACTATTCCTACAATGAAAAATCCGGTTGTATTAATTGACGGAGGTGCAAATAGTGATTGTACTCCAGAAATGCTTACTCAGTTTGCAGAAATGGGTATGGCTTATGCAAAACATATTGTCGGAGTTGAAAATCCAAAGGTTGGTATTTTAAGTATTGGCGAAGAAGAGGGTAAAGGCAATGCCCTTGTTAAAGAGACTTATCCTTTACTAAAAGAAATGCATGAAGCAGGCAGAATTGATTTTGTCGGTAATATTGAGGGTAAAGAGTTATTCATTAACAAATGTGATGTTGTTGTTTGCGATGGTTTTGCCGGAAATATTGCATTGAAAGTTACAGAGGGAACTGCTTCAATGTTATTAAAAATGATTTCTACGGAGTTCAAATCAGATTTAGTTGGTTGCATAATTGGTTTACTTGCAAAACCTTTCTTGAGAAGGATTTTGAAAAAAATCAATTGGGAAGTATTTGGCGGAATGTTGTTACTTGGTGTTAAGGGCATTTCGGTTATTGCTCACGGACGTAGCTCATCTTATGCAATGAAAAATGCTGTTAGGGCGGCTGTGAGAGTTTTAAATAAAGATATTAATTCTAAAATTGCAGAAAATATAAATAGATAGGAAAATAATAATTATGTCAAATAGTGTAAAACCTTTAAGAATTGCCGGTGTTGGATATTGTGTTCCGGATACGGTGATAACAAATGAAGATTTAACAAAATTATATGAAACATCTGACGAATGGATTTTTACTCGTACAGGTATCAAGGAAAGGAGAGTTGTTTCAGGTAATGAAAGTGCTATTGATTTAGGTTTAAAAGCGGCTGAACGTGCTTTAGAAAAATCTAAAATTAAAGCAGAAGATATTGATTGTGTAATTGCTGCAGCTTCTGCTCCACCTCAATTGTATCCTGCTTTGGCATGCGATATTCAAACAAGACTTGGAATTCCTAATTATGTTCCATCATTTGACTTAACTGCTGCTTGTACAGGTTTAATTTATTCTTTGCAAGTTGCAAGAGGGTTAATCGGTTCTGGCTTATACAAAAACATTTTGATTGTTGCTGCGGATAACAATTCTCGTTTAGTTGATTGGAAAGACAGAGGTACATCAATTTTGTTCGGTGATGGTGCAGGTGCAATGGTTGTAACCGAAGCTGAAGACGGTGTTGATGATATTTTATCACTAGATGTTAGGGCTGATGGTGCTATTGGTCAATATATTTCAATGAATATGCCTGGTGAAAATTGTCCGTTGGTTGCTCCTTGTGATCCGGTTGATTCAAAGATTCACATGGCTGGCCGTGATGTTTACAAATTTGTTGTTACAACATTACCAAACTATGTTGATAAATCAATTGAAGAAGCTGGTATGAAAGCCGAAGATATTGATTACTTAATTCCACACCAAGCAAATCAAAGAATTATTGAAGCTTTGCAACAAAGATTGAAATATCCAGATGAAAAAGTTATTTCTAATATCAAATATTATGGAAATACTTCTGCTGCTTCAATTCCAATTGCATTGGTTGAGGGTGTTGAAAAAGGCAAAATCAAGCTTGGTTCAACTGCAATTCTTTGCGGATTTGGTGCAGGTATGACATGGGGTGCTGCTGTTGTAAGACTTCGTGAAGGTATTTGCTAGAACTAATTTGAAAATAGTTTTTAATAAAAAGGTGTGACTTAGGTCATGCCTTTTTTTGTTGATATTTTGCGCTAAATGTGTTAGTATCACGGTATGGAAAATCTTGATTTTACAGCATTAGAAAATTCTCTTCAGCGATTGGGTGAAGTTGTTGAAATATATAAAAAAAATCCACAAGATACTATTGTTAGAGATTCTTTAATTCTGCGTTTTGAGTTTACTTATTCTATAACATTAAAAACATTGAGAAAATATTTTATTGAGAGAGCATTTATTATTGATGATGTTAATAAATTGTCTTTTAATGAAATGGTTAGAACTGCAATGCAACTAAATCTTTTAAAATCTGATTTAGCAAAATGGACTGAATTTAGAGAAATGAGGAATTTGACTTCTCATACTTATGATGAAAATGTTGCGCTAAAAGTTTCCGGCATCGTTCCTGATTTTTATGAAGAAATAACATATTTATTGAAAGAGTTAAAAGGTATCAAGTAAATGAAAACTCTTGATTTGGAAAAAAAATATCAGGATTTTATAATTGATTTGGTTTCTAAGATTGTGCCGGAAGTAGAAATTTTTATTTACGGTTCAAGAACCAAGGGTAAAGCTTTGAAATATTCAGATGTTGATATTGCATTGAAATGTAATAAGGAAATTCCGTTTGATAATATTTTGAGATTAAAAGCTTTGTTTAGCGATTCAACTTTCCCATATATGGTTGATATTATTGATTTGAATAGTATTAGTGAAAAGTTTTTCAGTTTAATTAAAGATGATTTAATCAAAATTAACTAAAACTCTGACTTTTGCCTTAATATGTTTTACTTTTAGTGTATTTATTATATAATTTACTTATAAATTTGTATTTTAGAAGATAAAGGGAGTTATTTTATGGCTAAAAAAATCGCGTTTTTATTCCCAGGACAGGGTTCTCAATCTGTTGGAATGGGAAAAGATTTATATGACAATTTTGATGCTGCAAAGAATGTATTTGACAGTGCAGATAAAGTTTTAGATAAAAGTATTACAACTTTATGTTTTGAAGGACCGGAAGAGAATTTGAAACAAACAGTTAATACACAGCCTTGTATTGTAACAATGTCAATTGCAGCTTTGGAAGCATTAAAATCTCAATTGGATATCACTCCGGCTTGTACAGCGGGTCATAGTTTGGGTGAATATTGTGCAATGTATTGCTCTGGTGTTATGAATTTAGAAACAACATTGAAAGCAATTCAAAAAAGAGCTGATTTAATGGGCGCAACAAAAGGTGGTGCTATGGCTGCAATTTTGAATGCTCCAGAAGGTAGTCTTGAAAAAGCTTTGAAAGAAGCATCAAGTGTTGGTTATGTAGATGTTGCAAATTACAATTCACCTGCACAAGTTGTTATTACAGGTGATGAAGTAGCAGTTAAAAAAGCCGGAGAGTTATTGTCAGAAGCAGGAGCAAGAAGAGTTGTTCCTTTAGCAGTATCTGGTGCTTTCCATTCTAAATTCATGGAGCCTGCCGGAAAAGAATTTTCATCATTTGTATCAGAACTTGATATGAATAATGCTGAAACTCCGGTATTTACTAACGTTGACGCTCAAGCAACAGTTTTGGCTGCTGAATTCAAAAATAAAATGCCTAAACAAATTTATTCATCAGTTCACTGGACTCAAACTATAGAAAATATGATTAATGATGGTGTTGATACATTTATCGAAATTGGACCTGGAAAAGTTTTGGCAGGTTTGAATAGAAAAATCAATTCTGATGTTAAAACGTACAATATCTTTGATAAAGATTCTTTGGAAGCTACAGTTAATGCTTTAAAAGAAGAAATGGCTGCTGTATAATAAATAGTTAAGAAAAATAATATTTAACAATAAGGAGAAAATTATGACAGATAAAAAAGTTGCATTAGTGACAGGTGGCTCACGCGGTATTGGTAGAGCATGTGCTATTGAACTTGCAAAAGCAGGTTGTGATGTAGTTATCAACTATGCAGGTAATGCAGAAGCTGCAGCAAAAACAGTTGAAGAATTAAAAGCATTGGGTTCAAATTCTGAAAGCTTTAAATTTGATGTTTCTAATCAAGCAGAAGTTGATGAAAATATTGCTAAAATCGTTGAAAAATATGGAAGAATTGATGTTTTAATCAATAATGCAGGTATTACACGTGATGATTTGTTTATCAGAATGGGTGAAGACAAATGGAATGCGGTTATTAATACAAATTTAAGCAGTGCATTTTATGTTTCAAAACCAGTTGTAAAACTTATGATGAAACAAAGAAGTGGAGCTATTGTTAATATGTCATCAGTTGTAGGTTTGTATGGTAATGCCGGACAAGCTAACTATTCAGCTGCAAAAGCAGGTTTGATTGGTTTTACAAAATCATTGGCAAAAGAACTTGGTTCTCGTGGTGTTAGAGTCAATGCTGTTGCTCCAGGGTTTATTGCAACAGATATGACAAAAGACTTGCCTAATATTGATGAATACTTGAAAGCAATTGCTTTGAGAAGAATGGGTAAAGCAGAAGATATTGCAGCTGCAGTTAAATTCTTGGCACTTGATACTGATTATATTACAGGTCAAGTTTTGGAAGTTGACGGCGGTATGATTATTTAGTTTTTTTTAATGAATTATATAAGGAGTAGCGAGATTACCTTGCTACTCCTTTTAATATGTTTATAAAAATATGTAGGTCAGATTTACTAATCTGATACATAAAATTATTTAAAAGGTTTTTGTGGTAAATAGCAAATTTTGTAGTTTAATGCGTCAAGTATAATTTCAAGTTCTCTAAGATTGATGGTTTCGTTTTTTAACTTTTGAGATAAATTTTGTATTGAAAAATTTTTCCCTTTCTTTTCTGAAATAATTTTTGCTAGTTGTGTCAAAGTTATGTCTTTATCTATTAAAAGTTTTTTGATGTCATTACTTATACTCATTCTCTAAGAATACAATATTTTAAAGTCAGTTTGACAAAATTAAATATATAATTTAAAATTAAATATATAATTTAAATAAGGTAAGCAAAATGAATTATAAAAATAAAGAGCATGTCATTTTGACTCGTAATGACAATGAGGTTTGTTTCCTCTCCTTAGGTGGGAGAGTTGGCAAAAAGAAAGCCGCTTTCACACTTGCAGAGGTTTTAATCACCCTCGGAGTAATAGGAGTAGTTGCAGCAATGACGATACCTTCTTTAATTCAAAAATATTCAAATGAAAGAAATTCCGCAATTTTAAAAGAGGATTATTCTATTTTACAGCAAATGATGCTTTCTGCTAATGATAATGGAGCTTTTATAAATCTTGAACAAAATGATGATACAAATGAACGAAAATGGTTTGAAGAATATTTTATGTCATATATTAAAACGGCACATGTTTGTTATGGAGAAAGTGGTTGTTGGAGTAACAATATAAAAAATCTCCGAGGAGAAGTAGTTTATAATGGCGATGTTGGTTGTGGACAAGGTTCAGTAACTTTTGTGCTAAATAATGGAAGTTATATTTGTATTGATGCCTATGGTACAAATACTGTAGATGTTGGATTGTTGATAGATGTGAATGGTTCGCAAAAACCTAACATTATAGGAAAAGATATTTTTGTTGTATTGTTTAAAGATGAAAAATTCCTCCCAGGAGGCTATAATAAAACAAAAGATGAAATTGAAAATAATTGTAGCAAAAATTGTTCTGGAGATAAATATAGTTGTGGAGAAGCTTGCTTAATAAAGGCAAAAAATCAAGGTTTTAAACTTCCTGTAGTAAAATAATTATTTTTTGTTTTCAATGCTTCAAACATTTTTCAAATTCGGGGAATGAAATATTTACCCATTCAAATCCATTGATTGTAATTTCTTTTTTACTACAAATTAAACAAGAAACAAATAAACTCATTGCTAATCTATGCTCGTGGTAAGTTATATAGGTTAGAATTTACTCTAATCAGGCTCGTATACCCCTCTTCCTACCCCTCCCCCACGTAGCTGGGAGGGAATAAATTAAAATGTAATAGACTTTTCATCATTCACTACTCACTTTTCACCTGTTAATAAAAGTAAAGTTTTTTAACAAAAGGGGTAAGGTTTTGTAAATTCCTTGCAAAAAAATATTTAACAGTTTATAATAATGCAAGAAACGTATTTAGTAATACACGAATAATAAAGAGGAAAAAGAAGATGAGTACATTAGACACAGTAAAAAAAGTTGTAGTAGATCAATTAAGTGTTGACGAAAAATTAGTTACACCTGAAGCTCGTTTCACAGATGATTTAGGTGCTGATTCATTAGACACAGTTGAATTAGTTATGGCTTTGGAAGAAGAATTCAAATGCGAAATTCCTGATGAAGACGCAGAAAAAATTCAAACAGTTCAAGATGCAGTTAACTACATTGACGGCAAATTATCTCACTAATTGAATTTTTTAGAATTTTTTAAAACTGGATTTTTATATTTGCGAGAGTGAGATATATTTATTTCATTCTCGCATTATTTATTTTAAAGGGGATTCTTAAATGGATAAAAGAAGAGTAGTAATTACAGGTTTGGGAGCAGTAACACCGTTTGGTGTTGGTGTTGATAAATTCTGGGAAAGTTTGAAAGCCGGTAAAAGCGGTATTTCAACTTCAGAATCAATTGATATCGACAAGCACGTTGTAAAAATTTCCGGTGAAGTTAAAGATTTCCACCCTGAAGAATACATGGACGCTAAAGAGGCGAAAAAAATGGACAGATTTATTCAGTTCGCTATGGTTGCGGCTGATGAGGCTGTTAAAGATTCAAAATTGGATATTGAAAAAGAAGATCCATATAGAGTTGGTGTTATTGTTAGTTCTGCTGCCGGTGGTTTCAGAACTTTTGAAGAAAATCACATGAGAATTATCCAAAAAGGACCTAACAAATGTTCACCATTTACGGTTCCTATGATGATTGTTAACATGCCATCAGGCAGAATTTCTATGAAATATGGATTTAAAGGTATAAACAAAGTTGTTGTTTCAGCTTGTGCAACAGGTTCACACTCTATTGGTGATGCTTTCAGAGCTATCCAATATGGTGATGCAGATGTAATGGTTGCAGGTGGTGCTGAAGCTACTATTTGTGATGTTGGTGTAGGTGCTTTCTCTGCAGCAAGAACACTTTCAAAACGTAACGACGAACCTCAAAGAGCTTCAAGACCTTATGACAAAGACAGAGATGGTTTTGTTATGTCAGAGGGTGCAGGTGTTTTGATTTTGGAAGAATACGAACATGCCAAAAAACGTGGCGCTCATATTTATGCAGAAGTTGCAGGTTATGGTCAAACAGCTGATGCTTATGATATTGTAGCTCCTGCTCCAGATGGTTCCGGTGCTATCCACTCTATGGAGTTTGCGTTGAAAGATGCAGGTATGAAACCATCAGAAGTTCAATACATCAATACTCACGGTACAAGTACCGGTTTGGGTGATAAAGCTGAGTCTCATGCTGTTGCAAAAGTATTTGGCGATAGAAAAGTTAACCCTGATTTGTATGTGACTTCTACTAAGAGTATGCACGGTCACATGTTAGGTGCAACTGGTGCTGCAGAAGCAATTGCTTGTGTTAAAGCAATCAATGAGAATATTGTCCCTCCAACAATCAACTTGGATAACCAAGATGAAGAGGTTGCAGATTTGAATTATGTTCCATACAAAGCCGTGAAAGCTGAACTTCATGCTGCATTGTCAAATTCATTTGGTTTTGGCGGACAAAATGCTTCTTTAGTATTTAAAGAAGTTTAGTTCAGATTTAAAATTTGATTAAACATTAAAAATCTTCCTGCGTGAGGTGGGAAGATTTTTTTGAACTTTTTATTTTTGTTTTCGTTTTATTAATATAGTGTTGAAATTTCAAAAATTTTTCGCTAATAATGAAAAAAGAGGTGTAGAAATGAAAAAGATTTTGGTATGTTTAACAGTTTTGGCATGTTGCTCTACTCCGGTTGTATTTGCTGAAACATTCACTGCTGTTTCCGAAGTGCCTAATGAGAATGTTCAAATAACCAAAAATGTTTCTAAGGATCCTTATTTCAGGTTTTATAATGTTGATTCTCAAAATGTTAGTGTAAGTTACAATAATTTGAGCCGTGATGAAGAAAAGGCTTTATTAAAAAATTTGTCTTCTTATGAAAAAGACAATTACAAATATGTAAAAAAGGTACAAAAATTAATTAGCCAAAATCGTTGGAATGAAGTTTTTTATAAATATCCGAATTTCTATCCTGCTTATATTCAGTATTATGATTATTATCATTCAAAGAACGATTATCAAAAAGCTTTACCTATTCTTGTAAAAATAAGCAATTTGAATAAATATAACAATGTACTTGATAACAGCTCAATTGATTATAATTTAGGTGTTTTGTATTTGTATAATTCTCAGTATTCTCAAGCATTAAATTATCTGAAAAAGTTTGAATATAAACAAGATGAAAATATAATTTCTGCAATTGCGGATTGTTACTATTATACAGGCAATTATAATGCGGCAATTTCATACTTAAAAAAATTACCATCAATGGAGTATCATAATAAAGAAACGGCTTATGGCGCTTATTATGCACTTGGTAATTCAATTGAGGCGAATAAATATGCAAAATCTTTATTAAGCACAAATTATAATTTTGATAATCTTTTGAAGGTTGCGCAAACATGTTCAAATAATAGTGACAAATTGACTTATGCATATAAGGCAAAGGGTATGGCAACAAGTGATAGGGAGTTAAAATCTGTAAATCATATTATTGCGGGTCTTGAACAAAAGAAGCTTGAACAAAGAGTTGTAGGATTGACGCAATTTGTAAAACTTCCGAAATGGGTAGATTATGAGAAACAAATTCCATCAAATGTTGCTATAGCAGAGTTATCAGCAAAACAAGATGAATTTTTTAAAAATGCAAATTTATATTTGAACAAATACAAGGGGCAACAACTTACTAATGCGTTTAATTCGTTAAATCAAGATTTTACAAATTATATTCAGAATAAACAAAATCAATATTACCAGCAACAACAATTAAAAGCACAAGAAGAACTTGTACAAGAACAACAGAGAAACAATATGTTGCAACAACAGTTGTTGTATGAGCAAAGAATGAGAAATTATTTGGAACGACAAAATTTCTATTATATGTCACGACCGTATTATTATAGTCCGATATATCACGGTTGGTGGTAGGTTAGTTTTGCGGGGTTGAATATTTTTTATAAACGTCTACAACATTTTGATACATTGTAGGTAATTGTACAACTTTATGTGTCAGATAGTATGGGTTTGTAAATGCGGAGAAAATTTCTGCACCAACTCCAGTAGTTGTCGCAACAGTATATTTTAATACTTTGTTATCAATACTTTTGCTAAATTTTTGTCTAAATGGGTTGCTACTCTCATAGATATCATAAGTCATTGTGTCAATAACTTGGGGTACAGGTGTTGAATCAACCCAATTGGAAAGTATAGATAAATTTTGATTAATAGCGCTATTTATTGAATCCATATTATTATTAAATCAAAAAAAAATATTTTTTGCAGAAAGTGTTTAAAGAAAGAAGATGGCAGAGCTTTGCTCTGCCATCTTCCAGAATAGTTTATTTCTCTGTAAAATTATAATAAATTTTTCAAATAATTCGGAAGAGCGAAACGTGCGTTGTGGTAATCTTTGTTGTAGATTTTACAAGTTGGAATAATTTCATTTGCACGTTCATCGTTGTAATATTCTAAAGGTTTAACATCTACAGAGCAGAAAGCCCAAGCCCAATATCCTCCTGGGTATGTTGGGATATTTGATGTGTATGTTGAAACGATTGGGAATACTTTTTTCAATTGTTTATACATTTTTTGAACAGATTCTTTTTGAGCAAAAGGTGATTCTGATTGTGCAACCATAATTCCACCTTTTTTGAGAGAATTTTTAACGTTTGTATAGAATTCATCTGTAAATAATCCTTCCCCCGGACCCATTGGGTCAGTTGAATCAATTAAGATAATGTCAAATTCATCTTTTTTATCTTTAATGTACTCAATGGCATCTTGTACAAGGATTTCAACTTTAGGGTTGTCAAGTTCGCAAGCGATTGTTGGAAGATATTTTTTGCAAGCTTCAATAACCATTCCGTCAATTTCGCACAGAACAGCTTTTTCAACAGTTTTGTGTTTAAGAACTTCTCTAATTGTTCCTCCGTCACCACCACCGATAACAAGAACAGTTTTAGGGTTTGGGTGTTGCATCATAGGAATGTGTGCAATCATTTCGTGGTAGTGATATTCATCACCCTCAGTTGTCATCATTAAATCGTCAAGAGTCAAAACTCTGCCTAAATCCGATTCTGTTTCAAAAACTTCAACTTTTTGGAATGGTGATTGTTCAGAAAATAAAACTTTCCCAGCTTTTATTGCAATTCCGTATCCCCCTGGGGTAATTTCGTGATAGTAACCGTTTTCGATACCATTTTTCATTTTTTATTAAGTCCTTTCTTTTTTTTCAAGACAAATTGAGTAACATTATTTCAATGTTACTCAATTTTAGCATATCAAAAATAGTTTTCAAACTAGGTTAAATAATTGTCAGTATTGGTTCCTCGTTTTTGTGGGTCATCTATAAAATTAGTTTTTGTTTTATTTTCACCTGTTGTTGTTTTATATCGGATTTACTATTCATTTTTTTTAATTGGGGCGATGTTGTAGATTACAAGTAATGTCAAAATCGCAATTACACCATAAGTTTGAAATTTTATAATAACGAAAAATACGATTATACTTATTATTACAAAAAGAATTGAATATTTGATTATATTTGATACCCGTTTGCTGATTTTTCTTTCTTCACGGATTTCATTTGCCATTTTTTCAATATTTGATTGTTCTTTGGCTTTTTCTTCTGTCTCTTCGTCAATCAGATTGCTTTCTTTTAATTCCTCAACAGAATCTCTGTAGGTTCTATTGACAAATCTTTCAACTAGTGACAAAATAACTTCATTTGGCGCATCATTTTTTACACAAGCATACATAACTTCCCACATTGTAAACCATATTTTTTGCATTACGATTTTCCAATATTTTGCAGGAATTCCTGAACGGAAAAGGTCGATTTCTTTGTGGAATGACCATTCTGCCATTACTTGAATATAAAAACACTGAGAATCAAAATCTAATTGCGAAAATTCTTCATCATCTTCCATTGAAGAAGCTAAAAGGGTGGCAGACTTTCTGATGTTGCTGATTAAGTAATCTTTTTGGAGAGCATTTACGTCTTCCGGCAACATTGGTGTCATTTGTTCAATCAGACTTTCTATATATTCGGTGTATTTTTTGTCGATTTCTTTTTCGTCCATTTCATTATTATAGGCAATAAGTCTTTAGAATTTGTCATATATATAGACTAATTATTAAAAATTTTCAACAAAAAACCCGCCTTCTTTTGGAAAACGGGTCTTTTGATCTTTTATTGAAAAGTATTAGTGTTTTATTGGACAGTCAAGAATTAGTCTTTAGCATGTCCTGCTGTACCTAATACATCTCTCATTTTGTGCATAACCATTTCTTTAACAGCTGTTCTTCCTGGTCCCATGTATTCTCTTGGGTCGAATTTTTCTGGGTGTTCAATGAAGAATTCTCTGATTGTAGAAGTCATTGCAAGTCTTAAATCTGTATCAATGTTGATTTTTGCAACACCGTGTTTAGAAGCATAATTAAGCATGTCTTCTGGAACACCTTGTGCATCTGGTAAGTTACCACCATATTTATTACATTTAGCAACGAATTCTTTAGGAACTGAAGAAGATCCGTGTAATACTAATGGATAGTTAGGGAAACCAGCTTCTTCTAAAGCTTTTTTGATTTCAGCTAATCTTTCGAAGTCTAATTTAGCTTCGCCTTTGAATTTGTAAGCACCGTGTGAAGTACCGATAGCAACAGCTAATGAATCACAACCAGTTTCTTTAACGAATCTAACAGCTTCAGCAGGATCTGTGTAAGTTGAATCTTTAGCATGAACTTTAACGTCATCTTCAACACCAGCTAATTTACCTAATTCAGCTTCAACTGAAACACCGTGAGCATGAGCATATTCAACAACTTTTTTAGTCAAAGCGATGTTTTCATCTAATGGGAATCTAGAACCATCAATCATAACTGATGAGAAACCACCATCAATACATGCTTTACAAATATCAAAATCAGCACCGTGGTCTAAGTGTAATGCGATAGGTACTGTAGTTGTAGCTAATGCAGCTTCAACCAATTTGATTAAGTAAGTTTGGTTAGCATATTTTCTTGCACCTGCTGAAACTTGCAAGATAATTGGAGATTGTGTTTCTTCAGCAGCTTCTGCAATACCTTGTAAAATTTCCATGTTGTTTACGTTGTAAGCACCAATAGCATATTTACCAGCTAGGGCTTTTTCGAACATTTCTTTTGTTCCAACTAATTTTCTTTCACTCATTTGAGTCTCCTTCTCTTACGTATAATATATTACACATGCTTAATTTATAACAAACAAAAATAAACTACAAGTCAGACAATAGTTTATTTTTACATCAAGAATGTATTTGGAACGGACACTTTGTACAGTGTGCTTTGGGGTGAAGTACAAGGTTATCTTCCAAATCGTACATTCTCGCAATTCTTGTGTCTAGTGGTGCTCCGCATTTTGGACATTTCAGACCTCCTGCACCATTCAAAATAAGTTTTTTCAAACTTTCAATAATTTCAGGTGAAACAATATCTCCCGCAATATCTTTTTCTAAGTGTTTAATCTCACTTGGCTCACATTTCAGAACTTTTGCAAGTGCTTGTCTCACCGTGACAGATAGAAAGAGTGATTTTCCATCTTCAACTTCTTCAATGATATCAAGTGGAACATTTGCAGCAATTGAAAGTCCTTTTTGAGTAAGCCCTAAATCTTCTCTTTTTGATTGTATAAATCTTGCTAACGTTTTCATATCAGAAATTATAACATAAAATATTAGTGACAAGTGAATGGTGATGTGTGAATAGTTCTTTACGTTTTTTATTTTCAGCACAAAATGTCCACCCCTTGCGGGAGGACCGAAATCTCTGATTTCGAGGAGGGGTCTCCTTAACTTTAAATCCTATCTTGCAAAGCTTCAAAAAATCAGATATAATGGATATACAAATACGAGTTAAGTATAACAAAAGAAAGGAAGTATGAAAATGCCAAAACGCAGTCATAGAGCGAGTTTCGGGGGGGGGGTAAACCCGCTTGTAGAGAGCTTTTCAGAGGGATAACTCCGAATAAAAAATTTGCTTTTACCTTAGCTGAGGTATTAATCACTCTTGGAGTAATCGGAGTAGTAGCAGCATTAACAATGCCAACATTATTAAAAAATATAGCAGAACGCAGTAATTCAGAAGCACAAGCCAATTTAGCCCAAAAGATTACAAAATCAATGGACTTGATGAGAGCAGATGGTGGTCTAGAAAGAACATATAATAGTACAGATGAATTTGTAGATGAATTCTCAAAATATATAAAAATAAGTACCCGATGTGATGCAGATCATATTGCAGATTGTTGGCCGACAAAAACAGTAACTACATCTGATGGAAAAACATTTGATGTATCAAAAGCAAAAACAGGAAAGAATTTAAATTTAAAAGATAACAAAAGTAATAACGTTGGTATAATCTTAGCTGATGGCGCAACACTAATATTAACCTACAATCCAAATGCAGGAATAATCGGAGATGGCGATACAGTAACTCCTAGCTTTGCAGATTTACCAATAGGTTTTGGAAGAACAAAGAAGTTTGCATATACAACAAGTGTAACAGACCCAATCGACTTTGTAATGGACGTAAATGGTTTTAAAGGACCAAACAGTGAAGCACGAAACGGCAAACAATATGATATCCGTAGTTTCAAAGTAGCAAAATTTTCTAAGGGCTGTGCAGGGAATACTATTGATGGAATCGGTTGTGTTTACCAACTACCATCATATAGTCCAATCAAAGCGGGTAGTGAAGAAATGGACAAATGGGATCCAAACTGGAATAAAACAGAATTTGCAAGTAGAGATAACTATTGGGCAGGAGCGAAGAAAGCATGTGATGATATAGGAATGAGTTTACCAGCTACATCAAAACTGCAAAGCTTAGGTCGGGAAACAACAGCAAAAAAAGAACAACTTGGCTTACCGACTGATGACTGGTTCTGGTCGGGTGAAGAGTTCTACCTTAGCCGTGCGAATAGCGTGACCATGTACCATGGACAAACGGCCACCGGCTACAAGTCCGATGGCTACAACATTAAGGTTCTGTGTGTAGGTGATTAGGTCTTTTTAAAGTCTATAGGTCTATAAGTGATTTACAGTAAGCGGGGATAAAATCCCGCTTCTCTTATTTTATTATACGTCATACTGAGGCTTTAGCCGAAGTATCTCATAACTTTTTTCTATTTTATGAGATTCTTCGCATTCGCTCAGAATGACAGAATAATTAATTATTCTAGTGATTGGGATTGTTACGTCACTTCACCACTGTCACCCTGAACTAGTTTCAGGGTCTCAAAAGTTAAGGAGATTCCGAAACATGTCTTGGATTATTGGCAGGTCGGCCGGCTCAACGCAGCCCTCCCTAGGACGAGTTTCGCTATCGCTTCACTCTTACCAAAATCCGCAATTTGGAATGACAATTAATAAAATTTCCCCCTCTCCCCACCCCTCTCCCACAAGGGGCGAGGGAATAAAGCCCCCTCCTCGAAATCAAAGATTTCGGTCCTCCCGCAAGGGGTGGACATTTTGTGCTTTTTCACTCCTTTTTACCCCCTCAGCCATACGGCACGCAGTTTCATACGGTTCATACTTCACCGGTTCAACTAGTGTTCCTACCCCTCCCCCCACGTAGGTGGGAGGGAATAAAGCCCCCTCCTCAAAATCAAAGATTTCAATCCTCTTGCAAGTGGGGGGGGTATAAAGGAAGAAATAAAAAACACTCCTAGAGTTTTTGTACAAGGGCATAAAATAACAGGGCACTACTTGAAAAAGCAGTGCCCTGTGTGATTATTCTTTTTTTAATTACTCAACGTATTCTTCTAAACGTTTTTTACGGTTAGGGTGACGAAGTTTTCTCAATGCTTTTGCTTCGATTTGTCTGATACGTTCACGAGTTACACCAAACAATTGTCCAACTTCTTCCAATGTTCTTTGGCGACCATCGTCCATACCAAAACGTAATCTCAATACGTCACGTTCTCTTGGTGATAATGTACACAAAACTTCCGCCAAATCTTCTTTTAACAATTCAGAAGCAACCATTTTTACCGGTGCATCAGCTTCTTTATCTTCAATAAAATCGCCTAAACGAGAATCTTCTTCTTTACCGATTGGAGTTTCCAATGATAGAGGTTCTTGCGCAATTTTAATGATTTCACGAAGTTTTGAAATTGAAACGTTCATTTCTGCTGCAAGTTCATCTTCGGTTGGTTTTCTTGATAAATCTTGAGCTAATTTTCTTGTAACTTTTTTCAATTTATTAATTGTTTCAACCATGTGAACAGGAATTCTGATTGTTCTTGCTTGGTCAGCAATAGCACGAGTGATTGCTTGTCTAATCCACCAAGTTGCATAAGTTGAGAATTTGAATCCTCTTTCGTGGTCAAATTTTTCTGCAGCTCTGATTAGGCCTAAGTTACCCTCTTGAATCAAGTCAAGGAATAACATTCCACGTCCAACATATTTTTTAGCAATACTTACAACTAAACGTAGGTTTGCTTGAACCAGTTTTCTTTTTGCGATAGCTCCAGGAGTACCGCCTTCTAAAATTTTTCTTGCTAATTCAATTTCTTCGTTAGCTGATAATAGTTTAATTCTACCAATCTCACGTAAGTATAATCTTACCGGATCGTCAATTGCGACATTTTTAGGAACTTCCAAATCGCTTGGGTCTGGCTCATCTGATGAATGCATCATATAAATGTCTTCCGGTGCCATTTTATCACCCATTTTTGAAGTAACGATATCTTCAATATTATCGGTTGAGATGTCAACATTCATATAATTAATTGAATCGTGATCAGAACCTAAAACTGAATCCTCATTAATATTTTGTAAGTCTAGTGATTCATCTTCCATTACACTAACTACTGAGGAGCCTGCTTGTCTTTTTTTTGTCATCTAATTTTTCTCCGATTTTTGTATTTTTTTCTTTATTTTATCTCTAAGTTTTATTTGAAATTCTAGGGCTTCGGGATCATCATCGTTAATCCCTTTGTATTTTTTCTTAATGCTTTCGATTTCTTTAACCTGTCTGCAACGATTAATTTTTCCTATTGTTTCTTCTATCACACTTCGAAAATCTTCTTCCGACAGACCTTTATATGCTTCTGATGTTGCTAATAGTTCAGGCAAAATCGCCTGTATATCTGGCTTGTCAACAAATTCAGTATATAAATGTTCGATTAATTCTTTCACATTATTTACGGTACATGTCAATTTGTCAATTGTAGATTTTACAATTATTAATATTTCATCATCGAATGTAACGTCGCCTATCATTTCATTTATTTGAGTAAATGTATAAGGGCTGTCAGCAACTAAAAAAACACTCAATAAATTTTTTTGCGCTTTTTGGAGAACTGTGTTATTTTTTGTTACATTTTTTACAATTCTTTCTACTCGTGGAATGTTTGCTCTTTCAAAATTTCTAATTTCAGAATTTATGGCTTGACTATTAATTGATAATGATTGGGCTACCATTTCAACGTATTCTGCTCTTATGATTTTGTTTTTAATCTCAACAAGTATTGGAATAATTGAACTTACAAGTTGAGCTTTTTCTTGTGGTGTTGAGAATTTATCTTTGTTTTTGAGAATGTTTTCTAATTGAAAATCAATAAATAATGGAGCATTTTCCATATACATTTTGTAAGCATCAGCGCCAACTGAACGAACAAATTCATCTGGATCTTTGCCCTCAGGTGGTGCGATTACTCTGATTTCGCAAGCATATTTGTCATTGTCTGAAGACACATAGCTTTCATCAAATTGTTTGATGTTTCCTAATCCCGCAAAAACTTCTTTGATAATTGCAGCTCCTCTTGCAGTTGCTTTTTGACCGGCAGAATCAGTATCAAAAGATAGGTAAATTCTTCTTGATTTTGTGTATCTTGAAAGTAATTTTACGTGATCCGGAGTTAGGGAAGTTCCACAAGATGCGACACAGTTTTCAATTCCGTGTGCTTGGGAAGAAATTACATCAAAATATCCCTCCATCAAAATTACCGAGTCATTTTCTTTGATTGCCTCTTTTGCGGTGTAAAGCCCATAAAGGATTTTACTTTTGTTATAAATCAAAGAATCTGACGAATTTAAATATTTTGAAATTTTTACATTTGGGTCTGTTTCCAGAGTTCTTGCTCCAAATGCTACGAATTCGCCATTTTCATTTTGGATTGGGATAATAACTCTGTTTCTAAATCTATCTATATAACCGCCTTTTTCACTTTTTAAAATTAGACCGGCTTTTTCAAGTATATCGTTAGAAAAATCTTTTCTTAATTCGTCATACAAAGTTGAATATGCTTTTGGGGCAATTCCGATATGAAATTTTTTAATAATATCTGTACCTATTCCTCGTTTTGTCAAATAATCAAGTGCGATATCAGAATTTGAACTTTTCCCGCGAAGTAACAGGTCGTGATAATATTCTGCTGCAACCATTGTTGCTGCCATCATTTGTTCTTTTACTTCTTTTAACGAACCGTCTGTTTTTTTGTGTGTACGAGGAACTTCAAGCCCGAACTGGTCAGCAAGTTCAATAATTACATCTTTGAACTCTTTATTTTGAGTTTTCATTATGAACTTTAGAGCATCTCCTGCTTCTCCGCAGCTAAAACATTTATAAATTCCTAAATGTGGGGTTACGCAGAATGATGGGTTTTTATCTTTGTGGAATGGGCATAATCCCCAATAGTTGTTCCCTTTTTTCTTAAGGACAACATCTTTGGATACTACTTCTACAATATCCAATCTGTCTTTAATCTGTTGTATTAATTCGTCCCATGTGCCAGCCATACCAAAATTGTAGCATTAACAAACTTTTTAGGAAAATGTTTAGAGTGAAATTCATATTTTCAGATGAAACAGGGCAGAATTATTTAGCTGGTTCTTTATTTTCAAATTCTTTTGTTCCAGGGAATGAATTAGAACCTGTTCTCCATTTAGTAATTTGATATTGAAGTTTTGGAATAAATGTTGATAAGAACAACGCAGATGTGACAAATCCGGCACCCCAGTTAAGAGCATTCATTCTCAAGTTCTTGTTAGAAGCTTTTGAAATCATTTGAGATGTAACTTCTTTGGCATCAGTTTTTCTTGCAGTATCAATAATTGATTTTACATAATCTACAAGTTGTTTCTTAACGTTATCTAAATCGCTTTGAGCAACGTATGAGTATTTTTCCATAAATTTGTTGCCAAAAGTATTTTTGAAGAATTCTTGTAAAAATTCAGGATTATTGATATGTCCGCCTGATAGAATATCTTTTGCTTGCCCCTCAGTAAGGATTGAAACTCCTTTGATTTTAGGTTGAAGTTTTGACATTGTATCTGCAATTTGTTTGAATGAATCTAATTTTTCAGGAGGTACAAGATTTTTCAATTCAGCTTTGAATTCTTCTGTATTAATAATTCTTGTTCCTTTACCTGTGAATTTATCTTTCAAGTTTTGAGGAAGTTCAATGTCTTTGCCTAACATATCTTTAGCAAATTTATCAACATTAATTTTTTCAGCATTTGAATCTTCCATGTAATTTTGCATATATTTAGATGCAAATTCTGCTGAAACAGGATCAAGTCTTGTTGGATTTCCTTTTTGTTCAATTCGGTTCAACCAGTTGTTCATGTTGTTCATATTGAACATGTAGAAGTAAATTGAACTTAAATCTCTGAATAAAATTTCCACTCTTTCATCATTGTTTCTTGCAGAGTATGCACGACCGGAAGCCGTTCCTGCATCAACGGAAAGAAGTTTGTAGTTTCTGTCGCTTTCAAATTTGTTCGCAATTGATAACAAATTCATACCGAAAGTAACATTTTTTTTGTCATCTTTTTGGTCTTTTTGTTTAATAAAGTTATCCATTGAAATTTGTTGATTATTATTCAATGGTTTGTTTCCAGTTTGTTGAGGTTTATTCTTGTGATAAGAACGAGTGATTGCTTGATTGATTTTAGGTAATACAAAACCAATAAATGCGTTTGCGATTATGACACTTGAAATAACTTTGGCAAATTTGAATTTAGCCATGGTATTTTCAAGAATTTTCTTGCCATTTTTAGTTGTTTCTGAATTTAAGTAATTATCAAGAGGTTTTCTTACATTATCACTTGCAATATCAACTGTTTTGCTTGGTAATTTAAGGATTTTTTGACCAAGTTTTTCAAATAAATAATTTAGTGCAGTCACACCGCCAAGCCAAAATACAGCACCAGAAAATTCTTCTGTAATTCTTTCTCTGGCTTCGTCAAAACCACCTCTTTGGTAGGCTTGGTAGGTTCTTCCGGCTTCAACAAAAGCTTCAAGAGCAATTACTGGTAAAAAACCGTCACTTGCTGCTTGTTTTACTATATTTCGAGCTATAACTTTATTTGTATTTGCGATTGGAATTCTAATTGACATAATTTATTATCTAAAACTTTCTTCCCATTAAATGTATCTAAAGATGTTTTTTTGCCATGGTTAATAAATCTTTTAATATTTTGTTACATAACGAAGAGTTTTGTAATTATATGTTACAAATATTTAAGTGTTATAATATTAATAGCAATATTTTTCATGTTTGGTTTTTGCTAATATAAAAGGTGTGTGAAGATTATGATTAACAAAATTATATCAAGCAATGTAAATAGCTATAATTACTTTAATTCTCAGAAAAAGAATGTAAGTTTTTCTTCTGAAAGCTCTGAGCAAAAACCTTTAAATAATAAACAAAAAGCCGTAGTTTTAGCAACATCAGTTGCTGGCATGATTCCTGTAATGGCAGTACTTGCTAAGATGAAAGGTTTTTCTCTAAATCCTGCAAAAATTATGAAAACTCCAATAAAAGATTGGGCTATTTTCAAGTTTTCACCAAAAGATAGGGCAATTGAATTCGAAGAACCTCAAATTATCTCTATGGCATCAGCTTCTGTTGTTGGTGGTTTTGTTGGTGGTTCAATTGTTGATGACAAAGCAAATTTAAAAGCTAAAAAAAGAGAAATATTAAATCAAATTTTAGGTAACGTAATTGTTCCGGTTATGTGTGTAGGAACCGGTTCAAGAATATTTAACAATTATGCTGAAAGATTGCAAAATTTGATGCCACAAATTGATAGTAAAAAGAGTGCAGCAAAAGTTTTCAATATGTGTATGAAAAATATCCCGAATGGTATTTCAACTCTAGGATTTTTAGGGTTGGGTATTTATTTAGGTAATAAAGTTTCAAATTTGATTAACGAAAAGATTTATCATAAAAAAGTTGAAAGAAATATCAAAACAAGCGATTTTGCACCACACGTTGATGATTTATGTATGGCAACATCAATGATGAACAAAGAATCCTCATTTGGTTCAAAATTAGGCAGAGTTATTCCTCTTGCATTATTAGTTCCGGGGTACGAAACAGGAACAGCTCGTGAAAAATAGTTTCAGTCTGATTTTATGTTAGAATACTTTTATGAAGATATTAGGCATAGATCCCGGAATGGCAATTGTTGGTTATAGTATTGTTGACTATGACGGTAAAAATATTGAACTTGAACATTCCGGTTCAATTCAAACTCCTAAAGGCGAAAGAGAATCTGCAAGATTATTAGAAATTTTCAACGATATGACTTCTATTGTTGAAAAATATAAACCCGATGTTTGTGCGATTGAAAAGTTATTCTTTTTCAGAAATCAAACTACAGTTATGCCTGTTGCTCATGCAAGAGGAGTTATTTTAACCGTGCTTGAAAAATTTGGAATTCCAATTTATGAATACACTCCAATGGAAGTTAAACAGATTTTGACGGGTTATGGTAGAGCAAGCAAAAAAGAAGTTGAACAGATGGTTAAAATTGCATTAGAGTCTGAAAAATTACCAAAACTTGACGATACTGTAGATTCTATTGCTATTGCTATTTCTTACACAAGAAGTCCTGATGCTTTAGAAGATTTGAAAAAATTTGAGTTTTAGTTAAGTAAATGGTAAAATAAATTTAAGATTATGGATAAATTTATAATTAAAACAATTGTAGTGTTAAGCTTGATTTTGGGCGCAATTTTAGGTTTGCTTGCTCCTATTCCGTTTGTTGGAATGGTGATGCTTTTCGCGGCATTACTTTTAGCTGCTCCGCTTGTAGTTATTTATTTGATTATGGACGGAAAGTTTGATTTAACTACAATAAAAGATAGTATTATTACAGGTGCATTGATTGGTTTTGTATCAAGCATTGCATTTTCAACTGTGTATGCAATTGTTATGACAATTCTTGTAAAGGTTTTTAATTTTACTACTAACTTTTTACTAACTGCGATGATAACACATTCACCAATATGGTTGCTTGGAGTCTTTATTGTATTTATTGGAGTGTTGAGTGCGGTTACAAATGCTTTTTCAGGATTTATTACATATTATGTCATAAATTTTATCCGAGATATGTACGAGAAAAAACACGAAATTAATAATAAAAAGGAAATATAAATGGCAGAATTCAAATCAAAAATAAGAACTATAGAATGGATTGATACATATTCAAGAATGGTTGACCAAACAAAATTCCCAGACAAGTTTGAATATGTAGATGTTAAAAACGGAAAAGATATGTTTGATGCAATCAAAACAATGATTGTGCGTGGAGCTCCGGCTATTGGAATTGCAGGTGCTCATGGGGTTGTTTTGTATGCGCAAGAACTTGCTAAACAAAATTTATCAAGAGAAGAATTTATAAAACAATTACTTGAAAAAGCTGATTATATGGCTAGTGCAAGGCCTACTGCCGTTAATCTTATGTGGGCGGTTGAAAAGCAAAAAGAAATTATTAAAAATTCAAAATCTGATATTCATGATTTGATAAAAGAGTTGTCCTCTAATGGTAAAAAGTTAGAGCTTGAAGACATTGAAATTAATAAAAAAATTGGTGATTATGGGGCAGAAGTTGTTCCAAAAGGCGCAACAATTTTGACTCATTGTAATGCAGGAGCTTTGGCTACTGTTGGATATGGGACGGCATTGGGTGTTGTAAGGTCAGCATTTGCAAAAGATAATACTGTTCAAGTTTTTGCAGATGAAACAAGACCACGTCAACAAGGTGCAAGAATTACGACACTTGAACTTACTATGGACGGAATTCCTGTGACATTGATTACTGATGGAATGTGTTCATATTTTATGAAAAAAGGTATGATTGATATGGTTTGTGTCGGAGCAGACAGAATTGCTGCAAATGGTGATGCTGCTAATAAAATTGGTACTTACACTGTTGCTATTGCTGCAAAATATCATAATATTCCGTTTTATGTTGCTGCTCCGTTATCGACAATTGATACAAGTATTAAAACAGGTGATGATATTGTAATTGAAGAACGTTCACATGATGAAGTTACTCATATCAATGGTAAAACAATTTGTGCTGAGGGTGTAAATATTATCAATCCCGGGTTTGATGTTACACCGCATGAACTTATTGCAGGAATTATTACCGAAAAAGGAATTTTAAGACCTGATTATAACAAATCTATTGCAGAAGTATTTAAGGGAGTTTAAATGAACAAGAAAAAATTAACCGCGTTAACTATTATTATTGTTGCAATTGTTCTGGTTGGAGCATTGAGTTTTTCAGTCGGATTTTTTATCTCTAAAATGAAAGGTTCTGAGCATTTTGCAGAAGATGTTCAATATAAATATATTATGAAATTGCAAGATAAAGTTGAGAAAAATTGGGCACCACCCAAAGATGCTAAATTTGGAGAAGTTCCGGTTGTGTCATTTGTTCTTCACAAAGATGGGAAAATCACAGATGTAAGATTAAAAACATCTTCCGGGAACAAACAGGTCGATGATTTGGCAGTTAAGACAATTAAAAAATCAGCACCGTTTGCAAAATTGCCAAAAAATGTTGATACAGATGTTGTTGATTTTGAATTTAGATTTGAATTTTATCATCCGGAAAAAGAATAGTAATTAAAAAAGTCGGAAAATTAATTCCGACTTTTTTAGTTTTAAAATCTAAAATCTCTTTGTCCGTTTTCAATATTGTGAAGATTCTGTTCGACTGCACATTCAATTTTTTGATTGTCAAAACTTTGAAGTTCTTTTTTAATCAGTTTTTCTCCGACTTTTTTAGTTTCAGTAGAAGCATAATCTTCTAAATACTCTTTTAATGTCATTATTGCATTTGGGTGACAGAAATTGTGGATTTTTTGTTCTTTACAGATTTCCATAAATCTATCTCCAACTCTACCTTCCCTATAACATGCCGTACAAAAACTAGGCACATAACCAAGTTCCATAAGCCATTTTATTATATCGTCAAGACTCCTTCTATCTTCAACATCAAATTGGGCGGTTTCTTCTTCGGTGGAATCCTCCGGGTGTGCATAACCACCAACACTTGTTTTTGAACCTCCACTGATTTGAGAAACTCCGAGTTTAAGAACGCGTTCTCTACATTTTTTTGATTCTCTTGTAGAAATAATCATACCAGTGTATGGGGTTGAAATTCTTATGCAGGCAACAATTTTTGCGAATGTATCATCATCAATTCCATTGTCAAAAGTTGATGGGTCAATGTCGTCTGCTCTTCTTATTCGGGGAACTGAAATTGTATGAGGACCAACTCCAAATGCTGCTTCTAAGTGTTCGGCATGCATAAGTAGTGCTGTGAATTCATAACGGTAAAGTTCAAGTCCAAATAAAACACCAAGTCCTACATCATCAATTCCACCCTCCATTGCTCTATCCATAGCTTCTGTATGGTATGCATAGTTGTGTTTTGGACCTGTTGGGTGAAGTGTTTCATAAGATTCTTTGTTATATGTTTCTTGGAAAAGAATATAAGTTCCGATTCCTGCTTCTTTTAATTTTCTGTAATTTTCAATGGTTGTTGCTGCAATATTAACATTAGCTCTTCTGATTGCACCATTTTTATGATGAACAGAATAAATAGTTTTTAATGATTCTAAGACATATTCAATAGGGTTATTAACAGGGTCTTCTCCTGTTTCTATTGCAAGTCTTTTGTGTCCCATATCCTGAAGTGCAATAACTTCTTCTCTGATTTCATCTTGTGTCATCTTTTTTCGTGGAATATGTTTGTTTTTTGCGTGATACGGGCAATAAACACAACCGTTTACACAGTAATTTGACAAATATAATGGCGCAAAAAGTACAATTCTATTTCCGTAATAATCTTCTTTGATTTTTTGTGCAAGTGCAAAAATTTCTTGATTTTTTTCATCAATTTCACAATCTAATAAAACTGCTGCTTCTCTATGCGTTAAACCTTTTCCAAGTTTTGCTTTTTTTAAAATTTTATCTATAAGTTCAATATTGTTTTTATTTTCTTGTGCGTATTTTAATGTATCTAAAACTTCTTCATGATTTATGAATTCTTCTGCTTTATGTGATTTTGGATTGTACATATTTTCTCTCCATTTCGGGTAAATTAAGTTTCTTTTTCATGATAAAACTTTAAGAACAAATGTAAAGTATTCACAAATTTGGTCTTTGAATTTTACAAATTGCCCAAATTCATTGATTGACCTATAATTTTGTTATGAAAAAGTTTGACTTTTTTAACCAATACAGGGATCCTGTTATAGTAATCAGAAATTATGAAGATGTTGTTTTTAAAAATAATATCTTTTGTCGTGTTTTTCAACAGTTTGGAGATATAAGAAAATTTGCACATAAAATGACATTTGATTTTTGTCCTATGGATAGTGAAAATGTTGATTTGTATTCTCCGGTTTTTCAGGCAATTGTTTCGAAACAAAACTTTTTTGCGAGAGTTTCTTATACTTCATCATCAAACAATACATCATACTATGATTTAACAGCGGTTAAACGTGGTGCTTATACGATTATTTTTCTTGTAGATGTGACTTCAGAAGTTATGTTAAAAGATAATCAAAAGGAAAAAGCTGTTTATAAAGATAAATTGTCTAAGCTTGAAGAAGAAAATGACGAGCTTCAAAAAATCAGACAAAAAGCCCAATCACAAGCTTTTAAGATTGCACTAATTAATAAGGTTTCAAACATTATAAGAGCATCAATGGATATTTCTATGATTTTGAATTCCGGCTTGCGAGAGCTTGCAATAATGTTTGGGTGTTTCAAAGCTTATTACGCCTCATCAAAAGACTTTGGTTTTTGTATTGAAGAGGTTTATGGTGAAAATAATATTCCAAAAGGTACAGAAATTTCATTTGATGCACTTGCGATGAAGTATTTGAATTCCGGTAAAATTTCAATAAGTTATTCTTTGATGGAATATGTTGGCGCAGAACCTTTTAAACAATCTGTTTTGAGAATTATTGTTCCGGTATTTCATTTGCAAAAAATGATTGGTGTAATTGTTCTTTTGAGTTATCAAAAACGTGAATTGAATGAAGAAATTGAAATTCTTGATGCCGTTTCTTCCCAACTGGGTAACGCAATTATCAGAGCCGAACTTTATCAGAAGAACGCAAAAAATGTCAAAGATTTGAAAGCGACCCTTAATGAGTTGAAAGAAACTCAATTGCAATTGATAAATTCTGAAAAAATGGCATCACTTGGTCAATTGGTTGCCGGTGTTGCACACGAAATCAATACTCCTGTTGCTTCAATCAAATCAAATAATTCAATTATTTCTAAATTGATTTCTCAAATAGAACAAGATGATTTAAGGGAAATGTTTACTCAAATAAATTTAATTGATAAAGAAGCGATTCAAAGAATCAGTAATATTGTTGTTTCATTGAAAAAGTTTGTAAGACTTGATGAAGCTGAATTACAAGAAGCAAATATCAATAAAGAAATTGATTTGACACTTGATTTGATTAGTCATGAAACGAAAAATAAAATTGAAATAGAAAAACATTATGGTGATATTCCACCGATAAAATGTTATCCGAATATGTTAAATCAAGTGTTTACGAATATTTTAGTTAATGCTTGTCAAGCAATTGACACCAAAGGCAAAATTACTATTACTACTGATTTTCAAGATGGAAATCTTATTGTGAAAATAAAAGATAATGGTCAAGGTATACCAAAAGAAAATCTAAATAAGATTTTTACTGTCGGATATACTACAAAGGGTGTAGGAGTTGGTACAGGTTTGGGGCTTGCGATTAGTCAAAAGATAATAAATAAGCATCATGGCAAAATTCAAGTATTTAGCGAAGTTGGTGTTGGAACAGAATTTATTATTACTATCAAAAGTGAGTAATATATTGTTAAGACATGTTAAAAATTTTGTCGGTTTATATTTAAATTAGATGTATCTTTAAAAAAACAATTATAGAAATTTTTAAAATTATTTATACAATTGAAGTATAAAGTTCAAAAATATGTTATTATAGTAGTACAAAATAAATAAGTGTCAGTCTTACCCTTAATAAAACATCTGACATCAAGAAAGTGTATAAGTAGTAGGAAAAACTTAACAATAAAATATGAATTGTAAACAAAGGTTAACACATAAATAATAAAAAACGCAATAATATTCATAACAAATACTTTATATAAGAGTAGGTAGGTATGAATATTTATTGTTGTGTCGGAGGAAAATAATGACAATTAGTGTGAACAGTAAGAAAAAACAAGTGAAAAAATCATTCGATGAATTGCTAACTGACTTAAAAACAAGTAACTCAGAAAAAGTCAGATACAATGCGGCTCGTATCTTGGGTGAAATGGGTGATTCAAAAGCCGTTGAACCTTTAATTGATGTTTTGAAACACGACAAAAACGGATCTGTAAGATTGTATGCAGCAAGAGCTTTAGGCGAATTGGGTGATTCCGCAGCTACAACTCACTTGATTGAATCTTTACGTGAAGATAGAAATGTAGATGTTAGAGTTCGTGCAGCAAGAGCATTAGGTCGTTTAGGCGGTGCAATTGTTGTTGAACCTTTAGTAGAGGCTTTAAATGATGAAAACCCTCAAGTTTGTATCACTGCAACTGATGCTTTGATTGAAATCGGTGATGTTGCAACTGATGCTTTGATTGCATCTTTAGATCATGAAAAAGTTAACGTAAGATGTGATGCAACAAGAGCTTTGGGTGAAATTGGTAATAAAAAAGCTGTTGATAAGATTATTAATATGTTGTATGACGAATGGGTTAACGTAAGAATTTATGCAGTAACTTCATTAGGTAAATTAAATGATACAAAAGCTGTTCCTGCATTGATTGATGTTATGAAGAACCATTCAGAAAACGAACTTGTTAGAGCTGGTGCCGCAGCTGCATTGGGTGTTTTAAGAGACCCAAGAGCATTGATGCCGTTGAGGGAATTGATTATGGAAGCTGAAGAATTAGGCGAACTAGAAGACACAGCTTTGAAATCATTCAAAAAAATCATGGCTGCAAATTGGCAATCAATTCCTGGAGCAACTCCTCAAAAGAAACCAGCAGGTACTTTTTAATTAGCTAATGGTTATTTAGTTTATATAAAATTCAAGGCGGTTCATTACTGAACCGCCTTTTTAAATTTCTATTCAGGTAGGGTTAGCTTCCGGTTTTCTGTGTAAATATTCCATATCTCTAAAGTTTATTACATAATAGGCACAACCCCAGCCATAATCCCCAATATCCATACATGTTGTTTTATAAGTGTTTCTTGAATTGTTGGGGTGTCCAGATGGTACAAGTCCTAAACTAGGTCGATATGTAAATTCAAAAATGTCTTTACCCCATGTGTTAGGTTTTGCTGCTCCATTTGTATCAACTAAAAAATACAAATACATATCGGCTTCAACTTCAGCACTTTCAATAGCAAGAGATGTTCCATTTAATAATGATACATAATATTTTGTACCTTTTTTGGCATTCCCTTTGCTAATCCCGTTTAAACTTTCTATAGTTTCAGGGAAGCATTTGTCACTTTTTTCCATTTTCATGCCACAGTCAATGTTGATTTTAAGATAAGGAATAATTTTTTCTGCAACAATAGCTGTACTTTCATCATTTCTTCCGGTCAATCCCCATTCTTCAGGATATCCGTTTTCTTCTCCGCAGAGTTTGAGTGCTTGAGTAAGAATTGAATACGTTTCTTTCAGTCTGCTGACAGTTTGTTTTTCATAATATTTTTGCATAAGTGTAGGAATTGTCATAGCTGCTACTATTCCAATTATGCCTATAGTGATTAAGACCTCGGCTAATGTAAATGCAAGTTCCTTTTTAGGCACTAAAGTATTAAGGCAATAAGGCACTAGGTTCTTTACGGTTTTATTACCTTTTTTAATTAAAAACATTTATTAATCTCCAAAATTTAAAGTATTACTTTATTTAGTATAAAGTATTTATTTTAATTAATCAATATTATTAAATATTTTATTTATGTTTAAATTTTCAAAAATTATTCATAATTTACTAAGGGCAAAGGGTTAAATTATGGAAGATATAAAAATACTTGTCGGAAAACGAATAAAAACTATCAGAAAAAGTAAAAAATATACGCAAGAACAATTGGCGGAACTTGTCGGGATTGAACCGCAAAGTTTGAGTTATATGGAAACTGGAAAATTTTCACCATCTCCTGATACTTTGCAAAAATTGGGTAAAATTCTTAATGTTCAACCTTACGAATTTTATTATTTTGAACCTGTTAATGAACAAGAGATGGAAGAACAAATTGTTGGAGCAATAAAATCGAATAAGAAGTTTTTAAAAATGGTTTATAATCTTTATTGTTCATTAAAATATGATTTGTAATCAAATAATGCATACAAAAACACCTGCTGAAAAACTTCAACAGGTGTTTTTGTAGATTTAAAATAGTTGTTAAAACTAGTCTTCCATAGCTTTAATATCAACAGCTTCTTCAGTTTCTTTTTCTTCTTTAACATTACGGATTGAAGCTTTGTCAGAAGAAATATTTTTATCTTTTAGCTTAGTGATTTGTCTCGCTAATTTGTCAGCTAATAAGTCAATGCTTGCGTACATTGATTCAGCAGCTTCTTCACAACGGATACTGCCTGTGTTTGTTTTACATGTAACTTCTGCTATATGTTTGCCTTCAGCAGCAGGATTTTTAATTACAGATAAAACAACGTCAATACCTTGAATTTGATCATAACGAGTAGCTACTTTACCAATTTTTTCTTTAACGTAAGCTTTAATTGCTTCTGTAATTTCAATGTTTCTTCCGTTTACGTGTATGTGCATCTAAAACCTCCAATTTTCTATACTGCTTTGTCAGTATAACACAATTTTAATAATTTTTAAAGGGCAAATTGATTATTCGTCTGCCAAAAATTGTGGTAATTCAACGTCCGGAGTTCCAATAACTCTAACCAATTCCAATACAGATGCTTTCATTTGACATTTTTGAGAAGAACCGCTAAAGAAATCTCTGTAAAAACAACCTTCGCAATTGCAACCTCTTTTATAACATTCAAGAGCTGTTGTTGTCCATCTTCTGACTGCAACTGCTCTTCCCATATCCCTACTTCTAAACAATTTATAAAATCTCCACTTATCTGATTAACTAATTCGATATCCTAAATAAATATATCGAGTATCTCCCCTAAAGCCGTCATATCAATGTCTTGCGACTTCATACTTTTATTATAAAAAATCAGAGCTTTTTTTCAAGGTTAGGACATGTTGTTATGAAGTTTTGTAACATGGAGCTAAAACCCTCTCATATTATGCTTTTTAGAATTTTGATAAGGCTGAAACCATGTTATATCATGAGCTAGGGAATTTTAAACCATGGAAAACCATGTTATGACATGCATTTGCATGGTTTTTGTTCTTATTAAGATTTGTAAAAAATTTTAAATATTCCCCAATAGGGCATGCTTTGTTGGGCTAAATGTTTATGTGTTCATCAACCAATTCATTTAATTCAACTTCAAGTATTTGAGCCAAATTTCTTAAATAAACTATTGTTGGATTTGTCAATCCTCTTTCAACCTTGCTGTAGTAACTTTTGTCAATGTTTAATTCATTTGCGATATCGTCCTGCGAAAGTTTTTTTATATTTCGTAGAATTTTGAGCTTTATCCCTAACCGTTGTAAATATTCTTCATTAGTCATTTTACAATTTTAAAAAGTTGACTAATCTAATACAATAGTTTATGTTAATAATATAATGGTTTATAAACTGTTAGATTATGAATAAAGTAATATTTTATATGAAAGTAAGCTAATAAAAGAAAGGTCTAAAATGTTAAATTATGTTATTATGAGAAAAAAGTCGTGCAAATGCGAAGAATCTCATAACTTTTTTCTATTTTATGAGATTCTTCGGCTAAAGCCTCAATATGACTTATTATATAAAAAGGAACTTGCATTTACATTAGCCGAGGTTTTAATCACTATGGGCATAATTGGAATAGTAGCAGCTATGACAATTCCTACACTTATTTCTAAAAATCAAAAACGAGTGATTGAGGCTAAATTGAAAGAAGATTATTCTATTATTCAACAGGTTATTAAATCCAATGAGGGTGATGATGTTGATATGAGTATGTTACTTAAAGATGAAGATACAAATTCTCAAAAACAATGGTTTGAAACATATTTTGCTCCGTATATGAAATATTCTCACGTTTGTTATAATGAGGCTGGTTGCTGGCAAAATAGAGGCAAAAATAGAACTCTTGACAATAGTATTGCATATAATGATAGACAAAATATCGGTATAGGTTTAGATGTTGTAACGGTGAAGTTGAATAATGGTACCAATATTTGTATGGACATTTGGGGTGCTTATAGTTTATGGAATAGATTTGGAATTAATACTTCAAACCCTGGGTTAACTTTTTATATTGACTCTAATGGAGATAGCGGACCTAATGTTATTGGGAAAGATATTTATGTTTTGACATATACTTCGGAGAATGGAATATTACCTGCAGGCTATCATAAAACAGTTGAGGAAATAAATAATAATTGTAGTGAAAAGGCTACGGGTACTACTGCCGGAACCTTTTGTTTGTTGAGAGCAAAAAATAATGGTTGGATAATATCAGACGATGTTTGGGAATTGAAATAAATTTTGAGGGCAGATATTGTATCTGCCCTCTTTGGTTATCGGTTGTGTTTTATCAGGTCATGCTAATCTGATATACAACCGTTCTGCACTCTGCCGCTTTGTTTGCATGTCCGCTATAATCGCGATAGAAATTCAGCACTATGAGTGCAAAATTTAGTTATATATAGTGTTTATATTTCTAATATAAGTGTTTTTGCTCTGGGTAACATTATCTTTTGTGTTAATTTTTCTTCCTCAAAACTTAAACTTTTGTTCAATAGATTTTTATTTTTTATAAAAAATAATTTATAAAAAGGAGGAAAGAATATGACATGCAAAATGTTATTTTTTGATTATCGAGAGTCTGAAAAACAATTTTTTGAAAATCATAAATGTGATTATTTTGATTTGAAATTTTTTAACCACCCTTTAAATGAAGAAACTGTTGAAACTTTATCTGAGGAGGATTTAGCTCAAACGATGATTGTGAGTGTTTTTACAACATCTCATATTACAGAAAAAGTTTTGGATAAATTTAAAAATTTGCGAATTATTTCAACTCGTTCTACGGGAGTTAATCATATTGATGCAAAACCTTGTATTGACAAAAATATAGCACTTATTAATGTTGAGGGTTATGCTTGTAAATCGGTTGCGCAGTTTACTTTCACAATAATTTTGATGCTCGTAAGACATTTGCTTCCTGCGATTGAATCTGTTAGGCATGGAGTTTGTGTCTTGTCAAGTTTTACCGGACAAAACCCTGATTCATTGGTATTGGGAGTTGTCGGAACGGGTTCTATAGGATGTGCGGTGTGTGAAATTGCTGCGAGTTTAGGAATGAAGATTTTAGCTTATGACCCATCACCGAAAAAAGAGCTTGTAAAGAAATATAAGGTTCAATATGTGGATTTTGAAGAATTGTTGAATTTTTCTGACGTTATAACGTTGCATGTTCCTTATTGCCAAGATAATCATCATTTTATTTCTGCAAAACAATTTAAAATGATGAAGGACGGTGTTTATTTTGTGAATGCATCTCGCGGAGAATTGGTAAATCTTCAAGACTTATTGAAGTTTGTAAAATCCGGACATATCAAGGGTGTGGGCTTAGATGTAGTTGCGTGTTTGGATTCTTCTTGTTTTGAAGAGTCGAAAGTTAATGAGAAAAAAGCATTGATGTGTCTTGAGGAATCAAATGTAGTTCAGGAGTTGAATAAACAACCAAATGTGATTATTACTCCGCATATTGCGTATGATACACAGGAATCTGTAGATTTTGTGCTTGCTCAAACCTTTGTAGGGGTAAAAGATTTTCTCTATGGCGGTAAAAAGTATAGAGTATTTTAATATTTGTCATTCTGAATAACACTAGCAGAGTGTAAGGTGGTTATTATAGCGTGATGTTCTAATTTTTAACATGTAATGATGATTATTGATTTTTTTTGTTGATGATATTATAATAGGAACTATAAACATAAGGAAAAGAAAGAGTAATGGACGAGTCGAGTTTGGGTACGATTGTTTTTAATTGGATTATAGTTTTTTTACTATTACTTGTTAATGCCTTTTTTGTATCGGCGGAATTCGCAATTGTCAGAGCTAGAAAAACAAGAATTGAACAACTTACAAAAGACGGTAATGTTGATGCAAAACTTGCACTAAAGGCTTTAGATGATATGAATTTCTTTATTGCTGCCGTTCAAGTAGGTGTTACTATTGCAAGTATCGGTATAGGTTGGTTTGGTTCTCCAACTATTGAAAAAATGATGGCTCCTTTATTTAATCATTTCCCATCTGCCCATGCTTATTTGGCCCCAATTACTGCAATTGTTGCATTCGTTGTAATTACGTTCTTACACGTTGTGATTGGTGAGCAAGTTCCAAAATGTATTGCTCTTCAATATCCGGAAAGAATTTCTTTGTATGTCGCAAAACCAATGGACGTGTTTATGACTATTTCAAAACCGTTTGTTTGGTGTTTGAATAAAGCTTGTAATTTGATTTTACGAGTTTTGAGAGTTCCGATTAATTCCGCTCGTGTTGTTCATACTATTGAAGATTTAGACTTGCTTGTTGATACAAGTTATGATGAGGGTGTTCTTAACGAGACTGAAAAGGACATGCTACATAATGTCTTCAAGTTTTCGGATTTAACGGCTCGTGAGGTTATGATTCCAAGAACAGATATGATTTGTGTTCCAAAAGAAATGTCTATTGAGGAATTAAACAAATTGGCTTCTGAAAACCAATATACAAGATATCCTGTTTATGATGGTGATATTGATCATATTACAGGTTTAATTCACGTTAAAGATTTATATTCTTTGTTATTACAGCATAAAACTTGTCCGATTGAAAAAATTCAAAGAAAAATTCTTCTTGTTCCTGAAACAATTACAATGGACAACTTGGTAATTGAATTCAAAAAACATAAGAGTCAGATGGCTGTTGTTGTTGATGAATTCGGGGGAACTTCCGGAATTATTACATTGGAAGATGTTTTGGAAGAAATTTTTGGTGATGTCCAAGACGAATTTGACGAAGAAGCTGAATTTGATATCAAAGAAATTAAACCTAATCACTATATCGCAAATGGTATGATGCGTTTAGATGAATTGGCTGAGTATTTTGATATTGACGAAAACAAGTTGGAAGTTGAAGATGTTGATACAATTGCAGGTTTGGTTGTTAAAGAACTTGGGCGTATTGCCAATGTTGATGATATGGTTAAATATGGCGAATTTGTCTTTACTGTTAAAGAAGTAGATGGTGCAAGAATTACTAAACTTTTGATTGTTAGAGAAGAACAAAAGGCAGAAGTTCCGTCTGAGGATTAATTTTTTCATATAAATGTTTGGTTTACTTTTTGAAGAAAAACATTATTATAATTGTATGAAAAGATTTTTTACGATTAGTTTTATATTTTTATTGCTTGGTTTAGCGAATTTGTCTTTGTCTGTAATGGCTGATGATGTTGATTTGCCTGCAACCGGTGATTTATGGGACAATTGGAATACTCGAGATGAGGGCAGGGAGGCAAAACCTGTCACAGATGAGGAGTTTGATAAAGCAATTCAGCAGGTTGATAAAAAAGTAAACAAGTGGAAAAATTGGGCAAAAAATCGTCAAATTCCCAAGGGAAAAGAGTTCAACAAAAGTAATGAAACTGAGATGATTGATAATTCCTATGGAGAAAAACAAGTTTTACCTGTTTTGTGTGTACCGGTTGAATTAAAGGTTGGCGAAGACACTTTGCCGATTGGTCATTATCAAGTCGTAGGTGAAAAAGTTGATGGGCAAGCGGTTTTGAAATTCTACCAATCTCAATATGAAATGGCGCAGTTTCCGGCAGTTGAAACAACTAGTGATTTTGGAGAGGATACAATCTCTTTTGTCAAATGGGAACCTGTTAATGACAATGAAATCAAGGTTATGTATGGCTCTTTGGATATGAATGCTTACGCTATTATTGAAATCAAAGAAAATGAATAGCTTACTTAATAATATGCAATAAATATATACTTTTTATGCAATTAATTCTTCTCTGTAGTTTTTATTATTATATAAATAATAAACGAGGTGTAAAGTAATGATGAATTTTCCATTTAATTTTGGCTTTTATGGTTCAAATACTGTAACTTTTGGTCAGATGAATTTCAACTGGCAGAATAATTATTTGAATAATTATTCATTTACACCTTTGTTTAATTTTGGAATGCAGTTTCCTCCAATGAATTACCAAATGCCTGTTATGCCATCATTTAATTTCTTCCCGAGTTTTGGACAATATAATTTCACTCCTGCAACTCAAACAAATAACGAAGAATTAAATCCAAAGCAAAAGTCACAAATGGAAGAAATTCAGAAGTTGAAATATGATTCAAAAGAGTTGCAAGCAAAATTGAATGAAAATGATAATATTCAAGATTATGCAAAATTTTTAGAGAATAATAAAGATTATAAAGTTGCTAGTACTATTGATGCTGATGATGGCGGAAAGATTTATTTATATGAAGATTCTTCGGGCAATCGTGTTGGATCTGTCAATAAGGATTCTAAAGGCAAGATTAGAAATGTTGCTTTAAATATCGCTGATGGTGGCGAAGTCTCTTTGAATGAAGACAACAAAGACGGCAAAATTGATAGTATGTTTGCAATGAGTAAACAACAAAAAGTTGAAAAGAAACAAGGCACAACATATAAGGCTGCTCTTGCTCAAATCTTAAAAAATTATAAAGGATATAAAGTTAGTTCTGATAAAAGTGATAACGGTACAACTGTAGAACATTACTTTTATAAAGATAAAGAAATTGCTTCGGTTATAAAAGATAAAAAAGGCAAGATTAAGTCTTTATCACAATATGATGTAAACAAATCTAATGGAAAAGAAACAAGATATTTCTACGGAGATATTAATAAAGATGGAAAGATTGATAAAGGCGAAGTAAAAGTTCGATATGACATTGATTTGTCATAATAAAAAAGAGGAGTTAACCAGCTCCTCTTTTGTAGATAAATATTTCTATTAAATATTCATAGCTCTTAAAATATCTGTTAAGTCAGATGATGTTTTCTTAACTTCGTCATTTGAATATTTAATTGCGTTATCGGGGTCTTTTAGTCCGTTACCTGTTAAGATACAAACGATTTTAGAACCCTCTTTAACTTGGTCTTTAAACTTAATTAGACCTGCAACAGATGCTGCTGAAGCCGGTTCAGCAAGTACACCCTCGCATGATGCGATTAATTTGTAGGCTTTAACGATTTCTTCATCGGTTACAAAGTTTATCATACCGTTGCTTTCATCTCGTGCAGCTTCTGCAAATCTCCAACTAGCAGGATTTCCGATTCTGATTGCTGTTGCGATTGTTTCCGGATTCATAATTCTTTCCCCTTTAACAATTGCTGCTGCACCCTCAGCTTCAAATCCCATCATTTTTGGTAATGTTGGAATTTTACCCAACTCGTGCCATTCTTTGTAACCTTTCCAGTATGCAGTGATGTTTCCGGCATTTCCTACAGGAATAAAGTGATAATCCGGAGCATGTCCTAATGCTTCACAAATTTCAAAAGCACCTGTTTTTTGTCCCTCAATTCTGTAAGGGTTAACTGAATTTACAAGTGTGATTGGATATTTGTCAGAAATTTCTCTTACCACTTCCAAGGCCCTATCAAAGTTTCCTTGAATAGCGATAATTTCAGCTCCATACATCATTGCTTGAGATAATTTACCCAAGGCGATATAACCATCAGGGATTAACACATAAGTTTTTAAACCTGCTTTTGCACCATAAGCTGCTGCTGAAGCGGAAGTGTTGCCTGTAGAAGCGCAAATAATTGCACCTGAACCGGATTCTTTAGCTTTTGTAACTGCCATTGTCATACCACGGTCTTTGAAACTTCCTGTAGGGTTGCAACCCTCAAATTTTAAATAAATTTCAGCATTAATACCAATTTTTTTAGCCAAGTTTTCAGCTTTAATTAGTGGAGTGTTCCCCTCGTTAAGTGTAACAACAGGTGTTGATTCTGTAACAGGTAAAAACTCTCTGTATTTGTTAATTAATCCTTGATAATACATAAAATCCTCTTTTCTTTATTATCTATAATTATTATTTTTCTTTAAATTTCATATCAACAGTTGGATTTTCTTTGCTCAATTCATATCCTAAAGTATCTGCAAAGTCTTGTGCTTTTTCCCGATTATTGATTGCAGTTTTGAATATAGGATAAGAATGTCCGTTTTCATTTGTACAGGTAATTGTATATTTAAAATACTTATCTTTATATCTATGATAGCCATATCTAGAGCTTTCTCTATAGCTAATTCTGTCTATTAAATTTAAAAATGTTTGACTTTGTTCTTCAATCCCAAACGATTTACATTGCGATATTGGGAATTCTGAAAAATGCTCTAGAGTTCCTCTACTATTATAATCCTTTACTTGACAACTTGAACTATTACAAATAATATGTGTCATTGATTTATTTAGTTTTGAAACTGAAAATAATGAATATGTGCCGATGATAATTAAAGCCCACATTCTCCAATCTAACAAAAAGTTTAAATTTATATTTTTATTATTTATCATTAAAATTGAACTCTTATTAAACTATTCACACTTGCGATTGCAGGGTCATTGTTAAAGATATTTATAACATTCTGCATATCTTTTTCCTTACAAATTTCTGTGATAACAGTAATTTTCGCTGCATTATCTCCTGCAACTTCTTTTTGTACGATACTTGCCAAACTTATGTTGTGGTCTTCGCAAGCTTTACCGATACGTCCAATTACACCTAGTCTGTTGTGTGCTGTAATTGAGATGTAATATTTGTTTCTGGTATCCTCAATTGGCGTCATAACAGCATTTTCGTGGTGGTTGCATCTCATCATTGGCAACAAATAATCTGTTTTGTCGATTTCAGAAGCTATGGCTAAAATATCTCCGACAACTGAACTTGCGGTTGGGAATTCTCCGGCTCCAGGACCAGATAGAGTTACATCTCCTACGGGGTGACCGGAAAGACTTACTGCATTTGTAACGTAATCAATGTGTGCCAAAGTTTTTGTTTTGGGAACTAACATTGGGTGAACTCTCACGTCTGCTTTTGAATCTTCATTTAATTCTGCAGATGCGATAAGTTTGATTTTGTAGCCCATTTCGTTTGCGGCTTTCATATCGTCAGGACTGATTTTTGTAATCCCCTCACGATATACGTTTTCAATCTTTATTCTTTTCCCGAATGCAATAGTAGCAAGGGTTGTAATTTTATATGCCGCATCAAAACCCTCAACATCACCTGTCGGGTCAGCTTCTGCATATCCTAATTCTTGCGCTTCTTTTAATACATCTGTGTATGAAGCACCTTGAACGTCCATTTTTGTTAAAATGTAATTGGTTGTTCCGTTAAGAATTGCTTTGATTTTGGTAATTTTGTTTCCTGCAAGAATTGTTTTGATTGGCATTATGAGTGGAATACCGCCTGCAATAGCCGCTTCATAAAGTACAACCTTATTGTTTTCTTCTGCAAAGTTAAACAATTCTTCTCCGTGCTTTGCAAGGAGTTCTTTGTTGGCTGTGACGATGTGTTTTCCGTTTTTGATAGCTGTTTTGATTAAATCAAATGCAGGATTAATTCCACCAACTAATTCTGCGACAATTTGTATTTCCGGATTGTTAACAACTTCATAAGCATCGTCTGTAATGATACTTTCGTCCAGACCATCAATATTTCTTTTTTTGTTTTTGTTGTGTACTGCAATTTTAACAACTTCTACATTTTTAAAATTTTGAAGAGTTTTAAAAACTCCACTTCCGACTGTTCCAAGTCCAATTAGCCCGATTTTAATTTTCTTATTTTCCATAGTGTCGATTATAGCATATTTTTGCGTATAAGTCTAGAATGGGGTAGGGAATGAGTTGTAATTTAGGAATACATGGGATTTTGGCATGTTTCCTCTTTAAATAATTTAACATGTAGCTTGCAAAAAAGTATTTTTGGTTTAAGATAAAGATATTAAAGTGATATAAACTAGCTAGAAAAGGAAAATAAAATCATGGCAAAACATTGTGAAGTATGCGGAAAAGCTCCAATTAAAGCAGCTAAATTGACTTTCTCACACAAGCAAATCGTTCATACTCAAGAACCAAATTTACAATCAGTAAAAGCTGTTGTAAACGGAACAACAAAAAGAATTAGAGTATGTACTTCTTGCTTAAAAGCAGGTAAAGTTCAAAAAGCTATGTAATTGTAGTTTTAAAAGTATAAGAATTTGGAAAAGAAAGACTTTTGGGTCTTTCTTTTTTTATGATTTAATTTCCCCCCCCTTGCGCATGTTCAAAAAATTTAGTATAATGAAAATAATTCACTCTGATATTACGAGGAAAACAAACTGAGCAGAGTGCGGAGCAGCCTGCCGAAATGATAGGCTGTCTGCAGGACTAGTCGGCAGGCTCGGAGTCACGTTTAATGCGAGGCGCAGTGAACACAAAAGTCAATGAGTTAAGCATAACAAAAGAAAGGAAGTATGAACATGTCAAAACGCAGTCATAGAGCGAGTTTCGGGGGGGGGGTAAACCCGCTTGTAGAGAG
>ENA-ORLJ01000117-ORLJ01000117.1-human-gut-metagenome-genome-assembly--contig:-NODE-117-length-15111-cov-27.826_pt1 | contig 15111 bp, 12 predicted proteins | sample MGYA00243068_ERZ508826 | MGnify/ENA primary metagenome ERZ508826 (study PRJEB26277, sample SAMN04329849) | human gut metagenome | biome: human-associated habitat | host: Homo sapiens | place: USA...
AAGTGGGTACACCCCGAACCGAACTTTAATTAGCAAGATTTTCAAAGATCTCTCGTGCTTACAGCGTATAGCTGCTTAGCACATTATTGAATTATTAACGAACTATTGTTAAATTAAACATCTATTTTAATACTATCGTTGCATTTATTCTTTTCTCTTCACCCAAACCTTATGGCTGCCGCGGCCTAGTGAATCTATCGGTGAAGTCTTGTCATTTGTCAGCTCCTTCAGTTCCATAGAGGCAGCAGTACGGCTCAGGTTGTTGATGGAGGCATAATCGCCTAGGGTGAGGACTCCGTTCTTCTCTATCACCTCCAGGGCACGGGCGATGCGCTCTTCCCTGGAATACAGCTGCTTACGGATAACCTTTACACCACCCATATCACGCTCCAGGTCACGGTCGGTTTCACGCTTCACCTCCTTGATAAACTCAGGAGACGCCTTGAAGTTGATGTCTTTCACTCCCACCTTGCGGTACGTCATCTTATCATCTGGATTAAGAATTTCCCTAGGCTTCTCATCCTCGAAAGCGAGGGAGAGGGAGAAGGTGCCGAAACCTTCCAGATTCACATTGTACCCCATGGAGAGCATATCTGTCAGCATATCAACCACATCGGTCAATACAGCCTCCGTGGTACTTTCCGAAATACCGCGATGGTAGTTCTGCATCATCTTGACGAACTCTTTTCTGGATAGTGTACGATTGGTCACCATCTTGGGATAAACTCTGCGCTTGCCATCATAGCGCATATCCCCCATTTCCTGCAATTTGTACTTAGCCATATCAGTTTCCTTTCCTATTTTAGTTTATTAGTATTTCTTATTGCAGCAGCCTTTACATCCTATAGTATTTATTGTCATACTTAAGAAGAAAAGACCACAAACCTAGGAAGAAAAGTATTTAATCCTAGTAGAAATCTCCGTTCATAGACACCGAACCGACATTCAAAGTCTATGAACCGCCGTTCAAAGACACTGAACGGACATTCAATGTTTATGAACGAAGATTTCTACTATGCAAAGATACAACTTTATCAGATATAAAACAAGACTTTTCCTGAATATCTTTACTATTCCGGCCATAATTCTTCGTTTTTTGAGCTTATTTCTTTGCGTATCCCAAATAATTGTGTTAACTTTGTAGTCAGATTGCAAGCAAAAGCCAAAGGATTGCAAGCAAAAGACTAAAGGATTGCAAGCAAAAGACAAAGAAAAAGACTAAGATTAGACATTCTTATGAGTATGAAGATATTAGCAACCAGCGACTGGCATCTGGGCAACCTGTTTCACGGCAACGACCGTCTGCCGGAACACAAGCATTTCCTGAAATGGCTCCTGGAGCAGATAGCTGAACAAAAGCCCGATGCTCTCCTCATAGCAGGAGACATCTTTGATAACGGAAATCCATCGGCAGCGGCACAGACCGTTTATTACGAGTTTCTTGCCGATGCTACCCAACTGTGCCCTAACATGCAGGTCATCATTACCGCCGGCAACCACGATTCCGCCAGCCGACTGGAGGCTCCCCGTCCGCTGCTCACCCGATACCACGTGGAAATAAGAGGAAACGTAAGGAAAATCTGGAAGCAGGGAGAAAGCAAGGACGATGATAAAACCGGCGGACATTGGATCTATTCCTTCGATGACCTCATCATCCCCGTAACCAACGAGGCAGGAGAAGAAGTTATCATCCTCGCCGTACCTTTCCTTAGAAGCGATGTGGTGCAGAACGCCAGCTACTCGCAGGGAGTCAACGACTTTCTGAGAGAACTGACGGCTGAGGCTCGAAAGAAATACCCAGGCAGGAAATGCATCATGATGGCACACATGTACGCCAAGGGTTCGGATATCGCCAAGAAGGATGCGAGCGAGAAAATCATCATCGGCGGACAGGAGGAAGTGGACCTGGAAGGATGGAACGACCATCCCGACTATATGACTTGCGGACACATCCACAAACGGCAACATATCTGGAACACCGACTGGGCAAGATATACGGGAAGTATCCTCCCGATGTCGTTTGCCGAGAAAGACTACACCCACGGCATCGACCTCATCACCATAGAACACGGAGAAGAGGATGAAGGAAAGGAAACCGGCAAAAGTAAGGAATGGAAAGTCGATTTTCTGGAATACAAGCCTCAGCACGCCCTCCGCATCCTGCCCGAAGATGAGGAAGAACTGACCTTCAAAAAATGGCAGAAGCTCATCAATTCTGAACTCTCGGAGAGAACTGACGGCGAACTGAGCGACCACTTCGACTACGTGATGCTGAAGGTGAAACAGGAGAAACTGACCAGCGATGACATCAAGGAACTGGAGAAACTCGTCAACGAAAAGGATGCCGTGCTCTGCAAAATCCAGCGCATCATTCCGCAACTGGACCTCTCCACCATCCAGGGTTCCCAGCACATCACCAGCATAGAAGACATCATCAACCGTCCTCCGCTCGACACACTGAAGGAAGCCTTCGCCATCAGGCACAACGCTCCGATGAACGAAAGACAGGAGAAAATGTTATCCGATTTATTAATGACATCATCATTATGAAATTCCTACAACTCGAAATACTCAACCTCGCTTCGCTTGACAAACAGGGAGGCGAGGTCATCAACTTTGAAGAAGGTGCCTTAGGCGAGAGTACCATCTTCAGCATCGTAGGTCCGACGGGAAGTGGCAAGTCTACCCTACTCGATGCTATCTGCCTTGCCCTCTACAACCGCGCCCCTCGCTATCCCAGAAAGAAAGGAGACAAGAACCAGAACATCGAGATTTTCGGAGCTGCCGATGCCAGCGAAAGTAACCGTCTGGCTCCTACCGACAGCCGAAACATCCTGACACGTGGCAAGAAGGAAGGTTACAGCAAACTCACCTTCCTTGCCAACAACGGCAGCATCTACCGCGCAGAATGGCACGTCAGATTCCAGAGAGTGCGCTACGAGAACGCCAAGACTGCGCTTTATAAAATCACGAGAAACGGAGAAGAGATAACAGAGGAAGCTGCCGACTGGAACGAGCTGCCGAACATCATCGGACTCGACTACGACCAGTTTCTCCGTACCGTGCTCATCGCCCAAGGCTCGTTTGCCAACTTCCTGACGGCAAAGGAAAACGAGCGGTACGAACTTCTGGAAAAACTCATCGGATGCGAGGAAACTTATACGAACATCGCTACTGAAATCAAGAAGGCGAAAGACCAGGCGACGGATGCCTACAACCAGATGGCTGCATCGGTGGAAGCCGTAAAACAGAACCTACTGAACGATGAAGAACTCGCCCAACTGAAGGAGGAAATCGCCCGCCTGGAAAAGGCTGAGAAGGAACTCGACAGCCAGTTGCAAGCCATCTCGAAAGACCTGCAATGGTTTGAGGAAAACGATAAGCAAATCAAACAAATCGCTATCTACCAGACTGATATGAAGCAAGCAGCAGAAGCCATTAAAGCGATGCAAGCCCAGATTCTCCGTCTGCAGTTGCACGATGAAGTACAGCCTGCCGTCAACCTACTACAAGAAGTAGAACGACAGACGCAAAGCATCCACGAGCAGGAAGGAAACATCCTGAAAGCGGAAGGAAACATCAAAAGTCAAGAGTCTGCCATCAGCGAAAGCGAGAAAACTCTCGCCAGTCTGAAGGAAGCAGTAAGCAAGGCACAGGAACAGCTGGAAAAGGCGATGCCGGTCATCGCTGAAGCAAGGGCGCTGAAAACCAAAATGGAAGCGGCAATGCCGAATCTGAAAGAAAAGAAAGAGGCATTGGAGTTGGCGCAGAAAGAGAATCTTACTGCCCAAAGAGATGTGGAGGAAAACGCCCGAAACATCCAAAAATGGGAAGCTGAAACGGAGAAAGCGAACCTTGCTCTCAAAGCGACACAGGAAGAGATTGCCAAGCAGAAACAGGTTCTGCACGAAGCGACGCAAGCCGCTGAACAGGCTTGGGAGACGGAAAGAAATAAGACTGTCGGACAGAACATAGAGGAACTGCAGAACAGCAAGACTGTAGCCGACAGGAAACTACAGGATGTCCAGCAAGCCATCAAGGTTGTGGCTCATCTCGATGCTGCCACAACAGAAAAGCAGAAGAATGAGGAGCGAATCCAGGTCTTGGGCAAGAGAAACGCAGAGATAGATGAAGCCCTGGGCAAGTTGACCATCGAGGCGCTGACCCAAGAGACCCTGACGCTGAGAAATGCCTATACCCTCATGGTGAGTGAGAAATGGGAGATTCATCGTGCCAACCTGACCGAAGGCAAGCCTTGTCCGCTCTGCGGCAGCACGACCCATCCTTATCATACCGACAACAGACAGTTTGAGGAAGCCACTACAGAACTCTCTCAACTTCTGAAAGCCAAGGAGGATCTGCTGAAACTGCAGCAGAAAGAGGAGAAGGATCTTTCCGGCGAGAGAAAACAGAACGACGGCGAAGTACAGACGCTCCAGAAACAACAGGAAAAGCTCTCGGAAGAAATAGCAACTTACGAAGAGGATTGGAAGGCGCTCATCGCCCAGTATCCAAAGATTCCGAAGGCAGAGGCAGAACTGAAATCGCTCTTGCCTATCTATGAAAACAAGGCGAAAGATGCGAGCAGCAAACTGAGCCTCTTTAACAAGATTCAGAAAGAGATAGAACGGCTGACCCAACTCAAGGATAAGGCTGTAAAGGATGAAGCTGCGTATGAAAGCAAGGCTTCAACAATGCTGAATAAAGTCCAGGAAAATACTTCAACCTGCACCACAAAACTGGCTGAGCAGAAAGCACTTACCATCAACCTTACCTCACAGCAAAAGAGTAAGAAGGAGGCTTACGAGAAAGCCCTTCAGACATGGAATAGCGCCAAGAAGGAAATGGAGGAATGGCAGGAGAAATATAAGCAGATTCTGAATGGAGAAGAACCAGATGCGGCTGAACAAAGACTGACAGCAGCAAAGGATGAGGCAACGAAAGCAGCAGATAACCAGAACGAGAATATCAACAAACTGAAGGCTGAACTCGCCAACAGTAAAGGTTCGCATCAAACCATGCTGTCTCAGAACAAAACGATGAAAGAGAATCTGCAAGCGAAGGAAAAGGAACTCGACCTTTGGATTGAGGAATATAACAAGCAGTTTGAAGAAAAGAGCATCGAAGGAAAAGACTCCGAGGAGGAAGGCATCGAGGAAAGAAGTATCGAACCAAGCCTTATCAACCGAAATACCATCCGGGAGATGCTTCACTCTGCCGAAGACTGGAATGCCATCCGACGGGAAAAGGACGAAAAGGAGAAAGCCGTGGCTTCAACTACCGCCCTTTACCAAAGTGCAGAAAAGGCGCATCAGCAGCACTTGGAACATCAGCCTGCCCAAACCCGTGATGTTCTCTTAGCCATTCAGCAGGAGTATCAGGAGAGAAGCCAGCGCAACGAACTGATTGCTGCCAAAGCCAGGATGCAGAACCATCAGGAAGCCGTGAAGCAGTTGGGTGACAAGGCTGAGGCTCTGCAACTCGTAACACAGGAAAAGGACGACTGGACAGCCATCACAGATGCCATCGGAGCAGACGGCAAGACGCTGCGCAAGATAGCCCAATGCTATACGCTCAGTTTCCTGATAGCGCACGCCAACCAGGAAATCAGAAAGTTCAACAGCCGTTACGAACTGCAGCAGGTAAAGCATTCGCTGGGCATCCGAGTCATCGACCACGACCGTGCCGACGATATCCGAGACACCACCTCCCTATCTGGTGGCGAAACCTTCATCGTGAGTCTCGGTCTCGCCCTGGGTCTGTCGGCGTTATCCTCCCGCAACATCTCCTTCGAGAACCTGTTCATCGACGAAGGCTTCGGAACCCTCGACCCTGATACCCTAGCCACCGTCATCGACTCCCTCGCCATGCTGCAAAGTTCGCAAGGCAAGAAGGTGGGCGTCATCAGTCATACCGACACGATGAGCGAGCGCATCACCACCCAGATAAGGATTATCAAGAATGGCAACTCCGGCAGCAGTCATATCGAGATCTATCCTTAACCCATCGCAATTACACCTTAAATTATATAGTAATTACACCTTATTTATCCCTATCAGCGCCAAGGATGGCGACAACGTGGTGAACAAGAGCGATGTGATTCGTCCTCACCATAACAAAAGAAAGGGTGTGCCATAAGTCCATGACACACCCTTTCTTTTGTTTCCATTGAATATTAAACCCTGTTTCCCTCTTTTGGGAATACTACGGTTGGCTTGAAGGTCTTAGCCTCCTCAAAGTCCATCAGGGCATAAGCGATGATGATGACGGTATCGCCCACCTGCACCTTGCGGGCTGCAGCACCGTTCAGGCAGATACAACCGCTGCCACGCTCACCCTTGATAATATAGGTCTCCAAGCGCTCACCATTGTTGTTGTCTACAATCTGAACCTTCTCGCCTGCTATCAGATTAGCAGCGTCCATCAAGTCCTCATCGATGGTGATGCTACCCATATAATTCAGGTTAGCCTCAGTTACGGTCACACAATGGAGCTTACTCTTCAATACTTCTATCTGCATTGTTCTGTTATTACTTGATCTGTTACGGATTAAACTTAATAAAGAATATCTATCGAGGAATTATCCCTTATACTTGATATGGTCGATGAGACGGATAGGAGTCTTACCGCAATAAACGGTGATGCACCCTACCACATAGGCACTATCCTCCCATGAAGAAACATCCTGCAGGCTGTCGCCATCCACAATCTGGAAATACTCTACCTCCAGACCCTCTACAGCATTGATGTCGGCAACCACCTTATCATGAGTTTCCTGTACAGTATGAGTCTTGGCATACTCCACACTCTCCTTCAGGGCCTTATAGATGTTTGGCGCAATGGCACGCTCATCAGGAGCCAGCAAAGTATTACGGCTGCTCTTAGCCAAACCGTCCTCATCACGGACAATAGGGCACTCCACAATCTGCACATCGCTGTTGATGTACTTCACGAGCTGCTTGATGACAGCAATCTGCTGCCAATCCTTCTCACCGAAATAAGCACGAGTTGGTCGAACGATATAGAAAAGACGGCTCACTACCTGACATACACCATTGAAATGACCCGGGCGCTTGGCACCCTCCATCACGGTAGAAACAGGTGGAAACTCAAAGTGGCGTGTATCTGGTGTAGGATACATCTCCTTCACCGATGGTGCAAACACATAGTCAGCACCACAAGCCTCCAAGAGCTTACAGTCAGCATCGAGGGTACGAGGATAGCGATCCAAGTCACCCTGATCATTGAACTGTGTAGGATTCAGGAACACAGAAACCACAGTCACGCCATTTTCCTTCACACTGCGCTTAACAAGAGAGGCGTGACCCTCATGCAGCGCACCCATAGTTGGCACAAGGCCGATTTCCTTTCCCTCCTTACGACACATGAAGAGTTCGTTCTGGAGGTCAACAATCTTATTGAATACTTTCATCGTCATAATCTGTTTTCGGGTGCAAAATAACAACTTTTTTCTCAAATGAGAAAGAAAAAACCTAAAAATATGCGAATTATTGCCGAAAATAATGAATTTCGGAGAAAAAATGCCCCTATTTGAAGTTTTTTTTGTACCTTTGCACGTAATTCGTAAGAATAAAATTTAAATTTTATGGCAAAAAAAGTATTATTTATCAATCAGGAGATCGACCCATACGTAGCCGAGTCTCACATGTCAATCATGGGACGCGAACTGCCTCAGAAGATGCAGGAAGCAGGTTTTGAGATCCGCACCTTCATGCCTAAGTGGGGCACCATCAACGAGCGTCGCGGACAATTGCACGAGGTCATTCGCCTGTCTGGTATGAACCTTATCATAGATGATACAGACCATCCGCTGATCATCAAGGTTGCATCTATACCAACAACACGACAGCAGATTTATTTCATCGATAATGACGACTATTTCAAGAGCCGCCAGATGGGCACCGATGAAAACGGAAAGGAATATGCCGACAACGGAGAAAGAGCTATCTTCTTTGCACGTGGCGTATTGGAAACCGTAAAGAAGCTCCGCTGGCAGCCTGATGTAATCGTCTGCCAGGGTTGGGCTAGCGCAGTAGTACCATTCTATGTAAAGACAGCCTACAGCGAAGAGCCTTCATTTGCAGAATCAAAGGTGATTACCGCTCTCTATACCAACGAACTCAAGGGTGAACTGGGTACCAACTTCAAACGTTGCGTTGCCTTCCGCGATGCCAAGTCAGAACTGCTCGACAGCTATCAGGACGACTTCAACTTCATTGAGCTCGGCAAACTTGCCATCGACTATAGCGACGGTGTGGTAGAAGGTGAAGAAGAAGCTAACCAGATTCTCTTTGATTATGCGAAGGAGAAGAACAAGCCTGTACTGGCTTATCCGGGAGAAGATATCCAGGAGCCATACGCAGACTTCATCAACAAGGTTTGTCCTGACGCAGAATAAAATTCCGACAACAGAGACACATACATACAAGGATAATGAAAATTTTAAGACTCTTAACAGTATTAGTAATAGCAGCGCTTACTTTCGCTGCATGTGATGACACCACCGAGGGAATCGGTGGTAGCATCACTAACGATATTGACAACATCAACATCACTAGCGCAGTATTTCCTGTAGCTACAAAGTCTATGGTTTCAGGTGCCGTATTGAGCCGCAACAACAGCGGTCTCATCGGTAAGATGAAAGACCCGGAAACCGGCAACTATGTAAAGGGTGACTACATGACCCAGTTGAGCGTATTGCCTACTTTCTCTATAGATACACTCGATTACATCAAGCAGGCAAACAAAGGTTCTATCGAAGCAGACTCATGCTACCTCCTGGTTTCATACAATGCCAGCTACGGCGATACTATCGCCCCAATGAAGGTGACAGCCTATGAGATGACAAAGCCGATGGCAGAAGATAAGGAGTATTACTCTGATTATGATGTCTTCAAGGAAGGCTGGGTAAGCGAAAACAACCAGCATTGGAGCAGTAATTACAACTTGAGCAATACATCAGATGTCAAGAACTTCAAGATTTACTTGAATAAGAAGTATGAGAAAGATGGTAAGACATACAAGAACTATGGTTCTTACATCATGCAAACATACGCAGAACATCCTGAGTACTTCAAGACCAACTACAAGTTCCTGCACAACGTCTGCCCTGGCTTCTTCATCAAGAATGTAGGCGGTACGGGTAACATGGCTAAGATCTGGAATACAGAGCTTATCTTCTACTGGACCCGCCACAAGACCATCAAGGCAAAGGACGGCGTTACAGACAGTATAGCTGTAGGCATCGGATACAACCGTTTCGATGGTACAGAAGAGGTATTGCAGCTCAACAAGATTGAGAACGATACCACGAACTTGGAGGAGTTGGCAAGTCAGCAGAACTGTACTTACCTCAAGTCGCCAGCAGGTATCTTCACCGAGGTTACCCTCCCTATCGAAGACATCATGAAAGGTCATGAGAAGGATACGCTCAACACAGCTACCATCTCTTTCCCACGACTCAACAATGACAACGAAGACAACCCATACAACTTTGCTACACCAAGCACCATCCTGATGGTTCAGAAAGACAGTTTGCAGTCGTTCTTCGAAAAGAGCAAGTTGGCAGATAGCCGTACTTCTTATACCACAAGCTACAGCAGTACAGGTACTTATAAGAATGCCTATACATTCCAGAATATCGCCAACCTGGTTTCTGCCATGTATAAGAACAAGGGCAAGGGAGAAAACTGGAATAAAGTAGTACTGGTTCCTGTAAACATCATCACAACCGCACAGGGACATACTACCGTCATCTCCAAGATTAATCACGATATGTCACTCGCTTCTACCCGACTGAAAAGAGGTGTAATAACCACCGACAGCAACGGCAAGGAGACAAGTCCTATACAGATAAAGGTGATTTACAGTAAGTTTAAAGAAAAAGAATAAGCATTCATAACGCAAAGTAAAAAAGGAAACGAAACATGGCAGATAATTTTTTGGAGCGTCATCGCGAAGAATACGAAATACGCAAGGCTGCATGGCTCAAGAAGAAGAAACTATTCATGAAGTCAGGCAAGAAACAGAAGCCCCAGACACAGATGCCACGTCCTGAAGACGAAGCGTTATAAACACGAAAAAATATTCAGAATCCTGAGAAAGAGGGTGTATCATAAAGCATTTGAATGTTTATGATACACCCTTTTAACTTTGCCAGTTAATCCTTTAAAAACGCCGCATAAGTACGATAAAAGCCATTTAACACAAAATAAAACAAAATTAATTTGGAGTTTACCCATTTTTTTTATATCTTTGCATTGTAAATTAAAAGTATTAAATATTAAACAGACAAAAAGCAATAAAATAAAAATAATCAAGATATTAGTAGAGATACTGATTTATGGGTTTAACTTTTCTAAGAACTTGCATTTAAGGATACAAGATATTTGCAGGATACAAGTTACTTGCAATATATGAGATACTTGGTTTATGTTTATAGATAATGGAGAAATTACTCTCATAAAGAATTCGTTTTTAAGTTTAAACAAAAATGCTAAAGTTAGATGTTAGTAATATAAGTCCCCGTAGTAACCGTGAGGCTACTGCGGGGACGCTTTTTCAATTTATAGTATATAGAAACAAAAAGGGCAAGACCAGAGATGGTCTTGCCCAATCTATTTTTATAACTCTTTATCTATATTATAAGATTCTACCTGTAAGAGAGAACTTCAAAACAGGATAAACCTTTAAATATAAACATCAGACTACAGAACTTAATCTACTACCGTAAACTTGGCATATTTCAGCAGAAGCTGTTTGGTGCCAGAATGAACGAACTCCACCGTAGCCTTCGTATTCTCACCAGTACCTTCAATCTTCAATACCGTTCCCCGTCCAAAACGCTGATGTTCAATCTTCATTCCCTCCTGCAAACCGCAAGAAGAACTGCCAGCAGATGATGCTGCAGAAGAAGAAACTGATGCTGCAGAAGATCCTGTACTGCGAGAAGCAGGATGAGAAGAATGCGTCTCCATGTAACGTTTAGCTGCATTCAGCGCTCTAACAGACTTGAAATTACCTTCAGAGAGAGATGAGCGTCCGGAAACAGACGAGCGTCCGGAAGTATGTGAAGTCTCCGGTTCATCATCAAAGAGAGAAGGCTTAGGATCTGCTACAAACTGCGATGCTACCGGTTTGGAATTCTGATACCTGCTACTGTATCTAGGCTGCTCAGCATCCTCCCACGGTCTGCGAGAACGTTGCGCTCTCGCCCACTCCGGCTGGTCAGACATCGAATCAGCTCTGGAGCCAAACAAGCTTCCACCAGCCTCATCCTGGCTATCAATCAACTTGCCGTCAATCTCATCGATAAACCGACTCGGATTATCAAACTCCATCTTGCCATATCGCCAGCGGTTCTTGGCGTTCGTCAGGATACAATGTTTCTCAGCTCGAGTAATGGCAACGTAAAGCAATCTTCGTTCCTCCTCCAGTTCTCTGAGCGAAGCAGCAGAAAGCGGACTTGGGAAGATATTCTCTTCCAAACCAACCACGAATACCGTAGGAAACTCCAGACCCTTGGCAGCATGAACCGTCATCAGAGAAACACGAGGTTCATCCTTATCACCATCGCTGTCAGCATCGGTAAGCAGAGCCACATCCTGCAGATAATCCTGCAGGAAGAGTTCATCAAACCTACCCTCTTCACGGCGTTCCTCCACAAAAGCCGACATACCGCTCAAGAATTCCTCCAGGTTCTCCTGACGTGCCAGATCATCGGCATCCTTGCCCGACATGATATCCTGACTGATGCCACTCTCCTTGATAATGGCATCACCCAATTCATAGACATCCGTAGTTTGAGCCCGTTCGATAAACGAAGAAATTAGCAATCTGAAAGTTTCCAGCTTGTTCATCGTACCCTTGGTAACCGCCAGTCCATACCGCTCAGGGGCACCGATTACCTCCCAGAAACTCACCTGGTTCTGATGGGCACAGTCAGCAATCTTCAGCACCGTAGCAGCACCGATTCCACGAGCCGGATAGTTGATGATACGCTTGATAGCCTCTTCATCATCCGGATTCGCCACCAGACGGAAATATGCAATAATATCCTTAATTTCCTTGCGCTGGTAGAAACTCAGTCCGCCATAAATGCGATAAGGAATACCCTGCTTTCTGAACTCCTCCTCGAAGCTACGACTCTGGGCATTGGTACGATAGAGAATGGCAAAATCACTATACTGGCAGCCATCCTCGCGCCGGATACGCTTCACGTCCTTCGCCACAATCGCCGCCTCTTCCTTGTCGCTGTAAGCAGGCTTATACTGAATCTTCTCACCCTTCGCATTCTCGCTGAACACATCCTTAGGAATCTGGTTGCGGTTATGCTTGATCAGACTGTTAGCCGCCTCAACGATGGTCTGGGTAGAGCGGTAGTTCTGTTCCAGTTTGAAGAGACGCGTGCCCTGAAACTGGCGCTGATAGTTGAGAATATTATCGATATTGGCACCACGGAAACTATAGATACTCTGCGAGTCATCACCCACGGCACAAACACGCTGCTTCTCCTGACAGAGTTGCATGACGATAGACATCTGAACGTGATTGGTATCCTGATACTCATCCACCAGGACATAATCGAAGCGGGCGGCATATTTGTGGCGAATATCCTCATGTTCCCTGAAGAGCTGATAGGTAAGTGTCAGCAAATCATCGAAATCCATGGCATTGGCCTGCTTGCAGCGCTGCACGTAAGCCACGAAAATCTTACCAACCTCAGGCATCTGCGCACGCTTGTTCTGCTCGAAGATAGCCGCATCGCTGTCATAAGCCGCAGCACTCATCAGGTTGTTCTTCGCCATCGAAATCTTGGCATGAACGGCAGCAGGCTTATACTTCTTATCATCCAGCCCCATCTCCTTCACTATCGCCTTGATCAGCGAGCGCGAGTCACTTTCGTCATAAATGGTAAAGTTGTTGTTGAAGCCGATATGCTCAGCCTCCGCTCTCAGGATTCGGGAGAAGATGCTGTGGAAGGTACCCATATAGAGATGCTGGGCGAGGTCATTTCCCACCAGTTTTCCGATACGTTCCTTCATCTCTCTTGCCGCCTTGTTGGTAAAGGTGAGCGCCATGATGCTCCAGGGTTTCATGCCCTGGCTCAGGAGATAAGCTATCTTATAAGTAAGCACACGCGTTTTACCCGAACCTGCACCGGCTATCACCAGCGAAGGTCCGTCAATATATTCTACCGCAGCACGCTGCGCTTCGTTCAAGTCGTTCAGTAAATCCATTAATCAATATTTACCAGATTTTTCACTCTTCATTCTTCACTTCCCCCTATATCCTCCCACAGCCGTGCCCGGGTCGAAATCTTCGCCCTCACGAGGGAAGGTAGGGATAAATCTCATCTGATGTTCTATCTGTCGCTGGCGCTTCTTCATATAAGCGCTAGGATGCAGCGAACTGAATTTGCGCGGATTAGGAAGTGTAGCTGCTATCAGCGCACACTCGCCACGAAACAGATCTTTCGCTTTCTTGTCGAAATGATATTCAGCAACCGCATCCACACCATAGATACCCGGTCCCATCTCAATGCTGTTGAGATAAACCTCCATGATGCGCTGCTTGCTCCACATCATTTCGATGAGGAAGGTAAAGTAGACTTCAAATCCCTTGCGGGTCCATGAACGGCCAGGCCACAGGAAGACATTCTTAGCAGTCTGCTGACTGATGGTACTGGCTCCATGCACCTTTCCGCCACGTGCATTATTCTTCGCCGCACTCTCGATGGCATTGAAGTCGAAACCGTGATGCTTCAGGAATCTCGCATCTTCGCTCGCCATTACCGCCACTGGCATATGAGGCGAGATCTTATCCATCGAAATCCAATGATGATGCAGGGTAATACTCTCTCCATCAGCTACTTGCTGGAAGCATCGGATAAACATCAGAGGAGTGACATACACAGGAATGAACCTATATGCCACTACAGCAAGAATGGTGGTACTGAAAAACAGCACCACCACCCATTTTACTATATTCTTGATTTTCTTCAAAATCATCTATTTAGTTTTTCCCTTCCGGGAGCATGAAAGTTATTACTTCAATGTACCGTTGTTGGCTGCGTTAACCATAGCCTGGCTAGCATACATGTAAACCTCTACACGACGGTTCTGGGCACAAGCAGCAGTAGTATTAACAACAGGGTTAGCAGAACCCAAACCCTGAACATTCTTTACCTGACGGCTTGTAACACCGCAAGAAGCGAGATAGTTGTAAACTGCCTCAGCACGCTTCTGGCTCAATGGCAAGTTGATACCATCATTACCTGTAGCATCGGTATAACCCTGGATAGAAACCTCGCAGTCGGTATTGTTCTTCAATACACCGGCAAACTGAGCCAAATCAGTCTTTGCGCTACTGCTGAGAGTAGAACCATTAGTTGGGAAGAGGATACCAGAAGCAAATGTTACCTTAACGGCAGACAAGCCATTGGCATCTGTTACAGTCTCAACCTGTGCATTCTTCACCTGTTCAGCCTCAGCCTTTACCTTATCCATGTGCTTTCCTATGAGGTTACCAGCACCGCCACCAACAGCTGCACCGATAGCAGCACCTACGAGAGCACCGGTACCACGATGGCTATTGTTGAGCAATCCACCTACGAGAGCACCCAGAGCTGCACCAGAACCGGCACCTACAGCTGTACCTGTCTTCTGATTGGTTCCACAACTTGAAAAAAGCAAGCACAAAGAGAGGCCTGCAACTGCAAAATTAGTCTTTTTCATTTTAAAATCTCCTATATTTATGTTATTTAATTGCAAAGATAACTCTTTTTTCTCCATAATGGAGAGTTTTCTAATATTTTTTTGTATTTTTGCATGCAAATTTAAGGGTATTTGTCGAAATAGAGCTAGGAAATCACCTATTTGGGGGTGGAAAATCCCTAAAAGTCGGATTTCAGACACCTGCAGACAGATGAACTGCCGCCAGCAGATGATGAAGGCTCAAGCTTATACCTTAATATATATATAACAATAGTTCGTTAATAATTCAATAATGTGCTAAGCAGCTATACGCTGTAAGCACGAGAGATCTTTGAAAATCTTGCTAATTAAAGTTCGGTTCGGGGTGTACCCACTT
>ENA-ORLJ01000123-ORLJ01000123.1-human-gut-metagenome-genome-assembly--contig:-NODE-123-length-14149-cov-4.9846_pt1 | contig 14149 bp, 9 predicted proteins | sample MGYA00243068_ERZ508826 | MGnify/ENA primary metagenome ERZ508826 (study PRJEB26277, sample SAMN04329849) | human gut metagenome | biome: human-associated habitat | host: Homo sapiens | place: USA...
AACGACTGGCTGACCTTACTCCGCCATATCCACGCGGGCTTTTACGGGCTGCAGTGCCTGCTGCTTGCTGCCACAGGTATACAAGTCTGCCTTTACCTGAAAAAGCGGCAAAATAAGCCTGAAAAAGGGCTGAGCATCGACCTGAAGCAGCAGATATTGCTTATCGACGGCATGCAGTGTGCCATTTCCAGCCTCGACTTGGAGCTTCTTGACCGGCGATGGGAAGAGAAAGGAGAATGTGTGAACCGTGACGACTTGAAAACGGCTTGCTGGCAGCACGACCCGCAGGCGGATGAGAAATTAGACGCGCACATACAAACAATCCGGAAAGTCCTGCAAGACTTCCCGGATTATCGGATTTCCACCGCCAGAGGACGGGGATATTATCTGACTGCTGCCTCCAGTTAAGGATTCTGCACCAGATTAGGATTGGCGTCTATCTCGGTCTGCGGAATGGGGATGGCCAGACGTGAGTCATTCGGCTGGATGGTATAGGCACCGGAAGTATCCAGCGAAGCCAGGTGCCAGCTTCCCTTACGCTCCACGGGCAATTTATTACGCGTATAATCGTACACTGCCAGGCCCTCGCCCACCAGTTCCTTTCTTCTTTCTTTCAGAATGAGCTCACGAGTGAAATCGGCAGCGGCATTTACTTTCATGGCGGTATTCGTGGTACGGTGGGTAATCACGTCGTTCAGGTATTCCATTCCCTTGGTCGCCTGCTCGCCCCCTATTTTCAGACCTGCCTCGGCTGCATTCAGATAAATCTCTGACAGGCGCACGATGCAGAGGTTGTTGTCGCGCGGATCGCCGGTCTTACCGGGGAACTTCGTCAGATAGACTTTCTTGTCACGGGCACCTTCGGGAAGACCTTCATTATTTGCTATGGCAGATACTTCTGTCACACAGTGGCGCACATCCTGCGGGTCTTCATCCAGCAGGTTCAGGTAGTCCTCCGACAGTATCAGGTTGTTCCAGTCCACTTTTTCCTCATTGGCATAGACCATAGGAGCTCCTTCTCCACCCGAACCACCTGAAGGTTCCGTCAGCGAGAAGTAGAATTCGAAAAGCGACTCGCTGGTGTATTCCTTTCCCCAGACGGTGGGGTACTCGTCGCGGGTGTACAACTGATACAGGCTTTTACTGTTTTCGATGACATCTGTAGCTGCCTTATAGGCGTTCGGATAATCCAGCTTGTTCAAATAAACTCTTGACAGAATACCCTGCACGGCCCAGTAGTTCAGACAGCCGTCCTTCTTCTCCTTGCTAAGGCCTGCCAGCGAGTTGGTCAGGTCAGTGATAATCTGGTCATAGCATTCGGCCACCGTATTGCGTGCTGGCTTCGAAGACTGATCAGTGGCTGTTGTAACGATAGGCACCCCTAATGACTGGCCGTTGTCGTACGAATAAGGCATGGCAAACACACGTATCAAGTCGTACAGTGCCAGTCCTCGCATGGCCAGTGCCTGGGCCTTGATTTCATCCAGCGCCTGCGTATCGGTGGTATTCACCTGTCCGCCTTCGATGGCGGCTATCAGGTTATTAATCTGGCGAATCACCTTGTACACTTGGTTCCACGGAAGACTCGTGTTGAAGCTGTCGGTCGATTTGACATTGTATTCGTAATAGGGAGAGACTCTTTTTCCGTCTCCCTTGCTCATACGGGCCTGCACGTCGGCCGCGCGGCAGTCGCCGATATAAAAGAAGTTATCGCCATAATAGCTGTGTGCCGATGCCAGACGGTAGATGCCGTTCAGGGCAGTCTGGGCATTCTACAGCGTAGTAAAGGCCTGGTCGGTGGGTACGGACGTGGACGGATTCAGGTCCAGCCAGCTGTCCGAACAAGAGGTATATGCCAGTGAGGCGGCAAGAAAATAAATATAGAGTGGTTTCATAATCCAATTCGTTTTTAGAAAGTTAATTGTACGCCGAAGTTGAAGGTACGCATGGCGGGTGCCTCGCAGAACACTTCTCCGTTGACCGGAGTTTCGGGGTCATACTGTTTCCATTTGGCCCATGTCAGCAGGTTGCTGCCTGAGAAATAGATACGAGCTTTGTCTATCAGGGCCTTGCGGGTCCATTCGGAAGGAAGCGTGAATCCCAGCGTAAGGTTCTTCAGGCGCAGATGATCGGTGCTGAGAATGAATCGCGAAGAGTTTTGAGGTCCGGCATCTTCCCCATACACAAAGCGCGGCACATTGGTCTGGTCGCCCGGCTCCTGCCACCGGTCCATGGCATATACCGGCAGGTTGTATTTGGAATTATAGATATTGCTCGTTCCGTTCTCGATGTAGGTACCGGTCTTATCGTAGGAATATCCGCCCAACGAATAAGTCAGCGTAAAGCTCAGGTCCAGCCACTTGTAGTTCAGCATGTTCGTCAGACCGCCGGACACCTTCGGGTTGACCGACTTATAAGGAATGGCCTGCGCCTCACCGGCATTCTCCGTCAGGCTCCGGTCTATAATCACCGTACCGTCTTCCTGCGGTATTTCCTGGTTGCGGTAATACATGGCCTTACCTGTGTCCGGATTTACCCCGGCGTATTCCTTTACGTAGAAGGTGTGGTAGGGCAATCCTACCTGGTGAATGAACCATGTGCCTTCGATTGACTGCTCCAGCTGTCCGTTGAGCGACACAATCTTGTTCTTGTTGTGGCTCAGATTGAAGACCGTAGTCCAGTTAAAGTTGTCATTGGCAAAGTTGATGGTACGCAGTTCCAGTTCCACACCCCGGTTGTTCAACTGTCCCACATTGCTCAGGTAGTTCGTAAATCCGGTAGTAGCACTGATAGGAAGGCTGTACAGCAAATCCTTCGTATCGCGATTATAGTATTCCACGCTCAGGAAAATACGGTTGATGAACGACACGTCCAGTCCCACGTTCAGGTTATAGTTCTTTTCCCATCCCAAGTTGGGGTTGGAGATAGAAGATTCATAAGAACCCAAACCTCCCATATAGCTTTGTCCCAAAGAATACAATCCCATATAGCCATACAGAGAGCCTGGCTGGTTACCGTTCACACCGTAAGAGGCACGAATCTTCAAATCGCTTAGAATGTGCTTCACAGGCTGCATGAACGCTTCGTTGCTCACATGCCACATACCCGATACGGACCAGAAATTTCCCCAGCGGTTATTGGGTGAAAGACGGGAACTACCGTCGCGGCGGAAGCTTCCTGCCACATAATAACGGTCGTCATAATCGTAGTTCAAACGTGAAATATACGACAGCATACGATAATCCTGCGTTGATGAAACGAAGCTGTTCAACACTGCTCCGTTATCAGGTTCAGTAAGCCCTACATACGACGGCAATTTGGAACGTTCGCCGGATGCCTTATCCGTCTGGTAGCTTTCCACTTCGTACGCAGCCAAGACATCCAGGTGGTGCTTCTGCGCAAAGGTCTTCACGTAATTCACCGAAGTAGAAGAAATCAGCTTCCCATATTCGATGAATCCTTTGGAAGACTGTGCATCGGAACCGCTCTTCGGTCCTGCAGAGCTCAACGGATTGTAATAACGCGAGTCCTTCTGGATGGTATAGTCATAGCTTAACGTTTCCTTTATTTTCAGGCCCTTTATCGGTTCTACGGCCGCATAACCGGTGGAGAACATACGCGTCATCCGCGTGCGGTTATAGTCCGTCAGAATATCACGCAGCGGGTTCAACTGTGTGCCGTCGTACGCTCCCACATAAATTACAGCTTCATCTCTTACCAGCATTGAAGGAGTCATGGTCATCGCCACCTTCTGGGTCATGTGCAGACGGGCAGAGTAGCGGTCCAGGCTGGTGTTCTTGGCCAATCCTTCCTGGCTGTTATAGCCCAAAGAGGCATAAAAAGTGGTCTTCTCGTTTCCTCCGGATACGGATGCCTCGTAATCCTGCTGGATGGCGGTACGAAGCAACTCTTTTCTCCAGTCGGTATAGCCCATGGAAGGCACAGACGCATACTTGTCAATCTCACCGTCTGCATAACCGGTAGGGTCTGCCATCTGCTTGTCCGTGGCATAGTTCACCAGGCCCTCGTACAACAGTTCACGGCGCTGATCGCCGTTCAGTGACGGACGGAAATCAACCGCCGCATTCGAGAAACCTCCCGACATATTAAAGGAAACCTGTGCCTTGCCCGCCTTTCCTTTCTTGGTCGTAATCAGGATTACGCCATTGGCTGCACGCGAACCATACAGAGAGGCTGCCGCCGCATCCTTGATAATCGTAATGTTTTCAATATCGGCCGGATTCAGCGTGCTCATGATATTGGTTTTCGAGTTGTTCATGTAAGCCGCATCGGCTCCTCCGGCACTCAGGCTACCGGAAGTGACCGGCACCCCGTCAATCACGAACAGCGGTTCCTGAGAAGCATTGAACGAACCCATACCACGGATACGGATGCTCTGATTGGCTCCCGGCTGTCCGGAACTGCTGGTAATAGACACACCCGTGGTCATACCCTGCAGTTTCTGCTCCACGCTCATCACGGGAATGTCTTTCATCATATCTCCCTTCAGGGTATTGGCAGACCCCGTAAAAGAAGACTTGGTGAAATTACCGTATCCCGTGACCACCACCTCTTCCAGGTTCATGGTCTCAGGCTGGAGCACCACGTTCAGGTGTTCTTTCTTGGGAACCTTTATCAACTGAGTTTTCATACCCAGGTAAGCCACGACCAGAATCTTGTCATCCGGTCCCACTTCCAAAGTATACTTTCCTTCAATGTCGGTCACTACCCCATGCGCTTCGTTTCCCTGTACGGAAATCGTAGCACCGATAAGCGGCTCGTGATCTTCAGCTGAGATAACCAATCCGCTGATGGTACGCTGTTGTGCAAAAGTCTGTTGACACACCACACACAGCAGTAATAAAACTAAAAGTCTGATTCTTTGCATTTTGACGATTTTTGTTTTTAATTCCGTAGAATACTTCGCAAAACACACGCCAAAAACAGCCTTTTTATACTTTATTTTTTAAAAATTTGATTACAAGAAAGTTACACGCGATTAAGAAAAAGAAAGGCTGTGGAATTTCTGCACATTTGTAGAAATAATCCACAGCCTTTTTTCTGCTTTATTTACTGTTCAGATAGTCACACAGCTTCTGTACGGCTCTTGCCCGGTGACTGATCCTGTTCTTTTCTTCAGCCCACATCTCCGCAAAAGTCTCTGCCTAGCCTTACTGCACGAACACCGGGTCCTAGCCGAAGCCGGAGCTTCCTTTTTTCTCCCGGATGATTTCTCCCTTCACAATGCCTTCGAACAAGTGCTTTTCTCCTCCTTCTATCAGGCAGATGGCCGTGCGGAACTGCGCCTTCCGGTTCTCCTTGCCTTTCAGTTCTGCCAGCAGCTTCTTCATGTTGGCTTCCGAGTCGTGACCTTCACCGCCCGCATAACGCGCCGAATACACTCCGGGAGCCCCGTCCAGCGCTTCCACCTCCAGGCCGGTATCGTCGGCAAAGCAATCCATGCCATAATGCGCATGAATATATTCCGCCTTCAGCGCGGCATTTCCTTCCAGCGTATCCGCCGTTTCCGGAATATCGGCCTCACAACGGATGTCTTTCAAACTCAGCACTTCCACTTTATCTCCCAGAATGGCACGTATTTCCTCCAGTTTATGGGCATTGTTAGTAGCAAAAACCAGTTTACGCATAGCCGTCAGTTCAATACGATTTCATCTACAAACAAGAATCCGGGATTGCCCTTGCCGCCGTGCCATGCCGGGATATTCTGCTCGGACAAGGCCGTTACCTTCACGTAACGGGTCTTTACCGGGTCAAACGTCAGGGTATGGGTATAAGTCTGGTTGGCATCCGTTTCCTTCATAGCCGGATAAGCTTCCGAAGCCACTTTCTTGAAAGTCTTGTTGTCGTCCGACACCTCTACGGTAATGCCTCTGGTATCAAACGTCCAGTCGCCCTTTTCCACGCAAGTGCGCAGGGTCATGGAACTGATTTCGGTAGCTTCCTTCAGGTCAATCACCGCCTCCATGTCATTCTTGTAGAAAGCAATCCAGCGTCCGGTCTTGTAGTTGCGGTCGCCCGTCATACCGTCTACCAGCGTAGTGGCACCCTTAAACTCGTAAGGCTTATTGATAGGCTGCAACATGGTGATAGGCTTCGCCGTAGACTTGCTGAACGCAATGCTGTCACGCGTAATGCGCGAATTGCCTTCCGGACGTACAGCCATCATACGCAGCACACATGCCGCATCGATGGTCAGTCCGTTTTCATACTTGGACGAAGCAGTGGTAGGTTCCGTACCGTCGAGGGTATAGTACACAGGTGCATCGTCGATGGTGCTTGCCGTTACATCCAGCTTACCCGTTTCCGTGTTGGGAGCGATGTTCACATTCACATCGAAGATATGCGTCGCGTAGTTCCATCCCTTCAGCTGGTAAATCTTTGTCAGACGAGCCGTGCGTTTCAGGAATCCCTGATAATCCTGCTTCTTTTCAGGAGCGCTCCACTGCGTTTCACAAAGCGCAGCCATACGCGGCAATACCATGTACTGTGCCTGTGCCATGGTCGGGATATATTCCGTCCAGAGGTTCGCCTGCACACCGGTAATGAACTTCTGTTCTTCCGGAGAAAGGGCAGACGGCATCGGTTCGTAGCTGTACACCCGTTCCATAGGCAGATAGCCGCCGATGGCCAGCGGTTCACTGTCCGTATCCTTTGCCTGATAATAGTCGAAATACAGGTACGTGTTCGGCGTCATGATGACATTGTGCTGCTGACGGGCCGCTTCAATACCACCGGCTTCCCCTCTCCACGACATCACCGTGGCATTCGGAGCCAGTCCGCCTTCCAGGATTTCATCCCAGCCAATCATGCTGCGTCCGTTCTCGGTGAGGAACTTCTCGGCTTCCTGTATCACGTAGCTCTGCAGATACTCTTCCTTCGAGTGCTTGCTGTCGCCCTTGATGCCCAGCGCCTTGATACGTGCCTGACACTTCGGACAAGTCTCCCACTTCACCTTCGGACATTCGTCGCCACCCACATGGATGTATTCCGACGGGAAGATATCGATGATTTCCGCCAGCACATCCTTGATGAACTGGATGGTCTTGTCGTTACCCGCACAAAGCACGTTGTCGGAAATACCCCACATGCGCCACACTTCATACGGACCGCCCGTACATCCCAGTTCCGGATAAGCCGCCAGCGCCGCCTGCCTGTGCCCCGGAAGGTCGATTACCGGAAGACCCGTGCTATAGCGTTCCGCCGCGTAAGCCACGATTTCCCGGGCCTGCTCCTGCGTATAGAAACCGCCGTAAGGCTTGCCGTCATACTCGCCCGAGTTACGTCCGATCACCGTCTCGCTGCGTTTGGAGCCGATTTCCGTCAGCTTGGGATACTTCTTGATTTCGATACGCCATCCCTGGTCTTCCGACAGATGCCAGTGGAAGCGGTTGATGTTGTGCAAAGCCAGCATGTCGATGTACGTCTTGATTTCATCCATGCTGAACATGTGGCGACCCACATCGAGCATCATACCACGGTAGCTGAAGCGCGGCGAGTCGTTGATTTCCACAGCCGGCAGTTCCACCGCTCCGGCCCCCTCATGCACCGACGCCGACTTGCGGAGCGTCTGGATGCCATAGAACACACCCGCTTCCGAAGGAGCGGAAATCTCCACCTTGCGGTCGTCCACCTTCAGCCGGTACGCTTCCGGAGAATCGGCCTCCAGCCCCAGGCGGAGCACGATGCCCTCTTCCCCGTCACCTTCCGCCACCTTCAGCGCGATGCCCGTCTGTTCCTTGATAAAAGCCGCCAGGAACTCGGCGTTCTTCTTCATCTTTTCATTCCCTGCCGTATAGCAGATGGTTTCCCCGCTCTTCAGCAGGAACGCACCCTGCGATGCCGCCGTAATCTCCAGAGGCATGAGCACCAACTGATAGTCGGCCCCCGCCGTCGGACTGTCCGCACACGAGGCCATCAGCATTCCGGCAAATGCCAGCCCCATACAATTCATTTTTGAAAATGGTTTCATAATCAATACATATAAAAGATTAGTAATTAGATTTTATTTCATCACATCGGCCAGCTGGTGAATCACCACGGAAATATCCTCCAGCGGAGAACCGTCGGCCGAAGACACCGTGATGCGCTTCGTCTCGCCCGGCAGCAGGTCAAAGAAATTGTCGGAGAAATGCGCCCCCTGCAAGGGCACCTCCACGAACACGTCGCGCGCCAGCACACGCGATTTCAGCGTCAGTTCCACCACCCCGCCCTTCTTCACCTTGCGGCAGGAGATTTCAGCCTTTGGCAGACGCTGCTCCTTGGGATACACCGGATAGAACACCTCATCCGAGAGTACCTTCTTTCCATCCGCACCCCTGAGCGTCATGCGGATGAACGAAGCCGTAGTATCCCAGCCCTCGAACACCTTCTGCCAGACCTCCACAAAGAACACCTCCGAAGCATATACCGGCAGCATCCCTTCCACCCGATGACGACGGATCACCTTTCCCTGAAAGTCCGTCAGCGCCAGGTGCAGTGTCACCTTCTCCGTCTGCAGGCGGTCGGACAGCACATAAAAGCGCAGCTTGTCGCCCTGGCGGATGGCATCCACCAGCACGGGCGCAAAGGCACGGCGCGTGTGATACTGCATGGCCTTCCAGTTGCCGTAATAATCGATGGCCGACCACGACACCACGGGCCAGCTGTCGTTCAGCTGCCAGGGCAGGCTGCCCATGCAGTACGGACGGTTGCGGCGATGTGCCACCATGCCCCGACGCATACCGTGGCCCTGCAGCACCAGCCCCACGTACACCAGGTCTTCAAACTTCTCCGGCACCGGATAATACAGGCTCATGGTTTTCTTAATCAGGGCATTGCCTATCGTGCTCTTCTGATGCGCGTTCATCACGGGCGATTCCAGCTCATAATCCTCGGGCGAAGCAAAGGTGCGGATGGTCTTCATCTCCGGAAAGGCCTGAAAGCCGTACTCACTCATGAAGCGCGGTATCTCGTGGTCTAAACTCTCGAAAGGCTTCTGCCCGTACCACGTGCCCCAGTTATGACTGTCGCCCACCTTCCAGCTCTCCGGCCTGCCCCAGTTGGCTTCCAGCGGCGAGCCTTCCAAGTAGAAGCGACCCGGATCAAATTCTTTCACTTTCTGCGGCAGCAGGCGGCGGAACAGCACGTCGTATCCCTCCTGCATCTGCTGATAAATTTCGGGCGAATATTTCTCCTTCCATCCCCAGTAGCGTATACCTTCGTAAATTTCATTATTGCCGCACCACATAGCCAGCGAGGCATGATTGCGCAGGCGACGGATGTTATATTCCGCTTCCGCTTCTACACGACGCAGAAAGGCCGGGTCATGGGGATAAGTGGTACAAGCAAACATGAAGTCCTGCCACACCAGGATGCCACGTCTGTCGGCTTCCTCAAAGAACGCATCGTCCTCATAGATACCGCCACCCCACACACGCACCATATTCATATTGGACGACTGCACATCCTCCAACAAACGGCTGTAGCGCTGGCGCGTAACACGTGGCAGCAACGCATCCGACGGAATCAGGTTTGTACCTTTGGCAAACATCGGCACCCCATTCACTTCGAAGTAGAAACTCTGGCCATCCTTATCTTCCTCCTGGACTACACGTATCGAGCGCAGACCAATCTGGTGACTCTTCTGTGACACCACCTGCCCGTCTACCGACACTGAAGCCTCAAACGTATACAGCGCAGGCTCTCCCCAACCGTTAGGCATCCACAAATGTGGCTGCTCCACTGTTACAGGAAGAGAAATATGATTAAGCCCCGGCTGCAATTCCACTACCTTTTCTATACTTTTATCTGACTCACCCGCATAACTGTACGTCACACGTACCACAGCCTGCTGTGTATGATTGCTAATATTGTTTATTTCTAAACGATTGTCTACCTCTGCCCGTTCGGCGCTGACTGACTGCTGATACACGAAATAATCTTCCACTACCGCCCGGTCCGCAAACTGCAGATACACCGGCCGCCAAATGCCACAAGTCACCATACGGATACCCCAGTCCCATCCATAGGAATAAGGTGCCTTACGAGTAAAAATACTTAGTTTCTGTGGATAATGATCATTATCGGCCGGATAATCAAACCCGTTACTCTCCCATTGTGGCATCGCTTCCCGAATGGGCGAACGGAAACGTACTACAAGCTTGTTTTCTCCTTTTCTTAAAACAGACTTGACAGGAACCCGATACCCCACAAACATATTATCTGCTTTCAGCAGCAAAGAACCGTTTAAGAAAACATCTGCATAGGTATCAAGCCCTTCAAAAACCAGATACACTCCTTCATGATGCAGTTGCTCTTCTGTCAGTACAAATGAAATACGATACAGCCAGTCTTCCTTTTCCACCCATTGTATTTTCTGCTCATTCATGCCATAAAAAGGATCAGGCAATTTATCATGAGCTATCAGGTCCTGATGCACCGTGCCCGGCACCTGTGCAGACAACCATTCATTAGTACCGTACATTGAAAATTCCCATCCAGTATGCAGCTGATGGATTTGAGATAAACTACTGCCCGACGCATGATTTCCATAAGTCAGTAAAAAGGCCAGTAACATCATCAGAGTGATTTTTGACATATTTTTCACGTTATAGATCCAAGTATCGCAATATCAAGTACAAAATAAAATAAGTTTTTCCGATAAGCCAAATTAATCGAAAAAACTTATTTTATTTTAGTTTTTTAAGGGAAAAGTTTATTTTACTTTAAGCTTATCAAAACCTTCACCATATACTCCAACTACATTGCTTTGTGAAATGAAGGCATTCGGATCAATATCCTTTACTAACCGGAAGATATCGAGTGATTCCCGTTTTTTAGCCAAAACCACTACTACCTTTATTTCCTGTTTGCTGTACCATCCTTTTCCATCAAGTAAAGTCACCCCACGATCAATCTTTGTCGCAATCCCTTCAGCTATTTCCTCATATTTGCGTGAGAATATCAGGAACTGCACAGACTGACGTGTACTGTTAATCACATAGTCAATGACGATACTCATCACAAACAAGACACAAAAGCCGAACAACACCCTGCGCCAGTCATGAAAAATAAAATAACAGGATGAAATGATTACGATGTCACAATACATCATCATCCGCCCCAGCGTAACATCCTTATATTTATTAATAATCCAGGCAATAATATCCGTTCCACCCGTACTTCCATTGTTACAGAACACGATACCAATTCCAAAACCCAACAGACCGGCACCTATCACACAAGCCATAAAATCCTGACCAGGACCTAACAACTGAGGAAGGTTTCCATTCTCATCTTTCAGAATCATCTGAAAGAACCAGAGCAGGAAAGTCAGCATAAAAATGGCAAAGATGGTCTTAATACTAAATTTAGGCCCTAAAATTTTCAAGGCAAAACCCAGGAATATAGCATTAATCACAAAATAAGATACCTGAATCTCTATGCCTGTGGCATAATAAATAATTGCCGCAATACCCGTTACCCCTCCGGTAGTAATCTGATAGGGAAGCATAAATGCAGCCCAGCCAATGGAATAACAAATCAGCCCGAAGGTTATGGCCAAATAGTCTCTGGACTCCCGGCCCAACTTTTTCTTTAATAAAGCTTCCATAGACAATAAAAAACAATCCGGAATGAACAGGAGGTATCTTCTGTTCATTCCGGACGAGCATTTAAAAGGTTAAAGTACAATGTTTACAATTTTCTTCGGTACAATAATCACCTTCTTCGGAGTCTTGCCCTCAATCCACTTCTGTGACTGTTCTTCAGCCAGTACAGCAGCCTGGATGGTATTATTGTCTGCATCAGCAGGGAACTCCATTGTAAAGCGAGCCTTACCATTGAAAGAAATAGTATATTTTACGCTGTCTTCTTTCAGATATTCCTCATTGAATTCCGGCCAATGTGCATCGCATACAGAAGAAGTATTGCCCAAAGCTTCCCACAATTCTTCTGCCAAATGCGGAGCAAACGGAGCCAAAAGCACTACCAGATTGCTCATCACAGCCTTGTTGCGACATTTCAATGAAGTCAATTCATTGACACAAATCATAAAGGCACTGATAGAGGTGTTGTAAGAGAAGGTTTCAATATCTCCTGTCACCTTCTTAATCAGTTTATGAATGGCTTTCAGTTCTTCTTTGGTAGCTTCTCCTTCAACAGGCAAAAAAGCACCCTGACGGTCATAGAACAAATTCCAAAGCTTCTTCAGGAAGCGGTGTACTCCGTCAATTCCATTAGTATCACATGGCTAAGACTGTTCTACAGGGCCAAGGAACATTTCATACATCCGCAATGTATCTGCTCCATAACGTTCTACAATCATATCCGGATTCACCACGTTATACATGGACTTACTCATCTTTTCAACTGCCCAACCACAGATATACTTGCCATCTTCCAAAATAAACTCTGCATTATGGTATTCCGGACGCCAGTTCTTGAAGGCTTCCACATCCAGCACATCGTTCGATACAATGTTTACATCTACGTGCAACGGAGTTACTTCATACTGGTCTTTCAATCCCAATGACACAAAAGTATTGGTATCCTTAATACGATATACAAAGTTGCTTCGTCCCTGAATCATTCCCTGATTCACCAGTTTCTGGAACGGTTCTTCCTTGATGCTGATGCCCAGGTCGAACAAGAACTAATACAAGAAACGAGAGAAAATCAAGTGACCGGTAGCATGTTCGGTCCCTCCTTCATAAAGGTCTACATTCTGCCAGTAATGGTCTGCCTTCTCAGAAACCAGCGCTTCATTGTTATGCGGATCCATGTAACGCAAATAATATGCACTGGAACCGGCAAATCCCGGCATGGTATTCAATTCCAGAGGGAATACATTCACGTTATCAATCTTCGTGTTTTCTACTACTTCACCTTTAGCTACATCCCACGCCCAACGGGTTGCATGTCCCAAAGGAGGTTCTCCACTTTCTGTAGGCAAGAACTTAGCAACTTCTGGAAGTTCCAGCGGAAGCTTGCTTTCGTCAATCATATACGGCATGCCGTCCTTGTAATATACCGGGAACGGTTCACCCCAATAACGCTGGCGAGAGAAAATCGCATCACGCAAACGGAAGTTGACTTTCACACGGCCCAGATTATGCTCTTTCACATACTTCTTGGTAGCTGCAATGGCTTCTTTGATAGTCAGGCCATTCAGAGTCAAATCGCAATAAGGAGTTACCCCGGCTTTCGGAGAGTTACAAACGATTCCTTCCTTCGCATCGAAACTTTCTTCGCTTACATCACAACCTTCTACCAGCGGTACAATCGGCAAATTGAAATGCTTGGCAAATGCATAGTCACGGCTATCGTGTGCAGGTACCGCCATGATGGCTCCTGTTCCATAACCAGCCAATACATAATCACTAATCCATACAGGAACAGATTCTCCTGTAAACGGATTTACTGCATACGAACCACTGAACACACCCGTTACACGACGGTCTGCAATACGTTCACGTTCTGTACGCTTCTTTGTACGGTCCAGATAAGCCTCAACTTCTGCACGCTGTGCTTCGGTTGTCAGCATCGGCACCAGTTCACTTTCAGGTGCAAGTACCATGAACGTCACACCAAACATCGTATCGGCACGTGAAGGAAAGATGGTAACAGCCAAAACGAATACTTGAACCTTGCAACGTACTTCAGTACCTTCAGAGCGGCCGATCCAGGTACGCGGAGTTTCTTTCAAAGAGTCTGTCCAGTCTACCGTTTCCAGTCCGTCAAGCAAACGCTGTGCATAAGCAGACACACGCAAACACCACTGGCGCATCTTTTTCTGCACCACCGGATGTCCACCACGTTCAGATACCCCGTCTACTACTTCATCGTTGGCCAATACCGTACCCAATGCAGGACACCAGTTTACCATGGTCTCTCCCAAATAAGCAATACGGTAGTTCATCAGAATTTCCTGCTGTTCCTTTTCTGTCTTAGCTTTCCATTCTTCTGCAGTAAAATTCAGTTCTTCGCTGCATGCTACATCCAGCCCCTTTGTTCCTTCAGCCTCAAAATGAGCAATCAGTTTGCTGATAGGCTGTGCTTTCTGACATGAATTACAATAGAAGCTGTTGAACATTTTCTGGAAAGCCCACTGTGTCCAGTGATAATATCCAGGTTCACACGTACGTACCTC
>ENA-ORLJ01000130-ORLJ01000130.1-human-gut-metagenome-genome-assembly--contig:-NODE-130-length-13539-cov-23.478_pt1 | contig 13539 bp, 9 predicted proteins | sample MGYA00243068_ERZ508826 | MGnify/ENA primary metagenome ERZ508826 (study PRJEB26277, sample SAMN04329849) | human gut metagenome | biome: human-associated habitat | host: Homo sapiens | place: USA...
TGCGACCACCTGTTCCCAAAACAGGAGCGCTACCGGGCTGCGCTACACCCCGCTTACTCATCTCTACGACACCTCTTAAGCATTGCTTTAAGCATCATTTCTGAATTGCGAGTGCAAAGGTACTACATTTTTTCGATTCCACCAAATTTTTCCCTAACTTTTTTCAAAAAAATATGCATTTTAATGCAAAATGGCTGGGAAACAGGCAAAAAATAAGGGCAACCCCTATCCGGAATTGCCCTTATACCTTATTATATATAGTGGCGGAAAAGAACCGCAACCATACTTGCTGAACTTCTAAATCAGAAACCGACTGCCCGAATCTGTCAAACCGAGAAGACCGGCAAATCTGATTTCAGACCGGCAAATCTGATTTTACTTGATGATTCCCTCTTCTACGAAAATCTTCTTCAAGATCTGGACAGCCTGCTCAACCTGCTCTCTAGTATGAGTAGCCATGAGTGCGAAACGTACCAATGTATCCTGAGGAGCACAAGCTGGAGGAATAACAGGGTTGATGAACACACCTGCATCGTAAGCCATCTTGGTAACAACGAATGTCTTCTCAGCATCGCGTACGTAGAGAGGAATGATAGGACTCTCTGTCTCGCCAATCTCGAAACCTTCCTCGCGGAAACGCTTCAAGGCATAGTTGGTTACATCCCAGAGATTCTCGAAACGCTCTGGCTCATTCTGAATGATGTGGAGAGCCTCGAGAGCTGCTGCTGTGGCAGCTGGAGTGTTAGAGGCGCTGAAGATGTAAGTACGGCAGTTGTGACGGAGGAAGTTGATCGTATCCTTGTCTGATGCGATGAAACCGCCGATAGAAGCCAGACTCTTAGAGAATGTACCCATGATGAGGTCTACCTCATCGGTCAGACCGAAGTGGTCGCAGACACCACGACCCTGCTTGCCGAATACGCCAAGACCATGAGCCTCGTCTACCATGATAGAGCAGTTGTACTTATGCTTGAGCTTAACGATTTCAGGCAAGTTAGCCAGGTCGCCCTCCATAGAGAACACACCGTCAACAACGATGAGCTTGATAGCCTCCTCAGGGAGTTTAGAGAGCACGCGCTCCAAATCTTCCATATCGTTGTGCTTGTAGTGAAGCTGGGTAGCGAATGAGAGGCGGCGGCCATCTACGATACTTGCGTGGTCGCGGTCATCGCAGATAATATAGTCGTTACGACCTACTACGCAAGCCAAGACACCCTGATTTACAGAGAATCCTGTAGAGAAACACAAAGTTTCATCCTTGCCCATAAACTCAGCAAGCTCCTTTTCGAGCTGCACATGCAAATCGAGCGTACCATTGAGGAAACGGCTTCCTGCACAACCAGAACCATACTTGTCGAGCGCAGCCTTTGCTGCATCAATAACACGCTGGTCGTTAGTCAAACCTTGATAAGCATTAGAACCGAACATCAGGATTTTATGACCATCGATGTCGGTTACCTCTGTCATCTGCTTACTTGTGATCTCGCGGAAATATGGATACACACCGGCAGCCATATACTTCTGAGGTTCACGATAATTCTTGTATCTTTCTTGTAATTGTCCCATTATTAATAGGTGTACTTTATTTTCTTTTTTTATATTTTTCTAACTTTCAGGGTGCAAAGATACAAAAAAGAACTCAATAAACGGCTTTTTTTATAAGAAAGTTTACTTTTATAGTTTTTTTAATCGATATTTCTTGTTATTTTGGGTATTTTTATTACTTTTGCAGCCTAAATTTTACAAACTCTTGACTATATAATGAAGAAAAAGATACTTTTCATCATGAATCCGATTTCAGGAACAGCCAGCAAGGCGGCAGTTCCCAGTCTGATAGATTCTGTTTTGGACAAAGAACTTTTTGAGTACGAGATAAGAATGACTGAAAGAGCTGGGCACGCTTCGGAAATTGCTACCGAAGCGAAGAACAACCATGTAGATGTGGTTGTGGCGGTTGGCGGTGACGGAACTGTCAACGAGGTGGCCCGCTCACTGGTTCACTCCGATACTGCCCTCGGCATTCTGCCTTGCGGTTCGGGCAACGGACTGGCAAGACATCTGCTGCTCCCGATGAACCTGAAGAAATGCATAGAGGTCATCAACCAATGCCAGATTAGAAATCTGGATTATGGTGTCATCAACGACCACCCGTTCTTCTGCACCTGCGGCATGGGCTTTGACGCTTTCGTCAGCATGAAGTTTGCCGAGAGCGGCAAGCGTGGTCCTATCACTTATGCTGAAAATATCCTGCGCGAGGGATTGAAGTATAAGCCTGAGACTTACACGCTGGAGGACGAGACGGGCACCAAGCAGTATAAGGCGTTCCTCATTTCCTGTGCCAACGCATCTCAGTATGGCAACAATGCCTATATTGCCCCTCAAGCATCCATGAGCGACGGTTTGATGGATGTTGTCATCATGGAACCATTCGATGTAATCGAGGCGCCTCAGGTAAGTTTCGACATGTTCAACAAGACGCTGGACAAGAACTCGAAGATCAAGTCGTTCCGCTGCAAGAAGCTCCATATCACCCGCAGTCAGCCAGGCGTAATCCATTATGATGGCGACCCTGTGATGACGGGTGCAGAGATTGATGTTCACCTGGAAGAAAAAGGATTCAAGATGGTGGTGAACCCATTTGCCAACAAGAACGACCGCAAGCCGAACATGATTCAGTCTGCCTTTGCCGATTTCTTCAACGACTTCAATGCCGTGCGCGATGATATTCATAAAGACATCCAGCGCCAGAGCAAAAGAGTAGAAGCTATCAGCAAACTGGTACAGAAGAAGCTGAACCTTTAAGTAGTGAATAGTGATCACTAATCACTACTCACTAAGATAGAATTCATCCGTTATTTTCCTATACCATTCCGAGCGGTTTCCCTGCGATTCCATCATCGTTTCAACATGCTCTTCATAAGGCGAAATGCGATGCTTGGCAAAACTCAGCATAAAGCGCTTTGGCTGCTTGCGCTCTACCGTCTTCACACCACACTTCCGTATAAGATAAAAACCTAATATACAAGACTCTGCAACAAACTGCTCCACTACTTCTACGGGAACAATTGCAGAGAAAATACCGTCATCAGAAAGCAGCCGTTTTACACCCGCAAACAAATCGCGGAACGGAAGACTGTCCGTATGTCTCGCCATCGTCCTCTTACTGTCCGGATTTTTCAAGCTATCTACAAAGAACGGAGGATTGCTCACTATCGCATCAAAAACACCGGCAGACTTCAAATCTTCAGCAGTTTCCAAAGCCTCAGCAGCTTCCGAAGTTCCCCCGAAATCCTGCAGTCTGCAGCATTCTATTTCCACCCTGTCGCGAAACGGACTTGCCATCACATTCTCCCTCGCCTGTCCGCAGGCATCAGCATCCATATCAATCCCTACGACCTCAGCTTCAGGAAAACGCTGCGCCATCATGAGCGAAATCAGTCCCGTTCCGGAACCGATGTCCAGAATCCGCCTGCCACCTTGCGCCCATGCACCCAGCAAAACGCCGTCAGTTCCCACTTTCATGGCACAACGGTCTTGCTCTATCTCAAACTGTTTAAATCGAAAATTACCCATAAATTCTTCTGTCTCTTTACAGAAGAAAACGAATGCGCCGCCGATTTATTTTATCGCAAGCAGCAGAAATTGCCACTTCCACCTGCAAAAGCAGCTACTTACATCTATAAAAACGGGTACTAATATATAGAAAAAGCAATTTTATTATTAAATAATCTATCATCTTCCACGATATTTCATAAAAAATGAGTACCTTTGCACGGAAAATAGAAATCATAACAAAATGGATAATAGAAGAACAAGTACCCGAATACAAATGATTGCAGATTACGAGGGCGACCCGAAAACCCTGATCGAAGACCAGGAAGAAGGTTTGTACCCTACCCTCTGCATGCGAGATATTGTAGTTTTCCCTACCAACATGACCCCTATCGTTGTGGGCAGAAAGGAAAGTCTGAATCTCGTCCGGATGCTGGAAAAGAAACCAGACACCATATTCTGCGTATTCTGCCAGAAGAACAAAGATACAGAATCGCCCTACGAAGAAGACCTCTACCCTGTAGGTGTCTTCGCTAAACTCATCAAGGTGATCAAGATGCCTGGCACAGAGCAGATGAGCATCATCATCCAGGGTCTGGGCAGATGTCAGATGAAACATCTCGTTCAAAAAGAGCCTTACACAGTAATTGACGTAAAAAGTCTTCCGGAGAAATGGCCTGACGAGAACAACGATGAACTCTTCAGAATGCTCTACGAGAACTTCCATTACGAAGCGACAGACTATATCAAATCAAACGCCAACTATACTGATGAGGCCATCCAGGCCATCAACGAACTCTCGAGCATTCATATGCAGTGCAACTTCATGTGCTCCCTCCTCCCTTTCTCCATCGAGGATAAAATCAAGATGCTGAAAGAGGAAAATCTCAGCGAGCGCATCATGATTGCCATCAGATCCCTTAACAAGGTGCGCCATCTGCTACGCATCCAGACTGAGATTGAGAACAAAACCCACTACGACCTCGATGAACAGCAGAAGGAATACTTCCTCAAGCAGCAGATCAAGAACATCAGGGAAGAACTGGGAGAAGGCAATGCCAGTCCGGAGAAGAAGGAGATTCTGGAGAAGGCGAAAAAGAAGAACTGGAGCGAGGAAACTGCCAAAATCTTCAAGAAAGAAATTGCCAAGCTCGACACCCTGAACCCGCAGAGTCCTGACTATTCGATACAGATAGGATTCCTGCAGACCATGGTAGATTTGCCTTGGAACTCCTACACCCAGGACGACCTCAGTCTGACCCGTGCCAAGCGCATCCTGAACCACGACCACTACGGCATGGAGAATGTGAAGGAACGCATCCTGGAATTCCTCGCCGTAAGAGCACTGAACGGCGGCGGCAAGAGTCCTATCCTCTGCCTCTACGGTCCTCCGGGCGTAGGAAAGACCAGTCTGGGCAAGAGCATCGCAGCAGCCATGAAGCGCAAGTATGTACGCATGTCGCTGGGCGGTCTGCACGATGAAGCCGAAATCCGCGGTCACCGCCGCACCTATGTGGGAGCCATGCCGGGCCGCATCATCAAGAACATGCTGAAGGCAGGCAGCAGCAATCCGGTCTTCATCCTCGACGAGATTGACAAGGTGGCGCAGAGCAATTTCAACGGTGACCCAGCATCAGCCCTGCTCGAAGTGCTGGACCCGGAACAGAACAATGCCTTCCACGACAATTATCTCGATATGGATTACGACCTCTCCAAGGTACTCTTCATCGCCACAGCCAATGACCTGAGCGTCATTCCGCGTCCGCTCCTCGACCGTATGGAGCTGATAGAAGTAGGCGGCTACATCACCGAAGAGAAGACAGAGATTGCCAAGCGCCACCTCGTACCGGAAGAGCTGGAAAGCACCGGACTCGACAAGGTTTCGCCAAAGGTAAGTTTCAACAAGAATGCCCTCGAGTTCATCATCGAGCACTACACCCGGGAGAGCGGCGTAAGACAGCTGAAGAAGCAGATTGACAAGAGTCTGCGCAAGATGGCTTACAAACTTGCCTGCAACCAGGAGCTGAAGAACTACACCATCACCCCTGCCGAAGTAAAAGACCTGCTGGGCAATCCGCCGTTCAACCGCGACATCTACCAGGGCAACGACTATGCAGGAGTGGTAACCGGACTAGCCTGGACCTCAGTGGGCGGCGAAATTCTCTACATCGAAACCTCGCTCAGCAAGGGCAAGGCAGGCAAGCTCACCCTGACCGGAAATCTGGGCGACGTGATGAAGGAATCAGCCATTATCGCACTGGAATACGTCAAGTCGCACATCGACCTGCTCCAGGTAGACTACCGCATCTTCGAGCAGTGGAACATCCACATCCACGTACCTGAGGGAGCTACCCCGAAAGACGGTCCTTCTGCCGGAATCACCATCGCCACTAGCATCGCCTCAGCCATCACCCAGCGCAAGGTGCGTGCCAACACAGCCATGACCGGCGAGATAACCCTCCGCGGCAAAGTGCTCCCGGTAGGCGGAATCAAGGAGAAGATTCTGGCAGCCAAACGGGCAGGAATCAAGCACATCGTGATGTGCAGGGAGAACCAGAAGAACGTAGAGGAAATACCGGAGAAATATCTCAAGGGCGTAGACTTCCACTATGTAGAGAATGTGGCTGACGTCTGGCAGTTCGCGCTGACCGACGAGAAGGTGAAAAACCCTACAGACTTCAGCATTGAGGAAAATGATAAAAAAGAATAGAAATGAAATTTGAATTACAAGTAACAGATAAAGCAAGCGATGCGCGTACAGGCATCATCACCACCGACCACGGACAGATCAAGACCCCAATCTTCATGCCCGTAGGAACCGTAGGAAGCGTGAAGGGCGTCCACTTCGAGGAACTCAAGAAGCAGGTCATGGCACAGATTATCCTCGGAAACACCTATCACCTCTACCTGCGCCCAGGTCTTGACGTCATCAGGGCAGCAGGCGGATTGCACAAGTTCAACGGCTGGGACCGTCCTATCCTCACCGACAGCGGCGGCTTCCAGGTCTTCTCGCTCACCGGCATCCGCAAACTCAAGGAAGAAGGCTGCGAGTTCCGCTCCCACATCGACGGCAGCAAGCACTTCTTCACACCGGAGAATGTAATGGACACCGAGCGCATCATCGGAGCCGACATCATGATGGCCTTCGATGAATGTCCACCGGGACAGAGCGATTACCAGTACGCCAAGAACAGCCTCATGCTCACCCAGCGCTGGCTAGACCGCTGCATCAAGCGGTTCAACGAAACCGAGCCCCTCTACGGCTATCAGCAGAGTCTCTTCCCTATCGTTCAGGGCTGCACCTTCCCGGAACTGCGCCGCGAAGCAGCCAAATACATTGCCGACAAGGGAGCCGACGGAAATGCCATCGGCGGACTTGCCGTAGGAGAGCCTACCGAGGTGATGTATGAGATGATAGAAGTAGTGAACGAAATCCTGCCGAAAGACAAGCCGAGATATCTGATGGGCGTAGGAACCCCGCAGAACATCCTCGAAGCCATCGAGCGCGGCGTAGACATGTTCGACTGCGTAATGCCGACCCGCAACGGCCGCAACGCCATGCTCTTCACCTATCAGGGCACGATGAACATGCGCAACAAGAAGTGGGAGAAAGACTTCAGTCCGATAGATCCAGACGGCTGCGACATCGACCTCGTAACCACGAAGGCCTACCTCCACCACCTCTTCAAGGCCCAGGAGCTGCTGGCGATGCAGATAGCCAGCATCCACAACCTCTCTTTCTATCTGCGCCTCGTGACCGATGCCCGCCATCATATCGAGCAGGGCGATTTCGTGGCATGGAAGAATTCCATCATCGACCAGCTTGGCCGAAGAATTTAAGTAAGCAAGCATCATGAAAGATTTTAAGAAAATAAGAAAACACCGCCGGCTCTACCGCACCGGCCGATGGGCTTCCCGCAAGTTCGGGTGGCTCATCAGGGCTGTGCGCTGGCTGGCTCACAAGCTCCGGTTCCTGCGCATATTCCGGTTTCTCAACCCGTTCAGGTACATCAAGAAGCTCGACTGGTACATTATCAAGAAGTTTCTGGGCTACTATTTCTTCTCCATCGCCCTGATCATCTCCATCGCCATCGTCTTCGACTTCAACGAGAACCTGTCAAAATTCACAGAGCACCATGCACCGGCGCGCGCAATCATCTTCGATTACTACGCCAACTTCGTGCCCTATTTTGCCAACCTCTTCAGTGCGCTGTTCGTGTTCGTGGCGGTCATTCTCTTCACCACCAAGATGGCAAGCAATTCCGAAATCATCGCCATCCTGGCGTCGGGAGTATCCTTCAAGCGTCTCCTTCGCCCATACATGATTACCTGCATGCTGCTCTCAGCCCTCTCCTTCGGGCTTTCAGCCTACGTCATTCCCCACGGAACCGTCATCAGGCAGAACTTCGAGACGATGTACAAGAACAAGAAGAAGAATACCAGTGCCGAGAATGTACAGCTGCAGGTAGACAAGGGAGTGATTGCCTATATGCAGCATTACGACAACAGCATGAAACGCGGCTACGGATTCTGTCTCGACAAGTTCCAGGACAAGAAACTCGTAAGCCACCTTACAGCGATGGACATCCAGTACGACACCATTTCCGACAGCAAGTATCACTGGAAACTGAGCAACTGGAAAATCCGCAAGCTCCAGGGCATGAAGGAGCATATTACGAGCGGAGCCCAGAAGGACACCATCATCATGATGGAACCTACCGACCTGGTCTATTCCAAGGGTCAGCAGGAAACCTTCACCAGTCCTGAGCTCCGCGATTACATCTCCAAGCAGATTAACCGCGGTTCGGGCAACGTAGTGCAGTACGAGGTAGAATACCACAAGCGCATCGCCTCTTCCTTCGCTTCGTTCATCCTCACCATCATCGGCGTCTCCCTCTCAGCCCGCAAGCGCAAGGGCGGCATGGGAGCAGCATTGGGCGTTGGACTTGCGCTGAGTTTCGGCTACATCATGCTGCAGACGGTTTCTGCCACCTTCGCCATCCAGGCCAACTTCCCGTCTGTTCTGGCAGCGTGGCTTCCAAACTTCCTCTTCGCCATCGTAGCCTACTTCTGCTACCGCAAGGCACCGAGGTAATTATCAATTAATAATTAAGAGTTTATAGTTTATAGCAGCCATGCTCCCCTATAAACTATAAACTGTAAACTATAAACTATAGAAGAATGTATTTCGACGAATTAGATTTAAACGACAACGTGCTCGACGCATTATATGACATGCGCTTCGACACATGCACTCCAGTACAGGAAAAGTGCATTCCAGAGATATTAGAAGGTCATGATGTCTTGGGTGTAGCCCAGACCGGAACCGGCAAAACCGCAGCCTATCTGCTGCCTGTATTGAGCAAGCTCGATGACGGCGGTTATCCGAAAGACGCCATCAACTGCGTCATCATGTCACCAACCCGCGAGCTCGCCCAGCAGATAGACCAGGCGATGCAAGGCTTCGGCTATTACCTGCAGGGCGTGAGCAGCGTAGCCGTATACGGCGGCAACGACGGCAACCGTTACGATCAGGAGTTGCGCAGCCTCCGCATGGGCGCCGATGTAGTCATCGCCACCCCGGGCCGCCTCATCTCCCATATCTCTCTGGGCAATGTAGACCTCAGCAAGGTAAGTTTCTTCATTCTTGACGAGGCCGACCGCATGCTCGACATGGGTTTCTCTGACGACATCAAGACCATCGCGTCAAAACTGCCAAAGACCTGCCAGACCATCATGTTCTCGGCAACCATGCCTGAGAAGATAGAAGAACTGGCTAAGACCTTGCTCAAGAATCCGGTAGAAATCAAACTTGCCGTCAGCAAGCCAGCCGAGAAAATCAAGCAGGAAGCATACGTATGCTACGAAACACAGAAGATGACCATCATCAAGGACATCTTCAAGGCGGGCGACCTGAAGCGCGTCATTGTCTTCAGCGGCAGCAAATTCAAGGTGAAGCAACTCGCAGCTTCCCTCCAGCAGATTGGAGTAAACTGCGGAGCCATGCACAGCGACCTGGAACAGGCTGAGCGCGATGATGTGATGTTCAAGTTCAAGAGCGGACAGTATGATGTTCTCGTAGCTACCGATATTGTGGCGCGCGGAATCGACATCGATGATATTGAGATGGTCATCAATTACGATGTTCCTCACGATACAGAAGATTACGTTCACCGCATCGGCCGTACTGCCCGTGCCAACCGCGATGGTAGAGCCATCACCTTCGTGAGCGAAGAAGACCAGTACTGGTTCCAGCAGATAGAGAAGTTCCTGGAGAAGGTGGTAGACAAAATGCCTCTCCCTGAGGGATGCGGCGAAGGTCCTGAATACATCAAGCTTAACAAGCCGAAGAAGAAAGGCGCAAACGGAAGAAACAACAGACGCGGTAACGGCAAAAACGGCGAGGCCGGAAAGAACAGTGCCAAGACCCGCCGACAGAAAGACCGCGACCAGACTTCTCACAAGCGCAAGCCAAACAAGCCAAACGAGCGTCAGGAAAAAGCACCACGCAGCAACGAACAGCAGCCTCAGCAGGGTAACAAGCAGCAGAACGCAAAGCAGCAGCCACAGCAGGGCAACAAGCAGCAGAACGCAAAGCAGCAGAACAGAAAGCCAGCCCAGCCAGGCGAGCAGCCAAAGAACAGCAACAGCCAGAAGCGCCGCAATAACAGCAACCAGCAGCGCCCAGGCACCGAGAACAATGTTCGCCCAGGCAGCAACGGCCGTGGCAGAGGCGTAGCCCAGAAAAAGGGCGACAAGCCGGCTGCACGCAAGCACACCCCTATCGTAAATCCACAGAAGCAAGAAAATGCTGTGAAGAAATTCATCAAGCGCATCTTCGGATTCAAGAAATAGGAAATAAATTATCTTTTAAAAGAAAAGAGGAATGATGAAAGCGCTACCCCTCACCCCGCTCATGACCATCAGCCTCACACTGACGATCGGAATCATCATAGCCAAATGGGGCTATGATGATTTCAATATGCGCTTCTGGCTCATCATCTCCATCATTTCATGCGCCCTTAGCAGCATCATCTTTTTCCTTACTAAGTTTTTAAGCAAAAAAGCTTACTTCAGCAGGAGCCACCAGTTTCTCATCTACTCCCAATGCGTGATGATTCATTTATGCATTCTGAGCCTTGGGGCTTTTCTTACCTGCAAGCAAATAGCTGATTCCCAAACCTCTACACAACTGAAAAACTGGCAGGAACTGCCTTACCTCACACGGGCAAAAATCAATACCGAACGCTATAAAAGCAATATTGAAAGCAAACTGGTTTCCCTTCACGTAAAACAGCAAGACTATGCAGTCATCGCAGCCATGGCGCTGGGCGACAAGAGCGCACTCGACTCGAACACCCGAAACAGTTACTCCATTTCCGGAGCCAGTCACATCTTGGCAGTAAGCGGACTTCATATAGGCATTATCTTCCAGCTTTTCATCTTTCTGCTAGGCGGCAGAAAGTACTCAGTTTACACCATCATCCTGTCCCTCATCTCCATCTGGACCTACGTTTTTCTCATAGGATTGCCGGCAAGTGCAGTCCGTGCAGCCATCATGCTTTCAGCCTACAGCTTAAGCTTAGCTTTCCATCGTACCGGTCTGCCGCTCAACACTTTATCCTCAGCTTATATATTTATGCTCTTCATCAGTCCGCTCTATCTTTTCGAGTTGAGTTTCCAGCTTTCGTTCCTGGCCGTAGCCTCCATTCTGTTGTTTTTCACACCCCTTTACACCCTCCTCCCCATCCGCAGCCGTTTCATCCGTTGGGCATGGGGACTCCTTTGCGTTTCACTGGCAGCCCAGATAGGAACCCTTCCGGTCATCGTCTACACCTTCGGCAGAATATCGTGCTATTCACTTCTCACCAATTACATCGCCATTCCCGCAGCAACCCTCATCCTATATCTTGGAGCAGCATTAATCCTGTTCTCCCCACTCACGTTATGGGCGCCCATAGCACCGGTTGCCGCCCCACTCATCAGCCTTACATCAGGCGCCCTGACCAGCATCACCCAGTTTTTGAATACAGCCATAAAAATGATCAGCATGCTGCCTGGAGCAAGCATCGAAAACGTAAGAATCAGTCTGCCTCAGGTAATCGGTCTCTACGCTATCATCCTGCTCATTTATGCCCTATGGCGCAGGATAGATAAACAGAAGTCGCCAGAATGCAAGATTCCCTAAAACGGGATAAAGGCTTAAACCCCGAAAAATGTCTCTTATATAATAAGGTGTGCGTACACAAAAGCGCTACAAATCGAGGTTAAGAATGTTAAAAAATAACTTTTTTCTACTTTTTCTGCATTTTTTCTTTCTTTTTGTTGGTGTTTTCGAGAAAAACATGTATCTTTGCAATCAGAAATAAAAAATAAGAATTTAAACTCAATAAAAGATTAAAGATTATGAAAGCATCAGAAGTCATCGCGAATCTCCAAAGAAGATTCCCAAACGAGCCTGAGTACATTCAGGCAGTTAGTCAGGTTCTCGGTACTATCGAGGAAGAGTACAACAAGCACCCAGAGTTTGAGAAGGCAAACCTCATCGAGCGTCTCTGCATTCCAGACCGCATCATCCAGTTCCGCGTATCTTGGGTAGATGATAAGGGCAACGTACAGACTAACATGGGTTACCGCGTTCAGCACAACAACGTGATTGGCCCTTACAAGGGAGGTCTTCGCTACCACAAGTCAGTAAACTTGGGTATTTTGAAGTTCTTGGCTTTCGAGCAGACATTCAAAAACTCTCTTACTACTCTCCCAATGGGTGGTGCTAAGGGTGGTTCTGACTTCTCTCCACGTGGCAAGAGCAACAACGAGGTAATGCGTTTCTGCCAGGCTTTCATGACAGAACTTTATCGTCACATGGGTCCAGACGAGGATGTTCCAGCTGGTGATATCGGTGTAGGTGGCCGTGAGGTAGGTTACCTCTTCGGAATGTACAAGAAGTTGACACACCAGTTCCAGGGCGTCTTGACCGGTAAGGGTCAGGAGTTCGGCGGTTCATTGATTCGTCCTGAGGCTACAGGTTACGGTAACGTATACTTCCTCTGCAACATGCTCGCTACCAAGGGTATTGACATCAAGGGCAAGACAGTTTTGGTTTCAGGTTCAGGTAATGTAGCCCAGTACACTATGGAGAAGTTGCTCCAGTTGGGTGCTAAGCCAGTTACATGTTCAGATTCAGACGGTTACATCTACGACCCAGACGGAATCGACCGCGAGAAGCTCGATTACATCATGGAGCTCAAGAACGTAGAGCGTGGCCGTATCAAGGAATATGCAGAGAAGTATGGTGTAAAATATGTTGCAGGTGCTAAGCCTTGGTTTGAGAAGGCAGACATCGCTCTCCCATCAGCTACTCAGAACGAAATCAACGAGGAGGCAGCCAAGGCTCTCATCGCCAACGGCGTAATCGCAGTAAGCGAGGGTGCAAACATGCCTTCTACTCCAGAGGCTATCAAGGTATTCCAGGATGCTAAGATTCTCTACTCTCCAGGTAAGGCAGCCAACGCAGGTGGTGTTGCAGTATCAGGTCTTGAGATGAGCCAGAACTCAGAGCGTCTGAAGTGGTCTCGTGAGGAGGTTGATGCTAAGCTCCACGACATCATGAACGATATTCACGCTAACTGCGTGAAGTATGGTACAGAGCCAGACGGTTACATAAATTACGTAAAGGGTGCAAACGTAGCCGGCTTCCTGAAGGTAGCTAAGGCTATGATGGCTCAGGGCATTGTATAAGGCTAGAAAATTTACAATAAACACTTAAAAAATTTAAAATAATAGGAAATAGCGGGTCTGTGAAGATCCGCTATTTTTTGTTTTACTCCTTCCCCCACTCCTTTTTTACATCAAAGCAGGGACAAGCCTTGTTGGCAAATTCATTATGCCCATGAATCGTGGCTAATGGATATTCCTCCTTCAGCTGCTCGATGAGCGAGCGCATTGCCGCTTTCTGGTCTCGGGTTCTTGTATCCTTCGGCTTGC
>ENA-ORLJ01000140-ORLJ01000140.1-human-gut-metagenome-genome-assembly--contig:-NODE-140-length-12563-cov-25.9504_pt1 | contig 12563 bp, 8 predicted proteins | sample MGYA00243068_ERZ508826 | MGnify/ENA primary metagenome ERZ508826 (study PRJEB26277, sample SAMN04329849) | human gut metagenome | biome: human-associated habitat | host: Homo sapiens | place: USA...
CCCTGAATATTAGGAGAGAGTAAGTCCTTGAACTTAGCCTCGCCCAGTGTATACTATCCACCTCCCCGAATATCGGGGTAGAAGTGCTTCTTGAATTGATACTCATTGCCGTCCTTATCGACATAGGTGGCTTGTGCCACGGCTGAAGTGCCGAGGGCGAGCATAGCAGATGCAATGATAAACTTATAATTTTTCATGTCTGATAAGTTTAAAACTGATTATTAATTGCTTTTTATGGGAGCTGTAATGAGTTTCTTGCTCTGGTTGTCTTCTGGATTGATTGTTACAGCATTTTTGGGAAGTACAGTTACTACTAAAGCTCGAGCTGTGTCATTCTTTCCATCTATGTAGTCAACAATAACAGAATCATTAGGAAGCATCACTCCATTGTTGTAACGAACCTCGTTGAGATTAAATACGATAGAATCTTCTCCGTCCATAACGGTAAGGTTCTTTAGGGTATCATCATCAATGCGAACATTTTTCACGATGCCTCTTATCTTTTTAAGTTCAGGCTTTCCACAACTGCTGATTCCTAGAACCAGCAATAAGGTGAAAACAACCATATAAAAAAATGATTTTCTCATCTTCTTCTTTCCTTATTGTTTAAAAATAAGAGGGAAACGTTCAGATGAACGTCCCCCTCAGTATTATAGTAATGTTCTAGAATCTAACCGATTCTTGTTGTCGCAATAATTACTTAGAAGCAGGACGCTTGATAGTAACCTTGAATGACTGTGGTACCTCATGACCATAAGCATCAACAACAACGAACTCCAAGTTTTCTGTGTGATCAACTGTTGGAGCGTTCTCTGCCTGAATACCTGTCTGAGTAAAGATAAACTGACCGTTAGTGGCATCAACTTCAACCGTGAAGTATGGGTCAACCTGACCTTCATATGTCAAGTGAGCTGAACCAGCCTTAACCTCCAGATACTTGTTAGTCAAGAGCTGCGCAAATGTACCACCGAAGAAATCATTGTTATATGTATTCTTAACAGCAATGTTCTTGATGTCTGTCTTGATTACATTTGCAGTAGCCTTCCACTGGAGTGCTGGCTGTTCTTTCCAAGAATAGCTGCTTGCAGAATGCCAGCAAGCGAATGTAACTGACAGACTCTTACCGTAGTCTACAGAGCAAGGCTTCTTTTCCCACTGGCCAGTCTTATTATTCTTAACAAGACTAATCTCGCCATAGTTGTACTTCGCTGTAACAGCATGCTTGGTCGTTGAGTTAATGAAGTCTTTAGCTGCAACTTTCGCAACAAAATTGTTGGCCTTGTCTGCCCTAACACTTGTCAACTTGTCATTTGCATCCTTAGCTGCGTCTGCGATTTCGAAACTAACGTTATCGTCGAGATTATAGAATACGTTATTCAAGTCTACAGAACCATATACGCTCTTATTGGTTACTGTGTAGCCATTTTCTGGCGTCATGTAAGCGATGAAGTAACCAGTACCCTTACCTGTTTCCTGTGCTGGACGGAATGTGATGTCAGCAGGGAATGCCTTAGGAAGAACCTTGGTGTACGTAGCTGTTACGGTACCTACCTCATAGAAGTTGTTATCAGTATACTTCCTCAAAGTTGACTTCAATGAAACTGTTGCACCATCAGCGATGAGGGCTGGGTTGTTAACCTTGAAGGCAATCTTTGTAACCTCAGACATGTTTGTTGTCTCATTTCCATCCTTGTCGTAATAAACAGCAGCGAATACAGGCTTCTCTGAAAGAGGACATGCATTGTTGTCAGCTACTAACTCCCAAGGACCATAGCTTACACCATCAACTGGGCTGAAGTCCTTCTTCTCTGTAATCTTGTTTACTGCATCCAAGTTACCTACGATACCTGATGTATAGTTCTCACCTACAACTACGTAGAAGGCCTTACCATCTGGGTCGAGCAACTTACCATCCTTGTTTACTGCATATACACGGAAACCGATGATGTCGTGGTTTGCAGCCTCGGTCTGGATTGTAAGAGTCAAGTTCTCGCTTGCAGGAACAACCTTGTTCAAATTATCAATTTCATAGTTCTTCCAAGCGTTGAGCTCAGAAACACCAGACTCGATAGCATTATCCTTGTCGAGTACTACATAGTAATAATCCGCAGCCGTATTGTCTGAAGTCTTCAAATCAGTGATAGAGAATGGCTTACCAACTTCAACCTGCAAGAGACTATTCCAATATCGGACATCAGATCGGTGACTACGATAATTTGCGTTCTCAACGTTCTTCTTCTCGCCTTCCAAAACTGGCTCTGCGGCAGCATCATTTGCCCAAGCAAGTTCAGGATTCTTATCGCTTGAGAAATTGCTGTTTTCGCCAACAATTTCATAACCAGTCCAACGGTTGTGGATTTCACTAACATCCTTACCACCAACCTTGAATGTGAAATCGTTGCTAGGCACGAACTTATTGTAAGTAGGCTTAACATCGTAAGTAGACACTACGTAGCGGTCAGCAGCTGCCTCTGCCTTAGAATCAACAGTGTTATTGATAGCTACAGCATAGAGGATAGCTTTTTCATTACCATTCTCATCTTTTACTGTAACTGCCTTCTTGAAGTCTTCCTCTGAAACGCCTTCTGCTACAGAAAGAGGGAGCTTCCAAAGACCAGTCTTGACAGTAGCTGCAGCACGAGTAGTAATCAACTTGTCGAACTTAGAAGGAGTACCTACCTTAACAATGTCCTCAAGGCTTTCACCCTTAGAGTTCAAAAGAATAATCTTAGCACCCTTTGTGAGGTCAGCGTTAACTGGGTTTACGCGAACTACAATAGAAGCATCGTCTTTCACATCGATATCCTTACCCTTAACGTACTCAACAATAGGCTTAGCGTCATTACCATTCTCATCACCAAACTTAGAGTCGTCTGAAATCAAACCATGAAGCATCTCTACTGTGAGAGGTGTTATGCCATTTGTTGTATTCCAATTACTTGTAAATCCGTTAACACCAGAATATGTCTCAACGAGCTCAACGCTAGTTACTGCAGAATACAACTCCTCAACAGCGCCCTTGTATGCATTAACCTTAACGGTCAAGCTACCGATAGTCTCTTTGTCACCATCAGCACCGAGGAGTTCTTCTTTGAGTTGAGTGAGCTTCTCATCCAACTTGTCTGCTGTAACTCGGCTTGTTTCCAAGTTACCGATGCGCTCCAGAGCCTTCTCGAAGTCAGCTTGTTTAGCGGCAGCGTTAGCTGTAGTAGCTGCAGCTGCGGCATCCTTAACAGCCTGGTCAGCTTGCTTCTGAGCATCCTTTGCTGCCTTAGCAGCAGCATCTGCAGCCTTTTGTGCTCCGTCAGCTGTTGTCTGTGCATTAGCAGCGTTACTGATTGCAGTTGCTACGTCAGTGGCAGCCTTGTTAGCTGTAACCTCAACTTTCTGGATAGCTTTTTCAACATCTGCTTTTACAGCAGCATCATTAGCCTTAGCTAAAGCAGACTCTGCAGTAGTCTTAGCTGCTGATGCAGTAGAAGCTGCATCCTGCAACTGTGTTTTCAATGCATCGATGTCGCTCTGCAAACCAGCCTTGTCAATCTGGCTCTGCAAGTTGTCGATGTCATCGTCGTAATCTTTACAAGAAGTAAATGTGCTTACTGAAGCAATTGTCAATGCACCCATAAGCAGCGCGCTAAAATACTTTCTTTTCATCGATAAATATTTATAAAGTTATACTATTTTCCTAGCCTTTCAGCAGGGAGTTATTAATTAATTCTCTATATCGAATCAAGAGTTCCGTTTGATGAAAAGAGTCTGCACTCTTAGAAAAGTTTATCGTTCTCTTTCAAAGGTCCTCTTAGAAAAGTTATTTTTATCGTTCTTATATATCGTGGCTTTTTATCGCCACTCAGTTCTTATCGTCTTTGAAATATCTCCAGCCGGGAGATTTTTCATGCTGCAAATTTAAGTATATTTTTCGAAACTTGCAAGTTTTTGGGCACTTTTTTTCAAAAAAAGGCTATTTTTCTTATGTTTTTTATAAAATAGCCCCCATATTGGGCTTCTAACCTGTCCATTTACCCTGTTTTCCTCCATTTTGCCGATATAAAACCTACACCTTAATTATATATAGGGGAGATTGGCGGTCCTACACCTTATTATATATAGGGACCATCTAGATACGAATGTATGAGTATCTACCAGGAATGTTGTTTTCTGCAGATTACCGAAAAAAATCCTTTTTTCTTTGGTATTATTCCCAAATAGTTGTATCTTTGCACAAAATTACAAGTAATACTGGAGATATGAAGCAAGATACTAAAAGAATACCTTATGGACGCAATGACTTCGTACAAATCATAGAGCAAAACAATTACTATGTGGACAAGACGATGTATTTGCCAGCATTGGAAGATGAGGCGGTAAACCTCTTCTTTATCCGTCCTCGCCGTTTTGGCAAGAGCGTATTCATCAGTATGCTCCAAGCTTATTATGACTGTAACATGAAGGATAAGTTCAAGAATCTGTTCGGCAATCTGTGGATTGGCAAGAATCCTACTCCACTTCAAGGCAAATATCTGGTTCTCTATCTTGATTTTTCGCAAGTAGGCGGACGTATCGACCAGTTGGAAGACAAGTTTAACCGTTATTGCAAAGTGAAGCTGGATAGTTTTGTGGATGTCTACCGTCAATACTATTCGGAGGATTTTGTAAAGAAGGTCTTCGAGGCGGAAGACGCCGTAGACAAGTTGATACTTATCAACGACGAATCGAAGAAGCAGAATCTTCGTACCTATCTCATCATTGACGAATATGACAACTTCACCAACACAGTGCTCAACGAGCAGGGTGAAGGAGTGTATCGTGCCATTACCCATGCTGAGGGTTTCTATCGTGATATCTTCAAGAAATTCAAAGGTTCGTTTGAACGTATCTTTATGACGGGTGTGAGTCCTGTGACGCTCGATGATGTGACCAGCGGTTTCAACATCGGATGGCATATATCCACCAAGAAGCAATTCAACCAGATGTTAGGTTTTTCTACAGAAGATGTCTATCAGATGTTCAACTATTATAAGGAAAAGGGCGAAATTGCAGCCAATGCCAACATTGATGACATTGTTAACGAGATGAAACCCTGGTATGATAACTATTGCTTCTCGAAGAGTGCCTTGACATCTCAAAGTAAGATCTTCAACTGCGATATGGTGTTCTATTATCTGCGCAACTATCTGAGTTCTGGCAAGGGACCTGAAGAGATGATAGACCCTAACACCAAGACCGACTATAACAAGATGAAAAAGCTCATCCAGCTCGACAAGCTGGATGGCGACCGAAAGGGCGTGATTCGCACGATTGCCGAGACAGGAGAGATTGTGACTACACTCTATGACACCTTCCCTGCAAGAATGATAACAGACCCGCAGGTATTTCCAAGCCTGCTGTTTTATTATGGCATGCTTACCATCAAGGCTACGAGAGGAGCAAAGCTTATACTCGGAATTCCGAACAACAATGTGCGCAAGCAATATTATGAATATCTGATAGAACTCATGGATGCAAAAGCCTATGTCAATGTAAACAAGCTTACTGACTATTACTACGACATGGCATATGAAGGCAAATGGCATGAAGCCTTGCAATACATGGCAGATTCTTATGCCAAGATTTCTTCCGTGCGTGACGGAATAGAGGCAGAACGTAACATGCAGGGATTCTTTATGGCATATCTCAGTCTGAACGATTACTATTATACTGCGCCAGAACTGGAGTTAAGTCATGGGTATTGTGATTTCTTCTTATTGCCAGACCTTACGCATTATGAGGCTAAGCATAGCTATATCATAGAACTGAAGATGCTGCCGAAGAAAGATTTCAATGTAATTACCAAAGGGGAAAGCAAGACGAAAGCCGAACTGCAATGGGACGAGGCTGTGGAGCAAATCAACCGATATGCTGCAGCCCCAAGAGTAGAAGTTCTAAGGCAGGGGACTCAACTGCATAAAATCATCATGCAATTTGAGGGTTGGGAACTAAAGAACATGAAGGAGGTATAATTTACTTATCACATAAGCACCCCCCCCATCCGGCTTGAGAAAGAAGGATGGGGGATTTCTGTATTTTATACTGCTATTCCATTACGCATTATATCATCATATAAGGGTGATGGTTTGCATTCTTCAATCAACACCGGTTCTATAGATGCATCTATATTAAGGGTGGCAAGCCATAATGAAGATGTAGTGTCCAGCCAGTCGCCATTAAGCTTAGGTATAACTACTGCTACATCAATATCACTATCTTTTCTTGCTTCATTTCTACTACAAGAACCATACAGATATACTTTCGCATTAGCAAGCAATGGAAGTATTGCTTCCTTGTAGCATTTTACTATCATTAAAGCATGTTCTCTATCCATTGTTTTAAAACTTTTGTTTTATTTATTAATGTTCTGCAATATTCTGGAGTCAATTTCTTCGCTAGCTCATCTTTGTAGGATTATTGCCATACTGTTCTTGTTTTTGTGCAAAAATAAACCAAATAATTAAGATTACCAAATTTTTAATGTTAAAAAGATTTTTTAGAATAAAAAATCCGTAGCACCGGATATGCCCTTTCCTCCGTTAGGCGTTCTGGCGGATCGCCTAACAGACTAGCGAATCGTATTATACCAAGCCGCCTCATTCTGATAACTCAAGTGCTTTATTCAGCTAACAGAGCTACTTCATTCAGCTAACAGAGCTACTTCGTTCAGCCAACGCAGCCATATTATTCAGCCAACGAAATTGACTCTTCCACCCAACGCAGTCGAATCTTCCACCCAACGCAGTCGAATCTTTAACCCAACGCAGTCATATCTATCGACTCAATGAAGCGTATAAACCTGTTAAATGACGTACATGATTTCATCTGCTTACTTAAACTGGTTGGAGTCCCTACACCTTATCATATATACTGGCATTGAGATGTGAATATCGGAAAAAGCTTTGGGTAATCCAGAGATTAATCGTAACTTTGTTGGCTGTTTACTAATTTGTTATACAACAAAGCACTTCATTCAACATAATATTCACATAAAAATGATACTAAGAATAGAAATTCCAAAAGAACTTATTCGGCAAGATGCAGAAATCGTCATCAAAGTAAGCAACAGAAACAATGCATTGGGATATGTCATAGAGAATGGTAGCGAACATGATGCGCAGCAAATAGCCAAAGAAGACATGAATGGCGGTCCGACGCTGGGCGAATATGTCAGGGAACTCACCCAGCGACTCTACAAGAATGGCAAATACCGGTCTGCCGATATATATATGTGCACCTTGCGCAGTTTCATGAAATTCCGGAAAGAGAAAGACCTGCTGATTAGCCAACTCGACAGCCTCATCATGGAAGATTACGAGAGTTATCTGAGAAAGAACGGTCTCACGCTGAACACCATCTCTTTTTACATGAAGCGTCTACGAGCTATCTACAACAAAGCCCTGGAGCAATATGGGCTGAAAGACCGCAAACCCTTCGCCCACTCTTTCACCAAGAACACCCCGACTGCCAAAAGAGCACTTACAACGGAAAACATCCACCAGATAGTCGCTGCAACAACCATCACCGAGGAGGAAGCACTGGCGAGAGATCTATTCCTCTTCAGTTTCTATACTCGAGGCATGTCGTTCGTAGATATCGCCTTTCTTGAAAAAGGAAGCCTTAAGGACGGGCAACTTATATACAAGAGGAAGAAAACGGGTAAAGAACTGAGGGTGGCATGGCGCCCCTGCATGCAAGAGATTGCAGACCGCCACCCTTCACTCGACGGCAAGCATCTGCTGGGTATCGTAAACCAGAACGTGGTTACCGATGTCAGGAAACAGTATCACTACCGCCAATGCAGGGTGAACAAGGCTTTGCAGAAGTTCACCCGGCGTATCGGCATACCGATGAAAGTAACGATGTACTGTGCCCGTCACTCCTGGGCTACCATCGCCAGGGAGAAGAACATCCCCATCAGCGTGATAAGTGACAGCATGGGGCACAACTCAGAGAAAATCACGCGCATCTATCTGAAAAGTATCAATGACGATGTGATAGACAGATACAACGATATGCTTATCGAAGCTATCAGTATATGAGAGGGAGGAAGAGTTATTCCGCCAACGATGCAGGAGAAATTACGTCACGACGTAGCAGTAGCTACGTCACGACGTAACAACAACTACGTCCCGACGCAGTGACAGCTACGTCGGGACGCAGTTTCAGGAGCATCCTACCCATTATCAAGTAAGGCTCTTTTGAAGTTCGAAATAGCCTTTTTTGGAAGTTCGAAATAGCCTTTTTTGAATCTAAAGTAAGCCTCACTTCCATTTTTGGTGATAATAAAATCGAGAAAAACTTTTTCTCATGCAGATATTTAGGGTTACCTTTCCATTCCATATCATATCTCCCGGCTGGAGATATGATAAAAACAAAAAGAACTGAGTGGTCATAAAAAACCACACGATATATAAGAACAATAAAATAACTGTTCTAAGAGAACCTTTGAAAGAGAACGAAGAACTTTTCTAAAAGTACAGACTCTTTTCATCAAACGGAACTCTTGATTCGATATAGAGAATTAATTAATAACTCCCTGCTGAAAGGCTAGGAAAATAGTATAACTTTATAAATATTTATCGATGAAAAGAAAGTATTTTAGCGCGCTGCTTATGGGTGCATTGGCAATAGCTTCTGTAAGCACATTTACTTCTTGTAAAGATTACGATGATGACATCAACAATCTGCAAAGTCAGATTGACGCTTTGTCAAAGACTCTCAGCGAGTTGCAGACAAAGATTAATGATGGTAGCATTTTGAAAAGCGTAGAGTCCGACGGTAATGGTGGTATCATTGTCACTGTTACAAAGAACGGCACGGACACTTCTTACAACATCAAACAGGGCGTGCAAGGCGCTGCTGGCAAGGACGGTGACGTTTGGAAGATTGGTGAAAATGGTTATTGGTACAAGAACGACACCAAGACTGAGTACTATGCACTTGGAACCAAGGGTGACAAGGGTGACCAGGGTGACAAGGGTGACAAGGGCGAGGCTGGTACTGCTGGCAAAGACGGCAAGTACTACGTTCCTAATCCTGACACTGGCACATTCTGGGTATATGGTGACGGTGACAAGGCTGCATACGACTCTAAGATTGTCTATACAGCAACTAACGCGGATGTCATCACTGCAGTTTGGGACAACGATAACTTGACTTTGACAAACGTAGCAGGTGCTCCGGGCAAGAAGGTCGTTGTTAGCCTCTCAAGCGCATTGAAGAGTCTCGTATTCGATCCTGACTTCTATTATGCAGGTATCGAAGCATTCGACTTCGCTACTTACAAGTACAACCCTGCAACTGTCAAGGCTGTTGACGCTGATGGCGACTACTCTAAGGATGCTCCTACAGTAGCTGGCGATGCGTTCACATACGCTCCTGACTTGGCTGCTACCTATTTCTTGAACCCATCAAATGCCAAGATGTCTAACGATGCTGCTAAGTATAGCTTCATCGCATATAACAAGGATTATGTGTCAAGGGCTGCCGCTGATTACGGTTCTACTTTCAAGGTGGAGAGCGCAGACTTGACAACAAAGGGTAAGGTTACTGTACACGCTAAGTATAATGGTAATGCCATCAAGGATCTTGCAAATGGTGATAAGGTTACTGTTCTTGCATTGCAATATACTTCTGGCGACTCAGTTGTTACTTCTGACTTCGCAGCTATCAAGGCTAGCACTTACGACAAGTTGGTTTTGAATAACCCAACATTGCAGCATGTTGATGCTATTCCTTCACACCTCTATCAGACAGCAAAGGCTGCTATCGATAACAACGCACAGATCCATGTAGCTTGGAATAGCAAGGGTATCGACCTCCGTGAGTATGTCAACACTGACCGCACATACGACAAGGACGAGCATCCTACTTGTAAGGCTTGGGATAAGAATGCAGCCGAAGGCCTCGTAGAGAAGTCTGGCTTCAAGTACTCTTTCGAGTTGGTTGGTTACAAGTCTGGTGCTAACGAGACATCACAGAGTGCTCACGCTGCAATCGCATCTAATGGTTATACACTCCGCCCACAGATGACAGCTGGTGGTAAGCAGCAGGCTTACGGTGCAGCTCAGAATGAGGCTACTATCGGTCGTGAGCCATTGGTACGTGTTATCTTGAAGGATACTGTCAACAACAAGATTGCTGCTGTTGGTTACATCAAGGTTGTCATCGACAAGACTGTAGCTGAGAATAAGGCTGAGGAAGTTGACTTGGTAACAGTTAACAAGCCATACACAATCGCTTGTGGTGACAATAACATCGATCTCCAGAAGGTAACATGGGCACAGGTTGAGGAGCAGCTCTATGCTAAGCTCAACATGTCTAAGGAAGCTTTCGAGGATGCTTACGAGCTTGACGGTGGTACTGCAGATGCTAACCAGTTCGAGAAGGCTACAACCGATGCTGAGGCATTGGCAGCAGACAAGAAGATTGGTACTGTATCTCAGACAACAGCTGACGTAGAGGGTATGCAGACTGAGGTTATCGCTTGGTCTATCAAGAACCAGGCTGCTTACGCTGCATTCAAGGCTGGTAAGACAACTTTGTCAACATACGTTCGTTATGCTTTGAGGCCTGGCAAGACTGCTGCCAACAAATACGTTTACGTGAAGTTGACTTGGACTCCATCTGCTATCAACTTGAAGCCATCTACAACATTCGGCAACGAGAACAAGATTAAGAAGTACTGGTATGCAGCAAATAGCGCTGTAGCTGGTACAGGTTATGACGATGTTCACGGTAACGTTGAGGTTGTAGGTACAGAAGGTGCAAACGATCAGTACGTATTCGATTTGAAGAATGCTCTCGTAGGCAACAAGCTTTCAGTTAATCCTCTTACTGCTCCATACGCTGACTTGAACCAGGAGTTGAAGTTGACATTCGGCTTCGTAACAGGTAAGGGTCTCTTCGCTAGCGAAGATGGCACGAAGGTTTACGCCGAGAAGGAGTTGACTAATGTAGTTGCAAGCTTGGATCCTGTTAGTGGCAAAGTAACATACGCAAATAACGAGACAGCAAAGAAGTTGTTGAACGCTTACGGTCACAAGGATTTGAAGAATACCGTTACAGCTATCGTTGCAGTGAAGGCTACTATCTGTGATAACATTGATGTTCCTGTTGCTTCTAATGAGTTTAATGTTAAGTTCCTCCGTCCTATCAACGTAGAGAATGCTACAGCTAGCTTCGAGGATGCAGAAACTGCAGGTTCTACAGCTAAGATCAACTTGACATTCACGGACTGGCGTGATCACAACTTCACTGATGCTACGGTTACTAAGGGTCAGGATTACTTCAAGTACTATGGCGTAAAGGAAATCGCTGTTGACATTGAAAATGCAACAACAGACCTTAACGGTAACAGTAGCGAGAAGTTGTTTGATCTTACAGACAAGGTTAAGTTCACATTCTCTGCTCCTGCTACTATCTCTGCAGGTAAATATGGTGAATTGAAGTACGAGAACAATGGTTTGACAGTTGGTCAGTTCCACGTTTACTTCCCAGCTACGATCACTTACGATTGGGGTACAATCAAGACAACTATCACTGCTACTGTAGGTAAGACACAGAACAATGCTCATCGTCACTAATTCGCAAAGCTTAAGGCTATAACATAATTATAGGCAGGCATGATTAGCATGCCTGCCTATTTTCATTATCACCATGATGAAGAAAGTTAATATTATATTAGGTATTTTATTCTTGGCTATCGCCTCAGTGACACTCAGTGGCTGTGGTGAGAAGAAAAAGAACAGCCCCTTGACAGGTTTTGAGCAGGCTATCACCAACGCTGATTCCGTAGAAATAACCCATTTGGTCAACCAGTTCTTTGAATACGCCGAGAATGGCAACTATGATGCAGCCGCTGGTATGCTGTTCAAGGACAATGTGGACTCCGTATACAACGAGCCGCAGCCCCTTGACAACAAGGCTATGACAGATTTGAAGAACATGCTTTCTTCCCTGCCCATCCAAAGCCACAAGATAGATTACATCAAGTTCAAGGAAGCATACGCCAACGAGGTAAAGTGTACAGCCATCATCATGCCGGCACACGACAATGTGCCAGAGATCAAGACCGTCTTTTACTTCAAGCCTATTGACTATCTTGGCAAGTGGAAACTTTGTATGATTGATTCTCATAACGGCGACCGACCTGTTGTCGAGCATGCCAAGAAAGACTCAATGCAGAGGGAATATGAGACAGAGATGAGGGAGAAGAACCTCGAGAAGCTCAAGAAGTAAATGAAAAAGCTTTTCTTTCTCTTATGGATGACGGGAATTGGCTGTCTGACGATGGCAAAGAATCCTGTGGGCAAGATTGAGTTCGAGAAGACTTCCTTTCATTTCGGAACCTTCGAGAAGCGTATCGTCAGAACTTGTGTCTTTGTCTTCAAAAACACGGGAAGCGCTCCTGTCGTCATCAATCAGGTCTATACCACTTGCAACTGTACTTCCGTCCGCTTTGCCCAAACCCCCAGTAACTACTCAGCACCCCTATGGGCATGAGTAATCGTCTTACTGTTGTACTACAG
>ENA-ORLJ01000144-ORLJ01000144.1-human-gut-metagenome-genome-assembly--contig:-NODE-144-length-12223-cov-4.82577_pt1 | contig 12223 bp, 9 predicted proteins | sample MGYA00243068_ERZ508826 | MGnify/ENA primary metagenome ERZ508826 (study PRJEB26277, sample SAMN04329849) | human gut metagenome | biome: human-associated habitat | host: Homo sapiens | place: USA...
CATCAACTGAATGCCCGGCATACGGTATTTTTCGGCAAAATCTGCAGCGAACTTACGGAACAAAAGAGGAATATCATCCGAGCGTTCACGCAGTGCCGGTACTTTAATAGGCACCGTATTCAGACGATAGTACAAGTCTTCACGGAAACGTCCGTTCGCTATGGCTTCCGTAAAATCCACATTCGTAGCTGCCACAATCCGGACATCCGTTTTCTGCACCTTGGAAGAGCCGACCTTTATATATTCTCCGCTTTCAAGCACACGAAGCAAGCGGGCCTGAGTAGAAAGAGGAAGTTCACCCACCTCATCCAGAAAGATGGTGCCGCCATTAGCCTCAGCAAAATATCCGTTACGGTCGCTGATGGCACCGGTAAATGCCCCTTTCTCATGACCAAACAGCTCGGAATCGATCGTACCCTCCGGAATCGCTCCACAGTTTACCGCAATATACGGTCCGTGCTTCCTCCGGCTAAACTGATGGACTATCTGAGGAAAGCTTTCCTTACCGACTCCACTTTCTCCCGTCACCAGCACGGACAAGTCTGTAGGAGCCACCTGAATAGCCACATCAATGGCACGATTCAGTCCTTCACAATTGCCTATGATGCCAAAACGAAGTTTTACATTCTGTATCTCTGATTTCACCATATAGTCTTCGATTATATGGCAAATTTACAAAAAGTTTGAAACCCGTACATGCATTTACTCCAAAAAGTATAATTTAGAATACGGTACGAATCATGAAGCGTATACCCCACTTGCTGGCTGTAGGCAGTTCATTGTAATTCAAACGACGCACATATTCCACATGGAGCAACTTGAAGATGTTATGAATACCCACACTTACCTCCACATAAGGTTTCTTGGGGTCCATGACATAGCTCGAGGTATGATAATTGCCTGCAGCATCATAATGTCCCGGGAACAGCATCAGCTCCGTATCATTGGCATTCTGCGGGAGCAACGGGTTATTCTTGTCGGTAAGTGTACCCCACGAACATTTCACGCCGATAAACTCACGCCATTTCAGCTTCTTCAGAAGAGGAATACGGTTGAAGATTTTTCCCTGCAGATTCCATGATACATCCAGCGATGCATAACGGTCGTTCAGGAACTCCATATTATTAATCAAGCTGAAGGTTTCGTCCTGAAGAATATAAGACAAGTTGGCCGCCGGCATAATCAGCAAGGGGAAAGGAACCTTATTCCATTGAATACCTCCTTTCACACAGGCATCAATATTTCCCCAGGAGCTCAGCCACCAGCGCTTGTAGAGACTCATTTCCGTCATGTTATAGGTATAATCACTACCCAAGATACCCTTCAATCCCAGCGTATGCTGCAACGTAAAGACCGGTGCATCCAGATTGACCGGCAAACGGCGCTGCTTGGTATTGATGAATGTTTCTCCCGGTGCATAACGAAAAGCCAGCGTAGCCTCAGCCAATGAAAAATCCTTCGTATTATAAGGAGAATGTACCCATTCCGTTCCCGTCAGTGCACCCGATGCCAAATCCTGCTGCAACTGATTTTCCTGTGCCATGGTACGATAAAACAATTTTCCACAAGCCTCCAGATTGGTATGCTTCAGCATAAAGGTTGTTTTCAAACCACTCTCCTTCTCCAGTTCATACTTCACGCTGGCCGTACGCTCGTAGTTATACTGGTCGACCGATGTCACTTTGAACGAAGTAAACACATTGTCCTTGTCGGTTCCCATAAACTTATCGGACGGTAACATGTTATCGTACGAATACGACAGCGTCAACGAATTAATCGGATACTCACGGGGAAGGTATTCCTTCTTGTTGAAAGAATATTCCACCTCAGCCTTATATTTCGACTTCTCGTCCTTAAAACCATACGCATAATATCCGCGTAAGAAGAGATGAGGATTCAGGTTCGCAGTGGTTTGTGCAGAAGCTCTCAAACGCAACCCGTCAATGTAGTTGCTTGAAATCATCGTATTAATCGGGCCAATATCCACCTTACTGGGTCTTCCCTTCACTCCTGTTTCGACAAAGTTTTCGATAAAGGCCTTGGCCACAAATATGATGTACTTAAATCCCTTGATTTTCGCCAGATTGTCCACAAACTGTCCCATATTATCTTCCGACTTTGTCAGCTCCGTCGGGCGATATTCTTTCCAGAAAGAGTCGTCACGCATCATGGCATTGACATCCTTTATCTCATCTCCCTTCTTCTTGAATATCTTGGCAGGAATCTCGTCAAATCCAAAATCAGAATATCGCGTGGTACGCCTTACCTGAAAAGAGCCCAATATCTTCTTCAAATAAGACAGTTCACATAGCATGTCATCTTCCATCAGCACCCATTCTCCCGTAGACAACTGACCGAACTTCTGTTCAATAATCATATTATCCACAAAGTTGATATCAGTCTTCTTCGGAAGATTCATGATACATTTATTCACACGGAAAGTAGAATCCGCAAGGATATACAAATGGCCGGTAAAACCAAAATCCTGCGAATTATTGGGTACGAAAGTCAAGTGGAAACATTTTTCCTTATCCACCATCACCGTATCCATGATGTAATACTTATAGAAATTGATACCCGCATTCGAAATCGGACTATCGAACGGGTACTGAAGGAAACGGAAGCGGTCCTGATAAATATTAATATCCTGGAACACATCTTTCAATACAGTCGACAACATATCGCCTGTATTAAACAATTCATTGCCTCCCGTAGAGTTAATACCTTTTACAATCGTCTTTTCATCGTGGGGATTTTTCCGGTACAGTTTTTCCGTCACCGTCTCGTCCACGGAAATAGGCAGAATATTCTTACCCGTCACGCTACACTGCTCCACCTGGTCACGGAAGAAAGGATACTTCTTAAACAGGTTTGATTCACGCAACGAGTCGGTTGTAATATTATTTAAAGAAAATGTAATCTTCTGATACTTATTATAATGATAGAAGTCATTCACACCCAAATCATTCAGTTTCTTGGCTGCAATAACTTTCTTCATCATTTCCACTGCCGGATTATTCTTTCGAGAATATTTTTCCTTCTTGGGCTTCACCACGACCTCATCCAGCACCAAGTCGGGCTTCATTTTCACATTCAATGTCTTTGTCTTGGCAGACACATCACGTACCTCCGTACCATAACCCACCATGGAAAAAGTCAATTTATTCCACCCTGTATGAGCAGCTATTGAATATTTACCATCTATATCTGTAATAGTTCCCACCCCTTTTCCGTCATAATATACATTCAAATAAGGGATAGGGTCACCCGTTTCGGAGTCTGTAACGACTCCACTGATTTGTGCAGAAAGTTTCACAACTCCCAGACACAACACGATTAAAAAAAGCAATCTTTTTATCATATATCTCATTAACACCTTAATAGTCCAGCTTATCAAGTTTGTAAAAATACAGAGTGAAATAATCTCTTACAAATTTCACTCCCTGAAAAACGATATTCTTACCTTTTTTTATGAATAATAGAATATAATTTCTTCTGTCACCTACGAAAAAACCGGCAATGAAGCGCCCTCATTGCCGGTTTTATTTTTTTACAAAAAAAGACAGTAAGCCTTAGTCAATTTCTTCGTCAGCTTCATAGCCTCCCATCTCGCGCAAAGCATTCTTCAGCATGACATATTGCTGGAACAAATGATTTACCGGAACTTCACCCTCTGTATAATCGTGCATCGGGCTCTTCAGGAAGAAACTCAAGAAGCGTTGTGTTCCGTAACGTCCGGCACGTGCAGCCAAGTCGCTCAACAATACCAAATCCAGACACAACGGAGCGGCCAGAATAGAATCCCTGCACAAAAAGTTAATCTTAATCTGCATCGGATAGCCCATCCAACCGAAAATATCAATATTATCCCAGCCTTCCTTGTTGTCATTGCGAGGCGGATAATAGTTGATACGTACCTTGTGATAATAATCAGAATATAAATCCGGCTGATCTTCCGGTACCAGAATAGACTCCAGTGTAGAAAGCTTGCTCACTTCTTTTGTATGGAAGTTAGCAGGTTCATCCAGCCCAAGTCCGTCGCGGTTTCCTAAAATATTGGTAGAGAACCAACCTGACAGTCACAGGCAACGCGTACCGTTAATCGGAGCAAAACCTGATTTCACCAATGTCTGGCCTGTCTTGAAATCCTTACCGGCAATCGGCATCTTAGTCTGTTCAGCCATTTCCCACATAGCCGGAATATCCACTGTGGTATTCGGCGCACCCATAATGAAAGGAGCTCCTTCGGCTAAAGCAGCGTATGCATAACACATAGAAGGAGCAATGTGTTCGCGGTCATCCTGTTTCATTGCGTTCTCCAACGCAGCCAAGGTGCCATGCACGCTTTCACAAACCGGTACGTAAATTTCAGTAGAAGCAGCCCAAAGCACGACAATACGAGCACAGTTTATGTCTGCCTTGATTTTAAGGATGTCTTCTAACAGATGTTCCACCATATCCCAGCGAGTAGCACAATCTTTCACATTGTTTCCATCCAGGCGTTTGGCATAGTTACGGTCAAAGGCAGCCTTCATCGGCACAATCTTTTCCAGTTCATCTTTCACCGGATTAATATCCTTCTCACGCAACACTTCGCAATTGATAGCCGACTCATACGCATTGGCCGGATACACATCCCATGCACCGAAAACAATGTCGTCCAGCTTAGCCATGGGAACAATTTCATTGTAATGCAAATATTTCTTTGCCTCCCCACGTCCTACACGAATCTTATCATACTGCGTCATTGAGCCCACCGGCTTTGCCAATTCTTTACGAGTCATTAAAACCCCTGTGATAAACGTGGTAGCCACAGCTCCCAGACCAACACACAATACGCCCAGCTTACCTTCTGCGGGCTTTACATTCATTTTTTCCATTTCTAAATTCCTTTTTTCCTAATAACTTTACATTTATCCTTGCCTTCGAAATCAAGTCTTTTTCAAGAATATATCCCAAAGTGCAGGTAACAAATTGCTCAAAGTTAAGACTTTGTTTGATTAGATAAAGCTTTTATGAGCTTTTTTATTTGCTAATAAGTAAAAATAAGCCATAAATTCAGAAGAAAAAGCCATTAACCGACTTATCAGAGAGTAAAATAATGCGTATCTTTGCAGACGCATTTAAAGAAATACTCAACTACATGAATGATATTTGTTGCATTGGACACATTACATTAGACAAAATTGTAACTCCAAAACAAACGACTTACATGCCGGGAGGCACTTCTTACTATTTTTCACACGGTATACGTAGACTGAAAGATTTCAAAAACTACAAGCTGGTAACCGCTGTGGCTCCAAGTGAATATGGCATCATTGAAGAAATGAGAAAAGAAGGAATTCAAGTAGAAGTCCTGCCAAGCCGTCACACCGTATATTTCGAAAATACATACGAAGAGAATCAGGATAACCGTTCTCAGCGTGTATTGGCCAAAGCCGACCCTTTTACTGCAGATGCTTTAAAAGATGAAAATGCACATATCTTCCATTTAGGAAGTTTGCTGGCGGATGACTTTCCACTTGAAGTCGTAAAGGAACTGGCTCAGAAAGGCACGCTGGCAGTCGATGCACAAGGCTATCTCCGGAAGGTAGAAGGTGAACACGTATTCCCTGTAGACTGGCATGAAAAGAAGAAAGCCCTGAAATACATTGATATCCTGAAAGTCAATGAACATGAAGCAGAAGTGCTGACAGGATTCAAAGACCCTGAAAAAGCAGCGAAACAACTGGCTCAGTGGGGTGTGAAAGAAGTTCTGCTGACTTTAGGAAGCCTCGGTTCACTTATTTATGCAGAAGGAAAGTTCTATAAGATTCCGGCATACGCTCCTAAAGAGGTAGTAGATGCCACCGGATGCGGTGACACTTACGTACTTGGTAATCTCTACATGCGAAACAAAGGAGCTTCTTACGCAGAAGCAGGATGTTTTGCAGCTGCCATGTCTACTATCAAGTTAGAAAAATCTGGTCCTTTTTCCGGAACGGAAGAAGAGGTATGGCATATTCTGAAAAACAACAAACAAAAACCGGAAGTACTGGTTGCCCAATAAGCCCAAATTTTTCATACAAATAAAAACCATTAAGGGGTTGCCTGCTGATTTCAGCCTGCAACCCCTTTCTTATACCTGTCACCCTAACGGTTATCCCATCTTTCCTGTCAGATAGGCTCTTGTACGTTCGTCAACCGGATCTTTAAACATTTTCTCCGTATTATCATACTCTATCAGTTCACCCATGTACATGAACATGGAACGGTCGGAGATACGCATAGCCTGTGACATGTTATGAGTCACAATCAGGATAGTCACCTCTTTTTTCAGCTGATCCATCAATCCCTCAATATGCTTGGTAGCAATCGGGTCAAGAGCAGAAGTAGGCTCATCCATAAGCAGAATATCCGGCTGAAGCGCCAGAGAACGTGCAATACACAAGCGCTGCTGCTGTCCACCCGAGAGGAAAGTACCACGCTTTGTCAGAGAGTCCTTTACTTCATCCCACAAACATACGTTGCGCAAGTTACGTTCCACAATCTCATCCTTCTGCGATTTTGACAGATGAATACCATTCAAGATATATCCGGCCAGCACGTTGTCGTAAATATTCATGGTCGGGAACGGGTTCGGACGCTGGAACACCATACCGATGCGACGACGTTCTTCCATCGGGTGCATCTGAAGCACATTTTCACCATTCAGTAAAATCTCTCCCGTCACACGGATATTCTTGTACAACTCATGCATACGGTTCACGGCACGCAGCAACGTACTCTTTCCACATCCAGAAGGCCCCATAATGGCCGTAATCGTATTTTTTTCAATATCAGCCGACACATGCTTTACAGCCATTACGTCGCTGGTATATGATATACACACATCTTTTATTTGAAGAATAGGATCCTTTATATTTTCCATTTCTTTGCAATTCGTTTAGCTAATAAATTCAGACATAACACAAAAGTCAACAGGAACAAAGAAGCTCCCCATATCAGGCTCTGCAAGTTCGGGTCGTTGAAAAACTCCCAGATAAGCAAAGGAACAGCCGACATCGGCTTGGTCATGTTCCAACTGATAGCAGCTCCTCCCAAGGCAGTAAACATCAACGGAGCTGTTTCACCGACTACACGAGAGATGGCCAGCAAAATACCGGTAAAGATACTTCCCAGGGCAGAAGGCACCATTACCTTCAGCATCACTCTCCAGTAACTACCTCCCAATGCCAGTCCGGCCTCTTTCAAAGTTTCCGGAAGCACCTTCATGGTTTCTTCCGTAGAACGGATAATCAGCGGAAGCATCATGATAAACAATGCCACACTTCCTGCAATGGCCGAATAGCCTTTCATCGGAACAACCACCCAGATGTAAGTAATGATACCGATAATGATGGAAGGAGTACCCTGAAGCAAGTCGGTCAGATAGCTGACAAACACGGCAAACCAGCTTTTTCTGTATTCTGACAGACAGATACCACACAGAATTCCTACCGGGATAGCGACTACAGCAGCCAGCAGAAGCATCAGGAAGGTTCCGATAATTCCGTTTGCAATTCCCCCCGGAATTGCTTCTCCGGCAGAAGCGGCCATCATCGCCTTATAGGCATTCGGAGTAGCCTCGGTGAGAAAGGACCAGCCAAACTCTTTCCAACCCTTAATCAATACATCTCCCAAAATCGCCAGCAAAGGAATCGCTGTCACACCCGACAATACGCAAACCAGAATATAAAGCAAGCGGCTTTTCAGGATACGTATCTTAATATTATTTCCATATAACATAAGCACAAATCTTTTTAGCAGATTACACGTGACGGGCACGACGAATCAAAATCTTTCCGATAATATTAATGATGGCCGTAATCAGGAACAGTAACAAACCGATGGCGATCAGTGAAGAAAGCTTCAAACCGTCTGCCTCGCCAAACTGGTTTGCAATGATACTGGCCATGGTATTACCCGTGGTACGCAGTGTGTCCGGCATCTGGTTGGTATTTCCAATCAGCATGGTCACTGTCATCGTTTCTCCCAGCGCACGTCCGATAGCCAGAATATAGGCAGAAAAGATACCGGAACCCGCCATCGGGAATATCACTCTCTTGATTACCTCTGCACGCGTAGCTCCCATGGCATAAGCCCCTTCTTTCAAGTCGGAAGGAACCATCTTGATAAATTCGGCACTCAAGGAAGCTGCATACGGCACAATCATGATGGCCAGCACAAACGCAGCAGTCAGAATACCGGAACCCTGCGGAGACAGGTTCAAGTGCATGAATACGGTACGAAGTACATAGAAACCCCACAAGCCATAGATAATGGAAGGAATACCTGCCAGCAAATCAATCACTGTACCCAGAACGGCCGCGATTTTCTTTCCACGGAAATACTCACCGGTGAACAGTGCGACAGGAAGTGAAAATGGAATACACATCAGCAACGCCAGTGCCGTAGTAAGCAGTGTACCCGTAATAAAAGGAAGAGCGCCATAACTTTCTTTACCGGCAGTGGTCACCCAGTCGTCAGAGAAGATAAAATGCCAGAATCCAAACTCCTCGAAAGCGCCGGAAGCGTCAACGGTGAGGGAGTAAATAATTCCCCCACCAATGACCGGTATCACAATAGCCGATAAGATAAGTAAGACTTTAAACAGTTTGTCTTGCATAACTTATTGTCTTATTTATTTAAGAATCGGCTGTCCATCGTATGTCACAGCTTTCAGGTTCTGAAGGCTCTGTTCGATAGCCTTCTTAGGCAGCGGCGCATAGTGTACGGTAGCAGTAGCCTGCTGTACGCTGTCGCTCAACATATATTGCATCAAATCCAAAGTAGCTTTTGCCTGTTCCATAGAACGGTCTGCATAGTGCTGTTCCTTGTAAATCAGCAACCAAGTGAAGCAGCTGATAGGATAAGCTCCTGCTGCATCCGCATCGGTAATTGAGCAACGAGTATCCTGAGGAATGTCACCGGCAGCTGCAGAGATACTTTCAGTAGAAGGTACTACCAATTCACCACGCTTGTTATATACGCTTGCGTAAGGAATTTTCTGAGCAAAAGCATATTCAGAACCAATATATCCTAATGAGTAAGGAGTCTGTGCGATAATTCCTGCTACGCCCGGATTACCTTTAGCAGCCTGTCCGACCGGGAAATCCACGGTTTTACCTGCACCGTAAGTGTTTTTCCAGTTTTCGCTCGCCTTTGACTGATAGTCTGTAAAGATGAAAGTTGATCCACTACCATCTGAACGGTATGCCAGAAGGATTTTCTTTGCCGGCAACTGTACATCCGGATTCAGTTTCTGCAAACGTGCATCGTTCCAGTCTGTAATCTTACCTGCATAAATATCGGCAATCACGTCACCAGAAAGGTTCAGCTTAACCACATCCGGCAAATTGTAAGCCATTACGACAGCTCCCATACAAGTCGGGATGTGTACCACCGGCTGCATTTCGGCCATTTCCTTGTCGCTCAAGAAAGCATCGCTACCTGCAAAGTCTACGATACCGTCTTTCAAGTTGCGGACACCACCGCCACTACCAATGCCACCGTAAGAAATCTTGTCACCAGAAGTTGCATTGTAGTTTTCGAAAGACATATTATAAAATGGCAAAGGGAATGTAGCACCTGCACCTGTCAGTTCTACTGATTCACGACCATTAGCTGATTTCTGTCCACCACACGCTGCAAACGACAAAACCATCGCTCCAGCAATTAAAGGCAAATAAAACTTTTTCATTGTGTTATACATTTAATATAAGTTACAAATCTATGTTATTCATTGAGTTAAATCGCAAACGAAGCATTCAGGTATACATAACTGGCTGTCTTGCCGCCTTCTGTTTTCGGCGACCACAACCGGAAGTTAGGAGCTAACTTGATGTATTTACCTAATTTAAATTCGGCACCTACCATTCCGGCCATACCGTCCGCATCTTTGTTCCAGTCTTTCTCTGAAGAAAGCAAGTCCCAACGACCGAAAAGACTTATTTTCTTGCTTAACTGTGCAGACGCATAAACCGAGAACCCATCCAGAACACAATCATGCTCAAATTTAGTAGTTATCTGGTAATTGTATTCCGCTGCCACTGAGAAGGCTGTATGCTTATATCCGACAAAAGCAGCCAGATTCGTAATACCTTTTTCCCCTTCTTCTACCGATTCATTATACGAACCGTATGCACGTACCGTCAAACCCTCAACCGGAGTCAGTGTTACGCCTGCACCATACTGCAAGCCGTCTTTCACCTGTACTTTTTTATAACCTTCTCCGTTGGCTACAGTCACATCGGCCGTAGCCGCCTTGTAAATTTTATAGGCTACTGGGACTCCCAGGTCCGCGCTGCTGCCGAGCTTATAGTCATCCTGGAAAGATTTCATCACATAACGTTTTCCCCAGAAATCTTCCTGAACCTTAAATTGAGTCGTAGTGATTAATCCGGCGTTCAGCGTCCAGCCGTTTTGCTTCCAGGTAATCTGTGCATTTTTCACATATCCGATGCGCTGATGGTCATTTACGTCTTTTGACTGACCGAAATCAAGTACTGCCTTCAACTGCTATCCGTGAGGCAAGGCATACTGATAGCCAATATAGGCACGGTCCAGATTAAACCCTCTGTCATCATTGACAGAACCAAAACCAGAATGCGCATCCGAAAATATGGTAATGATGGCATCTCCTTTTTTCTCACCAGGAGCCCGTTCTTCAGGCGCTCCATCTGCAAAGGCAGCACCCACAGTGCACATCCAGATGCTTAACAGACATAAAACTCTTTTCTTTGTTTTCATTTTTCCTATAGACTCATTTTTTTGACACCACAAAGGTCTCATATTAGTGTTACAAACAGATGTCATACGCTTAAAGAAAATGTAACATCCTGTTACATTCATATTACAAAATAAAAATATCGCTTTCTGAAATCAAATTCCGTTAACGGACGGTTGATTTTCAGAAAGCGATACTTTACTGATTATATGGTATTTACAAATTCTTCTTTTCTACAAAAAAAGAAGATTCTGCAATATACTATTTAATTTCCAATGTAACAATTGATTTTGCAGGCAATTTCACTACAAGTCCATTTTTTGTCAATTTAGCACCCTTGAAATCGGCCAATTTCACCAGATTAGGCTGTTCAAATGTATTGTAATCGTCAATCTTTTCAGAAGTCAGAATCTGTCCGCTTACCGATTTAGCCTTTACATCACCCAGTGTCAGTGTGATTTCCTGTGAATCTTCCAGGTCTACGTTAGAAAGTGACACATGAATAGCACCTGATTTATCACGTGAAGCAGTTGCACTTACCATCGGTACGATACGATTGTCGCGTACGATCTTACGTTCGCACTGCAAATCAAGCGGCAGATAAGTAGCATCCTGATGTACGTTATACATCTTGAACACATAGTAAGTCGGAGTCAGCACCATCTTGTCTTCTTTCGTCAGAATCATAGACTGCAATACATTTACCACCTGAGCAATGTTAGTCATCTTAACTCGGTCAGTATATTTATGGAAGATGACCAGACTCAAAGAAGCCACAAAGGCATCGCGCAAGGTATTCTGCTGGTAAAGATGACCGCTGATAGTACCCGGTTCTTCATCCCACCAGGTTCCCCATTCGTCTACCATCAAGCCAATCTGCTTCTGCGGGTCATATTTGTCCATAATGGCAATGTGACGCTTGAGCACATCTTCAATTTCGCGGCATTTTCCCATTGTCCAATAGTAATCCTCATTGTTGAATTTCGTAGCAGAACCTTTGCTTCCGCTCCATCCAAGCACTGTATAATAGTGCAGAGAAAGTCCGTCCATGCGATGACCCACGTTTTTCATCAGCACTTCAGTCCAGTTGTAGTCATAATCGCTGGCACCGCTGGCAATCTTGAACAAACGGTTACCATCATAGTTACGGCAATAAGTTGAATAACGGCGATACAAATCAGCATAGTATTCCGGACGCATGCTACCTCCACATCCCCAGCTTTCATTTCCTACTCCGAAGTATTTCACCTTCCATGGTTTCTCACGTCCGTTTTCCAAACGCAGTTTTGCCATCGGGCTTCCTTGTTCAGAAGTCATATATTCTACCCATTTAGCCATTTCTTCCACGCTACCGCTACCTACGTTTCCGCTGATGTAGGGTTCACATCCTAACATTTCGCTAATGTTCAGATATTCATGTTTTCCGATGCTGTTATCTTTTACGGTTCCTCCCCAGTTGTTGTTGACCTTACGCGG
>ENA-ORLJ01000147-ORLJ01000147.1-human-gut-metagenome-genome-assembly--contig:-NODE-147-length-11962-cov-3.93248_pt1 | contig 11962 bp, 11 predicted proteins | sample MGYA00243068_ERZ508826 | MGnify/ENA primary metagenome ERZ508826 (study PRJEB26277, sample SAMN04329849) | human gut metagenome | biome: human-associated habitat | host: Homo sapiens | place: USA...
CCAGGCATTGAGTACAAAATCCTTCGATAGCACATCTTATCTGGATAGTTTCCCTCATATCTTTCTGGCTTAATTGTCTTATGCGAAAGCCTTTGCTTGGGATAACTGTGATATAACCATCCTGGCTTAAGCATTGCAGAGCCTCTCTCATAGGTGTTCTTGATATGCCGAGTTCTTTGGATAATTTAGTTTCTGAGTAAAGTGTGTTGACATCGAGCTGGTGAGTAAGAATTAAATTCTTAATGTAATTATAAGCCTCAAGCTGCAATGATGACATAAGCTGCATAGATTCCTCCGTTGTATAAATGCCTGAATAAAAAGTTACGATAATAAATTTATAAATGGACTTTTAAAATAAATTAAAAAAAACATAAAAAATACAATTTACTGATATATAATAGACGATTATTATATTAAAATCAATAAAATAAATATAAAATCGGTATACCGGCACGCAATGTTCGTAATAAAATAATTTAAAATCTGAATATGTAAAGTGATTGTGTTAAAATACTATAATGAAAATATGTAATGATTGCACAAAAAAAACTTGAAAATTTGGTTAATCTGTTTAATTGCAAAGGACTATAATACAAATCGTAATAAAGAATAGATAAACTTAACAGAACCTCTTTGTTGAAGGCTTGCTAAGCAAATCAGATTTTTGGAGGAAAAGATAAATGAATACTTTAAAAGCTGAAAAAAGAAGCATGGATGACAAGGCAAAGAAATTAAGAAGGGAAGGTTATGTAACTGGCAATGTATTTGGAAGAAGCCTTGCAGAATCAATACCGGTAAAGATTGAGAAGAAAGAAGCAGAGCGTTTCTTATCAGTCTGCAACAAAGGTAGTGAGGCAAAGCTTACAATCGATACAACAGATTATGATGTTCTTGTAAAGGAAGTTGATTACGACCCAATCAAGAGACAGACATTAGAGATTGATTTCCAGGTGCTTACAGAAGGAGAAAAGGTTCACTCAGTTGCAGAGATAGTATTAGTTAATCATGACAAGGTACAGGGTGTTGTTGAACAGCATATGGAGGAAATTCCTTATAAGGCAGCTAAATCAGCGCTTGTTGAAAAGGTAAGCGTTGATATAGGAGAACTTAAGCCAGGCGACAGTATTAAGGTAGGAGACCTTGATATTGCTAAGGACAAAGATGTATCAATATCACCTGATGTATTAGAGAAGGTTATTGTAAGCGTAACAGAGCAGACATATGCCGAGACAGATACTGATACTGATGAGGATGGCGAAGCATCAGAAGCTTAATATTATGGTAATATAGTATGATACCAGGGTCAAAAGGTATAAACCCATATGAGCTTGCTCATAGGTGGGTGAAAGACCTTGGGACCCGCCCCGATATGAGCATAAAAGTGGGATGATAATCCCACGATATGCGAATATTGGGGAGAATTGTGGGAGTGCGTAGCACGGAACAATTCGTAGGTATCAAAGTCGGGGGCTTTAGCCCCCGACATCATAGTATTATAGTAATATTTCAGGTACAGAAACATACGAAAGTATGTAAGTAAGATAATAGACGCATATGTAATAGTGAGAATATTAATATGTAAACTTACGATAGAATAAAGATAAAAGTCAGCTATAGGGAGAGTTATGTTACCCTATAGCTGGCTTTTTTTAAAATATGGTGCAGAATTCGACAGTAAAATACGTTTTCCTTGAATAATTATGCGTAAAGATATATACTATACATAATGTTATGTAACGAAAGAACGGAGGATACAATATGGGATATGATGCTGAAAAATTCAAAGCCAGAGCTAATACTAAAGCAGGAAATATATGGCTTATATTAAATATCCTGCTTACAATGCAGTATTTGTCAAATATGACTAAAGGTACATATGATCGGAAGTTTATAATTCCATTTCTTATTATAGGCTGGGTCCCATATATAATTGGTGTTATATATACTAAGATAAAAGGAAAATCAGCTGATGGATACAAGCATATATTAGGTGTTGGATATGGTTTGTTTTATGGATATATAGTATGTACAAGCACATCACTGCTTACATTTGCATATATATTTCCAGTAGCAAGCATGACTATTCTGTTCAAGGACAGAAAGTTCATAGTGAGCTGTGGAATTGGTAATATTGCCATAGTTATATTAAGTACAATTATTAAATTTATGTCAGGTATGAATGCGTTGGCAGATATTGATAATTATTCATTACAGATATCGTGTATAATCCTTTGCTATGTATGTTATGTATTATCAATTAATCATCTTAATCTTTCAGACGGAGCACTTACAGATTCAATTAAGGCTGACCTTGACAGAGTTGTCAAGACAGTTGAGCAGGTTAAAGATTCAAGTAATATGATAGTTGACGGAATTACAGTTGTAAGAGAGCTGGAAGAAGAGAACAAGCAGGGAGCTAATTTCGTTGTATCAAGTATGAAAGAGCTTTCGCATAATAATGATATACTTCACGATAAGACATATTCTTCAACACGGATGACTACGCAGATTAATAATCAGGTAGAAAATGTAGCTTCACTTATCAATGAAGTTGTGCAGCTTGTCAGTGAGTCAGTTGAACATACAGATACAAGTTCAAAAGAGCTTGCAGATGTAGTTGAAAGTACTAAGACTATGGCTGAATTATCAGGTGAGGTAGATAATATACTTAGAGAATTCCAGCAGGAATTCAGTAAAGTTAAGACAGAGACAGGTACAATTGGAGAGATTAACTCACAGACTAACCTGTTAGCACTTAATGCTTCAATTGAGGCGGCAAGAGCTGGCGAAGCAGGAAAAGGCTTTGCGGTAGTAGCAGATGAGATAAGAAATTTAAGTACAGAAACAGAAGAATCATCAGATAGAATTATGACAGCGTTAGGACATCTGGAAGATACATCTAACAGAATGTTAAAGTCAATAACGACAATACTCGAACTTATACAGACAACACAGACCAAGGTTGTACAGGTTAATGACAGCGTGTCAGGAATAGCTAAGGACTCTACACAGATAGGTGAACACATTGGTGTCGTAGATTCAGCAATGCAGGAAGTTGAAAGCTCTAACCGTAAAATGGTTGACAATATGCACGAGATTGAAAATGTTATGAAAGACATTACTGACTGCATAGGCAACGCAGACGAAAGCACTAAGATACTGCTCAGCAAATATGAAGAGTCAGCACGCAATGTTGAATAGATAGAAAAAGTTGTTGGTGCAATGATGGAAAAGCTTGGAGTTGGCGGCTTTATGGGTGTTCAGGATATCAAGCAGGGTATGTATTGTACCATAAGACAGATTATATCAGGAAAGCCAGCTGATACAGAAAGCCACGGCGAGATAGTTGAACAGGCAGATGGGGTATTATATGTACGTTTCAAGAACAAAGATGTAGATTATAAGAATACCTCATTGAAATACGAACTTGATATTGTAGCGGCAAATGTACTTTATCACTGGTCTTCTGTGTCAGTAGCACCCGCCACACAGTATGGCAGTGATGTATGCAGGCTCATAGTAGCTTCACTTCCAAGCATCGTCAACAGAAGAAAGTATGTAAGAATGCCTGTTAATAATAAATGTACAGTTACATTCAAGGGCGGAGCAGATGTATATGAGGGTACAATGGTAAATATAAGTGCCAACGGCTTCGCTTTCCAGACAAGAGAAACAGAATTCGCAGATTGTAAGGGTGAGAATATAATTGTAAAAGTACCAGATTTTCCAGTTGAACAGGGGAGGGTTCTTGAAGGAACAATTATAAGAAGTACTGACAATGCAGGAACCCATATCGTTGGATGCCGTATGCCAGAAGACCGTATTGAGATTGGTAATTATGTAAGCAGGAATTATTCTGAATAATATTAAGAAAATGTATAAGCATTAATTCACAATTTTCGTATTATAAACTGTTATTTAGTATGGGGGAATATATTTAGGACATAATAATAACGAAAGTGGTTAATTGAATGAGGTTAAAGAAAAAGTATAGGAATTTATTAAAATTTATGGCTGTAACGCTGATACTTATTTTAACGATATCAGTTGTTGCGGCTGCTAAACAGCACATTGATAATAAGAAAAGTAATCATAACCAGGATATCGAAGAGGACTATCCTGATGAAGATGCAGAGGCTTATGAGCTGCCTGAAAGAACACTTAACTCAGATGTTATCCCATATGATGGAGTTCCAAGAACAATATCGTGCTGGGGTGATTCGATGATGTTTGGAATGGGTGCAGGTGAGGCTTATATAGTATTTGGAGATGATGAGCCTTTTGATATATCAGGCTGGACAAGTCCCGATACATTACAGTATCTTACTGGAATTAAGGTATATAATCTTGGCGTTTCAGGTGAGACATCTTATGAGATTGCACTTCGTCAGGGAGGCATAAAGATGTATGTCAGGGATACATTTGAGGTTGGATATGATGACAGTGTAGATGTTACAATTGTCGATGAGAATGGCGAGGAAGTATATATGGCTGATTTCAGTGCATATGGATATACAGAGCCACAGGAGTCAGATATTGTATACATCAATGATGAAATGTTTAAAATAACAGGTACAGAAGAAGAGGGACTTCATATATGCAGTTATTCAGATGAAGAAGTGAACTATGATGCTTTTACAACCGTATATGCGGACACACAGGTATATACCAAGGCCTCCTATGAAAGAAAGAATGATATTCTTATACTTGAGATAGGAAGTAATGGCGGCTGGGAGAATTACAGACAGCTTATAAGCCAGTATGATGCTATGATACAGAATTCGGGCTGTGATTATTATATAATAGTCGGTGATACAGATGATCCGGGAACATCAATAGCAGATACAACTCAGGGAATCCGTAATGAGGACGGAACTTATATAGGGGTTGGTGATACAGCGTGGGAAGCGACATTAAGAGAAGCATATGGTGACCATTTTATTAATATGAGAACTTATCTTATAGAAAACGGACTTACTGATGTAGGATTAAGACCAACAGTAGGTGATTATAAAGGGTTCAGACGAGGAAGAATATCTAAACAGTTAAGATATGACTGGACACATTTTAATTCATATGGTTATTATTCAAAAGGTATTGCAATATATGCCAAGGGTGTAGAATTAGGTTACTGGGTGTAACATATTAAATATGTAAGTTTGGTAATTACAGGTTAAAGCAGGCATTAAAATAATGGGTCTGTTTAATAATAAAAGAAAGGTATATATAACAATGAATGACAAGAGAGATAAATTTGCTTCAAGATTAGGCTTTATACTGGTGTCGGCGGGGTGTGCTGTCGGACTAGGTAATGTATGGAAGTTCCCATACATATGTGGAAAGAACGGAGGAGCGGCATTTATTGTTATATATCTATTATGTCTGCTTGGACTTGGGCTTCCTATACTTATATGTGAGTATGCAATTGGACGAGGCAGTAATAAGAGCCTTGGAAGTGCATTTAAAATGTTGTCGCCAGAAGGAACAAGATGGCATCATTTCCGCTGGGTAGCTTATGCTGGTAATTATCTTTTGATGATGTTCTATACAATGGTTGCCGGCTGGATGCTCAACTACATTGTATACAGTCTTACGGGACAGCTTTCAGGAAAGAATGTAGAGCAGATAGGTGGGGAGTTCAATAATATGCTCTCAACACCATCAGTTATGATATTCTGGACACTTGTAGTTGTTGTAATAAGCATACTTGTATGTTCGCTTGGCTTACAGAAAGGCGTTGAGAAGATAAGTAAGGTAATGATGATATTATTATTTGCACTTATGATAATAATGGCAGTTAATTCCCTTCTGCTTGATGGAAGCTCGGAGGGACTTAAGTTCTTTCTTGTTCCAGACTTTTCCTTGTTGTAGGAGCAGGGTATAGGTAATGTAGTTTTTGCAGCTATGTCACACGCATTTTTTACTCTTGGACTTGGTATAGGTTCTATGGAGATATTCGGAAGTTATCTTTCAAGAGACTGCAAGCTTACAGGAGAGTCAATAAATGTAGTTATACTTGATACAGTAGTTGCACTTACAGCTGGAATTATCATTATACCAGCCTGTTTTGCCTATGGAATTAATCCAGGTGCAGGTCCATCGTTATTATTCATAACACTTCCTAATGTATTCAACCAGATGCCGGGTGGGGTTATATGGGAAGTATTATTCTTTATATTTATGGCATTTGCGGCATTATCTACAGTAATAGCTGTATATGAAAATATTATTGCAATGACTATGGATTTATTTAACTGTAGCAGAAAGAGAGCGTCATTAGTTAATCTTTTTATAATAGCAGTGCTTTCTATGCCAGCAGTTCTTGGATATAATGTTTTATCAGGGGTACAGCCTCTTGGAGCTGGTACAACTATAATGGATCTGGAAGATTTCATAGTTTCATATAATATACTTCCTCTTGGCTGTCTTTTATTCGTGCTTTTCTGTACAAGAAAGAACGGCTGGGGATATGGCAATTTCGTGGCAGAAGTTAATATGGGAAAAGGCATATCATTTCCTAAATGGTTAAAAGGCTATATGGTATACGTTCTTCCTGTTATTGATTTAGTTATATATTTTAAGGGTTATTATGATATGTTTAAGCCACAGGGTACTAAGGTTGTGTGCATATGGATGACAGTAGCTGTTATTCTTGCACTGTTGGTATTCTACATAGCTGCAGGAAAGGGAAAGAAGAGCAATGACTAAAAAGCAGCTTGCTTATGAAGTTATAGAACGTCTTAAAACAGAATATCCTGATGCCGGCTGTACGCTTGATTATGATGATGCGTGGAAGCTTCTGGTAAGCGTAAGGCTTGCAGCACAGTGTACAGATGCGAGAGTGAATGTTATTGTGCCACAGTTATTTGACAAGTATCCATCAATAGAGGCACTTGCTGATGCAGATATATATGACATAGAGAAAATAGTCCGTCCATGCGGTTTATCAAAGAGCAAGGCAAGGGATATAAGCGGCTGTATGCGTATGCTTCATACGGTGTATAACAATAAAGTGCCAGATACATTAGAGGAACTTTTAAAGCTTCCTGGAGTTGGAAGAAAAAGTGCCAACCTTATTATGGGTGATGTATTCGGAAAGCCGGCAATTGTGACAGATACACATTGTATAAGGCTGTGCAACAGAATTGGACTTGTAAAAGATGAGAAAGAACCTAAAAAGGTTGAGATGGCACTGTGGAAGACCCAAGCCTCATTGAGATGGGTGATGTCTAAATGATATATGTAAGAAGAATGGAGTTAAGCAATAAGTGAAGAATAATTACAAGATGATAATAGCATATGATGGAACCAGATATTATGGCTGGGAACATCAGCCTAATACAGATATGACGATACAAGGCAAGTTAGAGTCTGTTCTGTCACAGATGACAGGGGAGCAGATAGATGTAATAGGTGCAGGAAGAACTGATGCAGGAGTCCACGCCAAAGGAATGGCAGCCAATGCACATATGCAGACAAGTATGACACCAGATGAAATCTGTGATTATATGAACAGATATCTGCCTGAGGACATATGTGTAATGGAAGTAAGAATAGCTTCAGAACGTTTCCACAGCAGATATAATGCAATGGGGAAAACCTACTGTTATACCTGTTATGTTGGGGATAAGAAGCCTGTATTTAATAGAAAATATGTGCATATCACAGGTGCTGTGCCAGATGTTGAGGCTATGAAGAAAGCAGCTTCTTATCTTGTAGGAGTTCATGATTTTGCAAGCTTCTGCGGTAATCCAAAGATGAAGAAATCTACAGTCAGGGAGATATATTCAATTGATATATCGCTTAAGGGTTCGTATCTTAATATGACCTTCCACGGAAGTGGATTTCTTCAATATATGGTAAGAATATTATCAGGAACATTATTAGAGGTTGGTTTTGGTAAAAGAGAGGCAGACAGTATGCAAGAGCTTTTAGAGGCAAAGAATCGTTCTTTAGCTGGAGCGACAGCTCCCGCCAAGGGGTTAAGCCTCTTAAAAGTACATTACGCTAATTAATTATTGGAATAGTTATATAAATTTACTTCTCCATTTAATTGCTTCGTCACGGTACTGGCGGGCAATATCCATAAGTTCATTATATTGGGTGGTTATGCTGTCAATGACGGCTGACTGCTCATTTATTTTTGCCTGGCATGCGGCAATCTTTTTGTTGAAATCTTCGGTCAGGGATTTTTCACGTTCAATGTAATTATCATTATTATTAGAATTATTATTATTTGAATTAATATTGTCAGCGTTGTTATTATCAGTACTATTATTGTCGGCAGTGCATATAGCTAATTGTTTGAAATGTCCGATTTGTTCAATTTTGTATATGTGTTCATTAACACATAATAAAATAAAATTATTATATGCAAGCACACTGTAAGAATTCACAGGCTTTTTAATATCAGGCAGTGGGATAGGCAGTGCATTATTGTCATCAGGTGTTATACAGTGCAGGCTGGGTTTATCAGATACAGGATTTTGCTTAAGATAGAAAAGAAGCAGGGTGTTATTACATATGGCAAGCTTAGGATTAGAATATTCCTGTACATAATTACAGTCTATAGCCAATATATTAGCGGTATCCATAATATTTTTTAAGATAAGTGAACCATTCTGATTGATGTAGGAATAATAAAGAGATGAATTATATATACACTCTGTAAGACCGCATAAGTAGTCTGTAGCAAGCACGATAGGGCGGTCAAGCCCACCAAAATGGGCTACACGTAAGAATATATTAGAACCGGCATTATAGATAATTAACTGGCGGTTATTACCAACTGAATATACATTTGACATATTACCCTCTGTTCATCAGTAGATCTGATATGTGAAGCTTATTAAAATGTATGGTAGCAACAAAGTATTTAGAACATATAATGTAGTAAGAATACTTAAAGGAAGGATTTGAAATGGCAAAGTGTAAGTGCAGGAAAAAATGCTGTACAACAAAGATTGCAAGTAATCTTGTATCTAATATGCCTAATGGATGTTTTGATGTATGTACCAATCCGATATGCGGTTCACCGAGTGAACTTAGTCTTTATGCGCCATTGATATATGACCAGATTGGTATTAACCTTTGTGCTGAATTTCCAATAGGTGCAGATATATCAGCAACTTATCCAACGGCTGTCAACGCAACTGCAAGTGTAATAGATGTATCCTATGAATATGGAACAGGAAATGTAGTTATAACACAGATACCGGGCAGACCGAACTGTTATTCAGTTACATTGTCAAACTTGTCAGTGACATTTGCGGTAAGTCTGTATGATGAGAATTGCAGGCTTGTGGCAACACTTTATCCAACAGCTGTATATCTGCCACCAGAAACAACTTCGGCTACCTATGATGAAGATGTCAATCCAACTTCTGTGGAGCTTGAAATATTTGCACCTTATGGAATATCTTACAATTATAATGCAGCGGCTACACCTCAGTATAGTGCGGCACTTAATTATACAGGATTTACAGCGGATAATAACAGAATAACGCAGGGACTTAATCTTTCTGCAATTCCAAAAGTAATTAACCTTGATACAACTGATGATGAGATAACAATAGGTCTTTCGATTATATTACAGAGCTTGTATTTTGCTGGCTACAGGGTTGCAAGTGCTGGAAAGATTGTAACTCCTAAGGGAAGCATAGTGGCAGAGGAAGATTCTAATGAGATGAAATTCGTGTGCGGCAATCTTTTGAATCTGGCAATCAAGCCTCTTGATTTAAGCCCACCAAAATGTGAAGGTAGATTAAAACAAGATTGCGAAACAGGCTGTCAGCCAACGTGTGAGGAAGATATGCCAGTGTGTACGAATTCAGGGAACAACATAAGTGACTGCAATAACTGTGGATAAGAATAAAGTGTGATGATGACGGAATATGACAAGGATAGAAATAGCTGCTATATCGCTAATGGTAGTTAATGTAAAGAGTAAGATGTGACAGTCACAGGCTGTATAAGTGGTATAGTAAGTTATTGCCATATAAAGATAAATATATAGAGAGAATTTAAAAAGGGTGTCATAATAGACTATTACGTAATATACAGATAATAACAGGCTATTATCTGTATACTGTAGCATTAGTTTAAAATGACACCCATATATATTTATTGTTTATTAATATTAACGGGAAACCTCATTACCGGCCTTGGCAAATGCAAGCTTCATAACTTCGTCTACAGATACGAGGTTGTAATCACCGCTTACAGTATGTTTTAAGCAGCTTGCGGCATTAGAGAATTCAACAGCTTTCTGTGGGTCAAAGTCATTGATAAGACTATATATGATACCAGCACAATAAGCATCACCAGCACCAATATAATCAAGAATATTCATAAAGAATTCCTGGCTGTAGTAAGCCTTTCCTTCAGTGTATATCATTGACTGGAGCTTGAATGTTGTTATTGAAGTTTCTGTTCTCCATACAGATGCAACCATCTTGAAGTTAGGGAACATTTTTATAAGTTCTTCTGCAATGTAAGAATTCTTCTCTTTATCTGAATTAGAGGCATCAAGTCCGAATATTCCAACTGCATCATCTTCATTAGCAATACATATATCAACATACTTACATATTTCGTTCATTACTTTGTTAGCCTTTTCACCAGACCAGAGCTTGATTCTGTAATTAAGGTCACAGCTTATAGTAAAACCTCTTTCCTTAGCTTTCTTGCAGGCAAGAAGAGTAGTCTGTGCCATATTATCGCTTATTGCTGGAGTAATTCCTGAAAAATGAAACCATGTAGCATCAGCAAATATTGAATCCCAGTCAAAGTCATCCACATTAGCAAGGGCAAATGCTGAACCTTTTCTGTTATATATAACATTAGTAGGTCTCTGGCTTGTCTTTTTTTCAAGGAAATATATTCCAATCTGTTCGCCGCCTCTTACTATATGTTCAACACCGACACCATACTGTCTTAAAGAATTAACAGCACTCTGTCCAATAGTATGTTCTGGAAGCTTAGTAACATAGCTTACATTAACATTAAAATTGGCAAGGGATACAGCAGTATTAGCTTCGCCACCGCCATATACAGCTTCATAAGAATGTGCCTGTGTAAATCTTTCATTGTTGTCAGGTGAAAGTCTGAGCATTAATTCACCAAATGTTATAATCTTGTGTTTCATTGTTATCTCCCATCTTGCATCAATTGCTTACTGTTTATCGTACAGTGATATATTGTATCACATTTTTATAAAAAAGTAATATGTATTTTAAAGAAGTTTGGTATTTTTTGTCATTTCTGCGTGCTTTTTCAGATTATTAAGTGCACGAAGCAGTATACAACAGGCAGATATAATAATTAAATAGAAAATGAAATAGCATTATAATCCGTGTTTAGCAAAAAAAGCAGTATCGACACATATCCGATATTAAAGTATAATATGAATAAGTCTGAGTGGATAAAAAGATATTTGACGGATGAGATTATAATATGTTAGAAGAGATTATAATTTAATGGATGAAAATTTAATTTGATAGATGAAATTTTAAATAACAGGAAAGGTGCTGACGTGACATAATGTTAAGAGATGTAGGATTGGAAGATATTAGTGATGGAAGATTATATAGAGAAAATGATATGGTAAAGACAGATACGAATTCTTGCCAGGGCTGTAAGAAGATATGCTGCATAGGAATGGGCAGAACAATAGTGCTTGATCCTTATGATTGTTACAGGCTTGGAATTGGCACAGGAAAGACATTTGAGCAGCTTCTGGATACTAATATTGAGCTTAATATGGTAGATGGCTGTATACTTCCTAATATTAAAATGCAGACAGTTAGTAATGGCTGTTCATTTCTTGGAGCTGATAACAGATGTACAATACATAATTACAGGCCTGGCATATGCAGAATGTTTCCGTTAGGAAGATATTGGGAAGATGATGAGCATTTTTATTATATATTACAGAAGGGTGAATGTAATAAAGATAATCTGA
>ENA-ORLJ01000153-ORLJ01000153.1-human-gut-metagenome-genome-assembly--contig:-NODE-153-length-11490-cov-5.7324_pt1 | contig 11490 bp, 5 predicted proteins | sample MGYA00243068_ERZ508826 | MGnify/ENA primary metagenome ERZ508826 (study PRJEB26277, sample SAMN04329849) | human gut metagenome | biome: human-associated habitat | host: Homo sapiens | place: USA...
GAAGTTCCGGTAGGCATTTCCTTGAGACTGCTCACCTCTTCTTCCGGATAGTACTCCGTATAAGGGTCGGTCAGTGAAAGCATACCTTCCACTCCGGTCTGAATCATTTTTTCGGCATTCACGGTATCTACATAAAACATATCCAGTTCCTTGAAAATGGAGTTGAATATGTCCAGATTCTTTGATATCTGAAAATTACGGTCGTCTTCCTTGAAGCTGGTCATGCCCATCCCCAACATCACGATAAAGGCTCCGGCCAGCATTTTTCTTGCATTCATATATAGTCTGTTTACAAAATTGTTCTTCCTTGCAAATAAACACATTATTCCGGTTAGACTTGCAGAAGTGATTCAATATTTAACTTAATTTCGTCCCATTTCTTGGCAGGTAAGGTGGTGCCGACTTCCTGAATGACGGCTGTGGCCAGAATGGTACTGATTTGCACACATTTCTCCAGCGAATAACCGCACGTCAGGCCGTACATGAAACCGGCGGCATAGAAATCGCCTGCACCGGTGGTGTCCAGCACATTATCGACCGGACAAGAAAGCAATTGAATGACTTCTGTTCCTTTCTTCACGAGGGAACCTTCTTTTCCGGTTTTCACTACGGCAATGCTGCATTTGGACGCAATTTCTTCCAGAGCTTCATGAGGGGCTTTTCCCGTATAGGCCAGTGCTTCGCTCTCATTGGCAAACACGATGTCCACATATTTCACAATCAACTGGTCGAAGAAGTCGCGTTCGGCTTCCACCACATTGTAGCTTGCCATGTCGAGACAAACCTGAAGTCCTTCTTCCTTGGCCAGCTGTACGGCGCGCAGCATCAGGTCATGGTCTTGCAAAAGATAGCCTTCAATATAAAGATAATTATATCCGGCAAACATTTTACGCGACAAATCTTCTGCCCTCAGTGTGGCAGCTGCTCCCAGATAAGTACCGAACGTACGCTCTCCATCGGTAGAAATGAAAGTCGATGCGATGCCCGACGGCAAATCGCAGGTGGCCAGCAAGGCATTTACCCCGCACTGACGAAGGGTATCACCAAAGAAAGCTCCCGTCTCGTCCTGACCTACCTTTCCGATAAATCCGGGATTGGCTCCCAATGCGGCCAGTGCACAGACCGTATTGCCGGCCGAACCGCCGGTAGAGCGATGAATTTTCATCCCTGAGGTATATTTACGTATTTCAGACAAGGTGTCTTCTTGTATCAACTGCATGCTTCCTTTGGGCAAATGTAGCTTTTCCAGCAAGGAATCGTCATCAATTCTTACCAGTACATCGACCAATGCATTGCCCATTCCTATAATTTTATCCATTTTACTTCATTTTTTTTGCAAAGATATTGCATAATTCAAAATATCCTACTACCTTTGCATCGCAATTAAAGGAAATCCTTCTTCAGTAGCTCAGTCGGTTAGAGCATCTGACTGTTAATCAGAGGGTCGTTGGTTCAAGTCCAACCTGAAGAGCTTGAGAGTTCGTTGAATAAACGAACTTTTTTTATATCCTAAAACGAACTAATATGGACGATTATTACTCGCGAACGTATTACAATTATTTTAACCACTTCCTGAAGGGGTGTCGTGAGTAATCCTGTCTTTTACTCTGAAGATGCTCCTCCGGGCTTAAAATGAAGGAAAGGAGCAGACAGATGAGAAAGTATCTTTTTTGTGAAGCTGGCTTTGTAGAGAAAGCCAACTGGCAACCTAACTGCTGGATTAACATTGAATGTCCGGATGCCGCGGACTTCCACTTCCTGCAAGAACAATTAAAAGTTCCCCAGTCTTTTTTGAATGACATTGCCGATACCGACGAACGTCCGCGTACGGATACGGAAGGTAACTGGCTGCTGACCATTCTGCGTATTCCCGTACAGACTCCTGATTCAAAAGTGCCGTATGCCACGGTGCCTATCGGTATCATTACGAACAATGAACTGGTGATTTCGGTGTGTTATCACTCTACGGAGATGCTGCCGGACTTTATTGAGCATACGCAGCGCAAAGGTATCAACGTGCCCAATAAATACGAAATGATTCTACGACTGATATACTCGACGGCTATATGATTCCTGAAATACCTGAAACAAATCAACAACGAAGTGAACAATGCGGAAAAGGAGCTGGAGCGTAGCATCCGTAACGAGGACTTGCTCCGACTGATGAACCTGCAGAAGAGTCTGGTATATTTCAATACATCTATCCGTGGCAACGAGGTCATGATAGGCAAATTGCAGAATATCTTTAATGAGAAGGACTATCAGAATACGGAACTGACAGAAGATGTGCTCATCGAGCTGAAGCAGGCACACAATCAGGTAAACATCTACAGCGACATTCTTACGGGTACCATGGATGCTTTTGCTTCCATCATCTCCAACAATGTGAACACCATCATGAAACGCATGACCAGTCTTTCTATCGTGCTGATGGTACCGACGCTGATTGCCAGTTTCTATGGTATGAACGTGGATATTCACATCGAAGGACTGCCGCACGCCTTTGCCTTGATTGTATGTTTCTCCATCTTCCTCTCGGCAACGGCCTTTGTTATTTTCCGGAAAATAAAGTGGTTCTAAGCTGAGAATATATGAAATACGGAGTATCTTCCAATACGCTGCTGCTTACGGCTGGAATCGTATGGCTGGTCGCCGGTATTAACATTCTCCGTATCGGCATTTCCTGCTGGATAACGGACGCGCACTACTGGCTGCTCAAGGTCTGCGAGGCCAGTCTGATATTCCTGCTGTTTTTCTGCATGATTTTCCACAAGCTTTACCGCAAGCATGCAAAGCGTATCACAGCCGGTAACCCAAACAACCGCTGTCCATTCTCGTTTTTTGACGTGAAGGGTTGGCTGATGATGGCTTTCATGATTGCACTGGGTATAACTATCCGTACCGCACGCCTGCTACCGGAAAGTTTTATTGCGGTCTTTTATACCGGACTTTCCCTCGCCTTAATGGCCACAGGAGGACGTTTCATCCTGCTATATTGGAAAAGGAAATAAAACCGGGCTACGCATCAGCAAAGTACTATTTCCCCTCCTATAATGTGGAAATGACAGGTACTACACAATTATAATAGTCAATCATCAGAGTAACGAAAAACTTTAAATATACGATGCTTGCTTACATCGAATAAGCACATAAAAAAAGCCGCCTCAAATGAGACGGCTCTTTTTATGATAATAATTGAGATTATTCAACTCCACTGTAATCTAATACATTCTTCTTGTTAGCCAAGATGCGATCGTATTCTTCTTTAGAACCTACCACAATCTTTTCAAACTCACGCTGACCTGTACCAGCAGGAATCAAGTGACCGCAGATTACGTTCTCTTTCATACCTTCCAGTTTATCAACCTTACCGTTGATAGCAGCTTCGTTCAATACCTTGGTAGTTTCCTGGAATGATGCAGCTGACATGAAGCTTGATGTCTGCAATGCAGCACGTGTAATACCCTGCAGAATCTGAGTAGAAGTAGCAGGAACAGCATCACGTACTTCAACCAGTTTCAAGTCACGGCGTTTCAGCATACTGTTTTCATCACGGAGCTTACGAGCTGTAACAATCTGTCCCGGCTGCAAGTTCTGAGAATCACCAGCGTCTACAACCACTTTCTTACCCCAGATACGGTCGTTTTCCTCATTGAATTCAATGCGGTCTACAACCTGCTGTTCCAAGAAGCGAGTATCTCCCGGTTCGTCAATCTGTACCTTACGCATCATCTGACGAACGATGATTTCGAAGTGCTTATCGTTAATCTTCACACCCTGCAGACGGTAAACGTCCTGGATTTCATTTACGATATATTCCTGAACGGCTGTAGGACCTTTGATGGCCAAGATGTCGGCAGGAGTAATAGCACCGTCAGACAACGGAGTTCCGGCACGTACATAGTCATTTTCCTGAACCAGAATCTGCTTAGACAAAGCAACCAAGTACTTACGAACGTCACCAGTCTTCGATGTAACGATGATTTCACGGTTACCACGTTTAATCTTACCCATCGTAATTTCACCATCGATTTCAGAAACGACAGCCGGATTAGACGGATTACGAGCTTCGAACAACTCAGTTACACGTGGAAGACCACCGGTGATATCACCCGCCTTACCTACGGCACGCGGAATCTTCACCAGAATATCACCCGACTTCACGGTTTGTTTGTCTTCTACTACTACGTGACCACCTACCGGTAAGTTGTATGTACGGATAATTCCACCGTTCTCATCCAAGATGTGCAATGACGGAATCTTCGTCTTATCCTTAGATTCAGTAATAATAATTTCACGCAAACCAGTAGCTTCATCTGATTCTACCTTATAGGTTACGTTTTCAATTACTGATTCAAAGTCAATCTTACCAGCAGCTTCTGTTACGATAACGGCGTTGAACGGGTCCCACTTAGCAATCAGCTTACCCTTTTCTACTACCTCACCGTCTGAAGCATACAGCTTAGCACCGTAAGGAACGTTGTGAGCAGAAAGGATGATACCTGTATTCACATCCACAAAGCGAACCTCGGCCAAACGACCTACTACAATCTTCACTGGTTCACCTGTTTCTTCTACAGCATCAACCGTACGCAGTTCTTCGAATTCCAGACGAGCATCATTCTTAGCTACGATACTTGCATTGGCAGCCATGTTACCAGCGATACCTCCGGCGTGGAATGTACGCAGAGTCAACTGAGTACCCGGTTCACCGATTGACTGAGCAGCGATTACGCCGACAGCTTCACCTTTCTGTACCATACGACTGGTAGCCAGGTTACGTCCGTAACATTTCGCACATACACCCTTCTTAGATTCACAAGTCAATACAGAGCGGATTTCTACGCTTTCAATCGGAGATTTTTCGATTTCTTCTGCAATGTCTTCTGTAATCTCTTCACCAGCAGCCACAATCAGCTTACCAGTTGTCGGGTGGATAATATCATGAACAGATACACGACCCAGAATACGTTCGTACAAAGTAGCGATAACTTCATCGTTGTTCTTCAATGCTGTACAAACCAGACCACGCAATGTACCACAGTCTTCTTCGTTGATAATCACGTCATGAGAAACGTCAACCAAACGACGAGTCAAGTATCCGGCATCGGCAGTCTTCAACGCGGTATCGGCAAGACCCTTACGAGCACCGTGGGTAGAGATAAAGTATTCCAACACCGAAAGACCTTCCTTAAAGTTAGAAAGAATCGGGTTTTCAATAATCTGTGCACCCTCAGCACCGGCTGTCTGCGGTTTCGCCATCAAACCACGCATACCCGACAACTGACGGATCTGTTCCTTAGAACCACGGGCTCCAGAGTCAAGCATCATAAATACTGAGATGAATCCCTGGTCGTCGTTCTTAATAGTCTTATATAGAATGTCTGACAAGTCACTGTTTACGTGAGTCCAAGTATCAATTACCTGGTTGTAACGTTCGTTATCGGTGATGAATCCCATGTTATAGTTCATCATAATCTGTTCGATTTCTTCGTTACCACGTTTTACCAGTTCTTCCTTCTCCTTCGGGATAATGATATCACCCAAGTTGAATGACAGACCACCTTCGAATGCTTTCTTATAACCTAAGTTCTTGATACCATCCAAAAATTCGCAAGCACGAGCCACACCGACAGCTTTAATAACGTCGCTGATGATGTCACGCAGAGACTTCTTAGAAATAACGGTATTCAAATAACCACATTCATCTGGAACCAGTTCATTTACAATGACACGACCTACAGAAGTTTCCTTAATCAGCTTCTTCACAATATTGCCGTTTTCATCAAGGTCATTAGCCACTACGCTGATAATAGCGTGAATGTCTACCTTACCTTCATTGTAAGCAATCATTGCTTCTTCCGGTCCATAGAAAATCAAACCTTCACCTTTGGCACCCTTACGTAATTTGGTGATGTAATACAATCCCAATACCATATCCTGTGCAGGCACAGTGATAGGCGCACCATTGGCAGGGTTCAAAATATTGTGTGACTGAAGCATCAACATCTGAGCTTCCAGTACAGCTTCGTTACTCAAAGGCAAGTGTACGGCCATCTGGTCACCATCAAAGTCAGCGTTGAACGCGGTACAAGCCAACGGGTGCAACTGAATAGCTTTTCCTTCGATCATCTTCGGTTGGAAAGCCTGGATACCCAAGCGGTGAAGTGTCGGAGCACGGTTCAGCAATACCGGATGTCCCTTCATTACATGTTCCAGAATATCCCAGATAACAGATTCCTTGCGATCCACAATCTTCTTCGCTGATTTTACAGTCTTCACAATACCACGTTCAATCAGCTTACGGATGATGAACGGTTTATACAATTCTGCAGCCATCAGCTTAGGAATACCACATTCACCCATCTTCAGTTCCGGACCTACAACAATTACAGAACGAGCAGAGTAGTCAACACGTTTACCCAACAAGTTCTGACGGAAACGTCCTTGCTTACCTTTCAAACTGTCTGACAAAGATTTCAACGGACGGTTGGCATCTGTCTTCACTGCACTTGACTTACGAGAGTTGTCGAACAATGAATCGACAGCTTCCTGAAGCATACGTTTTTCATTACGCAAAATCACTTCCGGAGCCTTGATTTCAATCAGACGTTTCAAACGGTTGTTACGAATAATTACACGACGATACAAATCGTTCAAGTCTGAAGTTGCAAAGCGACCACCATCCAGTGGAACCAACGGACGCAATTCAGGCGGAATAACCGGTACAATACGTACAATCATCCATTCCGGTTTGTTGCGACCACGAGATGCACGGAAAGATTCTACTACCTGCAAGCGCTTCAAAGCTTCATTCTTGCGCTGCTGTGAAGAATCACTGTTTGCCTTATGACGTAATTCGTATGACAGAGCATCCAAATCAATTCCTACCAGCAAATCATAGATTGCTTCAGCACCCATCTTGGCGATGAACTTATTCGGATCGCTGTCTTCCAGGTATTGATTTTCTTTCGGAAGAGTTTCCATAATATCCAGGTACTCTTCTTCAGACAACAAGTCATATTTACTGATACCATCTTCAGCCTTCACACCCGGCTGGATAACTACATAACGTTCATAATAAATGATAGCATCCAGCTTCTTTGTCGGCAATCCCAGCAAATAACCAATCTTATTAGGCAATGAACGGAAATACCAAATATGAGCTACAGGTACCACCAACTGAATGTGACCACTACGCTCACGACGTACTTTCTTTTCTGTTACTTCCACACCGCATCGGTCGCAGACAATGCCTTTGTAGCGAATACGTTTGTACTTGCCGCAATGACATTCGTAGTCTTTCACCGGACCGAAGATACGTTCGCAGAACAAACCGTCACGTTCCGGTTTATAAGTACGATAGTTGATGGTTTCCGGTTTCAGAACCTCACCATAAGAATTTTCCAGAATCTCTTCGGGTGATGCCAGACCGATCGTAATCTTTGAGAAATTACTTTTTATCTTAGTATCTTTTCTAAAAGCCATACTTTTTATTTTATGATAATGAAGAATTTAATCATGAAGAATGGAAGTTATCTTTTCCATTCTTCATTTGAAAAAGTTATTCCAGCGTAATGCTCAAGCACAAACCTCTAAGTTCATGCAACAATACGTTGAGAGATTCAGGAATACCCGGAGTCGGCATAGGTTCGCCTTTCACAATTGCTTCGTATGCCTTAGAACGTCCTACTACGTCATCAGACTTGATAGTCAAGATTTCCTGAAGTACATGAGCAGCACCAAATGCTTCGATTGCCCAAACCTCCATTTCTCCGAAACGCTGACCACCGAACTGAGCCTTACCACCAAGTGGCTGCTGAGTAATCAATGAGTACGGACCGATTGAACGGGCATGCATCTTGTCTTCAACCATATGACCCAGTTTCAACATGTAAGTCACACCGACTGTAGCCGGCTGGTCAAACTGATCACCTGTACCACCATCATACAAGTAAGTCTTACAATAGCGTGGCAGACCAGCTTTGTCAGTCCATTCATCCAAGTCATCCAAAGTAGCACCATCGAAAATCGGAGTCGCAAACTTCACGCCCAATACTTTTCCGGCACGTCCCAGTACAGCTTCGAAAATCTGACCGATGTTCATACGAGAAGGCACACCCAACGGATTCAATACGATATCAACCGGAGTACCGTCAGCCAAGAACGGCATATCTTCCTGACGAACCACACGTGAAACGATACCCTTGTTACCGTGACGACCGGCCATCTTATCACCCACACCAATCTTACGTTTCTTAGCAATGTAAACCTTCGCCATCTGAATAATACCTGAAGGCAACTCATCACCGATTGTCAACGCAAACTTCTTACGTTTCAATTCAGCATCCAGTTCCTTGTACTTCTTCAGATAGTTTACGATAAGATCACGAATCATATCATTCTTATGAGCATCAGCAGTCCACTTGCTCAACTGAATTACAGTATAATCCAATGATTCCAAATCGTATTTAGTAAACTTAGCTCCCTTAGCAATCACTTCAGTTCCCAGATAATCCTTCACACCCTGAGAAACCTTATCAGCTGTCAATACCAGCAACTTGTCAATCAAGATTGCTTTCAGAGCTGCAGCTTTTTCTTCAAATTCTTCATTCAGTTTCGGCAGAATAGCCTTATCTGCATTTTTCTCGCTACGAGTCTTGATTACACGAGAATATAATTTCTTGTCAATAACCACACCGCGCAATGATGGAGAAGCTTTCAATGAAGCATCCTTCACATCTCCAGCCTTGTCACCAAAGATAGCACGCAACAGTTTTTCTTCTGGAGAAGGATCAGATTCTCCCTTCGGAGTAATCTTACCAATCAGGATATCGCCCGGCTCAATACGTGCACCAATACGTACGATACCGTTTTCATCCAAATCTTTAGTTGCTTCTTCGCTTACATTCGGAATATCAGAAGTCAATTCCTCCATTCCGCGTTTGGTTTCGCGTACTTCCAGAATATATTCATCTACGTGAACAGATGTCAGAATATCTTCACGAACCACACGTTCGTTCAATACAATAGCATCCTCGTAGTTGTAACCCTTCCAAGGCATGTAAGCTACCAGCAAGTTCTTACCCAATGCCAGCTCTCCATTTGCAGTAGAATAACCTTCAGTCAGAATATCTCCCTTCTTCACACGCTGTCCTTTATTACAAATCGGGCGCAAGTCGATGGTCATGCTCTGGTTTGTCTTACGGAACTTCGGAATACGATATTCCTTCAATGCCGGTTCGAAGCTTACAAATTCTTCATCTTCTGTACGGTCATACAAAATACGAATTGTAGTAGCATCCACAAAGTCAATCACACCATCACCTTCTGCAGCAATCTGTGTACGTGAATCTTCACACAATTGTTTTTCGATACCTGTACCTACAATCGGAGCTTCAGTCTTCAACAAAGGAACTGCCTGGCGCATCATGTTAGATCCCATCAACGCACGGTTCGCATCGTCATGTTCAAGGAACGGAATCAATGAAGCCGCAATAGATGCAATCTGCTGAGGAGCTACGTCCATCAATTCTACCTGGTCCGGAGTAACTACCGGATAATCCGCATCACGACGTGCTTTTACCTTTTCACGAATAAATGTACCGTCATCATTCAGCGGAGCATTACCCTGAGCAATAATCTTGTCTTCTTCTTCTTCCGCAGACAGGTATTCAATACCTTCATTTGACAAGTCTACTACTCCATCTTTTACTTTACGGTAAGGAGTAACAATAAAGCCCAGTTCATTAATCTTTGCGTAAACACACAAAGAAGAAATCAAACCGATGTTCGGACCTTCAGGAGTTTCAATCGGACACAAACGACCATAGTGAGTATAGTGTACGTCTCGAACCTCGAAACCAGCACGGTCACGTGACAAACCACCAGGTCCCAAAGCTGACAAACGACGCTTGTGCGTAATTTCAGCCAACGGGTTAGTCTGGTCCATGAACTGTGACAAAGCATTTGTTCCAAAGAATGAGTTGATTACAGACGAAATAGTTTTCGCGTTAATCAAATCAATCGGAGTAAATACTTCGTTGTCGCGTACGTTCATACGTTCACGGATTGTACGTGACATACGAGCCAGACCAATTGCAAACTGATTAGACAACTGTTCACCCACTGTACGTACACGACGGTTACTCAAGTGGTCAATATCATCCACATCAGCCTTTGAGTTAATCAACTCAATGAGATATTTGATAATCTCGATAATATCTTGTTTCGTCAATACTCTGACATCCATAGGAGTATCCAGGTTCAACTTCTTGTTGATACGATAACGTCCTACATCACCCAAGTCATAACGTTTTTCTGAGAAGAACAAGTTGTTGATAACTTCGCGTGCACTTGCATCATCAGCAGGGTCTGCATTACGCAGCTGGCGATAGATATACAATACAGCTTCCTTTTCAGAGTTACTTGGGTCTTTCTGTAAAGTATTGAAGATAATAGAATAGTCAGAAGCATTTGCTTCTTCGTTGTGAACGAGGATATTCTGTACACCCGACTCGATAATCAAGTCGATATGTTCAGGTTCAATAACAGTTTCACGGTCAATTACTACCTCGTTACGTTCGATAGAAACAACTTCACCAGTATCTTCATCCACAAAATCTTCTGTCCATGTTTTCAATACACGAGCAGCCAATTTGCGTCCAATAATCTTTTTCAGGTTAGTTTTGTTAACCTTTACATCCTCAGCCAGATTGAAAATTTCAAGAATATCCTTATCATTTTCAAATCCTACAGCTCTCAACAAAGTTGTTACCGGAAGTTTCTTCTTACGATCGATGTACGCATACATCACATTGTTGATATCCGTAGCGAACTCAATCCAAGATCCTTTAAACGGGATAATACGAGCCGAATACAATTTGGTACCATTGGCATGAATGCTCTGACCAAAGAATACACCCGGAGAACGGTGCAGCTGAGAAACAACTACACGTTCAGCACCATTAATTACGAAGGTGCCTTTCGGAGTCATATAAGGAATTGGTCCCAGATACACGTCCTGAATCACTGTGTCAAAATCTTCGTGATCGGGGTCGGTACAATAAAGCTTCAATTTAGCTTTCAAAGGTACACTATATGTCAAGCCACGTTCCAAACAATCATCAATTGTATAGTGGGGCGGATCAATATAGTAGTCAAGGAACTCGAGCACGAAGTTATTGCGTGTATCAGCTATAGGGAAGTTTTCCGCAAAAACCTTATACAAGCCATCATTCTTTCGTTTTTCGGGTGGGGTATCTAATTGCAAGAAGTCCTGAAATGACTTCAACTGTACTTCCAAGAAATCCGGATACTGCATCGGATTCTTAATAGAAGCAAAATTAATTCGTTGATTTTGAGTTTCTGAAGACATCTGTATGGAGTTTAAAATGTAAAAACTAGGATAATAACAGTCGGTCACTCTCACAGTTCAGACAGATGAAGCCTAGTGAGCTTAATTTAGACACAAAAAGGTTTAGAATCCTC
>ENA-ORLJ01000157-ORLJ01000157.1-human-gut-metagenome-genome-assembly--contig:-NODE-157-length-11240-cov-5.33885_pt1 | contig 11240 bp, 9 predicted proteins | sample MGYA00243068_ERZ508826 | MGnify/ENA primary metagenome ERZ508826 (study PRJEB26277, sample SAMN04329849) | human gut metagenome | biome: human-associated habitat | host: Homo sapiens | place: USA...
ACTACCGTCAGACAATAGGCTTCTATGGATTCCAACTCTCCCCCCTCGTCACGCTTGTTCCACACCTTAATCAGTGCATCCTGAACAATATCTTCCGCCTCTGCCCGGTCGAACGTAATGCGCAAGGCCAACCTGAAAAGCTTATCTTTCAGCGGCAGAATATTGTCACGAAAACTGATCTCTTGCATGGCTCTCTATACTAATGACGGGTGAGTTTCATAAAAGTTACACCCACCCGCCAATTTTTTTGAATTATTTTCTGATAATTGTTCCGGAATCTTTGTAAATTGCTGATGCTAAGGTTATTACGACCTGTGCCACACCAGCATCCAAGGCTGAAAAAGAATTTTCCAGTTTAGGAATCATACCACCTTGCACGATTCCTTCCTCCACATATTGCTTGAACAAATCTGGGGTCAGCACTGGAATTACGCTGTCATCATCATTCTCATCGCGTAGCACCCCTTTCTTTTCAAAGCAGTACACCAGTGTCACATCAAAATACTCCGCCAAAGCTTTTGCGGTTTCTCCGGCAATGGTATCGGCATTCGTATTCAACAGGTTTCCATTCCCGTCATGCGTCAATGGTGCCATCACAGGTACAATCTGACGATGAATCAGGTCAGCCAGGGCCTTTCCGTCTACTTTCTCTACATCTCCTACGTAGCCGTAATCGATGTCTTTCACCGGACGTTTCACAGAACGGATTACATTCATATCTGCTCCTGTCAGACCTACGGCAATCACGCCTTTTGCATGAAAGCCGGCCACAATATTCTAGTAGACACGTCCGCCGAAAACCATTGTCACCACCTTCAAAGTTTCTGCATCGGTAATACGACGTCCACTCACCATCTGGCTTTCAATGCCCAACTGTGAAGCAATACGAGTGGCAGAGCGGCCTCCTCCATGCACCAGCACCTTATAGCCAGACAGAGATGAGAAATCATCGAGCAACTGATTCAATGTATCAGGCTCCTCTACGATTTTTCCTCCTACTTTTATAACTGTCAGTTTTTCTTTCATAATGCTACTTTCTTAAATTACTCCAGATAAGTATATCCATACAATCCGGAACGATAATTTGCCAGGAATTCCTTTCCTTCCTCCAGCGAGATACGTCCTTCTTTCACAGACTTCGTCACCCAAGTTTCCAGGGTACGTACCAGCTTTTTCGGATTATACTGCACGTAGTCGAGTACTTCGGCCACGGTTTCTCCATCAATCACCTGGTCAATGCTGTAACCTTTCTCATCCACACTGACATGTACTGCATTGGTATCGCCGAACAAGTTGTGCATATCTCCCAGAATTTCCTGGTAAGCCCCCACCAAGAACACACCGATATAATACGATTCCTTTGCCTTGATGGTATGTACAGGCAAGTCGTGTGCCACATTACGGCTGGTCACGAAGTTGGCAATTTTTCCATCCGAGTCGCAAGTAATATCCTGCAAAGTAGCCGTGCGGTCAGGACGTTCATCCAGACGCTGAATCGGCATGATGGGGAAAATCTGGTCAATCGCCCAGGAATCCGGCAACGACTGGAACAGAGAGAAGTTACAGAAATATTTGTCAGCCAACAGCTTGTCCAAATTACGGAACTCATCCGGTGCATGCTTCAAACCCGATGCAATCTGGTTAATCTCACGTGTAACCGACCAGTACATACGTTCAATCTGTGCACGCGTCTTCAAATCGACAATACCGTGGCTGAACAAGTCCAGCGATTCTTCACGAATCTGCTGAGCATCATGCCATGCCTCCAGCATACGGCTCTGATTCAGGTTATCCCAGATCTGATAAAGTTCCTGCACGAGTTCATGATCGTCTGCACTCACCTCAAAGTCTTCGTCCATAGAAGGCAGTGAAGCTGTTTCCAGCACCTCAAAGATCAATACCGAATGATGGGCAGTCAATGAACGGCCACTTTCTGTAATAATGTTCGGATGCGGAATATTGTTTTTGTTGCTGGCATCCACCATGATGGAAATAGAGTCGTTCACATATTCCTGGATGGAATAGTTCACGCTACTTTCACTGTTAGCAGAGCGGGTACCGTCATAATCCACTCCCAGTCCTCCGCCTATATCTACGAATTCTACCGGGAAGCCCAGTTGATGCAACTGCACATAGAACTGAGAAGCCTCGCGCAATGCTGTCTTGATGCGACGTATCTTAGTCACCTGACTACCTATGTGGAAATGAATCAGCTTCAGGCAATCTTGCATTTCTTTCTTTTCCAGGAAATCAAGTGCCTCGAGCAACTCACTGGAAGTCAATCCGAACTTGCTGGCATCGCCTCCGCTTTCTTCCCACTTTCCGCTGCCGGAAGAAGCTAATTTGATACGAATACCAATATTCGGACGTACATTCAGCTGCTTGGCCATCTTGGCAATCAGTCGAAGCTCGTTCAACTTTTCTACCACCAGGAAAATACGTTTACCCATTTTCTGCGCCAGCAAAGCCAGTTCAATGTAGCTTTCATCCTTATAGCCGTTGCAGATAATCAGTGAATCAGAATCCGTATTAATGGCAATTACAGCATGAAGTTCCGGCTTTGAACCGGCCTCCAGTCCTAAATTAAATTTCTTTCCATGACTGATAATTTCCTCCACTACCGGTCTCATCTGATTTACCTTAATCGGGTAAATAATGAAGTTTTGAGCCTGATAGCCATATTCTTCAGAAGCTTGTGTAAAGCAATTGGAGATTTTCTCAATCCGGTTGTCCAGAATATCCGGAAAACGTACCAGCATAGGAGCGGTTACGTCCCTCAACTGCAACTCGTCCACCAGTTCCTTCAAATCGACGGCTACTCCGTCTTTTCGTGGAGTTACTACCACATGACCTTTGTCATTGATACTAAAGTATGAAACGCCCCACCCCGTGATGTTGTAGAGCTCTTCAGAGTCTTCAATACGCCATTTTCTCATTTCACTACATAAAGTCTAGATTTATACTTCTTTAATTTATCAATTCATTCAAGCGGCTTACCGCTCTGTCAATCTGTGCATAACTTTCAAGTTCTTCTGCGTTGAAACGCCATTTGGCCTTAGAATAATAAGGAAGTCTTTTTTCCAACGCCGAAGTAATGACCTGCATCAGCTCTTCGTCCGTTTTATTCGCCAACAGCGGACGTTTGGCCTTTGCTATCTTTAAACGACGGAACAGTACTTCCGGACATACATCCAGAAATACTGTTTCGCCTGTATGATTCATATAGTCCATGTTATCGAAAAAGCAAGGAGTACCTCCTCCGCATGCAATCAATACATTCTCAAACTCTCCCGCCTCGTGCAGCATCTTCTGCTCCAGCAAGCGGAAACCGTCTTCTCCTCTTTCCGCAAACAAGTCGGAAATGGATTTATGCATGCGTTCCTCGATGTACCAGTCGAGGTCGACAAACTGTAGTCCGGTAGCCGCACTGTAAGCCTTGCCCAGTGTGGTTTTTCCCGAACCCATATAGCCAATCAGGAAAACTCTTTTCATTTCTTTGTCTTCGCCTTTGCTCCTTTCGCCTTGCGCATCTCGGCTTTCTGTGCCTGCAGTTCTATTACCTTGAAGCAAGCATCCAGGTTCAGGTCTGCCGGATTCACGTTTTCAGGAATCTTATAATTTTTCTTCTGGTAAGCAATGTAAGGTCCGTAACGACCATTCAAAATCTGCATATCCGGATTTTCGGGGAACTGCTTGATGATTTTCTGTGCCTCTTTTTCTTTCTTCTCAGACAACATCCGTACGGCTTCTTCAAAAGTCACAGCCATCGGATCCATCTCCTTCGGAATAGACACATATTCATTGCCGTGGCGCACATACGGGCCAAAACGTCCGACTCCTACCAAAACGGTTGTTCCGTCAAGTTCGCCCAATACACGCGGAAGTTTAAACAAATCAAGCGCTTCTTCCAGTGTAATTGTTTCCAAGGAGTGTTCCTTGTTCAGCTGGGCAAATCTTGGTTTTTCTTCATCGTCTGAAGAACCAATCTGTACCACAGGTCCAAAACGTCCGATTTTCACCGAAACAGGTTTACCGCTCTTCGGGTCAGTACCTAACATACGTTCACCCACTTTATGCTCTGTCTTCGTTGCCAATGTAGTTTCCACCAGCGGATGGAAGTTCTCATAGAACACTTCCATCAGATCAGTCCATTTTTTCTCCCCTTCGGCCACTTCGTCGAATTCCTTTTCCACACTGGCCGTAAAGTTATAGTCCATAATTTTCGGGAAATACTGCATCAGGAAGTCATTGACTACACAACCTACATCGGTAGGAATCAATTTGGATTTCTCACTTCCACTCATTTCCGTCTGCACCGTTTCCTTAATTTCTTTTCCCGTCAGTTTCAGCAATGAGTATTCACGCTTCACTCCTTCCTTGTTTCCCTTTTCTACATATCCTCTTTGCTGGATTGTGGAAATAGTAGGAGCGTATGTAGACGGACGACCGATGCCTAATTCTTCCAGCTTACGCACCAGGCTTGCTTCTGTATAACGTGCCGGAGCCTGACTGAAACGTTGCACTGCAGCAATTTCTTCCCGCTGCAGAACCTCTCCTACCTCCATTTTAGGAAGTCCGGTAGCATCTTCCTGTTCTACTTCTTCATCAAATGATTCTTTATAGACTTTCAAGAAACCATCGAATGTGACCACTTCACCTACAGCCTGAAATTCATCCTCACAGCCACTCACCGAAATGGTAGCTGTCGTCTTCTCCAGCTCTGCATCAGCCATCTGTGAAGCTAGCGTACGTTTCCATATCAGTTCATACAGACGTACTTCCTGCGAACTACCTTCGATGGATTCATTTGACATGTACGTCGGACGAATGGCCTCGTGTGCTTCCTGAGCCCCTTTTGTCTTTGTAGCATACTGACGTGTATGTACATAACGTTCTCCCATCAAAGAAAGAATGGCATCCCGGCTTGAAGACAAGGCCAGTTCAGAAAGGTTTACCGAGTCGGTACGCATGTAGGTAATCAATCCGCTTTCATACAGACGCTGTGCAAGCATCATCGTCTGTGCCACGGTAAAACCAAGCTTACGGGCTGCTTCCTGCTGAAGTGTAGAAGTAGTAAAAGGAGGTGCCGGTGATTTTTTAACCGGTCGTGTAGTAATATCTTTGATTTCGAAGGTAGCATCCTTGCATTTTTCAAGAAAACGCTGTGCTTCTTCTTTGGTTTTGAACCGTCTGCCAAGAGTTGCACGAATCACAGCCCCTTCCGCATCCTTAAAGGTAGCCACTACCTTATAAGAAGCTTCGCAGGTAAAGGCATTGATTTCGCGCTCACGCTCTACAATCAGGCGTACAGCTACTGACTGTACACGTCCGGCTGAAAGAGCCGGCTTGATTTTACGCCAGAGCACCGGTGAAAGTTCAAATCCCACAATGCGGTCGAGTACACGACGAGCCTGCTGGGCGTTGACCAAATCAATGTTGATATGACGCGGATGCTCTATAGCCTTCAATATAGCCGTCTTCGTAATTTCGTGGAATACAATCCTTCGTGTTTTTTCCGGGTCCAGTTTTAATACCTCAAACAAGTGCCAGGAAATGGCTTCTCCTTCGCGGTCCTCATCGGATGCGAGCCATACCATGTCGGCCTTGGCAGCTTCTTCCTTCAACTCTGCCACCAGTTTTTTCTTATCTTCCGGTATTTCGTAAATCGGCTTGAAATGCGACTTTATATCAATACTGAACGCTTTTTGCTTCAAGTCACGGATATGACCATAACTTGACAATACTTTATAACCCTCCCCCAAAAACTTTTCAATAGTCTTAGCTTTTGCCGGAGACTCCACTATGACCAGGTTATTTTGCATGATATTCTGTATTCCGTTTTTATATAATTCCGTGACAAATGTAGAAAAAAAATTATAACATACACGATAAACAAACTGAAAATAACTTACTTTGCAAGGGAATATACATTATAACTACCTTAATTATGAACAACAAAAGTATCAACAGCAACAAACAATTCATGATAGGAAACGGGATACTGGCTTTCGGGGTATTCTTTATCGTATGTCTTTTTTTGTACTTAGGCTTTCGTAACCAGTCTAAAAGCAATAATAAAGAAAAAACATTTGCCGGAATTTATACGGTAGAAATTGCCGATTCCTTCACAGGAGACAGTCTTTCGGTATATATCAATGACAGTCTGCTATTAAATTCAAGCATCGGAAATACTGCCATCAAATTTCAAGTGAAACGCTTTGCGGAAGAAAGCTCGCTGATGATAGTGGACAGCCGCACCGATGAAGTCACTCCCTTCAATCTGAATCCGGAAGGTAGCCAGATTGCGGTAGAAAAGAAAAACGGTAAAATCTTTATTCAGGAAGCGGCAAACGACTGAAGAAAAAACGACACACGTTACTCCATTTACAAGTAAACTTTTTGTTATTTTCTACGTTTCTCGAAGCGAATCCCTATGTCTCCCTTATCGGAAACGTAAGGCTCCGCTTCGGGAAACGTATGTTTCAAGGCAGAGAAACATAAAAATTATCCTGACCTCAGAAAAAATCTCCTTTGGCATTTTTCTTTTATTTTTTCACATTTCAACTTTCTTTTTTATTCCTTACAAAAATTCCTCCCTCTTCAAATTGAAACAAATCAAACAAGGTTTCTTAGAGAAAGTCCGCCCGTGTGCGTAAACGAAAAAAATGTTATTAAATCAGCAAAGTTTAGAAAATAACGGATTTGCAATTGGAAATTAGAATAAAAGGCTGTACTTTTGGGTCGAAATCATTTATTTTTAACCTAAATCCACATTTTTAAAGGACAAAAGAAAAGACATGGAACAAGTATTTAGCTATATCATCGGGCTCGGGGCAGCCGTGATGATGCCTATTCTGTTTACCATTCTGGGAGTATGTATTGGAATTAATTTCGGCAAAGCGCTGAAAAGCGGTTTGCTGGTCGGAGTCGGATTCGTTGGACTTTCTGTTGTAACAGCTCTTTTGACCAGCAGTTTGGGGGAACCGTTGAAAAAGGTAACGGAAATCTACGGACTGGAACTGGGTATCTTTGACATGGGGTGGCCTGCTGCAGCCTCTGTAGCCTACAACACTTCTGTAGGTGCATTCATCATTCCTGTATGTTTGGGAGTGAACATCATCATGCTATTAACGAAGACAACTAAAACTGTCAATATCGACTTGTGGAACTACTGGCATTTTGCCTTCATCGGCGCAGTAGTTTATTTCGCCACTGAAAATATCTGGTGGGGATTCTTCTCAGCAATTATCTGCTACATCATTACCCTGATTATGGCTGATTTGACCTGCAAACAGTTCCAGTCATATTACGATAAAATGGACGGTATCTCTATTCCGCAGCCTTTCTGCCAGGGATTCGTTCCCTTCGCTCTTGTCATCAACAAAGTATTGGATATGATTCCGGGATTTGACAAGCTGAACATCGATGCAGAGGGCATGAAAAGAAAATTCGGTATCATGGGAGAACCGCTATTCCTCGGAGTAGTAGTAGGTTGTGGTATCGGTGCTCTGGCCTGCAAAAACAGCCAGGAGCTGGTTGACGGAATTCCAGCTATCCTAGGACTGGGTATCAAGATGGGAGCTGTAATGGAACTTATCCCGCGTATCACTTCTTTATTTATCGAGGGTTTGCGTCCGATTTCTGATGCAACTCGCGAACTGATTGCCCGCAAGTTTAAAAACAGTGCAAGCCTCAACATTGGTATGAGTCCGGCACTGGTAATCGGTCACCCGACTACACTGGTAGTTTCTTTGCTACTTATTCCCGTAGCTCTGTTCCTGTCAGTAGTATTACCCAACAACCAGTTCTTGCCATTGGCTTCACTGGCTGGTATGTTCTACTTGTTCCCAGCCGTATTGCCTATCACAAAAGGTAATGTGCTGAAAACATTCCTGATTGGTCTTGTATCGCTGATTGTAGGTCTGTATTTTGTAACTGACCTGGCTCCATTCTTTACACAAGCAGCTCAGGATGTATTTGTCAGAACAAACGACCCGGCCGTACAGATTCCGCAAGGATTCCAGGGAGGTGCACTTGACTTTGCTTCCAGCATCTTCTCTTGGCTGATATTCCACGCAGTATACAACTTCAAGATTGTAGGTTCAAGCATACTGGTTATCGTGGCACTGGCAATGGCTATCTACAACCGTCGCCGCATTATCAAAGAAGCAAAACACATTGAAGAATAAAAACCAATAAATAAACAAACGCTTATGAAAAAATTAGCTATGGCTATGATGCTGGGCGTAGCAGCTCTTTCTGCTAATGCTCAGGTTAACTACCGGATGCAGACTGCCTGCAATCCGCAAGACGTAAAAACATACGACACACAGAGACTGCGCAGCAGCTTCATGATGGAGAAAGTACTGGTAGCCGATGAAATCAACGTAACTTACTCTATGTACGACCGTTTCATCTTCGGTGGTGCCATGCCAGTAAACAAAGAACTGTCACTGGATACTATCGACCCGCTGAAAGCTCCTTATTTTTTGTTCAACCGTGAGCTGGGTGTTATCAACATCGGTGGCGACGGTATCGTAACTGTAGATGGCAAGGAATATGAGTTGAAATTCAAAGAAGCCCTCTACGTAGGACGTGGCAACCAGAAAGTAACTTTCAAGAGCAATGAAGCCAGCAAACCGGCTAAGTTCAACATCAACTCTGCCATAGCACACAAGGAATACAAGACTCAGTGGATTACCATCGATGGACGCAAGGGTTCTTTGAAAGCTAACTCAATGGCTGCCGGAAAGATGGAAGAAAGTAACGACCGTGTCATCAACCAGCTGATTGTAAAGAACGTACTACAGGAAGGTCCTTGCCAGTTGCAGATGGGACTGACAGAGTTGAAGCCAGGAAGCGTATGGAACACCATGCCTGCTCACACTCACAGCCGTCGTATCGAAGCTTATTTCTATTTCAACGTTCCTGAAGGCAACATGATTTGCCACCTGATGGGAGAACCGCAGGAAGAACGCCTGGTATGGCTTGCCAACGAACAGGCTATCATGTCACCGGAATGGTCTATCCATGCTGCAGCCGGAACTAGCAACTACATGTTCATCTGGGGTATGGCAGGTGAGAATCTAGACTTCGGAGATATGGACAAGATTAAATACACTGAAATGAAATAACATACATACCTCCTACCTAGAGATATCCTAATACACAAATTCCACAGACTTACACAGAACTCTTAAATTAAGAATCTGCCAAGTATGTGGAATTTGTCATTTCATTGTGGTTGTAAAAACACACCTGACCAATTAATGCAGGTTTTTTGCCAATATTTACAGGCTTTTCGCTTGTAAGAAAATTATCTTTGTGCCAAAACAAACTAATCTAATATCATATATGAGTACAACCAAAACATCGAGCGAAACAATGAGCAACTACCGATGGATTATTTGCTCCATGCTCTTTTTCGCCACAGCGGTCAATTACCTGGACCGCCAAGTACTGTCACTGACGTGGAAAGATTTTATCGCACCAGAATTCCACTGGACAGATGATCACTACGGAACTATTACTGCCATATTCTCTATTATATATGCGATTGCCAACCTTTATGCCGGACGCTTTGTGGACTGGCTGGGAAGCAAGAAAGGGTATCTCTGGGCTATTGCCATCTGGTCGCTAGGTGCCTGCTTACACGCACTTTGCGGATGGGCTACCGAAATGAGTCTCGGACTTAAGGATGTCAATGAAATGATTGCAGCTTCAGGTGCACTTACTTCTACCATTGCCATTACCAGCGTGTACTACTTCATTGCGGCACGTATTGTGCTGGCCGTAGGTGAATCGGGTAACTTCCCTGCAGCTATTAAAGTCACCGCTGAATATTTCCCTAAAAAAGACCGTGCCTTTGCGACATCTATCTTTAATGCCGGATCTACCATCGGTGCCCTAATAGCCCCAGTGAGTATTCCTCCACTTGCCAGCTATTTCAAAAGTATCGGTGTAGGCAACGGATGGGAAATGGCTTTCATCGTAATTGGCGCGCTGGGATTTATCTGGATGGGACTTTGGATGTTCATGTATAAAAAGCCCCAGGAAAATCCGCAAGTCAATGCAGCTGAGCTTGCCTACATCCAACAGGATAAAGAAAAAGAAGAAGCAGACGTTCACACGGAAGACGAGCCTAAAATCTCCCTCTGGCAATGCTTCAAGTTCCGTCAGACCTGGGCCATTATCTTTGGAAAATTCCTGACAGACGGAGTATGGTGGTTCTTCCTTTTCTGGACCCCTGCCTATATCTCCGACGTATATGGATTCTCTTCAGACAGCGCGACAGCCCAGTTGCTGATATTCGTATTGTATGCCATTACCATGCTTTCCATTTACGGAGGAAAATTACCTACTATCATTATCAACAAAACAGGAAAGAATCCATACGCAGCCCGCATGCAGGCTATGCTGATTTTTGCCGTATTCCCGTTATTCGCACTCTTTGCACAGCCATTGGGTAACATTTCTTATTGGTTCCCGATTATCATCATCGGTATCGCAGGAGCTGCCCACCAGTCATGGTCTGCTAATATCTATTCTGTAGGAAGTGATATGTTCCCTAAGAGTGCAGTAGCCACCATTATCGGTATTGGAGGTATGGCAGGTGGTGTAGGAGCATTCCTTATCAACATGTGCTCAGGAATCCTGTTCGACTATGCAGCAGAAACTCAAATGGTATTCTTCGGTTTCGAAGGAAAAGAGGCCGGTTACTTCATCATTTTCTGTATCTGTGCCGTAGCCTACCTCATAGCATGGTGTGTAATGAAAGCGCTTGTGCCTAAATACAAACTGATTAAAGTATAAATACACAAAATTCCAGCTATTTGAAGAATTATCGAGGGATATGTGGGTATCAAATCTTACATTTGCCTCGATAATTTTTTATAGTTACTGGTATTTATGAGAAAACACATTTTTGTTTTTTATCTCCTGCTTATCACCCAATTGCTTCATGCGCAGAATGTCATTGATTTGACAGGAGAGTGGAATTTTCAAATTGACAAAGAAAATAAAGGGATTGACGAAAAATGGTACGCCCGTCCTCTTAACGACAAAATCAACCTGCCCGGTTCTATGCCGGAAAAACTGAAAGGAGAGCGTCCTTCATTGCAAACTCAATGGACAGGATCGCTTTACGACAGTTCTTTCTATTTTACTCCCGAACTGGAAATGTTCCGACGTACTGGAAATATAAAGTTTCCTTTTTTCCTTACCCCTGAACGACGTTATGT
>ENA-ORLJ01000159-ORLJ01000159.1-human-gut-metagenome-genome-assembly--contig:-NODE-159-length-11186-cov-9.78286_pt1 | contig 11186 bp, 10 predicted proteins | sample MGYA00243068_ERZ508826 | MGnify/ENA primary metagenome ERZ508826 (study PRJEB26277, sample SAMN04329849) | human gut metagenome | biome: human-associated habitat | host: Homo sapiens | place: USA...
CACATCAGCGCCTTTTCTGGAAACTTCGACCACGGGGGACCCTTAGCCGACCTGGCCGGACAGCAGAGGGATAAGCTGACTGCCGATCAGAACGACACCGCCGCCAGCCATGAGCTGCTTAATGCCCTGTGATTTTGCCGCAGGGTTGTCCGACCCGTAACCTTCCAGAAGGTTGATGACGCCCCATACCGCCAGACCAGCGCCAAGAGCCATGACCAGAATTTTAAGAATGTCGATTGCCTGATTGAAAAATTCCATATACGTTCCTCCATTTTGTTTGTTTGATGGTTTTGGGTACAAAAAAAGCCGCCCACATCGGCGGCGCTTCGGGTCATCATGGCCCGAAGTTACACAAACTCGTCGCTGTCCAGATCATCGAAATTCAACAGGTCAGCTTCTTCGTCCGTGTCGGAGCCGTCCACTTCGTACACCGTGTATTCGTCCTCCGGCTTTAGTCTCAATGGCCGGTGGCGGAACAGGCTTTCCAAGCGGAAGGCGTTTTTCTTTTTATCTAATTCGGCTGTGTACTTGTTATTCGGGTGCTTTTTCAAGTCATACTTCGGGGTCTGGAAGGGCGGGAGCCCCCGAAGCTGCAAGATACATTTATCCCCGGGCATGGTGGTGATCTCGCTGGTGGTCATCAGTTCCCGGCCAAGCCGCTGCATATTCTGGCTGTAACTTTCAGACTGTCCCCGGCTTCGGCCCTCGGTCTGCATGGAGATGGTGGCCTTGCCCAGCCAGTTTTCCGAAATATCCTTTAGGGTGGAAGCCTCCCGGCCTCCGAGGAATACGATACTGTCCATGTTGCCCATGATGGTTTCGGAATGGTCTTTGTACAATGCCTTGCACTGGCTCATAGCCTGATAAAAGAGCGTCAGGCTGATCTCCCGGGAACGAATGACGGCCACGATCTTTTCCAGCCCCGGCACCTGCCCGGTGTTGGCAGCCTCGTCCCACAGCACCCGCACATGGTAGGGCAGACGCCCGCCATAGGTGTTATCAGCCCGTTCACACAGAAGGTTGAACATCTGCGAAAAAGCGAGGGCAACCAAAAAGTTGTAGGTGGTGTCCGTGTCGCTGATAAGAAAGAACAGCGCTGATTTTTCATCCCCCAGCTTATCCAGCTCCAGTTCGTCATAAGACATGATCTCCCGAAGTTGGGGAATATCAAATGGTGCCAACCTCGCACCACAGCTAATCAGAATTGATTTCGCCGTCTTTCCAGAGACGAAAAGTCAAGGACTTTTTCATCAAATTCAAAAAGAAGTCACATTTTGCGGACTTCCTCACGGAGCAGACGCTTGATTTTGTCCTCCATCGTCTCTTTTGCGGTCTGGCTGAAATGCACACGGACGATATAGGTGGTCTTGCCGATCTGCTTTCTGACAGTCGGGCAAGGGGTACTGTTGGTTGCGGTATTGTTCATTCAAAATCCTCCTGTAAATGAAAAATGCCCGGTGACTGTTCATCATCGGGCGGTGTCAGTATGAGGGAACAAGGCAAGGCGGCAACATTAAGGTATCTATAAAAACCTTGCCGTCTTTGCCACGCTTGCCGTGTTCCTGTTGTCAGTCTCGGAGATAGCAGACCCATGCTGTGCCGTCTTTCTCGGTCACAAGTCTGTCCCCGATACGGCTCTTTGCCGTTCTCATGGTGCGTGAGGAAATCCCACGCTCATTGACTGCCTTTTCCAGCTCTGCGCTCGGCATACGCTTTCCGTCTGCAAGCAGTTCCAGAATGAGCATTTGCGCCTGTGCGGTCTTGCTCTCGGTCTTGGCGGTGTCTGTCCCGGCAAGAAGCTCGTCAGCGGTAATGTCATAAGCTCCTATCCATTCAAAGCCTTTCTCGTCTCCCAGAGAAAAGGCAAGGGACTGTCCGGGCGGCGCAAGGGAGCTTTTCTCATGGATAAGCACCCTCGTTGTGGGGCTGTCCTTCAGCTTGCCGATAAAGAGCAGACTGCGGACTGCCGCCGTAATGTCGATAGACCCTAATCCCCGGTAGGTGCTTTGCGTTCCTGCGGCTTTGTTGAGGTGTCCGATCAGCACGATAGCGCACCCGGTAGCCTGTGCAATGTCTCCCAGACTGCGGAATATCGGGCGCACCTCGTTTGCTCTGTTCATGTCCACATCTGCGCCCAGAAACGCCTGTACCGGGTCAATGATAACCAGCCTTGCGTTGTTTTCCCGGATTGCCCTTGCTATGCGCTCATCGGCAAGGGTCAGCGGTGTGTCCCTATCGTCAATGACAAGCACTCTTTCAAGGTCTGCTTCCGCTTCCATCAGTCGGGGCTTGACGGTATCGCCCAGACCGTCCTCTGCGGTCTGGTAGATGATGTTGAAAGGCTCAAGGGTTTCCATACCGGGCAAGGGCTTTCGGTTGGTGCAAGCCGCCGCAAGACGCATGGCAAAGTAGGTCTTGCCCTCGCCGGGGTTGCCCTGTATGATCGTCAGCTTTCCAAAGGGGATATACGGAAACCATAGCCAATCCACGCTCGTCAGCTCCACATCTGCCATGCGGAGCATGGGGACAGGCTGGGCGGTGGGCAGCTCTCGCAGCGTGATTGTCTCGGCTATGAATTTGCGGCTGGGAATGTCCCCTTGCTGACGGAGAACATCGTTCCAGTCTTTCCTTGCCGGGACAAGGCGAATGACGGCGATCTCGCCGGGAATGTCCTGTGCCAGCCGGGTGCAGGCTTCACTTCCTGCGGTGTCGCTGTCAAGGCAGAGGAACACTTTTCGGGTGTCCTTGCGTTCAGAAAGAAAACGGTCAAGGGCTTTGCCCGAAACGCCGCCCAGGGCAAGGTAGCTCCTTGTCTGCCAGTCCTGCGGATAAAGGCAGATAAAGGACAAAAGGTCAATCGGTGCTTCAAAGACAAAGAGCTGGTTGCCGTTTCCCTCATAGCGGAACGGATAGGATTTGTCAGACCCGGCAATGTCCTGTCTGAATGGGTCTGCCGTTCCTCGCACATGGGCGTATCTCGGCGTACCGCTTCGGTCTCTGCCGACAAACACAACATTGTGCCGCTTTGCGTCCTCGTAAATATCCCCGGAAAGAAGAAAAGCCTCAACAAGCGTTTTGTTGAGACCTCGGCTTTCTGTGAGATATTGGATTGCTCTGTCGGCTGTCCTGTTGTGCAAGGGCAAGTGGAACGCTGTGGGCGGTGCTGTGGTGGCTTCGGTCTGTCCTTCGCCGCTTTCGCCGGTCAGCATTTGGACGGCTTCGGGAAAGGACTTGCCGTAAAACTCCATGACAAAATCAATGGGATAGCCGCCCTTGCTCTGGCTGTGGCGAAACCACTTGTTTCCCCGGACGGTCAGGCTGTCATGTTCTTTCCAGCGGTATTCCCGTCCGCTTTTGATAAGTGTCTCTCCCTGTGTGCGGAGAAAATCTTCCAGACTGACGGCGTTTGCCCGGTCAATCTGTGCTTGGGTGTAATTCATCGGGATAGTTCCTCCTTTTTCTGTCGTGTTTGGGGTCGATTTTGGAGCTTTTGTTCCTCTGTACGCTCGTTAAATCGGGCGGCAGTATCTACACATGACTTGACCTTCCAAAGGCGGTGTAAATCGTCTCTGACGGTCTTAAACTCGCCATAGGTGGTGTTGTGCGCCTGTTCCAGCTCGTCATACTCGTCGGACAGCTTTTTCATATCCACCTTGCCGTCTGGGAACTCCCCGGTCAGCTTTCGTCTGGCGGCGTAGAACTGTTTCAGTTCCGCTTCATGCTCTGCCTTGTACTTGGCTCTGGGCTTCTCAAACTTGATTTTCTGCAAGCCGTCATAGACAGGCTTCAAGCTCTGGAAAGCAGCGGAGCTGTCATAGAGCTGCTTAATTGCTTTCATTCGGGCGGTCTGTTCGTCCAGCGTTTTCTTCAAGCTCTCTGTGGCAGCACTGTGTTCGCTGACACGGCTTTCCAAATCTTCAAGGGAGTAAATGCCGTTTGCCCGGAGATAATTGAAAGTCTCGTTCATCTCCTTTAGATTGCTGACCTTGCCTTTCTGCGAATACGCCCCGGCTCTGCGCTGGGTGTAATAGGCGTTCAGCAGAGAAACAAGGTCGGGTGCCTGCGGCTTGGCAAGCTCCGCTTTTGCTTCGGCAATCCAATCAAACAGGAGAGCGATTTTCTTCTTGATGTCCCGGATAACGGCATTGGTGGCTTTGATCCAGCGGTTGAACTCGCCTTTCTCGGTGCGTATGCCTTTCTTCTCCATTGCCCGGACGGTTGCGCCCTCATGGACGGTGGGAAGAAGCTCCACGCCCTGACGCTCATAGCTTCGGTGGTCGATACGAACGTCAAGCCCCTTTTCCGCAAACTTGGCGTTGCATAGCTCCGCCCATGTCTGCCGCCAGTATTCCAGCGTTTCGGGACTGCCCCAGTCGGTAGTGGGAACGGCGTTGAAAATAAACTCGCCGTTCTGGTCTCGGATACGGTTGCCGTCCTCGTCCAGCTCATACACCCGGCGTTGCTTTAGTCCCCATTTGCCGTTCTGCTCGATGGGGCGGATGGGGCAAAGCACATGAAAATGTGGATTGGGTATGCCGCCGTCCTCCCGGTCTGGCTGGTGTACGGCGAAGTCAACCACCATGCCCCGGCTCACAAAGTTCTCCAACAAAAATTGCCTTGCAAGAGCGATGTTTTCCTCAAGGGAAAATTCATTCTGCAAGGCAATGTCAAAGCTGTATGCAAGCTGGGCGTTCTTTCCACGCTCGGCTTTTTCCACGGCGTTCCATAGGGTCTGGCGGTCTGCGTATTCGGGCGGTGCATGGGACGGCAGGAGAATGTCAGAGCAGATCACGCCGCCCTTGCGGGTGTAGTCGCTGTATTCGCCGTAATACTCGCTATACAATCGCTCCCCGGCACGGTAGGCGGCAGAAGCAATAGCGGACTGTCCTGCGCTTCGCTTAGTCTGCGTGACGCTCAGATGAAATAGTGCCATCGGCTTTCAACTCCTTTTCTCTGTTTGCTTGGCTGATGTGGGTAATCGCCATGTGACGGACGGCTCGCTGGACTTCGGACAGAGAAAAGATGTGTTCCATCAGCTCTGTCATTTCGGTGCGTGTGAGATCTTTGACCTCCGGGGCAAGGCTCTCAATCGTGCCGCCCAGATTGCAAAGGCGGTGGGTGCGCTTGGTGCGTTCGCCTTTCTCCAGATACTTCTTTCTGTTCTCCAGACGCTCCAGCTTGTGCTGTTCCTGTGCAAGCTGCGTCTCGGCTCGTTCCTTTTCGGCTCGGAGCTGTTCAAGGGTTTTCGGTTTTGTCATTGTGATTGACCTCCTTTTTTGATTTTTGGGATAAAAAAAGACCGTCAACTTTTCGCACATTGCGACCAGTCAACGGTCTGATTTTCGGTATTTATTTTTCCAAACTTGCTGGCGGCGAACAGCATTTTATGCTGTTTGCGGACGGCAAGTCCACAAGGGATAGACGCACAAGCGTCGCAAGGGAGTGTAGCTCCCTTGACGGAACGAAGTGACGAAACATTTTCGGTCAAGCAGTTTTTCTCTGCTGACCGGGAATGAAGCTCCGCAGGACGCACATACTCCCGATAGGAGAGTATAGAAGTGCGCCCTTTAGTTCCTAAAGGGATTTTCTTCTGACCCAAATTATATAAAATGTAGATCAAGACATTTCTAAGAGGTACTCTCAGATTTTCACAACATAAGGTTCATCTTCAATAATACCCTGATCGTGGGTAACAATGATAACCGTTTTACCTTCTTCATTGAGTTCGTGCAATAACCTCATAACAATATCTCTATTTTTCTTGTCAAGTGAGCCAGTAGGTTCATCTGCCAAAACAACAGAACATTTTTTCATCATAAGACGAGCTAAAGCAACTCTCTGTTGTTCACCACCGGAAAGCTGATAAACTTTTTTGTTAACTTCCTTTGATAACCCCACACGATTAAGAGCTTCTTTAAGTGATACTTTAGTTCGGCTTGATTTTTTAATCAAACTTAAATTTTCTTTAACTGTCTTATTTTCAAGCAGTGCAAAATTCTGAAAAAGAAACCCCACTGTATCCGCAAAAAAACTGTTTTTATTTTTAAGCCGGGTAATATTCAGCCCTTCGATTATGATACTGCCGCTATCCGGCTTTTCGATACCACCAATCATATTGAGCAAAGTGCTTTTTCCACTGCCGCTATCCCCGCTGATTACTACAAAACTTCCATCCGGAATTTCCAAATTAAAGTTGGAGAAAATTATTTTCTCTCCAAATGCTTTATTTAAGCCACGAATTATAATCATAAACATCCTCCCTTCAATGACTTTGAGATATTTGTTTTTTCAACCCACATAATATTTGTGAAAATGATTGCCATTTCAATAATGGTGAGCAACGCTCCAATCAGTAAAGCAATCCCGACACTTGCGTTAGATATAAAAATTGAAACAATGCAAATCAATATCACAACGGCTATATTTTCTATGAGATTAACGGAAATAAATCTTTTGTGCCTTTCATAAAAGCGATAGCCCAAAACCTTTTTGAGGGAGATTTCCATCGCATTAAGTCTAAATTCCATTTTCACTTCAGATATGATGATAGCGATATCTAACAGCAATACTAATACGCAAAGAGAGCTTATAAAGCCAATCAGTTTCACGAGGAAACTATGACTATAAATGTAATCCTCTCCGACATTCGTCAGCATAAAATAGTGTGAACCAAGCTGTTCTGCATATTTTTTCGCAGCATTACGAATTGTGCTTTCATCGCATCCGTAGATTACCTCACCATTATATGTTCCTGTTTCGATATAACTTCCATTCAAAGCAACAGCCTCATTTGCCTGATAAATAACAATCGGATTTGTTGCTCTTGACAATCCGTCAATAGCCTCTTCTCTGTTCGAATTGAGATAATAAAATTGCTCTCTGCCAGAATATTCTTTATAAACAACACGCAGTTCTTCTGCATTTTGGGTAAGAGAGTCAATTTCCTCTTTTGCGATATCTTTGTATGATTCCGCATTTTTTCCCTTTGGCACGAAGACCACGATATCCTCTTTTTCATCATCTTCAGTAAGCATATCAGAAAACCCTTGTAGCATATCTCTGGCATTATGATTTACAAAAATATAATTATCCGTATCGCTTATCCGGCTGCCTATGCAGACCACCGGATTTATCGTGTTGTATTCATTTTCGTAAAGGTCATTCCAAAATTTGCTCTCTTTGGATTCCTCCTCATTTTCTTCAAAAGGAGGTTCAATCTGCATAACTCCAAAATAGTAATCATTATAATGATTTTCTAAAAGAGTAGTGTTTGTAAGTAAATTACCTTGAATGCTACTGAGATTTGTAGTTATTGTAAAAATCGTCATAGCAGTAGCAAATACTTTAAGACCGTTCAGAAGATAAAACATACCTTTTTTATCTGAAGCATTGGCAAAGGCTTTTTTTACATCAAAGCGGACAAAAGCAGCATAAGGAATTACGGAAAGAACTGCTCCGGCACAATACACTGCCAAAATGAGATGATCTTCATACGCTCCCGATATAAATTGAGAAACAAGCAACTTTGCTAAGACGAATAATGCAGCATATGAAATCATATCAGCCACTACAGCTTTTAGAGCAATCACAGCAGCATTTTCGCCCAGAGAAGCTCGTACAACTACTTCCTTTTGTCTGCGTATCACCTCAATCATATTAAGTACAATCATCAATATGGCAACCAGGCCCCAAACAATGAACATCATATCAGTTTCGGTTGATTGCCAAAACTCTGGCTGCGATATAGAATATTCTTTTGCCAAATCTTGATATGTGGCAATAATGTCATCATCGTCACCGATATAGCTGACCATTATTTCCTGTCCATTGCCTGTGTTTTTTGCTTCTCTAAAATCTTCAAATTCTATTACGGTGATTCCGCCTATCAAAGCCGTATATGTTTTTTCCTCAATATCCATTGTGCTTTTAAGACTATCCCGAACAACGGTATCATCACCATAAATATAAAGTCTTGTCTGATAATTAGAAACTCTCTGATTAAAAGTCGAAAAAATATGAACACCATGCTTCTCAGCTGTATCTTCTGCATTGGCTAAAAATGAATCCATATCGTCATTAGTAGTTGTGTATCTGGACGATAAATAATAAGCACCATTAAAGTTCCAGAGCATATTTTGATATACTTCAGCTTGCATAACAAAAGCAAAAATAATCGTAATCAACAGCAATATATTTCTTATATGTTTCATTTAAAATTCTTAAACCTCCTTTGAATAGGTAACAGACACACGATTGCCCAAAATACTAATATGGATTTTTTCATACAACCACATTCTCTTGTTAGATTCTAATTTTCCGTTTTCTTTATTCGCATAAATTGTACCATAAAACTCGTGAACAATTCTACCGCAACTTTGGACTATATGAGAAAAGTCCGAACAGTTTTCTGCCCGGACTTCCTCGCTCAATCATAAATCAATTCCGCTTTCACAATCTCCTCTGCCTGTGCCTTGCAAGCGTTCATCTGCCGCACCCATTCCATTTGGTTTTCGGCTTTCAGTTGCTCGGTCACGCCGTTTTGCTCTGCCAGTGACCGCACGATCAGCTCCATGCGGTTTCGTGCCGCTTCGTCAATCTCGGCGCAATGCTCAAAGAGCTTGTCGGATAGCACCAGCTCATTGAACAGTATCGGACGGTGCATTTCCAGATACGCCTTGCGAAGTCTGCCGTAGTGTCCGAGGGGCTTGGTCTTGCGGATAACGATGTTCGGGATAAGATAATCGCCGTTCTGTGTGTAAGTGATATTCATGCTGTTTGTACTCCTTTCATCGGCTCTCTCTGCGGTAAACTGCTGACAGGGACGAACACGCCCTTTGCAATGTCCTCCGCACGAATGGCGGCTTTCTTGGCTTCGATTTCTGCCTTTTTTCTCCCCTTGATTTTGTCCTCGTATCGCTTCTGCGCTCCGCTGGCTTTCCGCTTCAAGTAGTTCTGATGAAGCCTGTCCTTGCGTTCCTCACGCTTGCGGATTTCCTCTAATTCCTCCGGGGTAAGCTCCACTTCTCCAAACGCCGGGGGAACGAATCGCCCAACAAAATTGAAGTAAATCTCGACCTCCTGTGTGGTCTGTATACTGCCTTTGCGGTCACGCTCATGCACAAGGATTTTCTCGATAAACTCGTTGAGCATAGCAATGGTCAGCTTGTCGAAGTTCTCATACTTGTCAATCAGAGCGATAAAACGGTCAGCGTCCTTTTCGTGCTTCTCATAGCTCTTGACAGCCTTTTCCAGAACAGAGATTTCAGCGGTAAGCTCGGACTGTTCCTTTTCGTATTGAGCGTCCAGAGTGGCGTATCTGCTGTCGGACAGCTTTCCTAAAATGTTGTCCTCATAGATTTTGCAGAGCAGGACTTCCAGCTCGGAAACTCTCTGCTTTGCTGTGGCAAGGCGTGTCCGCTGTTTCCTGACCTCTGCCGTCTGCTGGCTGGACTGCGCTTCCTGCACCACACGGACAAACTCGGCTCTGTCATGCTTCGCATACTCGGCAATAGCTTTGAGCATTTCGGAAACAAGGGACAGTACCACATCTTCATTGATACGGTGCTGTGTCGTGCAGAGCTTTCCAACTGGGACTTTGCTGTATTGGGAACAGGTATATTGAGAAATACGCTTGCCGTTGTTGGTACGGTGGACATACATCTTGCCGCCGCAATCGGCACAATAAAGCAAGCCTGTGAGGGGAGCTGCTTCGCCCCAGCCGTCCGGGTAGCGTCTGACATTCCCACGGATTTTCTGCACAAGGTCAAAGGTCTGCTGGTCAATGATAGCTTCATGGGTATTCTCGAAAATTGTCCATTCGTCCTCCGGGACATAATGGCTTTTCTTGTCCTTGAAGTGCTTTCGGGTCTTGAAGTTGATGGTGTGTCCCAGATATTCACGCTTTTCAAGAATGTTGCAGATGGTGGAAGAACCCCAGCCGTACACATCTTTGAAAGTCTTGTTTTTGTTCACGCCCTCGCCGTGCCGGGCAAGGTAAGCGGACGGAATGAGGACTTTTTCTTCTTTCAGCTTGCTGGCGATCTGATACGGACCGTAGCCGTCAATCGTCATGGCAAAGATGCGCTTGACCACCTCGGCGGCTTCGGGGTCAACCAACCATTGGTCTCTGGCTTCGTTCCAAAGATAGCCGTAAATGACCGTGCCTGTGAGGTGCTTGCCGGACTTGCCTTTGGACTGGAAAGTGGAACGGATTTTACGGCTGGTGTCTCTGGCGTAATACTCGTTCATAATGTTGCGGAAAGGGGTAAAATCATCGTCCCCTCTGGCACTGTCCACGCCGTCATTGATGGCGATAAGGCGAACGCCACGCTGACGCAGGATTTCCATAATCTGACCGACTTTCAGATAGTCACGACCCATGCGGCTCATGTCCTTGATACACAGGTACTCCACATTCCCGGCTTCCACTTCTTTCATCATTGCTAAAAATCCGGGACGGTCAAAGCAAGTACCACTAATGCCATCGTCCGTGAAATGGACAATGTTTGTAAAGCCCTGCCGTGCGGCGAACTCCTCCAACATTGCCTTTTGATTGGATATGGAGTTGCTCTCACGCTGTTGGTCATCATCTTTGCCAAAGTCATCACGGCTCAGTCGTTCGTACAGAGCTGTGATTTTCTCGTTTTTTCTCATAACTTGCGCTCCTTTCTTCGGTTTTAGGTTGTGTGTTCTAAGAGACTTCCCAACCGCTTGATTAAGAAGTCTTTTAGAGCATACAACACCGCTGGCGAGCTTGTATTTCTTATACTGCCTCACGGCGAAGTGCTGGGGGCTGCGGCGTTCCAGCCCGTCAAACATATAGTCCACCGCATTTTTGAAGGTTTCGTCATCCTCCCGGACTTCCATGCTGTTTATCATTTCCACCAGCGTATTCATGTTGCGTTCTTCCTCCGGCCCCTCAAAGACGATGTAGGACACAAGGGCGCAGTACAAGAGGGTTTCTGCTTTTGTCCAGAACTCGTCGCCCTCCTTGCCGTCGCCTTTGGTGTTGGCAATCAGGGCGGTAACAAATTTCAAAACATCGCTTTCTGTCTTGATATAGGCCAGCGGATTGTAGTGCATGGATTTTGAAAAGTCGATACTGTTGAACACCCGCACCCTGTATTTCTCCCGTTGCAGAAACCGCCCGCACTGGTCGAGAGTGCCGCCCATCGGGTCTACCACCC
>ENA-ORLJ01000166-ORLJ01000166.1-human-gut-metagenome-genome-assembly--contig:-NODE-166-length-10623-cov-6.17402_pt1 | contig 10623 bp, 8 predicted proteins | sample MGYA00243068_ERZ508826 | MGnify/ENA primary metagenome ERZ508826 (study PRJEB26277, sample SAMN04329849) | human gut metagenome | biome: human-associated habitat | host: Homo sapiens | place: USA...
CTTGTTACGATATAAAGGAAGGTGTGGCATGGGATAATATTCCTTACACTCCGGCTTTGGAAGGATTGGCTGAACAGACTACAGCGGTTTGCTTTGGTTCTTTGGCACAGCGAAGCGTGGTTTCCAGAGAAACAATCAACAAGTTCTTGGATGCCATGCCGGAAGATACATTGAAAGTGTTTGACATTAACCTTCGTCAGGGCTTTTATACGAAAGAAGTGCTTTGCAATTCTTTCCAGAAATGTAATGTGCTGAAGATAAATGATGAAGAACTGGTTACTGTAAGCCGTATGTTCGGTTATCCGGGTATTGACCTGCAGGATAAATGCTGGATTCTGCTTGCCAAGTATAACCTGAAAATGTTGATTCTGACTTGTGGCGTGAACGGAAGCTATGTCTTTACTCCAGGTAATGTATCATTTGTAGAAACTCCAAAAGTAAATGTAGCCGATACGGTAGGTGCAGGTGATTCATTCACTGCTACTTTCGTGGCTTCTATATTGAAAGGAAAGACCGTACGCGAAGCGCATGAATTGGCAGTAGAGGCTTCGGCATTTGTATGTACCCAGAATGGGGCTATGCCGGAATTCCCTCAGTATTTGAAGGAAAAAATTTAAGCTATATAGTTTATCTTGTGAAAAATCTCCGGAAGTATGTTTCTGTACTTCCGGAGATTTTTTTGTCTGATAAGATTGGAAAGCCTGCTGAAGATAATGTCGCTTCGGCTTTGTCTGTTTTATGTTTTCCGCGTGAAAACCATACGTTTCCCGAAGCGAAAACGTAGGTTTCTCACACGGAAAACGTATGGCTCCGCTTCGGAAAACATAAAAAGAGTAGAGCCGTTGAACGAAAAATTGTGGGTCGGTTTCGTGATTTTTGTATCTGTCAGACTGTATAAATCGCTGCGATTTTCATACATTTGCAGAAATAGATATAAAATTATGAAACATTTAGTCTGTGGTTGGATAGGTGTGATTTGCTTGCTGCTGTTGTCTGTAGCTTGCTCCCGAAAGGAGGCGGACTATACGATAGCCGTATCACAATGTAGTGAAGATGATTGGCGTGCCCAGATGAACAAAGAGATTCTTCGGGAAGCTCTGTTTTATCCGGGGGTAAATGTGGAGGTTTATCAGGCTCATGATGATAATACCCATCAGATTAAGGATATAGAATCTTTGATTGAAAGAAAAGTCGATTTGCTGATTGTAGCCCCTAATGAAGCCGAAGCTATTACGCCGGTGATTGAGAAGGCATACGATGCAGGAATTCCTGTCATCCTGGTCGACCGGAAAATCAATTCTAAAAAATATACCGCCTATGTAGGTGCTGACAATTATGAAATTGGCCGTAAGGCAGGTGAATATATAGCAGACCGTTTAGGAGGAAAGGGACGGGTAATAGAGATTACCGGACTGAGAGGTTCTACTCCAGCCGTGGAGCGTCATCGGGGGATGATGGAAGCCCTGAAGGCCGTTCCGGGGGTGCAGGTGGTGGCATCTGCAGAAGCCGGATGGTTCCGGCAGAAGGCTGGGGAGGTGATGGATACGTTACTGGATGCTCACCCACAAGTAAACCTGGTCTTTGCACAGAACGACCGGATGGCTATCGGGGCGTATGAGAAGGCACGCCAGAAGAATCGTGCCGGACAGATTGCATTTGTGGGAGTTGATGCGGTAGCCGGCGGAGTGGAAAGTGTGGCGGAAGGCAAACTGGATGCTACCTTCATTTATCCTACAGGAGGTGATAAGGTGATTCAGGTAGCCATGGCTATACTGCGTGGCGAACCCTATCAGCGAGAAAATATACTTTCTACCGCGTTGGTAAATCGCGCCAATGCCCGTGTGATGCAGATGCAGATGAAGCATATTCTGACGCTGGATCAGAAAATTGAGCTTTTAAATCATCAGCTGGATGATTATTTCCTTCGTTACTCCGCACAAACAATGTTCTTATATGCCTGTGTGGTAATATTGATTCTGGCCGGATTCTTGTTCTTTTTCCTGGTACGTGCCTTTTGGGTAAAGAACCGGATGAATACGGAATTGTCTACCCAGAAGCAGCAATTGGAACAGCAGCGTGACCAGTTGCAGGAACAGCGTGACCAGCTGATTGCATTGTCGCGTCAGTTGGAAGAGGCTACACATGCTAAGCTGGCCTTCTTTACCAGTGTGTCGCATGATTTCCGTACACCGTTGACTTTGATTGCAGACCCTATCAACCAGTTGCTGGAGGAAAAGCATTTAGGTGAGAGGGAGCGGAATATGCTGGAGATTGTGCGGAAAAACGTCGCAGTCTTATTGAGATTGATTACTCAGATTCTGGATTTCCAGAAATATGAACATGGCAAACTGGCTTTGCGGCTTTCTGAATTTAATGCGCTGGAATGTATAAAGGATTGGACAGAGGCATTCCATACTTTGGCGTTCCGGAAACATATTCAGTTTGAAGTGAAGGCGGAAGGAGATGTGGCGCAGTATGTGATGGTGGCCGATGCGGAAAAGATAGAGCGCATTACCTACAACTTATTGTCCAATGCCTTTAAATTTACTCCGGAAAAAGGGGAGATAAAGGTGGTGCTTTCGCGGATAGAGAAAGATGGCCAACCATGCTTGTGTATGGAAGTCAGCGATACAGGTATTGGCATGTCCGAAGAACATATACATCACGTGTTTGAACGTTTTTATCAGATAGATGCACAGCATACAGGTTCCGGACTGGGACTGGCTCTGGTAGAGGCTTTTGTGCAGTTGCATAAGGGGACAGTGCGGGTAGAGAGCGAGAAAGGAAAAGGCACATGTTTCCGGGTTGTACTTCCTATGAAGCAGGAAGGAGAGGTGAAGGAGGTGATAGAGAAAAATGAATCCTTGAAAAACCTGCAGGAAGGGGCTGTGCTGGATGCCGGACAAGAAACCTTGCATCAGTGGGTTGAAATCATGGTAGTGGACGGAACGGCAGACTAGGTTGTGGGGCTTGTCATTGACGACAATCTGGATGTACGTGTCTACGTGAAGATGTTGCTGCAAGATAAATATACCGTGATTGAAGCGGTAAACGGACAGGAAGGTATAAGACAGGCCATGAAGTATGTGCCAGACGTAGTGGTGTGCGATGTCATGATGCCTGTAATGGATGGTATAGAATGCTGTAAACGTTTGAAAAGCGAGTTGCAGACGTCTCATATTCCGGTACTGATGCTGACCGCATACGCTATGGATGAACAGCGGATTCAGGGGTATGATTCGGGCGCAGACTCGTATTTGACAAAGCCTTTCAATGCCAAACTCCTGCTGGCACGAATCCGCAACCTGATAGATAACCGGAAACGGTTGAAATCGTTTACAGAAGAAGCCACGGCGGTAAGCGGAAAACAGTCGTTGGGCGAAGTGGACAAGGGATAAGAGGAAAAGCTGAAGGCCATGATAGAGGAAAAAATGAGCAATTCGGAATAGAGTGTAGAAGATTTGGGTGCTGAATTGGGATTGGGGCGCGTGCAGCTATATCGTAAAACGAAATCCTTGACCGGATATGCTCCGAATGAATTGTTGCGCATTGCCCGGTTGAAAAAGGCAGCCTCTTTGCTGGCATCCTCTGAAAAGACGGTGGCCGAAATCACCTACGAAGTGGGATTCAGTTCTCCGTCTTACTTCACCCGGTGTTATAAAGACTATTTTGGAGAAAGCCCCAGTGAATTCCTGAAAAGGCGGGATGGGAAAAATTGAGAAGGGAGAGAGATTTTTTCTTACTAACAGAAATAGTTGTATATTTGGGCACTTTTTTGAATAGCTGGTTATGAAACGTATTTTGATATTGATATTCGTGTTGTATGTATGTGGTGCTGCAGGGCGTGCGCTGGATTTGAAAACGCTTTTTGTAGCATTGCCAGATTCCTTGTCACCGCTTTTGACGGAGGTAAACCGGGCCGACTTCGGTGATTTCTTGGAAAGTGGGATGAAGGCAGAGGTGAAGAACCGTTTTGGAAATATGTCGGAAATGACTAAACTGACTTCAGATTATTTGTTTCTGAAAACGACTTCGGCCAGCACCTTGGAACTGAAGCTGCTTCCGCTGAATGACTCCGTGAAAGTGATTTGTGCCGTTTCAACCTATTCGGCTCCGGCTGCTGACAGTCAGATTACTTTTTATGATACGAACTGGCATGAATTGCCGCTTTCCGATTTTTTACAGCTTCCACAAGAAGATGAATTTTATTTGACTCCGGCTTCGACAGCCCAGGCTGACTCCTTGAAGAACCTTCGTGCCTATGCCGACATGTATTTGTGGAAGGCTGAATTGTCGGCTGAAAAACCGGTGCTCAAGTTTACTTATACTACGCCCGACTATCTGGACAAGGAAACCGCAAAAGATTTAAAGCCTTATTTGAAATCGCAGCCCGTTTGTCTGGAATGGAAAGAGGGAAAATTTGTGACTCGGGAAGATTTGAATCCTTCGTTAAAGTGATTTTATTTAATTCTTTGTATTGCTGAATGTTATGTTGTAAAACATTTATTCTATGTTTTGCGTATAAAAATACATGAAAAATCGTTAATCTCCCAGCCGGATATACCGAATTTTTTTTATCTTTGGAACGCTATTTGTAAAGCAGTCAAGCATATCTGCATGAAATGAAGGCAGAAGTGCACTCTGAAAGTGATTTGTTTTAAACCAGTAATGGTATTCTGAATAAGGGTCGGGCTGGAAAAAGGCCATCCGACAGATACTAGCTGAAAAATATAAGGTATAATGATTTTAAAGTGTATTAGAACAGTAGCAATGGCGGCTCTGGCCATGGTCAGTATCAATGTTTCAGGACAGGATCTTCTGGCTCGTCAGGCGCCGATTGACAGAAAATTAAAAGCAGTGGATTCATTAGCCCTGATTCGCCAGATTAAAGCAGAACAGGCAGTATATCCCGCTTACAGTCTTTATCCAAACTGGAACAATGATCGCGTTCATGCTTACGGTGGTAATGTACAGGTTCCAGATAGTTTCCGAATCGATCTGACAGGCTTCTGCATGCCGACAACTCATACAAAAATTACTTCTAAATGTGGTCCGCGCTGGCGGCGTATGCACAACGGATTGGACATTAAGGTCTATATCGGCGATACCATCCGTGCTGCTTTCGACGGGCGTGTGCGCATGGTGAAATATGAACGTAGAGGTTATGGCAAATATGTAGTAATCCGTCATGACAATGGTTTGGAAACCATTTACGGACACTTGTCTAAGCAGATTGTAGCTGAAGATGAATATGTAAAGGCGGGTGACCCGATTGGTTTGGGAGGAAATACCGGACGTTCTACCGGTTCTCACCTTCATTTTGAAACTCGTTTCTTAGGTGAGGTGATAAATCCGGAATTTATGTTTGATTTCCCGAACCAGGATATCGTTTCAGACAGCTATTGGTTTGTGCGTGGTGCCAACCGTTATGCATATCAGCGTACTCGTGCATTGGCTGCTGTAAAATCAGGAAAATCCGGTGCGGCAGAGGCGGAAAAATCAGCTATCCGCTATCATAAAATCCGTAAGGGTGATACATTGGGACGTATCTCTCGTTTGTATCACGTATCCATCGACCGCTTGTGTCAGATTAATGGTATAAAACGTACTACAACGTTGCGTATCGGACAAGTCTTGAGATGTTCTTAATCTGGGAAACAAATTTATTGAAATAAAAGGAAATGCCATTTCATACAGTTCTGTCAGGACTGTATGAAATGGCATTTTTATTTCCGTTATTTTTGTGTGCTCTCTGAAAAAACAGTAACTTTGCCACATATTCGAGCATAAAAGATGGAAGAAACCAAGAAACAATTTGAGCATGTAATTGCAGTATGCCGTGATTTGTTTGCTAAAAAGTTGCATGATTACGGAGCTGCCTGGCGCATCATGCGTCCGTCTTCCGTGACAGACCAGATTTATATTAAGGCAAACCGTATTCGCAGCATCGAAGTAAAGGGCGTGTCCTTGATAGATGAAGGCATTCGTCCGGAGTTTATTGCAATTGTCAATTATGGTATTATCGGGCTTATTCAGCTGGAACTGGGCTATGCCGAGAAGGAAGATATAACTGAAGAGCGTGCGCTGGAATTATATGATACCTATGCCGACAAGGCGCTGAAGCTGATGCTGGCGAAGAATCATGACTATGATGAGGCTTGGCGTAGCATGCGCATCACCTCCTATACAGATTTGATTTTGATGAAGATTTATCGGACCAAGCAAATCGAATCTTTGAAAGGAGACACCTTGGTTTCAGAAGGTGTAGACGCCAATTATATGGATATGATTAATTATGCCGTTTTCGGATTGATTAAGCTGGAATTTGGAGAATAAGTTTCTACATAAAGCAATTGTGATCTGGAGTAACTTCTGCCGTTTTTTACTGGCTGTCGTTTTTCTGTTCTCCGGATTTGTAAAGGCCAATGATCCTTTGGGCACGGTCTATAAGGTACAGGATTACCTGGAAGCATGGGGGCTGCAGAGCCTGAGCGCAGGATATGTGCCTTATCTGGCAGCTATGCTCTGTGCCTTGTTTGAGTTTATTCTTGGCATTTATCTGTTCTTCGGTATTCGTCGGAGGGTAGCTCCTTTGCTGGCTTTGTTGATGATGGCGTTTATGACACCGTTGACATTGTGGCTGGCCATAGCCAACCCGATTTCCGATTGTGGATGTTTTGGTGATGCGGTTGTGCTGACCAACTGGGAGACTTTCTTCAAGAACATCGTGTTGCTTATTGCGGCTATTTCCGTGTTTAAGTGGCGTCGGCATATCTTTAATCTGGTCACCACGAAAGTGGACTGGCTGATTTCGCTTTACAGTATTCTGTTCATCATCTTCTTCATGTTGTTCTGCCTGCGCTACCTGCCTGTGTTCGATTTTCGTCCTTATCATGTGGGAGCAGACATTATAAAAGGTATGACAATTCCTGAAGGTGAGAAGCCTACCGAGTATGAAACGATTTTTATTTATTCGAAAGACGGTAAAGAACAGGAATTTACGATTGATAATTTCCCGACAGATTCCACGTGGACCTTTGTCGATTCGAAGACGCGGGTGAAGGAGAAGGGCTATGAGCCTCCTATTCACGACTTCTCGATTACTTCACTGGAAACGGGAGAGGATTTGACCGATGACATACTTCATAGTGACCAGTACACGTTCTTACTGGTGGCACCATGGTTGAAGCAGGCAGACGATAGTGGTATGGATTTGATCAATGAAGTGTATGATTACAGCGTGGAACACGGGTATCGTTTCCTGTGTCTGACAGCTTCTTCGGAGCAGGATATCATAGACTGGCAAGAGAATACAGGAGCGGAATATCCGTTTGCGTTGATGGATGAGATTACGCTGAAAACGATGATTCGTTCCAATCCGGGATTGATGCTGCTGAAAAAAGGAGTCGTGCTGCGTAAATGGAGTGTTTCCAATCTGCCAGATGAATACCAGTTGAATGCACCGCTGGAGAAACTTCCATTCAGTACATGGAATCCGAAAACCAATGTGCACAAGGTGGTAGAAGTGACTGGCTGGTTCCTGGGGCCTTTGCTGTTCCTGACCGTGGTCGACCTGATATGGTTGCGCATAAAAAGCCGCAAAAAGAAAAAAGAGGAAGAGAATAAAAAAGAAACATTATAACTAACCCTTTAAAATTTAAACAAAATGAGAAAAAACATTGTAGCAGGTAACTGGAAAATGAACAAGAACCTGCAGGAAGGTATTGCATTGGCAAAAGAATTGAACGAAGCATTGACAGCAGACAAACCAAACTGCGATGTAATCATCTGTACTCCTTTCATTCACTTGGCTTCTGTAACTCCTCTGGTAGACAGCTCTATCATTGGTGTAGGTGCTGAAAACTGCGCTGACAAAGTATCTGGTGCTTATACTGGTGAAGTTTCTGCAGAAATGGTTGCATCTACAGGTGCTCAGTATGTAATCTTGGGTCACTCTGAACGTCGTGCTTACTATCACGAAACAGTTGAAATCCTGGAAGAAAAAGTTAAATTGGCTTTGGCTAACAACTTGAAACCTATCTTCTGTATCGGTGAAGTATTGGAAGAACGTGAAGCTAACAAACAGAATGAAGTAGTAGAAGCTCAGTTGGCTTCTGTATTCTCTTTGTCTGCTGAAGATTTCGGTAAAGTAATCTTGGCTTACGAACCGGTTTGGGCTATCGGTACAGGTAAGACTGCTACTCCGGAACAGGCTCAGGAAATCCACGCTCACATCCGTTCTTTGGTTGCTGCTAAATACGGTCAGGAAGTAGCTGAAAATACTTCTATCCTGTACGGTGGAAGCTGCAAGCCTTCTAACGCAAAAGAATTGTTCGCTAATCCTGATGTAGACGGTGGTCTGATTGGTGGTGCTGCTTTGAAAGTTGCAGACTTCAAGGGTATCATCGACGCTTTTAAATAATTCTTTTTTGAATTAGTCAGGAGCGACTTATGAGCACAGAGATGATGTGAGGACGTAGTGCCGTCGTATGGTCTCTGTGCTCAATTGACTTTTGTTTTCGTATGTCTATCTAAAAATCCGCTTATGCTGAAATATCTTTTATTTGTAGTTTCTGTTTTGTGTGTCGGCGGGGCTTATGCCCAGCAGAACATTATCGAAAGCCTGCAGACCCGTCGGGCGGGAGAAGGTGTAGTGACTATCCACCAGGATGCACAGATTACCTCTTTGATAGGGAAACGTTATGTGCGTTCTACCAGTTCGGAGCCGGTAAAGACATTAAAAGCTCGTGGATTTCGCGTACAGGTATACGCCGGGAATAATTCCCGTCAGGCGCGTAGTGAAGCGAATAGGGTAGCAACGAAAGTGAAAGAAGAATTTCCGGAACTTCCGGTTTATACTTATTTTCAGCCTCCTCGCTGGCTGTGCCGGGTAGGAGACTTTAAAAGTATTGAAGAAGCACATGTAACCATGCGTAAATTGAAAGCTACAGGAGTTTTTAAGGAAGTGTCTATTGTGCGTGAACAGATTAATATACCTATAGAATAATGATGACAGATACAAATTCGATAAACTGGCCGCAAGAGAAGGTTGAGAAACTGGTCGGGCATTATAAGGAAATCCTTTCTTTGCTGGGTGAAGACCCTAAAAGAGAAGGACTGTTGAAAACCCCTGAGCGTGTAGCAAAAGCCATGCTGACGCTGACTCGCGGATATGAAATGGATCCGAGAGAAGTGCTGAATGCCGCAAAATTCAAGGAACCTTACAGCCAGATGGTGATTGTGAAGGACATTGATTTCTTTTCCATGTGCGAGCATCACATGCTGCCGTTCTACGGAAAGGCCCATGTGGCATATATTCCTAACGGATACATTACGGGGCTGAGTAAGATTGCTCGTGTGGTAGATATTTTTTCTCACCGCTTGCAGGTGCAGGAACGCATGACGCTTCAAATAAAGGAGTGTATCCAGGAAACACTGAATCCATTAGGCGTAATGGTGGTAGTAGAAGCCAAACACATGTGTATGCAGATGAGAGGAGTGGAAAAGCAGAATTCTGTAACGACGACATCTGACTTTACAGGCGCATTCAATCAGGCCAAGACGCGCGAAGAGTTCATGAACCTGATTCGTGCAAGATATTAATATGAAAAAGACTATTTCCCCTTTTATCGTAAGTGGAGAGGGGAAATAGCTAACGTAAAATGACGCGGTCGCCTGCTTTTTGCGCCATTGGAATCTGAATTTTTTGCAACTCTTTGTAATGTTGCATGATTTCCTGGCATTTCTCCGGATTGTTATAGATGTCCGGATTGGCTAAAGCCTGCAGGGTATGCTTCATTTCTTCTTCTACAATCGATAGCTTGAAATCAATTAACAACCTGGGAACTAACTCATAAAGTCTTTCTTCATCGGTGATGATTGCCTGTCCTTTGGAGTGGTACTTGCTTAGCTGATAGCGGTCGCTGGCCAGTTCTGCGGCCTGTTTGCTGATTTCCGGATCAGGATGAGTCAGGAAATAGCGCTCAGACACAAAGCCTTCATCGTGCAGATGATTCTCAGCCTCTTTTAGGATGCGGCGGTCTAAAGGATAGTGAAACTGCAGTTCATCCTCCTTCAAGCTGGAAGAAATACATTCTATGACAGTGAGCGGCTGCTCTTCTCCGTTTTCATCCTCTAAGTAACACATCACTTTCTCTCCATAGCGGACAATCATTTGTAGGAGGAGCTGTTCCTTCTTGTAGAACAGTTTCTGTTCGTTCCCTTCCAATGGGATATACGAAAGGTAATTGTCCGTAGGAACAGGAGTGCTTGCGGGTTGTCCGACAGGCTGTTCAGCGGTTGAAGGTATATACTCTGCTGCTGTTTCCAGAGGAGCTGGAGGAAGTTGAGTCTCATCCGGTATAAGAATCTCTGTCGGCTGTGTCTCCGGGTAAGTAGTCGGAGGAGCAGGTTGAGCATCCTGGGTGGCCTGTCGTTGCTTCCGCTGGATTTCCTTGTATTTATTTTCCTGTGCCTGCTCTATCAGTTTGTTTACCGCTTCTATCAGGATTTTCTCCTCCATTTGCAGAAGCTGGCTGCACTCGCGTGTATATACGTAGCGGACAATCGAGTCAGGAATCACAGAGAAACTATTTACGATACTGAAAATCCGGCTGGCACGTT
>ENA-ORLJ01000171-ORLJ01000171.1-human-gut-metagenome-genome-assembly--contig:-NODE-171-length-10333-cov-9.75618_pt1 | contig 10333 bp, 19 predicted proteins | sample MGYA00243068_ERZ508826 | MGnify/ENA primary metagenome ERZ508826 (study PRJEB26277, sample SAMN04329849) | human gut metagenome | biome: human-associated habitat | host: Homo sapiens | place: USA...
CGCTGCGCACCTGCGGTAAAGGCGGCAATGATGACAACTGCGGTAATGATACCGGCCGTGCCGCTGGTGTACTTCAGTGCGCCCATATTGCGGATCACGAAGTAGTAGCCGAGGCTCATCACCAGAGCGATACCACCGCCGACATACCGGGTGATCTGCTGCATCTTCTGCTGGCCGTCGGCTTCCTTCGCCATGTTTTCCAGGGCGGGGATCGCAACGGTGAGCAGCTGCACAATGATGGAAGCGTTGATATAAGGCGTCACACCTAACGCGAAGAGTGTGCACCGAGACAGGGCACCACCGCTCATCATATCGAGATACGAGAGCATATTGCCGTTGGAGAACATCTGGTTCAGTGCAGAACCGGTGATGAACGGAACGGGGATGGCGCTGCCCAGACGATACACCACGAGGATCGCCAGCGTGAACAGGAGACGATTTTTAAGCTCGGGGATCTTCCATGCGTTACGGAATGTCTGGAACACCTTACATCACCTCAGCCTTTCCGCCTGCCTTCTCGATTTTCTCTTTGGCAGAAGCGGAATAGGCTGCGGCCTTCACGGTCAGAGCCTTGGTCAGCTCGCCGTTGCCCAGGACCTTAACGCCGTCCAGAGTCTTCTTGACCAGACCCTTTGCCTTCAGAGCCTCGGTGTCAACGACATCGCCAGCATTGAAAGCTGCTTCCAGGTCAGCCACATTCACAATGGCGTACTGGGTAGCAAAGATGTTGTTAAAGCCAACCTTCGGCAGGCGGCGTGCCAGAGGCATCTGGCCGCCCTCGAAACCAGCGTGCTTCCCGCCGGAACGGGCCATCTGGCCCTTGCTGCCGAAACCGGCAGTCTTGCCATTGCCGGAGCCAATGCCGCGGCCCTTGCGGGTCACAGCCTTGTTTGCGCCGGGAATCGCGTGCAATTCATGAAGTTTCATTATGCGTATACCCCCTGCTATTAGGCTTCGGTGACGCTGAGCATAAAGCCGATCTTTGCGATCTTGCCCTGCGTAGCGGCATTGTCAGGCTGAACGGTAACGTCGCCCGGCTTCTTCAGGCCCAGGGCCTCAGCGGTAGCGATCTGCTTAGCGCCGCGGCCGATCAGGCTCTTCTTCAGCTCGATCTTGAGCATCTTATCTGCCATGGTTTGTTACCTCCTTAACCCAGAATTTCTTTCACGGTCTTGCCGCGCTTCTCAGCGACGGACTCCGCGCTGACCAGGCCGCACAGACCTGCGAAGGTAGCAGACACAACATTGATGGGGTTGTTGGAACGCATAGACTTCGCACGAATGTCCTTGATGCCGGCAGCCTCGATGACGGCACGCCCGGGGCCGCCAGCGATCATGCCGGTACCGGCGGCAGCCGGCTTCAGCAGGACTGCGCCTGCGCCGTACTTACCGACGATCTCGTGGGGGATAGTGGTGCCCTTCATGGCAACCTTGTGCATATTCTTCTTAGCAGCAGCCTCGCCCTTGCGAATTGCCTCAGGCACTTCGCCGGACTTGCCGATGCCGTAACCGATGGTGCCCTTGCCGTCGCCCACGACAACCAGAGCGGCAAACTTCATGATGCGGCCGCCCTTGACAGTCTTGGAAACGCGGTTGATGGAGACAACCTTGGTGATCATGCCGTCGTCTTCACGGTTTCTCATAGCCATAATGTGTTTCCTCCTCTCATTACAGCTTCAGGCCGCCCTCACGGGCGCCATCAGCCAGGGCCTTAACACGGCCATGATAAACGTAGCCACCACGGTCGAACACGACCTCGGTGATGCCCTTTTCCAGAGCCTTTGCTGCGACCTTCTTGCCGATCTCAGCAGCGGCCTCGACGTTGCCGCCGAAACCGTTGAAGTCCTTGTCCATAGTGGACGCCGACACCAGAGTAACGCCCTGCTCATCGTCGATGATCTGAGCGTAGATGTGCTTGGCGGAGCGGAAAACATCCAGGCGAGGACGTGCTGCGGTGCCGCTGATCTTGTTGCGAACGCGGCGATGACGACGAAGACGAGCTTCGTTCTTGTCGATCTGCTTAACCATTGTCTTTCACTCCTTACCTTATTTCTTGCCCTTGCCGGCCTTGCCTTCTTTGTGCTTGACAACCTCGCCCTCGTAGCGGATGCCCTTGCCCTTGTACGGCTCAGGCGGCTTCTTGGCGCGGATCTCGGCAGCGTACTGGCCGACCTTCTGCTTGTCAATACCGGTAACAGTGAAGTGGTTGGGATCCTGCCACACGATGGTGCAATCCTCGGTATCGGGGATGTTCACCTGATGAGAGAAGCCCAGGTTCATGACCAGGTTGGAGCCCTGCTTCTGGCAGCGCAGGCCGACGCCCACGATCTCCAGCTTCTTCTCGTAGCCGTTCACAACACCGTTCACCATGTTGGCGATGTTGGTACGGGTCAGGCCGTGCAGGCTGCGGGCCTTGGGTTCGTCATTGGGGCGGGTAACCAAAACCTCATTGCCCTCGACCTTAACGGTCATCAGGGGATGATAGTTGGAATTCAGGCTGCCCTTGGGGCCCTTGACGGCGACAGTGTGTGCTGCCTCATCGACAGTGACAGTGACGCCGGCAGGAATGACGATGGGTTTTCTTCCAATTCTCGACATTGTCTTTTACCCCTTTCTTACCACACGTAGGCCAGGACTTCGCCGCCGACGTGCTCAGCACGTGCAGCCTTGTCAGTCATGATGCCCTTGGAGGTGGAAATGATTGCGGTGCCCAGGCCCTTCATGACCTTGGGCATATCCTCGCAGTTGGTGTAGATGCGCAGGCCGGGCTTGGACACACGGCGCAGACCAGCGATAACGGGCTCGCCGTTAGCCTGGTACTTCAGGGTGACAACGATGGTGCCCTGAACGGTGTCGTTCTTCACCTGCATGCCCTTGATGTAGCCCTCGTCAACCAGAATCTGGCAGATAGCCTTCTTCATGTTGGAAGCGGGGATCTCCACAGAAGGGTGTTTGGCAGTGCTAGCGTTGCGGATGCGAGTCAGCAGGTCCGCGATAGGATCAGTAATCTGCATTTGCCACTAACCTCCTTAGATTAGCTCTCATTTGTTTTATAATGATACCGCCCCGAAACATGCTTGCCCCGGGGCGGATATCCGACATTCTATCCAGCCCTCTGGCTTGATTACCAGGAAGCCTTCTTCACGCCCGGGATCTCGCCCTTGTAGGCCAGCTCACGGAAGCACACACGGCACACGCCGTACTTGCGCAGCACGGAGTGGGGGCGGCCGCAGATGCGGCAGCGGGTGTATGCACGGGTAGAGAACTTAGCAGGACGAGACTGCTTCAGCTTCATAGACAGTTTAGCCATTGTACAAATCTCCTCCCTTAGTTGTTCTCAGCGAACGGAGCGCCCAGAGCCTTCAGCAGCTCCTTGCCCTCTTCGTCAGTCTTGGCAGTGGTGACAAAGCAGACATCCATGCCGCGGACTGCATCGACCTTCTCGAAGTCGATCTCGGGGAAGATGATCTGCTCCTTGATGCCGCATGCAAAGTTGCCGCGACCGTCAAAACCGTTGCCGTTGATGCCGCGGAAGTCGCGGACACGGGGCAGAGCGACGTTGAAGAAACGATCGACAAACTCGTACATACGCTCACCACGCAGGGTGACCTTGCAGCCGATGGGAGTGCCCTGGCGCAGCTTGAAGTTAGCAACGCTCTTCTTGGCACGGCAGACGACTGCCTTCTGGCCAGTGATCTGGCCCAGATCCTTCATGACAGCTTCCAGGATCTTCTCGTTGTCCTTGGCTTCGCCGCAGGCAACATTGATGACGACCTTGTCCAGCTTGGGGATCTGCATAACGCTCTTGTAACCGAACTTCTTGTTCAGAGCAGGAGCAATTTCATTGACATACTGTTCTTTCAAACGAGCCATTGTTCCTTACTCCTTTCTTACAGCTCAGCGCCGCACTTCTTGCAGACGCGAACCATCTTGCCGTCCTTCTCGACGTGGCCCACACGCACGGCCTTGCCGCACTTGGGGCAGATGGGCATGACCTTGGATGCGTACATAGCACCCTCAGCCTTGACGATGCCGCCCTGCTCGCCCTGACGGCGAGGCTTGACGTGCTTGGTAACCATGTTCTGGCCCTCAACGATGACCTTGTTCTCAGAGGGGCTGACCTGCAGGACCTTACCAGTGTGGCCCTTGTCCTTGCCGCTGATGATCATTACGTTGTCGCCGGTTTTAACATGAAGATTATTCATTTTTAAAACCTCCTTACAGCGATTCCGGAGCCAGGCTCAGGATCTTGGTGTAGCCGGCATCACGCAGCTCGCGAGCAACGGGTCCAAAGATACGGGTACCCTTGGGGTTCTTGTCGGCCATAACGATAACGGCGGCGTTCTCATCGAAACGGATGTAGGAACCGTCGTCGCGGCGGACGCCATGCTTGCTGCGCACGATGACAGCCTTGACGACGTCGCCCTTCTTAACGGAGCCGCCGGGGGCTGCCTTCTTGACAGAGCAGACCACGACGTCACCAATGTTTGCGTATCTCTTGCGGGTGCCGCCCAGCACGCGGAAGCACATCAGCTCCTTGGCACCGGTGTTGTCGGCAACTTTGAGATAAGTTTGCATCTGAACCATTTCAGATATCTCCTTTCAAACTGTTCAAAGCAGCGGGCAAAGATTACTTTGCCTTCTCAACGATACGGACCAGGCGCCAGCGCACATCCTTGCTCAGGGGGCGGCACTCCATGATCTCAACACGGTCACCGATACCGCACTCGTTCTGCTCGTCACGAGCCTTGAACTTGGCGGTACGCTTCAGGATCTTCTTGTACAGGGGGTGCTGCACGCTATCCTTAACGGCAACCACGATGGTCTTATCCATCTTGTCGGACACGACAACGCCGACGCGGGTCTTTCTCAGATTACGTTCTTCCATCGTTTAACCTCCTTACTGCTTCTCAGCCAGAACGGTCATCACGCGGGCGATGTCCTTCTTGACTGCTTCGATGCGGCCGGGGTTCTCCAGCTGGTTGATGGCATGCTGGAAGCGCAGGTTAAACAGCTCGGCCTTCAGGTCTGCCAGCTTGCTGGTCAGCTCTGCGGTCTGCATTTCGCGGAGTTCATTAGCCTTCATTGGTGCCATCCTCCTTCACGGAGTCCTCACGGACAACAAATTTGCACTTGATGGGCAGCTTGTGCATAGCCAGGCGCAGAGCCTCACGAGCAGTTGCCTCATCGACATCTGCCAGCTCGAACAGAACGCGGCCGGGCTTGACAACAGCGACCCAGTACTCGGGAGAGCCTTTACCGGAACCCATGCGGGTCTCAGCGGGCTTCTCAGTAACGGGCTTATCGGGGAAGATCTTGATCCACACCTTGCCGCCACGCTTGATGTAACGAGTCATGGCAACACGGGCAGCCTCGATCTGAGTGGAAGAGATCCATGCCGGCTCCAGAGCAACAAGGCCGTACTGGCCCTGGCACACCACGTTGCCGCGGGTAGCCTTGCCGGTCATGCGGCCGCGCTGGACGCGGCGGTACTTAACACGCTTAGGCAGTAACATTACTTGTTGCCTCCTTCCTTCTTCTGAGCGGTCTTAGCGCTCTTCAGGACCTCGCCCTTGTAGACCCACACCTTAACGCCGATGCGGCCGTAGGTGGTAGCAGCCTCTGCAAAGCCGTAGTCGATGTCGGCACGCAGGGTCTGCAGGGGGATGGTGCCCTCGTGGTAGCTCTCGACGCGGGCGATGTCAGCGCCGCCCAGACGGCCGGAGCACATTGCCTTGATGCCCTTTGCGGGAACGGTAGAACGATCGCGGGGGCTCATGGCGTTGCGCATGCACTGCTTCATCGCACGGCGGAAGGTGACGCGGTTCTCCAGCTGACGAGCGATATCCTCTGCAACCAGCTGTGCGTTGGTGGAAGCGCTCTTGACCTCGATGACATTGACGATAACGGTCTTGCCATACTCCTTGGTCAGCTTGTTCTGCAGAGCAACGCGCTCTTCGCCGCCCTTGCCGATGACCATGCCCGGCTTAGCGCAGTAGATGTTAACAGTCACGCGAGGAGCGGAAGTGGAAGGATCCACAGTGCGCTCGATCTCGATCTTGGGGACGCCAGCGTCCTTCAGCTGAGCCTTCAGCTCAGTGCGGATCTTGTGATCCTCGACGAGGTTATCGCTGAAATCCTTCTTGGAGGCAAACCAGCGGCTGTCCCAGTCTTTAATAACGCCGACACGAATGCCGTGCGGATTTACTTTCTGGCCCATTGTTTTCCCTCCTTACTCTTTCTCTTTCAGAACAACGGTCATGTGGCTGGTGCGCTTCAGGATGCGGTAGCCGCGGCCCTGTGCACGAGGCATCATGCGCTTCAGCGTCGGGCCGGGGCAGACGTAGCACTCGGCGACGTAGAGGTTGTTCTTGTCCATATTGAAGTTGTTTTCCGCATTAGCGGCTGCAGACTTCACCAGCTTCAGAAGGGGCTCACAAGCGGCCTTCGGGGTGTACTGCAGGATTGCCAGCGCTTCGTCCAGGGGCTTGTTACGGATCAGGTCCATAACGATAGACACCTTACGAGGACTAATGCGGGCATAACGAAGAATTGCCCGAGCTTCCATGTTGTGTTCCTCCCTCTCTTACTTAGAATTACCAGTGTGGCCCTTGAAGGTACGGGTGGGAACGAACTCACCCAGCTTGTGGCCAACCATGTCCTCAGTCACATACACAGGCACATGCTTGCGGCCGTCGTGGACGGCAAAGGTGTGACCAACGAATTCGGGGAAGATCGTGGAGGCACGGCTCCAGGTCTTGATGACCTGCTTCTTGCCGGAAGCGTTCATCGCTTCAACGTGCTTCATAAGAGCAGCCTGGACGAAAGGTCCTTTTTTAATGCTTCTACCCATTGTCTTAAACTCCTCTCTTACTTACCTGCACGCTTCACGATCAGCTTATCGGAGCGCTTATGATGCTTGCGAGTCTTGAGACCCAGAGCGGGCTTGCCCCAGGGAGTCATAGGACCGGAGTGACCAACAGGTGCGCGGCCCTCGCCACCACCGTGGGGATGGTCGCAGGGGTTCATGACGGTACCACGGCTGCCGGGACGGACGCCCATGTGGCGCTTACGGCCAGCCTTGCCGAGGTTGACGTTCTCGTGGTCGATGTTGGAACCCTGGCCGACAACTGCGGTGCAGTTGACAGGCACATTGCGCATCTCACCAGAGGGCAGACGAACCAGAGCGTAGCCATTCTCCTTAGCCATCAGCTGAGCCATGTTGCCAGCGGAACGAACCAGCTGAGCGCCGCGGCCGGGATACAGCTCGATGTTGTGGATGATGGTACCGACGGGGATGTTCTCGAAGGGCAGGCAGTTGCCGGGCTTGATGTCGGCAGACTTGCTGCTGATGACCACATCGCCCACCTTCAGGCCATCGGGAGCAATGATGTAGCTCTTAACGCCATCGGTGTACTCGACCAGAGCGATGAATGCGCTGCGGTTCGGATCGTACTCGAGAGTCTTGACGGTAGCGGGCATATCGGTCTTCTGACGCTTGAAGTCGATGACACGATACTTGGTGCGGTTGCCGCCGCCCTGATGACGGACGGTGATACGACCGGTGTTGTTGCGGCCGCTGTGCTTCTTCATGGGCTCCAGCAGGCTGCGCTCAGGAGCGACCTTGGTCAGGACGCTGTAATCCGTGACGGTCATGCCGCGGCGGCCCGGAGTAGTGGGGCCATACTTCTTGATAGCCATTGTGCTATTCTCCTTTGTTTATCTTATGAATTATTATCGGGGTCATATCCCCATAGAGGAACCCTCGGCGGGTTCTATCAGACCATGCTGTTGAAGAACTCGATCTCCTTGGAGTCCTTGGTCAGGGTCACGATAGCCTTCTTGGATGCAGCGGTGTATCCAGCGTGCATACCCTGACGGCGGAAGCGGCCACGGACAGAGATGGTGTTGACCTTGGAGACCTTGACGCCGGGGAACAGGACCTCGACAGCCTGAGCGATCTCGACCTTGGTAGCATCGGTAGCGACCTTGAAGGTGTACTTCTTATCAGCGATGCCAGCCATGGAGTTCTCGGTAATGACCGGCTTCAGGATGATATCATGTGCGGTTTTCATTAGCCAAGCACCTCCTCGAGCTTCTTAGCTGCGTCGACGCTGATGATCAGCTTGTCGGCGTTCAGCACATCGTAGGTGTTCACGCTGCCTGCGAAGGTGGTCTTGACACCGGCGATGTTGCCAGCGCTCTTGACGAACTTTGCATCGACAGTCTCATTGACCAGCAGGTTCTTCTTGCCAGCGCCGACGGCGTTCAGCATGGAGACAACAGTCTTGGTCTTGTACTCGTCGCAGGCGAACTTATCAACAACGACCATGTTGCCATTGGCAGCCTTGTCGGACAGGACGCTCAGCAGAGCCAGGCGCTTGACCTTGTTGTTGATGTGGTAGTTGTAGCTGCGGGGCTTGGGGCCCAGAGCAACGCCGCCGTGGGTCCACTGCGGAGCACGGATGGAGCCCTGACGAGCGTGGCCGGTGCCCTTCTGACGCCAGGGCTTCTTGCCGCCGCCGGAAACTTCCATGCGGATCTTGGTGTTCTGGGTGCCCTGACGCTGGTTGGCCAGGAAGTTCACCACAGCAATGTGGACAGCCTTCTCGTTCGGGGTGATACCGAACACGGCGTCGGAAAGCTCGATCTCGCTAACATGCTGACCGTTCATATCGACTACGTTAAACTTTGCCATTGTAGCTTTCCTCCTTACGCCTTCACGCTGTTGGCCAGAGTGACGATGGTGCCCTTGGAGCCGGGAACCGCACCCTTGACAGCGATCAGATTGTTCTCGGTGTCAACCTTGACAACGGTCAGGTTCTGCACGGTGACCCGCACAAAGCCCATGTGACCGGGCAGGCGCTTGCCGGGGAACACACGAGAGGGGTTGGAAATAGCGCCCATAGAACCTGCATGACGAGCAACAGGGCCGGTGCCGTGGCTCTCACGCAGACGGTGCTGGCCAAAGCGCTTGATAACGCCCTGGTAGCCCTTGCCCTTGGAAACGCCTGCAACGTCAACCTTGTCGCCTGCTGCAAAGACGTCAGCCTTCAGGATGTCGCCAACGTTCATTGCGGAAACGTCGTCCAGACGGAACTCACGCAGGGTCTTCTTGGGGGCAACGTTTGCCTTCTTGAAGTGACCTGCAGCTGCCTTGTTGACCTTCTTGGCGGAAACCTCGCCGAAGCCCAGCTGAACAGCCTGATAACCATCGCTCTCGACGGTCTTCTTCTGCACGACGGTGCAGGGACCAGCCTCGATGACGGTCACGGGGATGACCTTGCCGTTCTCATCGAACAGCTGGGTCATACCGACTTTCTTGCCGATAATGCCTTTAACCATTTTCTTTTCCTCCTGTAAAGGTTATTGGTTGGCAGCGCACGTCACTGCCAACATGACCCCTCGGGAAACGAGGGCATCGAATTTGATCGAGTGTCTTTTACAGCTTGATCTCGATGTCCACGCCAGCGGGGAGCTGGAGGCTCATCAGAGCCTCGACCGTCTTGTTGGACGGCTTCAGAATGTCGATCAGACGCTTATGAGTGCGGCTCTCGAACTGCTCGCGGCTATCCTTGTACTTGTGGGTAGCGCGCAGAACGGTAACGACCTCACGATCGGTGGGCAGGGGGAAAGGGCCAGACACGCGGGCGCCGGTGCGCTTTGCGGTCTCCACGATCTTCTCTGCTGCGGCATCGATCAGCTGAGCATCATAGCTCTGCAGACGGATTCTGATTTTCTCTTTGACTGCCATTGCTTACGCCTCCTGAAAAATTGTTTTTGCCCTAGGCGAGCCGATAAATTGCTCTACACAGTTCCGGGTGTTCCTCGATTTGGCACTAGAAAAACCGGTGAACCGCTTGGCAGTTCTCCCGGAAATATATTAGCAAATCAAATCCGAACATTGGTTCCGCCCGTTTCGCAGGTTGCCCTGCCGAGGGAACGTATTCCATCGCTGTCAGTAATTCTTTCGCCCGGTTCTAAGATCGGACATACTCCGCGGAAATAACCCATCTCAGCTATCGCCGGATGACAACCTCCCGCATCTACGCATATCGCTGGCCTGCACGACTTGTATCGCACAAGCCTTTTGCAGCCGAGAGATATTTTATCACATCTTCGTCTATTTGGCAAGTGTTTTTTGCAGAAAATTATGATTTTTCTTTTTTATTTTCTCTGTTTTGCCAATGGCCGCATTTTCTGTGCAAGATGCACAATCTCAGCGCTTTTTGCCGGTGGAAAACTCCCCCGCGTCCCCTTGCAGCATCAGTATGGGCGGGAATGGCAGGGGTTATACCTATTATTTTGGAGAACTCCCTCCCGTGAATATGGTC
>ENA-ORLJ01000176-ORLJ01000176.1-human-gut-metagenome-genome-assembly--contig:-NODE-176-length-10148-cov-5.21857_pt1 | contig 10148 bp, 15 predicted proteins | sample MGYA00243068_ERZ508826 | MGnify/ENA primary metagenome ERZ508826 (study PRJEB26277, sample SAMN04329849) | human gut metagenome | biome: human-associated habitat | host: Homo sapiens | place: USA...
CGAAGCTGCAACATCTATGCCGTTACAGAATTTTGGAGTGTAACCCTTATTGTAACACCATTTGTAACCCCGAAAAGCCCGTATTTCAAAGGCTTTTTGGCTTGGTGTTACAATGTTACATACCTTTCCTATTGAATACTTGTAATAAAGGGCGCACGGGTGTTATACGCCATAGCGCCTATACGCACGGGGAATTATAGGATTTTATCCCCAACTGTAACAGGAGGAACTATTGAATGCTTGAATCCTATTACGAAAATAAGCTGAGAACCGGCGTCCAGAAGCTGGGCAATGGCGTCCGGTGTCTGAAGTTTGAAAGCTCCGGTTTTTCCGGTGTCCCCGACAGAATCATCCTGCTTCCCGGCGCAAAGGTGATTTTTGTAGAGCTGAAGAAGCCGGGGAAAACGGAACGCAAGCGGCAGCTTTATGTGCAAGGGTTGTTGCGTGCGTTGGGTTTTGAAGTTTTTTCGGCGGTCGATAGCGAGGAGAAAATCGAAGCCGTGCTTGCACGATGCAGGGAGGTACTGAGGGATGAAGGTTTTTTGCCCGCATAACTATCAGCAGTATTGCATTGATCGAATTATTCGTGATCCGGCATTGGGGCTTTTCTTGGATATGGGCCTCGGCAAAACGGCTATCACGCTGACTGCGATCAAGCGGCTGAAGTATGAATATTGGGCAGTGCGGAAGGTGCTTGTCATTGCTCCGAAGAAGGTAGCTGAAAGCACGTGGGACAAAGAAGCTGCAAAGTGGTCCCACCTCTCCTGCCTCCGGCTGGTACACGTCCTCGGCTCTGTGGGGCAGCGTACCGCAGCACTGGCCCAAACGGCGGGCGTTTATCTTATCAACCGCGAGAATGTGCAATGGCTGGTGGGCTATTACGGGCACAGCTGGCCGTTCGATATGGTGGTCATTGATGAAAGCAGCAGCTTCAAGAATCATCAGGCAAAGCGCTTCAAGGCGCTGAAGCTGGTGCGCTCTCGGATCAACCGCATTGTGGAGCTGACCGGCACGCCGAATCCCCGCAGCCTTATGGACCTCTGGGCGCAGGTGTATCTGCTGGATTGAGGGCAGCGGCTGGGTGGGCGCAGGTGTATCTGCTGGTTTGGGGGCAGCGGCTGGGCCGTACCATCACCTCATACCGTGACGCATACTTTGTGCCGGACAAGCGCAGCCGCACGACGATATTCAGCTATGCGCCGAAGCTGGGCGCAGCGGACGAAATTTACCGCCGTATCTCCGACATCTGTATCAGCATGAAATCGGAAGACTACCTCGACCTGCCCGAACTGATCTATGAGGACATTCCCGTCAAGCTGGACCCCGCAGCACAGAAGGCTTATGACCGCTTAGAGCGGGACACGCTGCTTCAGGTGGACGAGACGGTCATCACGGCTGGCTCTGCTGCTACTCTGCGCGGCAAGCTCCTACAGCTCTGCAACGGCGCTGTGTACGACGAGGGCGGGAACGTTATCACCGTGCATGACTGCAAGATCGAGGCGCTGCTTGAGTCTGTGGAGCAGCTTTCCGGGCAGCACGCGATAATCTGCTACAACTTCAAGCTCGCAGGCGCTGGAAGCTACACGACTACGGGTGAGAGTGTACGAGGGCAAAGCGGAGGAAGATGACTGGAACGCCGGTAATATTGACCTGCTTTTGATGCAGCCCGCGTCCTGTGGCTACGGCCTCAATCTGCAAGAGGGCGGCCATCACATTATCTGGTTCGGCCTGAACGATAGTTTGGAGCTGTACCAGCAGACCAATAAGCGCCTGCACCGGCAGGGGCAGCCGTACCCCGTCATAGTCCACCATCTGGTGGTGCTGGGCGGCACGGACGAAGACGTTATTAAATCTCTGGGCGGCAAAGCCAATGCACAGGATAGCCTGTTGGAAGCCCTGAAGGTTAGAATTCAGAAGGCTAAGGAGGCCGCAGCATGACTATCAAAGAACTATCTCAGCTTTATTGGCTGAACCGTGAAATCGAGGAAGACAAGCGCAGGCTTGACGAATTGGAGGCTATGACGACATCCCCAAAGTCTCCAAAGTACGACGGTATGCCCCACGCGCCCGGCTATAGTGATACGCTGGCCCGCTGCGTGGCGGAAATCGTTGACCTGAAGGCCATTATCGCAGCAAAGCAAATCCAGTGCATCCATGAGCGTACCCGCCTTGAGCGGTACATATCCGGTATACCGGACAGTTTGACCCGGCAGATATTCGCTTTGCGCTTTATCAACGGGCTTAATTGGCACCAGACGGCTATGCACGTCGGGGGTGGCAATACGGACGAGAGCGTGAGAAAGCGCGTATACCGGTATCTGCAAAGCACCAGTGACTAAAGTGGTCCCAAAATGTCCGCCGCACCTGTGGTAAACTATAGCATGGAATTCAAGACACGCGAGAGGCGGTACACGGTTCTGCCTCCGGCCTTACCGCCTGTGTCTTGAATTCTATTTTTGCAGATAGGAGGCCCGCGCCATGTACCGCGATCAGAGGAACTACGAAAATCTGAATAGGGCGAAGTTCATCGGTGCGGGAGCCTTTGACATACCGCGCATTTTGGCCGAAGTTCCGGCCACGCCTCAAAGCTGGATCGGCTTTAACTATGCGAAAAGCTGCAAGGACCCGGCGAACAAAGCCGTTCACTTTTTCGTAGACGACTACCAGTTCAACCGCCTGTGGACGAATCCTGACGCCTATCTTGATATGCTGCGGCGCTTCAAGGCAGTATGCACGCCGGATTTTTCGACCTATACGGACTTCCCGAAAGCCGTTCAAATCTGGAACCATTACCGCAAGCATTGGCTCGGTGCGTACTGGCAAGGCAACGGGATCACGGTTATTCCGACCATCTCTTGGAGCGACGAAAGCAGCTTCGAGAGGTGCTTTGACGGTGTCCCTGTGGGTGGCGCTGTGGCCGTTGGAACGCAGCTTAACAAGCGCGCCGCAGAGCTTTTCCGGCTCGGCTATGATGAAATGCTCCGCCGTCTGAACCCATCGACGATTTACTTTTATGGCCTTGTGCCGGAAGGCATTTCCGGGCCTATCGTTCATGTGGCGGCTTTTCAGGAGCAGATCAAGGCGCGGACTACAAAACCGAAAGAAAGTGTGGTATAATACATGGGTGGACGTGGCGGCGGTTCCGGGCGCGGCAGCAGCGCGCTTGACACAAAAGACGTCGGAGAGCTGCGACAGTATATGCAGGACCATTACAGCGTGACGGTGCATTCGTCCGCTGATAAGGTCGATTTCGGCGTTTTGCGCTCGGCAGCCGGTGAGCTTGAAGGACTACTGAAGGAGTTCCCGCAGGCGGCAATCGGCATCCATGAGCTGAACGGCAGTGAAAGTCGCTCCAATGCCTACGCCTCTGCTTCTCTGTCCGGAAAATTGCAGCTCAATCCCAAAATGATGGGCGATCAGGCAAAGCTGGATCAGAACTACGAAAACGACGTGCGCGTCAAATGGCACCCTGACGGCACAAGCAGCGTACATATTGCCTCGCACGAAATCGGGCATCTGCTGGAAAGCGCGCTGGTGTTCAAGAACATCACGCAGACCGGCTATTACGGGACTATGGATCGTATCAGCGCATGGAACAAACATCGTTTCGCTACGAAGGTGGTGAGCGAGGCCGCAAGAGCCGCGAAGAAGACCGCAGCCGGAAAAGGGCTGACAAATGACCAGCTTGTGGCGCAGATTTCCCGATATGCGACTAAAAACCGTTCCGAGGCTATGGCTGAGGCCGTCGCGGACTATCGCGCCAACGGCAGCCGCGCAAAACCGCTGTCTCAGGCAATTTGGAAAATTCTCAAAAGGGAGTTAGGATAGCATGAGTGAGATTAGATACGAAAATGCACCTGAAATGATTATGATGGGAATTGTGATCAGCATTTTGGATAACTCTCAAAAGGGAGTTAGGATAGCATGAGTGAGATTAGAAACGAAAATGACCCTGAACTGATTATGATGGGCTATGTGATCCGCGACGAGGACACGGACGAGATCATCGGCATCAGAGACGACGCCCCCGACGACGTGAAGGCGTTCTTCAAGGAGTACATGAATCAGAGCGACGACGAGCCTGTTGTCAGATAGGAGGCCCATAATGGCAAAAAAGACCCCCGCGCAGCCCGCGAAGGGCAAGACCGGCAAGCGTCCCGGCGCGCCTTATGACGCAAAGCCCACCAAAGCGGAAGGCGGCAAGGGCAAAGGCCCGAAACCCGTCATCCGTGTGAACTGAACAAGACTTCAACCGTCAGCGGCTTTCCGCTGGCGGTATTTTTATACCCAAAAAGAGGTGAGACAATATGCAGCTTGACAGATTCAAGCATGAATTCAAGCGTCTGAACGGCGTTTATGCGACCGACAAGGTGGTGCTTTTCCGCAATCCGCTTGAGCTGTACCGCCTGACAACCGGCAAGATCAATGCATCCATCCACAGCCTAGCCGAGGCTATGCACTTTGAGATTGACGGCAAGCACCTTGCAGCCTGACTACCGGCAAGATCATTGCATCCTTCAACAGCCTTGACGAGGCTTTGCACTTTGAGATTGACGGCAAGACCCTTGAGCAGCGGATCAGCGCATGGACGGAGATCACCTTCCCCGTAGAGCACGGCGGGCGTGGCGGCGGTTCCGGTATCGGTTTTAGCGGCGGCTGGCCGTCCTCTGGTGGCGGCAGCGGCAAGGACGAAACCACCGCAGACTTACCCGCGCGCATGAACGTCAAAATCGGCTCCAACCGTGTCTATGAGGACATGGTACGCGCCTTTGTGGCCGCACATGGCGACGCGCTGGAAGAACACGGCGTGGTCGTGGATGAACAGGGCTTTGCGACGAAATACCGTCACGGCAACGCGGGCAGCATTTCAGGGCTGACCGGCAACGGCAAAGAAATTGCCATTCACAACCACCCGCGCGACGGCTGGCCGACCTTCAGCAAAGAGGACGTTATCAACACCGCCCTCGGCACCCGGCGCGGCATTGTGGCCGTCAGCACCAAAACCGGACGCGGCGACGATACTGCGCGATATGCGGGCGTGTACACCTTCACGAAGGGCACGCACTTCAACGCTTCCGGCTTTGTAAAGGCGGTCAACAGCGCCCAGCTCAGCGGCAAGGACTACAACGACGCCGTTTCTAAGTGGCTGAAAGCCAATCAGCAAAAATTCGGTTACAAGTACAGCTATCAGAAAGCGAAGTGACGAAGGAGGAAAAACCACTGATAGGAGGTGTGAAGCGTGAGCAGACCACAAGACAAGAACCTCATTCCTCTGACCGAACGCAGCGAAGAAGAGGCTCACGCTATCCGCTCTGCTGGTGGTAAAGCCAGTCAGGAGAAACGCCGTGAGCGGCAAATGATGGCTGACCTTCTTGAGCTGTATTCCGGCCTCCCGATTACCGATAAGCGCAAGCAGAACCGCCTGAAAAAGCTGGGCATCCCGTCTGAGGTGTTGACCCAAAAAATGCTTGTGGCCGACGCTCTTATGCGGTCAGCGCAGGCGGGCAACACCTATGCGATCCAGCTCTATATGGACATCACCGGTGAAACCGGCTTGGGCGGCAGCGCAAAGGACAACAATCTGCTTGAAGCTATCCAGAATGCCACAAAGGAGGACGTGAACACGGATGATTTACCAGAACTTCAGCAAGCGGCAGCTTCTGACGCTGACGTGGTGGAATAAGCCGCAGTTCATGGATTGTGACGGCATCATCTGTGACGGCTCTATCCGTTCCGGCAAGACCGTTTCCATGACAGACGGCTTTATCCTGTGGAGCATGAGCCGCTTTAACAATCAAAACTTCGCTATATGCGGCAAGACCATCGAGAGCTTGCGCCGCAACGTTATAACCCTCATGCCGCAGTGGCTTGAGGGCATTTTCTCGATCACTGAACGCCGCAGTGAAAACAAGCTGATTATCACGTCTGGCGGCGTGACCAACAGCTATTATATGTTCGGCGGTAAGGACGAATCAAGCTACACACTGGTGCAGGGCATCACGCTTGCGGGCGTGCTGTTTGACGAAGTGGCCCTTATGCCCCGCTCGTTTGTCGAACAGGCTATGGCCCGTTGCAGCGTGGCCGGTTCTAAGTTCTGGTTCAACTGTAACCCCGAAAACCCCGGCCACTGGTTCTATGTGGAATGGATCAAGAAAGCGCGAGAGCGGAACATCCTGTATCTGCACTTCACGATGAACGACAATCTGAGCCTTGCCCCGGAGATCAAGGCCAGATATGAGGGAATGTACACCGGCGTTTTTTATCGTCGATATATTCTCGGCCTGTGGGTAAAGGCCGAGGGCCTTGTCTACCCCATGTTTGACCGCTCGGCGCATATCGTTCCGAAGGTCCCGGCGCTCAACCCACGGCACCGCTACTATGTGTCCGTGGACTACGGCACCGTCAATCCGTTTGCCGCTGGCCTGTACGATTACAGTCCCTCGGAACAAAAGGCCATCATGGTCAAGGAGCTGTACTACAAGGGCGGCAGCAACAACCGCGTGGACAACGAGGCGTATTACAAGATGCTGTGCGACCTGATTGGAGACTACCCGATCCAGTACATCATCATTGACCCATCTGCGTCGTCCATGATTGAGACGATACAAAAATACGGTAAATACATGGCTGTAAAGGCCGACAACGACGTTTTGAACGGCATTCAGGACGTTACAAAGTTCTTGAACGCCGGGTGCCTGTATTTCCACAAGAGCTGCAAAAGCACCTTCGAGGAGTTTGAAACTTACTCGTGGGACGAGGAAAAGGCTGAAGACGCGGTTATCAAGGAAAACGACCACAGCATGGACCAGCTCAGATATTTCTGCCGGACCGCCCTGCGGAATGAACTGAAATGGATAGTTTAAGGCGGTGACGAAATGAATTTTTTTACGCGCCTGCTAAGGAGGATCAAAATGCTTTTTATTCATAGCGGGACCGATATTGCGAAAGCATTTGGCGTTGAACTCATTTCCTCGCCGGAAATGTCCAGCGCCCTTACAAACTGGGACCGCATTTCTACCGGCAAGCCGCCTTGGCTGAACGCCGAGGATGAAATCGGGACTATCAACATGGCAAAACACATCAGCGACACGCGCGCAAAGCTGGTGACGCTGGACATTGGTATTGCTATTTCCGGCTCGCCCCGTGCCGACTATTTGCAGGGACTGGCCGACGACCTGCTCAAGCGCTTGCCCGACCGTGTGTCGGAAGCTGAGCGGCTGGGCGGCGTCATGCTCAAGTGGAACGGCGAGACATGGGACTTCATCCTGCCGGGCAACTTCGGCATTACCGCAAAGGACGACAACGGCGAAATCGTCGGTGCGATCTTCGCGGCGCATACCGCGCAGGGCAGCCGCCATTTCACACGGCTCGAATACCACCGCTTCGAGGGCAGCACCGCAGAGGGCGGCAAGCTCTACAAGATCACGAACAAGGCGTTTGAAAACCGGCTCAGCACGAAGGGCGAAGTTACCCTTGGTGAGGAAGTGGCGCTTGACAAGGTTGACGCATGGGCGCATCTGGCCCCCGAAGTTACCATTACCAACCTTGAAACGCCGCTGTTTGGCTACTATCGCGTTCCCGGCGCGAACACCGTTGACCCGTCGTCCCCGCTGGGGCTTTCCGTGTTCGCCAACGCCATTGCCGTTGACCCGTCGTCCCCGCTGGGGCTTTCCGTGTTCGCCAACGCCATTGCGGAGCTGAAGGCCATCGACATTGCCGTCAGCCGCAAGAATACGGAGATCGAGGACAGCAAGCACATTACCTTCGTCGGGCAGCAGCTCATTCAGAACGCGCAGAACCGCAATGTCGAGCTGCCGCGTTTCGTGAAGGGCCTCGGTATGGGCCTGTCTGACGGCGAGGTTTCCGCAATCCATGAGCACGCGCCGACGCTGTTGACCGACGCGCGGATCAAGGACATCAACTTCGACCTGTCTATGGCCGGTGTCAAATGCGGCTTTTCCGAAGGTGTGTTTGTACTGGACGGCCAGACCGGCATGATTACCGCAACACAGGTCGAGGCCGACGACCGCGACACCATCCAGACGATCAAGACCGACCGCGACGCGCTCAAGGACGCCATCACACAGGCGCTGGCAGGTGCTGACGCGCTGGTCACGCTCTACAACCTCGCGCCGCTGGGCGAATATGAGGTCAATTTCAATTTCGGCGACGTGACCTACAACTATGAGGAGGACAAAGCCTCGTGGCGCGCCTACGTCATGCAGGGCTGGGTCCCGAAGTGGATGTACTTCGTAAAGTTCGAGGGCATGAGCGAGAAAGAAGCAAAGGCTATGACCGCAGAGGCTGACGCGGCGCAGATTGAGAAAGCCCAGCTTTTCGGCGCAGAATAGGAGGCGGCATAAATGCTGACCCCTCAGCAGATTCTGGATATCATCGAAACCTTGTACCCGCAAATCGACGAGTTGAACGTGTGGATCACCAGCGACCTTATCCGGCGAGTTATGGCACGGTTAGGGCGCGGTGAGGGCGTTTTTCTCACCGCCTCGGATGAATGGCAGCTTGAGGTTTATCAAGCCGCAGGCGGCCATTTGGACGCCGTACAGCGGGAAATCAAGCGCTGGACGAAGGCGACGGACGCAGAGATCAAGCGCATCTTCGAGGACGCCGGTATCAAAGCCCTTGCCTACGACAGCAATTTCTATGTTGAACACGGGCTTGCGGGCATTGAGCTTGCACAGTCTGAGAGCATGATCCGGCTGCTTGAGGACACCTACCAGCGCACGGCGGGCACCGTCCACAACTTTACCCGCACGACCGCGCACGCAAGCCAACAACGGCTGCTGAAAGCTCTGGACACCGCACATTTCAAGGTGGCGTCCGGCGCGACGTCGTACACGCAGGCCGTACAGGAGGCCGTCAGCAGCATTGTTGACACGCAAACGCAGGTCGTCTATCCCACCGGACACGTTGACACCATCGAAACCGCTGTGCTGCGGGCCGTTCGTACCGGCGTCGCGCAGGCGTCCGGCAATATGGCCGTTCAGGGTATGGAGGAACGCGACTGGGACATTGTGCTTGTGTCAGCGCACCTCGGCGCACGCTACGGCGACGGCGGTCAAAACCCCGGAAATCACTTCTGGTGGCAGGGCAAGTTCTACAGCCGGACAGGCCGAACGCCTGACCTGCCGCTTTTCGTGGAATCCACAGGGTACGGCACCGGCGAGGGCCTGTGCGGCTGGAACTGCCGCCACAGCTTCGGCCCCGGCGATCTGCGGCACAACCCATACGCGCAGTTCGACGCTGAGGAGAACAAGAGAGCTTTTGACCTCAGCCAGAAGCAGCGCGGGAAGGAATCGCGCATCCGGCGCACGAAAACAAAGCTGGTCGGCCTTCGCACAGCCATTGAGGCAGCGGAGGACGCGGGCGTGAAAGCTACACTCGAAGCGCAGTACACGCGGACGGCAAAGCTGCTGGAAAAGCAGAATTTGGACTACAACCAGTTCTGCGAGGACAACGGCTTGAAGCGCCTCTCTGACCGCATCCAGATTGCAAAATGGACGCGGGAGGACGCGCGGAAATCCATTGCCGCCGCCCGCAGCAAGTGAATAATCGCAAAGCAGAGTTTTACAGCACCATTCCGGCGCTGTGAGGCTCTGCTTTTCTATGCCCCTTCCAGTATCGCCGGTGCAACTCCGGCTGGGGTACTAAATTGGACTATCGGCGGTCCTAACAATGCCGATATCGGCCAGACGCTGCAACGTCTTAAATATCTGCTATTGCCGTTATACAGGAGGTTATATGAAAACCGAAGAACTGACCGCACTGGGGCTGACGTTATACAGGAGGTTATATGAAAACCGAAGAACTGACCGCACTGGGGCTGAATGAAGATCAGGTCAAGCAGGTGTTCGCGCTCAACGGAAAAGACGTTGAGGCCGCGAAGGCTGCCAAGGACAAGACCATTGCAGACCTCACGGCAGAGCGCGACGGCCTGAAAACCCGTCTCGATACTGCCGAAACCACGCTGAAGAAGTTTGAGGGTATCGACCCGCAGCAGATTCAGCAGGAAATCCAGACCTACAAGACGCAGGCGGAGGACGCGGAGCAGAAATTCACCAGCGAGATCCCGCAGCGCGATCAGAAGAACTGGCTCACCAAGAAGCTGGACGAGTACGGCGTCACATCTC
>ENA-ORLJ01000178-ORLJ01000178.1-human-gut-metagenome-genome-assembly--contig:-NODE-178-length-9942-cov-4.37332_pt1 | contig 9942 bp, 9 predicted proteins | sample MGYA00243068_ERZ508826 | MGnify/ENA primary metagenome ERZ508826 (study PRJEB26277, sample SAMN04329849) | human gut metagenome | biome: human-associated habitat | host: Homo sapiens | place: USA...
GCTGCCAGGTTGGAGTTGGTAGAAATCTTCATAGTAGGCACGAAGGTACCGAACGGCGTACCGCGTCCTGTAGTGAACAGCACGATGTGGCAGCCGGAAGAGGCGAGGGCCGTAGCTGCTACCAGGTCATTGCCCGGAGCCGAAAGCAGGTTTAGTCCCTTCGTCTGCAAGCGCTCCCCGTAGGCCATCACGCCCGATACATAACTCTTTCCGCATTTCTGTGTGCACCCCAGTGCTTTTTCTTCCAGAGTAGAGCTACCTCCGGCCTTGTTGCCCGGTGAAGGATTCTCGCCCACAGGCTCTCCGTGTGAAAGGAAGTATTCCTTGAAATCATTAATCAGGCTCACTGTCTGGTTGAACAGTTCCGTAGTACGGCAACGGTTCATCAGAATGGTTTCTGCCCCGAACATTTCAGGCACCTCTGTCAGCACCGAAGTACCTCCCTGTGCAATCAGGTAGTCGGAGAACATACCCAGCAACGGATTGGCCGTAATACCTGAGAAACCGTCGGAACCACCACATTTCAGTCCCACACGCAACTCGGAGAGGGGCACATCCGTACGCTCATCCTGACAGCATTTGGCATACAGTTCACGCAAGATGCGCATGCCTTCTTCATATTCATCGTCCACTTTCTGTGCCACCATGAAGCGGATACGGTCTTCATCATACGAACCGATAAATTCACGGAACACATCGGGCTGATTATTCTCACATCCTAATCCTACTACCAGCACGGCCCCGGCATTGGGATGCAACACCATGTCGCGCAGAATCTTCTTCGTATTCTCATGGTCTTCACCCAACTGCGAACAGCCATAATTATGAGGAAACGCCACGATGGCATCTACTCCCTTGCCACCGTCCGTTTCGCGGCGAAGTCCCTCGGCCAGCTGGTTCACGATGCCGTTCACACAGCCCACGGTCGGGATAATCCAGATTTCGTTGCGCACGCCTACGTCTCCGTTCCGACGGCGATAGCCCTTGAACGTGCGGTGTTCCACCGGAATGTCTGTATGCACCTCCACCGGCTGGTAAGTATAATCCAGCAGCCCTGCCAGATTAGTCTTGATTTCTTTCTCGCTCACCCATGTACCTTCGGGTACATCAACGGTAACATGACCGATGGGGTAGCCGTAGTTAATGATATTCTCTCCAGCCTGGAAATTCTTCAGCGTCACCTTGTGGCCGGCAGGCACATCCGTGCGCAGGGTAATCACCCGTCCATCTGCCTCAATGGTTTCTCCTGCATGAAGGGGAGAAATAGCCACCGCCACGTTATCGGCCGGGGTGATTCTCAAATAAGTTGTTTTCATATTAATAGCAATGTAATCAGGTTATTCGTTGACATGTGCATCGAAGTAGAAATCGATGTTTTCCGTCGTAATCAGGTTGATAGGCATGTAGTTGCAGTCCTTCACCTTCTTGCGCAGAATCAGGTGGTTGCACAGACATTCAATGCTGTTGTATCCCTGCACGGTAGGCTGCTGGGCTATGATGAAGTCAATCACTCCTTCCTTCAGGCAAGCCACGTTGCGACGCAGCAGGTCGTAACCCATAAGGTGGAAGTCCGTACGTCCGTGACGCTGCATATACTCGCCGATGATGTACGCCTTCGAGTTGAAGGTGATACCGCACTTCACGTTCGGATGTGCCGCAAGAAATCGTCCAGCAACGAAGCATCTTCACCCGGCTGTTTGGCATAGAGGTTCAGTTCCCACATCTTCAGTTCAGGACAGTGCTCCTTCATGTATTCATAGAAGCCCTCTTCACGATGGAGCTGCTGGTTCGAACCCAGACGTCCTTCGTTTATCTGACGGAAGATAACAATTTCCGGTTCGCCACTAGCCAGCAGACGCAGCATGCGTGCAGCAAAGTATCCGCTCCGCTGGGCATGCTGACCGTAGAAAGCCAGTGGTTCCAGCCGGGCGATATTCGAATCAATAAATACATACGGAATGCCGGCTTCGCGCAGCAGGCTGACAAACCGTTCAGTTTCTTCTTCTACAGTAGGCGAAAGGATGACCCCGTCGGGCTGTGCTTCTAAAATGCGCATACCACTTTCTATAAAGGCACCCGACTCGTACTGGTCATAATAATAGTCCGACAGAGAAACGTTGAAATCGGAAAGACGGGTGATGGCCTGTTGCTTGCCTCGTTCCACATCCTTCAGTAATCACCTTCGTTTGTGCGAAGGGAGCAGATAGGCAAATCTGTATTTCTTGTTCGAAGCCAGCGCACTGGCATACATGTTGGGCTGATAGTTCAGCTTCTTCAATATTTCTTCCACTTTAATGCGGCTGGACTCGGACACACCGCTCCGGGAGTGAAGTACACGGTCTACTGTTCCCACCGATACTCCGGCCATCTGGGCGATGTCCTTGATTCGGATTCTATCTTGCTGTTTCTCCATGCGTTCTTACCTTATTATATTGTAAAATCTGTGCATTCAGTAAAAATTCATTTTTTTCGATACAAATATATAACTTATTTTGGTTTTTAAAAAATAAACCGTACCTTTGTGTGCGTACACAAAATGGATATTTCAAAAGCAACCGCTGAAAGAACCGTTTTTGTGATACCAGCTAAGAACTACATGATTAATCATATAAGTATAAATATATCTAGCAATGGGAATAATTGTTTCTTTAGGCGAAATCATGTTGAGATTGTCTACACCGGGCAATACTCGTTTTGTTCAATCAGACAGCTTTGACGTAGTTTACGGTGGAGGTGAAGCAAACGTAGCTGTAAGCTGTGCCAACTATGGTCATGAAGCATACTTCGTAACCAAATTGCCGAAACACGAAATCGGACAGTCAGCTGTAAACGCATTGCGCAAATACGGTGTGAAGACTGACTACATCGCCCGTGGTGGTGACCGCGTAGGTATCTACTACCTGGAAACAGGTGCTTCTATGCGTCCTAGCAAGGTTATCTATGACCGCGCTCACTCTGCCATCGCTGAAGCTGATCCTTGCGACTTCGACTTTGATGCTATCATGGAAGGTGCTGACTGGTTCCACTGGTCTGGTATCACTCCGGCTATCTCTGACAAGGCTGCTGAACTGACTAAACTGGCTTGTGAAGCTGCAAAACGTCACGGAGTAACAGTTTCTGTTGACTTGAACTTCCGTAAAAAACTGTGGACAAAAGAAAAAGCACAGTCTATCATGCGCCCGTTGATGCAGTATGTAGACGTTTGTATCGGTAACGAAGAAGATGCTGAACTTTGCTTAGGCTTCAAACCAGATGCTGACGTAGAAGGCGGTAAGACCGATGCAGAAGGCTACAAGGGAATCTTCACAGCCATGGCTAAGGAATTCGGATTCAAGTATGTAATTTCTACTTTGCGTGAATCTTTCTCTGCTACTCACAACGGCTGGAAGGCTATGATTTACAACGGTGAAGAATTCTATACTTCTAAGCGTTACGACATCGACCCGATTATTGACCGTGTAGGTGGTGGTGACTCATTCTCAGGTGGTATCATCCACGGCTTGCTCACCAAAGCTACTCAGGGCGAAGCATTGGAATTCGCAGTAGCAGCCTCAGCATTGAAGCACACTATCAACGGTGACTTCAGCCTGGTATCTGTAGAAGAAGTAGAAGCACTGGCTGGTGGTGACGCTAGCGGTCGCGTACAGAGATAATCACTCAAACAAACAACATTTCATTTAAGGTTAGAAAAAATGGCTAAATTCGATAAAATTGCAGTGTTGAACAAGATTGGTTCAACAGGTATGGTTCCTGTATTCTATCACAAGGATGCAGAAGTAGCAAAAAAAGTGGTAAAGGCTTGCTATGACGGTGGTGTACGTGCATTCGAATTCACCAACCGTGGTGACTTTGCACATGAAGTATTTGCTGAAGTAGTGAAATTCGCAGCAAAGGAATGTCCGGAAATGGCAATGGGTGTAGGTTCTATCGTAGATCCTGCTACTGCTTCTCTGTACATCCAGCTGGGCGCTAACTTCGTAGTAGGTCCGTTGTTCAACCCTGAAATCGCAAAAGTCTGCAACCGTCGTCTGGTGGCTTACACTCCGGGATGCGGTAGCGTATCTGAAGTAGGCTTCGCACAGGAACTGGGCTGCGACCTTAGCAAGATTTTCCCGGGCGACGCACTGGGTCCGAAACTGGTAAAAGGTTTGCTGGCTCCGATGCCATGGTCTAAGCTGATGGTAACCGGTGGAGTAGAACCGACTCAGGAGAACCTGACTTCATGGATTAAGGCAGGTGTATTCTGCGTAGGTATGGGTTCTAAGTTGTTCCCGAAAGACAAGGTAGCTGCTGAAGACTGGACTTACGTCACAGAAAAATGTAAGGAAGCATTGGCTTACATTGCAGAAGCTCGCAAATAATACAGAAATTCATTTTGTTTAAAGGTGTATAAGTGAGAAGCCTCGCTACGTTCGGAAGGGTGTAGCGGGGCTTTCTCATGCCCGCAAGTGAAGGAATATTCATGAAAAAATACAAAAACGAATACTTCCTGCATGGATATGTGCGCGAAAAATCCTATCTTTGCATGAAATTTTTCGCGAAATATGAAAATTAAGGAAGTTGTGAATGCCCTTGAGATATTCGCGCCTCTGCCTTTACAGGACGGATTCGACAATGCCGGACTGCAAATCGGATTGACAGACGCGGAAGCTACAGGGGCTTTGTTGTGTCTGGACGTAACCGAAGCCGTGGTAGATGAAGCCATCGCATTGGGATATAACCTGATTGTATCTCACCATCCGCTCATCTTCAAGGGCTACAAATCGATTACCGGACGTGACTACGTGGAACGCTGCATCCTGAAGGCTATCAAGAACGACATCGTGATTTTCTCGATGCACACCAACCTGGACAACGCACCGCAAGGCGTCAACTTCAAGATTGCCGAGAAAATCGGACTGAAGAACGTAAGAATCCTGGAACCGAAAGAAAACCAGCTGCTGAAACTGGTCACTTTCGTACCGAAGGCACAGGCCGACGAGGTACGTAATGCCTTGTTCGAAGCCGGATGCGGCTGCATCGGTAACTATGATTCCTGCAGCTATAATCTGGAAGGGAAGGGTACTTTCCGCGCACAGCCGGGCACACATCCTTTCTGTGGAGAAATCGGCCAGTTGCACGAAGAGCATGAGGTACGGATTGAAACCGTGTTGCCGGCATCCCTGAAAGGGAAGGCGCAAAAAGCCCTAGTCGAAGCACATCCTTACGAGGAACCGGCCTACGACTTCTATCCCTTGCAGAATGAATGGACGCAGGCAGGAGCGGGCATCGTAGGCGAACTGGAAGAACCGGAAACCGAAACCGATTTCCTGCGCCGGATAAAGAAGCTGTTCGAGGTGGGCTGTGTAAAACATTCGCGCATGACAGGACGCCTCATCCAGACTGTCGCCCTCTGTGGAGGAGCAGGAGCCTTCCTGCTGCCCAAGGCCGTAAGAGCCCATGCCGACGTGTTCCTGACAGGCGAAGTGAAATACCACGACTATTTCAGCTACGAGAACGACATTCTCATTACAGAGATAGGACACTACGAAAGCGAACAATATACAAAAGATTTATTATATTCAATCATACGGGAAAAGTTTCCGACACTCGACGCACAGCTGACGCGTGTCAATACCAATCCCATAAAATACTTGTAGAAAACTATGGCTAAAGAAGCATCCGAATGAATTGAGTGTGGAAGAAAAGCTGAAAGCACTCTACCAGTTGCAAACCATGTTGTCGGAGATTGACAGAATCAAGACACTGAGAGGAGAGCTTCCGCTGGAAGTGCAGGACCTGGAAGACGAAGTAACGGGTCTGAGCACACGTATCGAGAAAATCAAGGCTGAAATCGAAGAACTGAAGTCAAACGTAGCCAGCAAGAAAATCGAAATCGAAACTGCCAAGGCTTCTATCGAAAAGTACAAGAGTCAGCAGGACAACGTACGTAACAACCGTGAATACGACGTACTGACTAAGGAAATCGAATTCCAGAGCCTGGAAGTGGAACTCTGCGAAAAGCGTATCCGTGAATATACAGCCGGCATCAAGTCGAAAGAAGAGGAAATCGTAAAGAGCGAACAGTTGCTCGAAGAAAGAAAGAAAGACTTGGAAGTAAAGAAGAACGAACTGGACGAAATCATCTCAGAAACCAAGCAGGAAGAAGAAAAACTGAGAGAAAAAGCCAAGAATTTGGAAGCTACCATCGAACCGCGTCTGCTTCAGGCTTTCAAGCGTATCCGCAAGAACTCACGCAACGGTCTGGGTATTACTTACGTGCAGCGTGACGCTTGTGGCGGTTGCTTCAACAAGATTCCGCCTCAGAAACAGCTCGACATCCGTATGCGTAAGAAAATCATCGTATGCGAATACTGTGGCCGTATCATGATTGACCCGGAACTGGCTGGTGTAGAAACAGAAAAGCATCTGGAAACAAAAATGAAATAAGCGTCAGACTTCCGTCTGACAGCAGAAGAAGGAATTCCCGCTCAGGGGATTCCTTCTTTTTTGTTTATGCACTACAAATCGGCATAACGGGGAATATCGGGGAGAAAATAATACGTATTCCGTGCATAGTCGATGCGGCAGCAGTAGTGACGGAGCCCGTTGCTCACCACCAAGTAATCCACCTTCAGCACCATGTTGTAACGGGTAATCTGGTCAAAGACAGCCTGCGTAATCTCCACCGAAGGAGCCTTGTATTCCACAATCATCTGCGGAGTCAGGTCGCGCCGGTAGAGCACCGTGTCACAGCGTTTCTTCGTCCCGTTCAGGTTAATTTGTATCTCATTGGCCAACAGTCCTTGCGGATACCCCTTTTCCTTCAGCAGAAAATTCGTAAAATGCTGGCGTACCCACTCCTCCGGAGTCAGCGCTACATACCGGCGACGGAGCACGTCAAATATCACGTTCTTTCCCTCTCGCTGGGCAATCTTGGCCTCAAAAGCAGGCAGGTTCAATGCAAACATAAGCGTTCTTCTATTACAAAGCAAAGATACTCCATTTTCTCAAAAGTACATAAAAGCTGAATTATTTTCCAAAAACCGAAGGTCTCCGGTAAGAGAAAATCCCAAATTCTTTTTTCTGTTTGCATTATTATTGTACATTTGCGTTTAAGGAAGATAATTTCATCTTCCCAATAACCTTTTATTTGGCAACACAAATTCTGAGAGCTAATGAAAACAAAAGAAGAAATCGTAGCAAACTGGCTCCCGCGCTATACCAAGCGGAAACTGGAAGACTTTGGTGAATACATCTTGTTGACAAACTTCAATAAATACGTCGAAATCTTTGCCGAACGGTTCAACGTGCCCATTTTAGGACGCGATGCCAACATGATTTCGGCCCATGCAGAAGGCATGACCATCATCAACTTCGGTATGGGAAGTCCCAATGCGGCCATTATCATGGACCTGCTCAGTGCCGTACATCCGAAAGCCTGCCTGTTTCTGGGCAAGTGCGGAGGTATCGACAAGAAGAACCAGATAGGCGACCTGATTCTGCCTATCGCGGCCATCCGTGGCGAAGGAACATCGAACGATTATTATCCGCCTGAGGTGCCGGCTCTTCCGGCCTTTATGCTCCAGCGTGCCGTATCTTCGGCCATCCGTGACCACTCACGTGACTACTGGACCGGAACAGTGTACACTACCAACCGCCGCATCTGGGAGCACGATGAGGAGTTCAAAAAATACCTGCTGAAGACCCGTGCCATGGCTGTGGATATGGAAACGGCGACTTTGTTCACCACCGGATTTGCCAACCACATTCCTACGGGTGCCCTGCTGCTCGTGTCCGACCAGCCCATGATTCCGGAAGGTGTGAAAACGGAACAGAGTGACAGCATGGTGACCAAGAATTTCGTGCATGAACACGTAGAAATCGGTATCGATGCCCTGCGCATGATCATCGATGAAAAGAAGACCGTGAAACATCTGAAATTTGACTGGTAAACCGACGAAAATGGCAAAGGAAGTCACTTACGAAGAGATTGTACGCAACCTGAAGAACCGCATCTATGCGCCCGTATATTTCCTCATGGGCGAAGAGGATTACTACATCGACCGGATTGCCGACTACATCATCGATACCGTACTTAGTGAAACGGAAAAGGAATTTAACCTGACCGTCACATACGGGGCCGATACGGATGTGGCTAACGTCATCAACGCCGCCAAGCGTTACCCGATGATGTCGGAATACCAGGTGGTAGTGGTAAAGGAAGCACAGAGCCTGAAACGCATCGAGGAGCTGGCTTTCTACCTGCAGAAGCCCCAAAAATCGACCATACTGGTGGTATGCTACAAGCACGGCAGCATTGATCGCCGGAAGAAACTAGCCGCCGAAATCGAGAAAAACGGGGTGCTGTTCGAATCGCGGAAGCTCAAGGACAGTCAGATTCCCGGTTTCATCTCCTCATACCTGAAGCGGAAGAAAGTGGAAATCGAGCCCAAGGCATCGGAAATGATGGCCGAGTTTGTAGGAGCCGACCTAAACCGTATGGCCGGCGAACTGGAGAAACTTATCCTGACACTGCCGGAAGGCGCACGCCGCATCACACCGGAACAGATTGAGCGGAACATCGGTATCAGCAAAGATTACAACAACTTTGAGCTGCGGAGTGCGCTGGTGGAAAAGGACGTGCTGAAGGCCAACAAAATCATCAAATACTTTGAGGAGAATCCCAAGAACAATCCGCTACAAATGACACTGGCCATTCTGTTCAACTTCTTCTCAAACCTGATGCTGGCCTATTATGCACCTGAAAAATCAGACCAGGGAATAGCGGCTCAGTTAGGCTTGAAAAGTCCGTGGCAGGCGAAAGAATACATGGCAGCCATGCGACGCTATTCAGGCGTAAAGGTGATGCAAATCATCCATGCCATTCGCGAATGCGACGCCCGGTCGAAAGGTATAGGCAATCCTTCCACGCCCGATGGAGAGTTGCTGCGCGATTTGATTTATTTCATTCTTCATTAACCGAAACTGAATCTCTGAAAAGAGGAAAGCAATACGCTGTACAAGCGGCATACATCTGAAAAAAGACCGGATGTATGCCGCTTTTTTCGTTTTTCACGAGAATTGAAAAATCAGGAGGAGAATACAAATGGACGTCAAATTTTCAATTCTCACGAAGTTTCCCTACAAACGGTAAATTACAGATAGAAGTGGAAGGTATAAAATACAAATGTAATCGCTTATTTGTGTAGAATTGTACGTTTTACATTTGTATTTTGTCTGTTTATACACCACAAATGTAAATTTCAAGAATCGAGTAGGGGAGATATTACACTGATACAATGCGATTTACAAGAATAAACCGTTACTTATCTAAATGTAAACGAATAAATATAACATGCAGCTTTAAGAAGCATAATATACTGAATACCAGTATATTTTAGAATAATATCTACAAATCTGTTCAATAAAATGACCTGAAAGAGCGAATAAACTCTTATTTTGCCCATATATACACATGTATACAGATATATCAAACTGATAACCAGCTAAATAATCAACCAAACTAAAGTCGATTACAAATGTATTTACACTTGTATAGAAGCGAAAATATACAATTGGAATAATACAGTTTACACTTGTAATAATGTAAATTTAGATTTATATATTAGCATTTCTAAATTTAAAGAATTACTTTTGTAATCAACAAACAAAGTCATTTCCATTTGTATATGAAGGACCGGATTCTAAAAGTCATGCAAAAAGAGGGTTTATCGAATGCCGAATTCGCCGAAAAGATAGGCATCTCCACCTCTTCACTGTCGCACATCTTCAGCGGGCGAAACAAGCCCAGCCTGGAAGTCGTCATGCGCATCCATAAAGCATGTCCGTACATCAACATCAACTGGCTGCTCTACGGTGAAGGCGAAATGGTAGAAAGCGCTCCTGCCATAACGGGCATGGACTTGTTCTCACAACCGCTCGAGAATCCGAAAAACACGA
>ENA-ORLJ01000185-ORLJ01000185.1-human-gut-metagenome-genome-assembly--contig:-NODE-185-length-9665-cov-5.10697_pt1 | contig 9665 bp, 8 predicted proteins | sample MGYA00243068_ERZ508826 | MGnify/ENA primary metagenome ERZ508826 (study PRJEB26277, sample SAMN04329849) | human gut metagenome | biome: human-associated habitat | host: Homo sapiens | place: USA...
GGTGTCTGAACTTCCTTTGACAACGCTGAAAATGCATCAGTTGCAGCTGGTGCGCGGTACTCGGATGGCACATGAATATGAGTCGTGTCCTGAAGATTTTCATTTGTATGAGGTAGATGAATACATTGATCTTGTGATAGATTATCTCGAGCGTGTACGTCCGGATCTTGTGCTGGAACGTTTCGTTTCGCAGTCTCCCAAGGAATTGCTGATAGCTCCAGACTGGGGCATTAAAAATTACGAATTTGCCGTTCGTATGCAGCGTCGCCTTCAGGAAAGAGATACCTGGCAGGGAAAATTCTATGAAGAAGTAAAAAAGGAAACAATATAATATCAAATTTTTAAATTAGTTAGGATTCAATGGAAATTAAAGGTAAAGTTCATTATGTCGGTGTGAACGACCGTACAAAAGCTTTGTTTGAAAATTTGTGGCCACTTCCTTATGGCGTGTCTTATAACTCTTACCTGATTGCCGATGACGATATGGTCGCATTGGTCGATACGGTAGATGTGGCTTTCTTTGAAGTATATATTAAGAAGATACGCAGTGTTATCGGAGACCGTAAAATCAATTATTTGATTATAAATCACATGGAGCCTGACCATTCTGGTTCAATTGCTCTGATTAAGAAATACTATCCTGAAATTGTGTTGGTAGGTAACAAGAAGACTTTCGAAATGGTAGAAGGATATTATGGAGTAACAGGTGAACGTTATGTGGTAGGTGATGGAGATTTCCTGAAACTGGGATATCATAGCCTTCGCTTTTATCTGGTGCCCATGGTACACTGGCCGGAAACAATGGTAACTTTCGATGAAACAGAAGGTATCCTGTTCTCTGGAGATGCTTTCGGCTGTTTCGGAGCATTGAACGGAGGATGCATCGACCGTAACATCAATACTGATATTTATTGGAATGAAATGCGCCGCTACTATGCTAATATCGTAGGTAAGTTCGGCAATCCGGTACAGAAAGCTTTACAGAAATGTGGAGGACTGCCTATCAAGACAATCTGTCCGACTCATGGACCGGTATGGGAAGAATGCATTCCGCAAGTGGTAGATATGTATGACAAGCTGAGCCGCTATGAAGGTGAAGAAGGTGTAGTGATTGTGTATGGAACCATGTATGGTAATACAGAAGAACTGGCTGAGGCTATTGCAGAAGAACTGAGTGCACAGGGCATTAAGAATATCATTCTGCACAATGTTTCTCATACGCATCATTCTTATATCCTGGCCGACATCTTTAAGTATAAAGCTTTGATAGCAGGCTGTACTACTTATAACATGCATTTGTATCCTGAAATGGAATCTCTGTTGAGCAAGGTAGCCGCTCGTGAAATGAAGAACCGTCTGTTCGGTTACTTCGGTTCGTTCACTTGGGCCAGCGCAGCAGTGAAGAAATTGGGTGAGTTTACTGAAAAACTGAAATTTGAAGTAGTAGGTAATCCGGTAGAAATGAAGCAGAGCATGAAGGCCGACAATTATGCACAGGCTAAGGAATTGGCTAAGGCAATGGCCGACCGTTTGAAAGCAGACCGTAAATAAGTCATCTTTTTGATAGATATAAAAAAACTTCCACTAAAGGATTTTCCCTTGGTGGAAGTTTTTTTATGGAGTGATATATGCTTATCAGTCTTTTGCCTGGTGTACGGTCAGTTGCGGGAACGGGAATCCGATACCTTCTTTGTTGAATGTGTCGTATACGATTTTGTTCATGTCAAAATACACATCCCAGTAGTTTTCGGTCTTGGTCCACACACGTACCTTAATATCTACACTGCTGGCAGACAAAGCTCCCAGTCCGATAAATGGAGCTGGAGTCGTGAGGATTCGTTCATCGGCCGCAATGATTCGCTCCAGTACAGCTTTTACTTTTTCATAATCTTCTCCGTATTCTACTCCGAATACCCATTCAGCGCGGCGCATGTCTTGTTTGCTGTAATTGGTGATGGCATTGCTGCTCAGTGCACCGTTTGGTACATAAATAATTCGGTTGTCTACCGTAGCCAAAATGGTGTGGAAAACCTGAATTTCTTTTACTGTTCCGCTGGCACCTTGTCCGTCGATGTAGTCTCCTACCTTGAAGGGCTTGAATACTAAGATGATTAATCCTCCGGCGAAGTTAGACAGGTTTCCGGACAATGCCATACCGATTGCTACACCGGCAGAAGCTAAGATTGCAGCGAAGCTGGTGGTTTCTACTCCTAATTTGCTGATGATGGCAAATGCTAAGATCAGGTTCAGGAGTATGCTGAGCAGACTTTTTAAGAAGGTCTGTACACTGATTTCCAGTTTACGTTTTTCCAGAATTTTGCTGACCAGTCGGCTGATTTGTTTGATGATAAACCGGCCGACGATGTAGATGATAATGGCAGCCAGAATGTCTTTTCCAACCTCGATTCCCCAGTTGAGCAGTCTGTTTAGCAGCTGTTCTACGTTAATTTTTGAAGCAGTACTGCTTGCTTGTGCTGTAGCTTGTAATAATGTAAGTAACATGTGTAATGTGAATTAAATTTTTTATAGTTAATCATTCATTTAATATCCCCTTGCCTTGTCGGACAATTTCAGGTACATCATCACAACAATTTATGACGGTAGAAGGTTCAATACCTCCCGTACCTCCGTCAATAATAAGGTCTACTTTCTCTCCAAACTTTTCGTCAATCAGTTCCGGTTCAGTGATGTATTCAATGTCTTCTCCTTCCTCTAACGGCAGAGTGGTCGTCAGAATCGGTGCATCGAGCAACCGGCAGATTTCACGGATGATGGCATTGTCGGGTACACGGATACCCACTTCCTTCCGGTTGCGGAAAATCTTAGGCAGACGGCTGTCCGCATTCAGGATAAAGGTAAACGGACCGGGCAGATTGTGTTTCATCAGTTTGAAAGTGGCATTACTCACGCGAGCATATTCGCTGATGTTGCTCAGGTCGTAACAGATGATGGATAAATTATTCTTGCGCGGATCGATATTTTTCAGTTTGCAGATACGCTCAATGGGGCGTTCCTTCAGCGCATGACAGCCTAATGCGTACACCGTGTCTGTGGGGTAGATAATGATGCCCCCATCGTTCAGAATGTCTACTATGCGCTGCAGGTCTTCCGGTCGGTTGTTTTTAGAATATAATTTAAGTAACATGGCGTTATTTACGAAGATTTGACTTCGTATGAACGCAAAAATAAGAAAATTATTTCTTTTTCTTTCGCAGTTCTTCTGCAATTTGATAGTGAATGGCAGCTTCTATTTCCTTTCCGCTTTTTTCGAGTGCTTCAGCAAAATATTCATGAGCACCGGCATGCTGCGGCTTCAGGCTGGTAGCCTTGTCCAAATCGGAGAGCGCTTCTTCCGTTTTTCCGGTCAGCAGACGAAGTTTTCCTCGGTTGTATACTGCCTTGAAGTCTTGTGGCCGTAGTTGTACGGCACGATTCAGGCATTCTTCAGCTTCTTCCATTCGGTTTTCATCGAAGAATGTCACTCCTTTTCGTACCCAGGCATCCACATATTCCGGATACAGCTCCAGGGCCTTGTCATAGTTGGCCTGTGCCGCCCTCGGGTCGTGTGCCTTAGTGATGCATTCGTTTCCCATCAGGTAATATTCCCGGGCGTACTTCTGCAAATTCTGCCGCTGTTGTTGCATTTGCTCCTTCAGCAATCGGTTTTCTTCCTTTAACCGGTTGATGATGCCTAATTTCCGGCGGATAAAACGCTGTATCAACGGTTTTTCAATGTCATATCGGCTGTGGATGGCCTTAAAGAAAGCTTCTAAGAATTCGGCAAAATTGCCTTTGTCGAAAGCTTTTACGGAGGCTACGTATTGAATGTCTGCCTGTGCCTGCTTCATGGCCCTCTCAAATGTCTGGTTGTCATTGAAGCGCTGGGCAAAGCTGACAATTTCCGGTCGGACAAACACATCTGCGTGCGAAATCCGTCGCTTCAACTGGATGCCGTCCAATGAGGTGCAGCGGCTCAGAGCTACATAAGCCTGTCCTCCGGCAAAAACTCCTCCCGTAAAGTCGATAACTACCCGGTTGAAAGTCAGCCCCTGACTCTTGTGTACGGTGATGGCCCAGGCCAGCCGGATGGGGTATTGTGTAAATGTGCCTAATTCCTCTTCTTCTATTTTCTTTTCCGTCTCGTTATATCGGTAGCGGATGTTGCTCCAGCTTTCCTTGTGTACATCGAATTCACTTCCGTCTTCCGTTATTACATAGATGGTACCGTCTTCCGAAAGGCCTGAAACCGTACCGATGGTACCGTTCACCCAGAGTTTTTCCTGGTCGTTCTTGATGAAAATCACCTGTGCTCCCGGCTTGATGACCAGTTACATCAGGAATGGGAGGCTGCTTTCCGGAAATTCACCATGTATTTCTCCTTTTAATGTGACCGGTTCACCTGGCAGTTCGTTGAGTTTCTTTTCGTTGATATAATCTACATTGTCTCTCCGGGTGGCCAGCGTGATGTACAAATCATTCTCTTCCGGGCAAGGCGGTGTCGGCGCATAACGGGTGTTCAATAGTTGTAAATCCGCATTTCCGGCAGTATTGGTCCGGATATGGTCGAGCACGCTGACGAATACCTGGTCTGGTTGCCTGTAGACGTTGGTGAGTTCAGTGGATGCCAGTTCCATCTCCTGGAACACTTTAGCTGAAAAGAAATACGGATTCGGATAAAAACGGTTCAGAATCTCCCGTTCGTCACTTTTTACCACCGGCTCCAGTTGGAATACGTCGCCCACTAACAGCAGTTGTTTTCCACCGAACGGCTCACGTAAGTTATGAGAGTATGTGCGAAGCACCTTGTCGATAAAGTCGATGATGTCGGCCCGCACCATGGAAATTTCATCGATGATGATGAGTTCGATGTTCTGAATGAGTTTCCGGTGGTCGGAAGAATATTTCAGAAAATCTTTCAGTTTCCGCCCCTGAAACTTCGGGTCATCGGGCAGGAGCGGATGAAACGGAAGCTTGAAAAAACTGTGCAGGGTACTGCCACCCGCATTGATAGCGGCAATGCCCGTAGGAGCCAGTACCACATATTTCTTTTTGGTATGCTGGCAAACGTATTTCAGAAATGTAGACTTACCCGTTCCCGCTTTTCCGGTCAGAAAGACCGATTGGCGGGTATATTGGATGAGTTTCAGTGCATTCTGAAATTCGGGGTTGTCGGTATCTATCAGGGTAGGAGTCATCTGTCATTGTGTTTAGAGATTCATGCAAAGATACGGACAAATGGGAAATAAAAAAAGCGGTTAGAAGTCTAACCGCTTTTTCGTCAGAATATTTACGAGAAGCCTTTCGGCATTTATCAGATTCGTCTTTAAAATGCTGAACTTGTCAGCGTCGCAGTTTTATTTGCGTCTTTCGTCATTCAGCATTACATAACCCCAGATCATTGGATCTGCATTTGCAATCTTGTGGAAAATGTTTTTTACCTTTTTCATAATTGTTACCCTTTCTTTTTTAGTTAGTTTAATTAAATCTTCTTAGCGGACTTCCCAGCCGGCCGTTGTACTTGTTACCTTATTTACCTTGAAAACTTTTTATTGGCTTTTTCTTTTAGCCTTTCTTTTTACACTGCAAATATAGGCCTTTTTTCTTTACAAAATATGTTTTATAGCATGTTTTTCTTGTAAAAGGCCAATTTGTTGATGTAAATCAAATCCGGAGGCAGGGTTATTTCTTTTCAATTACATTTTCCCCTTTCTCTCCCGAAAAACTCGTAACTTTGCAGCCGTTTTGTAGAATACCTATGGCAGCAAGAATGAACAATCAGTACGAAGAACGCCTGGGAACGGAGCGGATGCTTCCTCTCATTTTCAAAATGGCTTTACCGGCAGTGGCCGCGCAGTTCGTCAATCTCCTATATAATATAGTAGACCGTATTTATATCGGTCATATACCGGAAATCGGGACAAATGCATTGGCGGGAGTAGGAGTGACCACCTCTATTGTAATTCTGATTTCTTCTTTTTCGGCTATCGTAGGGGCCGGAGGTGCGCCGCTGGCTGCCATGGCATTGGGACAAGGCGACCGGGTGCGTGCGGGGAAATTCTTAGGCAACGGTTTCATGCTGCTGATTCTGTTTACCGTGCTGACTTCGCTGGTATCCTATTTGTTTATGGAGCCTATTTTGCGGTTTGCGGGGGCATCTGCCGTTACACTCCCCTACGCAGAAGATTATCTTTCCGTGTACTTGCTGGGTACCTTGTTTGTGGAAATCTCTACCGGACTCAATACGTTCATCAATTCACAGGGGCGTCCCAATATTGCGATGTATTCCGTCTTGATTGGGGCCTTGCTGAATATCGTGCTCGATCCGATTTTTATTTTCTGGTTTGATATGGGCGTAAAAGGAGCGGCACTGGCCACTATTCTTTCGCAGGCATGCAGCGCCTGGTGGGTGTTAGGCTTTCTATGTTCCGACCGTGCCTCTTTGCGTTTGCAAAAATGTTACCTGAAATTCGACCGCCGTATCGTCGGGGGGATGTTGGCTTTGGGGGTATCTCCCTTCATTATGGCCAGTACAGAGAGCCTGGTAGGATTTGTGTTGAACGGTAGTCTGGAGAAATTTGGCGATATATACGTAGGAGCCCTGGCTATTTTACAGAGTGCCATGCAGCTGGTCAGTGTGCCACTTACAGGATTTGCCCAAGGTTTTGTGCCGGTGGCCAGCTACAACTACGGACATGGTGACCGCCAGCGGGTGAAAGACTGTTTCCGCATTGTACTGACGGTAATGTTCTCTTTCAATTTTGTCCTGATGTTGCTGATGATTTGTTTCCCTACGGTAGTCGCCTCGGCATTTACGAGCGATCCGGAGTTGATAGCCACCGTAGAGCATGTGCTGCCGCTCTTCCTGGCTGGAATGACAATCTTTGGTTTGCAGCGCGCCTGCCAGAATATGTTTGTAGCCCTTGGTCAGGCACGGATTTCTATTTTTATAGCTTTGCTGCGTAAGGTTATTTTGCTGGTACCTCTTGCTCTGGTTCTGCCTCGCTTCTGTGGCGTGGAAGGCGTATTTATGGCCGAAGCAGTTTCGGATGCTACGGCCGCCATCTGTTGCACATTGCTCTTTTTCTGGCAATTCCCGAAGATACTTCGCAAGATGCAGAATCTGGTACAGAACTAATTTTACGATTCCGATAGGTAAATTGTTTGAAACACAGAGAGATAAAGTGGTAAATGCTTAATCGTATTCTCTGTTTCACAGTGTGGGATACAAAAACCACAGTGTGGGATACATATTTCACACTGTGAAATACAAATCCCGCAGTGTGAAACAGAGAATTCTTCGAAGCGTTTTGAGTTATGCTTTTCGGAATTTGTAATTATATGTGGGGAGAGGTGGAATTTCCTGATAGAAATTATCGGCTATGCTATTGGGAGCAAATCAAAGCCAGACGGGAAGTAGATAATGTGGTAGAGGGAAACTATGACCAACAGCAGAAAAGAGTTTTTTCAATGAGAAGATAAGATAAATTAGCAATGAGGGTGTCGTAATTGAAGCGATACCCCTCATTAAAAAAACTTCGTGTGGTGATAAAAGTGTTGATAATCGTTATAGAAAATTATATTGACACATTCTGTTTCGGTTTAAATTTACTTATACAATTATTCCGATTTTCTCAATCCTATTTCAAGTTTTTATTTGTAAATTTGCATCGGATTTCTTAATCAATAGTGCTTGATATTCAGTTCTCATCTTTTTATATTCCCTGATGAAACTGTTTGTAGAGCATTGTGGCAGATGTGATGCTGTCCGGACTCTTAAGTTCATTATTAGCATTTCCAAGGGAATGAACGAAAGCTAACGGTTAAAGGAAAAGAATAATGAACAACAATACATCTATTTTTATTTCATGAACAAATTTATGGTTTATCCTGCTTTGGCTATCACATTGATAGTCGAAGGGGCTTTTTCTGTGCCTATATATGCGCAGGAAAGGGCTGTGCAGACAATGACACTCACAACACTTTACGACCTTGCCGACCGGCAAAGTCAGAAGGTGAGAGTAAGCGAGGTCGCTCTGCGGGCAGCCGACGAAGGGGTGGCAGCAGCCAAATCGGCTTTGCTGCCGAGTGTGGACTTGAGCCTTCAGGGCAGTTATACGGGCAACGCATTCATGCTGTCACGAGGTTTTTCGAGCAGTGGAACGACTGATTACATTGTGCCGGGTGTGGGAACTGTTCACGTGGCAAACGGCAAGCAGGACACTCCACACTGGGGAAACAGTTTTACGGCCCAGGTGTCGCAGGTCGTGTATGCCGGTGGTGCTATCCGTTCGGGTATCCGAATGGCGGAACTGGGTAAGGAAATGGCGGAACTCGATGTGGAGAAGAACCGTCAGGAAGTACGTTTCTTGCTGACAGGTTATTATCTTGACCTCTGCAAGCTGGACAATCAGATGGAGGTGGTCAGCCAGAATATTGCACTGGCGAAGAAGGAAATTGAGCAAATGCACGCCCGCCGTGGGGAAGGTACAGTTCTGCAGAACGACATCACCCGCTATGAATTTCAGTTACAGAGTCTCGAACTCACGCTGACAAAGCTTAAGGATGCTTCTACCGTCATTAACTATCAGTTGGTCAAGACACTTCATTTACCGGAGCAGACAGTTATACTCCCCGATAAAAATGAACTTGACACCGAAATAAATGCACTCTCGGCAATCGCCGCCCAAGAGACATGGCAGCAGACAGCAGCAGACAACAATCTTGGCATCCGTCAAGCAACAGTTGCCACGAATCTGACGGAGCAGAAAGTGAAGCAAGTCAACGCGGAATCCTTGCCTTCGATAGCCGTTGTGGCTGAGAATCAACTCTAAGGGCCCTAAACACAAGCCCTTATTCCGAAAGATTGCAATGTAAACGTGTGGTTTGTCGGGATAGGTGTAAAATTCAGCCTTGGCAGTCTCTGGAAGAATAAACACAATATCCGCAAGGCGCGTATCGAACACCGGCAGTCGCAGGAAGCACTCGCCCTGGCACATGAGGAGGTGGAGAATGGAGTACAGGCAAACTACACCAACCTGCTGACATCCTACACCGAGTTGAAGACACAGCAGAAGCAGGTGGAGCTTGCCAATCAGAATTACTCCGTGGTGCAAAACCGTTATCAGAATGAACTTGCACTCCTTACCGATATGGTTGATGCCTCTAACATGAAACTCTCTGCCGAAATGGCACTGGTCAATGCCCGAATCGGTATGCTTTATAATTTCTATAAACTCAAATACGTAACAAATACTTTATAAAATGGAAAAGAACAAGATACACGTTTATTTATATAATACACACATTTTGCTTTGCCTTTTGGGCGGAGCCATCTATGTGATCAGTCAGTTCATACACTTCGGCAGTGGAGAATTTACCGACAATGCCCGTGTTCGTCAGAATGTCGTGCCTCAGAGTAGCCGTGTGCAAGGTTTTATCCGTGAAGTACGCTTTACCGATTTTCAACAGGTAAAGAAGGGCGATACACTCGTTATCATCGAGGATGCAGAATTCCGCCTGCGGCTGGCTCAGGCCGAGACAGACCTTCTCCGTGCGGAACAGGGCTCGAAGGGAACGGCAAGCAGCATCGTTACCACCAAGACAAGCATGACCGATACCGAGGCAGGTATCGAATCGGCCCATGCGCAGAAGGAGAAAGCCAAGCG
>ENA-ORLJ01000189-ORLJ01000189.1-human-gut-metagenome-genome-assembly--contig:-NODE-189-length-9478-cov-5.21723_pt1 | contig 9478 bp, 8 predicted proteins | sample MGYA00243068_ERZ508826 | MGnify/ENA primary metagenome ERZ508826 (study PRJEB26277, sample SAMN04329849) | human gut metagenome | biome: human-associated habitat | host: Homo sapiens | place: USA...
CGTCTCTGCGGTGCGGCCAGGACAGACTTATAATTTTCTTCATATAATTCAAGTTCATCAGATAGCTGCTCATATTCTTCATCTGTCATATCACTTCCGGCTGACATAAGTTTGTTATAAAGTGCAAAATATTCTTCTCTTGCCTTTAGTTCTTCATCAGTGTATATATTATCTGCTAATAAACTATCATCAGCCGCTGCTTTAATCTCTCTTATTTCTTTAGCAATTTCTTCAAGCCTCTGCTTTGCAATATCAGGATCTGTTATATTGTTATCAAGAATATAGTTACATTCATCTCTTAACTTATCTATCTCTAATAAATCTTTTCTTACCTGTATCTGGTCTATAAGCTGTAAGTTAAAATAATGGTACTGCCTTGCGTGCTGGTATCGTACTACAGCACAAGCCTGAAAACGTGACTGTTGCTTATGTTCACTAATTGCATTAAGTGACTGCTTTACATATATTTTATCAGGCGGTATGTAATAATCTTTTACTTTCTTTTCAGCAAGCCGCTTCTTAATACCTGCTATAGTGTAATCCTCACCTAAAATATAATCACGTCTTGCAGCTTTCGAGGTTCTTCCCTGCACCTCTTTTATTGCCGGGTGGTGATATGCTGCATATGCTCCGTGTTTGGCAGACTGCCCTAATCTTATCTTATATCCCATCCGCTCCATTTCTGCAAAATACTCTCCAATGTTATCAGAATTAGAAATTGCCATATCTATGTCAAGACGGATAATATTCTTCCAGGTAAATCTGTCTGATTTTATTGCAGTATGTTCTGCATAGGAACGGCCGACACGCTTATCACTCTTATCATATTCCAGCCGTGATAAACCATACTTTTCTGTAATTTCATCTGTCACCGGCTGTATATTTTTCTCCCAGTCACCATTGACATACCTGTATTTAGTACCATCATATCTGCCAACAGAATTAAATACGATATGACAGTGCATATGTGCGTGATCGTTATGTACAGCATAGACTTATTCGTATCACTCACCTAAGTATTTTTCGCAGAACTCTTTACCTACATTGTAGCAGGTGCGCTCTTCGGCTTCTCCTGGACGGAAGGATATTACAAAATGATAACCCTGTCTTCCCCATGTTTTATTAAATTCATTTTTTGTCGTCATCATTGATGAATATATTTCCTGCGCAGTTATACCGCAGTTGCTTCCTACCCAGAGTCCATTTTCTGTTTTTTCAGGGTTCATAATATAGCTTATTGCGTTCTGTAAATGCTGTGAGGGCTTTCTGTTTTTAGCTTCCTTAAGGTTCTTTAAAATTGTTGTTGCCACTGCTCATCATCTCCATTTCATTTTTTAAAGTATCAATCTTATTTTCAATACCAGTTATTACTTCATTGAAATATTCTTTTGAAGCATTATCTTCCAGACATCTTAAAGCAACAAGTGACTGATGAAACTCTGTACGCATCTTACGTATTTCATTAAAGATTTCTTTCAGCCTCTTATCATCATTTTCAAAAAGAAGCTGCTGGCGAATGAAATCACTCACCAGCAGTCCCTCATTATTTATTTTTGCTTTTTCATATAATATTTGAAATGCTGCATTCTCAACTTCTGTAAGTCTGACCTGCAGTATTTTGTTTCTGTATCCATCAGGACTCTTATTTCTTTTCATTCGATCACCGCCTTAGCAATAAGAATTCTCTGTATTTCCACTATGCTGGTTATAAGAATTGGAATTTCCAGCTTCACAATTCTCATTATTGGAACTTATAATATTTTCATTTCCTATACCAGCTTCATCAGATTTACTGTTACTTAAATTCATAGTTTCACAATTCAGCTTCTGAAACTCTATAAATTTATTAATCATATCCTGCGAAATTCCACTTCCAAGTTTTTCTTCAAGAGCTGATATTATTTCTTCATTTCTTTTTGTACGTTCTTTAATCTCCTGTGCGTGTCTTTGCTTTTTCAGGACGGCAATCTCTTTCTTCTTTTTGTTAATCTTCTCATTCAATATATCAATTTCTTTTTCCACTTTACCTATTTTTAAATCAAAATCTGAAACACTCAAACTCATATAAACCTCTCTTCTTTCTCTCTGCATTTATTCTTTTCTGTTCAGCATATAATCTTTCATTGTAATTCACATCGTGCGTACGCTGTATTCCATTCTGCAGCCACAGCGGCAGTTCACCTCTAAAAGTTTTAAGTACTCTTCTTTCACATATCAGCATAAGTCTTTCAAGACTGTCTGACTTTTGCGGATACCACACCTGCATCTCAAGCGGATTTACAATCATAATCTTTTGATGGAGAAAATCTGCTACTGCCATAATGTTAGAAGTGAATTCCAATGTTGCAGTTTTACAGTCATCCTTAATTCTCCACTTCATCCAGCGCCAGGGAGTTATATCATCCCTGAGAATCAGGGGATACTCTATCCTGTCAGCTGAAATCACATAATATTCTTCCTTCTGTGCTGTGACTAATGTTGTATAGTCTACATCTGCGCCGGGGAAATCATCATCACGGGATTTTAAATTTTCAAGAACGACTTTCTGGTTTTCCAAAATCATTTTTGAAATTTCAGAAAGTCCATTTTCAATTTTCAAAAAATGCTCTTCTGAATTTTTAAAATCCTGAATTTCATTTTCTAATTTCTGGATATGTATTTTTGAATTCCCATCTTTCAGATTTCCAAAATCTTTTTGTTCATCTTTCGCAATATCATTTTGATAATCTTCCTCATCCATTTTTGACAATATAAATTCAGAAATTCTCTTTAACCTTTCCTGAAAACTTTCATTGCTATTATCTGATGAGGCATTATCACCGCTGTCATTTCCGTCTGCATATAATGCTTTAACCGCAAGACGCAGAATTGTTTCTGCTGCTTTGCTAAAACTCATATCATCTGGTTTTATCATTTTGATTTCTTCGCCTATCTCGTCAGATATTCGTACTGTCAATGACATTTTTCTTAACACTCCTATTCTTATTTTGATATTTTTTAATGTGCATCACTATGAGGCATATTCTTCATTTTTAGTGATGCAAAAGTGCATCTTGCATCACATTCCCTTTTATATGTGATGCACTCTGCATCATTGTGCATCATCAGTATTTACCTGCTTGTGGCAGTTATGATGCACTTTTTGTCCTGTGATGCACTTTTTCTTCCATTTTCTCTGTTATGTATTTGCAAGATACGCATTTTGTAATACAAAATCACCACTTAAAAAGTGGCTTGCTGACTTGTTAGGGAGTGCCCTAATACCCCTTTTTGTAAAAACACCACACAGATTTTTGCAATTTCCACACCTGCTTTTTCTGCTGTCGATTTTTGAATTCATAAAATTCCACCCGCCTTCCGCAAAAAATCCATCAGCAGATTTTAATAAAATGCTGATGGATTTTTAAATTTTCTATAATTCACTTTTAAATTTCTGTAATTTATTTATTAAGAAATTGAAAAAACAAAAATCAATTTCTGACAAATGATTATTCTATATAGTTCATCAAATATTTATTCATTGCTTCTTCCCTGTCTATGTCTTCGTGGTCTGTCACATATCTGTAGAATTCATCTATCAGATTGTTAGTTGTAGTCATCCTGATTAACTTTATCTCTTTATTGCTATGTACATTCCTTTTTAAGAAAAGCACAATTGCTTTCTTCAATTCTATTTCTTTGCTCTTCGCAAAAATATTTTCTTTCGTGCTCTTCATCATATCCATAAAGTAAAATTCATATTCCATATCTATTTTATTCAAAACCAATTCCATCATTTCTAATTTCCTTCCTGTAAAATCTAATTTTCTGTGACGGAATCCGTCACACTTAACTTTCAATTTTATAAATGTTATTTTTATATTTCCTGATATTACTCATCAATATTTTCCTGCGGCTCAAAATGTATTATGCGTCCTGCATAAAGCAAATTTTCCTGATGCCAGTTATCGTTATTGTCATATACTCCAATGGGGTCTCCAGCCTCATACACTTTACCATCACCAAAATAAATTGCAACGTGTCCAATCTCACCACCTGAGGACTCATTCTGATAAAAAAGCAGATCACCAGGAACAATATCATCAACTGATATTTCCTCACACCAATCATATTGCTCTCTTGATGTTCTTGGAAGTTCAATTCCCGCAGCAGCATAACACCACTGCACAAGTCCAGAACAGTCAAAACCTTCATCAGGATTACTGCCGCCCCAGCTATATTCCCAGCCATAATATTTCATAGCTTCATCAACTATTTTCTGTACAGCTTCATCTTCATAACTGTATATATACTGATTAACAAGCTGTGCATAGAACATATTGCCATATGCGTATCTCCAGCCACCATTATAATCAACAGCTATCTGATTACTGTAATCAACCTGTATTCCGCTTGAACGTTCTTTTGCAAAGCTGATTGCAAGTTCCAGTGTGTACTGTCCGCCATTATCTGCAACATAATTAATAAAGCCCTGTCCATAATTGTAAGCCTGAACTGCTGTCATCAGGTCACATCCATTCTCATTTGCAAGACTAAGACAGCCTGCAAAATAATATGCACCCTGTCGGATTGAATCCTGTGGATTATCATAACTATTGGGTGGAAGCCCTGCTGACTCGCTTGACTGCATTGGGTCATTGCCATTGCCGTGTGACTCGACTTCCATTATTGCTATCAGGTAATTTACATAATCTGTTATGTCATTACTGCCGGCAGCTTCCCTTAAATCTTCAGTATAGCTTATTGTGTTTTCTGAAAGAAGCTGCATTTTTATTCCACTAACCGCTTTGTTTACGGTATTAGTTATAACACCTGCAACCGAGCTTATGACCGATACAAGAAGCGTTGCAGCTACAACAACGCACATTATTAATGCTATCACCGGCATAAATGCCGCAGAAAGATATGAAGCAACCGCAGTGGCAACTGTAGTAATAATCACAGCCGCCCTTTTCATAAATCCAGCATTTGATGTTATAGATGTTTCGCCGGCATTCTGCTGTGTGCTGCTTTCATTCTCTTCCTGTCCTGTTGCCGTTTTAATTATGTCTGCATATTTTTTCACTGCCTGTTCGGCTGCTTTTACTACTTTTGATGTGCCGGCTGTGGATGCAGTAGCTGCTGTATCAGCAGCTGTTCCTTCTGTTACATTTGTCACAGAAGCTTCTGTTCCTTGACTGTTTAGCTTCCTGTAATAATTTCCCATATCTGCATAAGATGTTTTTGTGCCGGAAGTTTTTTCCGTTACATTATTACTGCCTTTAATATTTTTATCGTCACTATCATCCTGCGACAATCTTATTCTTGTCCTTGGTTTATTATTAACTGATCCGCTGTCCGGTGTAACAATATCTGATTTATCTTCATTAAAATTGTCTTTTAACAAATCTTCATCTGCCGTGCTTATATCACCTGTATTTGTATAAGCATCTTCTGACAATGATACTGTTCCTTTTCTGCTTTCAGGTATTGATACATACGAATAGTCTTCATAATAATTTATCTTATCCTTATGATGATGGCTGCTTTCTGGAATACTGTCCTGTATAAAATTGCCTGTATCCGATTCCCTGACAGCCTCTTCTAGCTTACTGTATTCAGCAGAAGTCATAAACTGCTCAATCACCTGCTGTCTTTGTGCCGGTGGCATATCCTGGAATATGCGTATATCCTCATTCGACAGATAACGCTTAATGTTAATCTGTGTCTTATCATAGCTTTTAATTCGTAGGCCTGATGATGATATTAAATCTTCAACCGGATTGTCTAACCTTCTTCTTTTTCCGATTATGCCATTTTTAATCTTCACATTTTCGGTTGATAATTTAACTGCCATATCCTGTACCCTTGTGTCCTTTTTGAGCAGCCGCCTTTTCGTGGAAGTTAGTCGAAAAAGCATCATATAAAGGATTATTCTTGCTCATACAGGCATCCAGAAGTATTACTTTATTATTCCATACCATAACATAGCGGCCAGGCGCATCATTTGATAGTGCTTCGTATTCTATATCTGTCAGATGCTGTATCTTTGATAATGCTATCGCATCAGATCCTTTCTGTTGAAAAAACATCTTATATCCACAGTTTGCAAGCATATCCCTTAGGTCATCACTCATAACAACTCTTGCAAGATTCTGAAATGCCATTGTGCATATCCCACCAAATTTTCTGTATGTTAAGACAGCTTTTAGCAGAATATCACTTGTCGAAAGGCTCTTTGTGACATACTGGCATTCATCAACAATAAATCTTGTCGCTCTCTGCAGTTCCTGATTAAATTCAATCCTGTTTGTAAGAAAGAACATTATGGTAGTCATTACTGGCTGCCAGATATCATCAGAGATGTTATTCAGCCCAAAAGCAACAAGACGCTCACTGCTTATATCAATATCAGACGGATACGCAAACATATCATATATTCCATCAGTGAAAGGCTTTAGCGAGTTGGTCATCATATGGATAAGCCTTTTATCGACTTCATATTCTGTCTCTTTTTCCATACGCAGAAGTTCCATCCGCATATCCTTGATAGTTGGCTGTATAAGTGTCTTAGAACTGAATACCCTGTCATATATGCTCTGGATAGCATCTATGATAAATGCCTTATGCTCTGCCGTATATGCTATATTATCCATTACGGACTCAGTAAAACTGTTGGCCCAGCTGGCTACTGAAGATATGAATGTCTCCCTTTCTTCTGGACTGCCTCTGAAAACACTTTCCGGAACTTCCATAGGATTAATATGTATTCTCCCTCTTGGTGTCATATCAATAAATTTACCGCCATAAAGAGCACATATAGCCTGTGTTTCATTTTGTGGGTCTATTATCTGTATATCATCATCACTGGATAACAGCTCCTGTGATATTTCTGTCATCTTGATAAGCATAGATTTTCCACTTCCGGTATTGCCAATTACAACACCGTGAGGTGATGCAAGCTGCTTTCTGTCTGCAAATACCAGCTGCTGTGTCGTTGTATCCCTGCCGTAGAATATTCCGCCTTTTTCAACCAGGTTTTTAGAATAAAAAGGCTGCATTGCAACAAGCGAGCTTGCAAGGAACGGACGCATTTTTTTGACCTGTCTGCACCCAGTTGGCAGTGCTGTGTTAAATGCCTTAAGCTGTACCTGGTTATACGTTTCAAGGGTAATGCCAACTTTTTTAGCCTGATCCTGTACTGCCTCAATTCTTCTTACAAGCTCATCTTCACTTTCTGCTGTAACAGTAAGCACAAGGTCTGCCATAATGCACTCTTCTGAATCATCATCCAGCTGATCCATATAATGCTCCAGCTCCTGCCTTTTCTTTTTCTTGCTGTATGAAATTCCTGTGACTGCCTGGTTATTAGATTTCTTGGAATCTGCCTCCTGCGCTATTGCACGTTCATTATTACCGAACATATTTTTCAAAGCATCTTTAGTTACGTTATGTGCTACCGGTGCATAATCTATCGTAATAAATGATGGATACTCACTGTTAGATAATGTATATAACGCTTTTTTCGCATCTATAGATGTGTCTTATCTTCTTGCAAAAAGAACAGATACATACTGGTTTTTATTGAAGACCATAAAATCTTTATAAGTATCAATTGACACTGGTATTACATCATACAGCGCATCTTCATTAAAACTGTATGGTGCTCCTGCATTTTTATAAAAGAACCTGTCTATTATCTCAAGCCTCTGTTCTCCATTAAGTGGCACTATCTGGCTTTTAAACGCTGAAAACACTCTTTCAATCTCTGTATCCATACCTAAGAAATAACTTCTTGCTTCATCATATGAACTGCTTCTTACTGTAAGTGTCAGAAGCAGTATTCTTGTAACATCATATATTCTTGCTTCTTCCTTCTTCTCATCAATCCATTCACGTATTCCGGACGATATCTGTGGATAGTCATTGTCATTTTTACTTACAAACACTCCATTAATAAACTGGCTCATATCCTGGTACTGATTTACGATTGTTATTTTAAATGACACGGACATTGATTTAAAAAAATCCATAAGATCCTCAAGTATTTTAATCTTATCATTCCTGTCCTTATTGATATAATTAATGTCTTTAAATACATAACATCTGTCATACAGCTTTCTTGCTCCTGTCTGCTCAATCTGGAATATCCCGCTTTTATGTGCCTTGGCTATCTGTATGGCATCCCTTGTATTTTGCGGATATCTGCCTTTGTATGATGGATTTGTAAGGACAACGCTGTCCTGCATTCTTCGTGTAGCATTTAATAGTAACGCCATTTATCCTACCTTCTTTCTTAATGTATCTGTTATGGTATTTTTCTTATATGCTGGTTTGTGGTACATTGTAAAATACTTTGTAACATCTGCTTCTTCTGTTTCATAATGAAGTCTTTCTGAAGCCAGTGTATACTGTCTTTCAAGCATATAATCTTTAGGTTTTAGATAATCCTGGTACATATATATCCCTGAAAAAACAATTGGGATTATAAACGGCACTGATATATACACAGCGGCCACAATATCGATATGAAGATACCTGACAGCTACATACATTATTAATGCCGCCACACCAAGAGCCACAACAAGATGTATAACCTCTGAAACAGAGAAGCCTTTAAAAAAGTTATCTTTATACTCCTTAAGGAAATCCTTATTAATATCTATCTTAAGATTGTTTCCTCCCATATTTACCCTTTCCATCAAATAAGCCACAGGGTTATCCTGTGGCTCATCTGATACTTATTATTACTTGCTGGTTATTGTTTGTTAATCATTACTATTTCTCAATTTTCTGTGCGGCATAAGTATCATATTTTATATCTTATCCAAGACCAAAGGCTCGTCTTAAGAAGCTGTCTGACTGCTTTACACAAGATGCCAGTAGTGGCATAAATACAACTGAACCTATAACGCTGACTGCACCGTTAAACCAGGAAGTCAGGCCTCCTGCATCAAAAAATGCCGTAATGCTCCAGTTAATCTTTGTTACAATCTGTATTGTAAGTGCAATTATTATAATCTGCAGTGCTGATGTCAGGAAGCTTTTACACCAAGCCGCAGCTGTCTGTTCAAGGCCTTTTCCACCTGCTAAAGCAGACAATGCAACCGGTGCAACACCAATCAGCATAAACAGATTTACAAATCTTCCTGCAACTTCTATTAATATGGTTATCGAACATACACCTGCCATAATCAGGTAAATAAGTCCCAGTGCTGACATTGCAATACTGAAGCCCAGGTCATAATCATCACCTACTATTGACGGAACATTATATGAATTAATTAAAAAGCCTGTTGCTTTAACCGCAAATGAATTAATCTCCTGCATTATTTCAAGACTGTTGAGCATAAGCATATTCGCAGCAACCAGTTTAATAAAAATCTCAATCAGTGCTTCCGTTGTTATTCCTTCTTTTAAGTTGCTTGCCTGCCTGCAGAAACCTGCCATAACAAACATATTTAAAATAACTGAACCCATTCCATCAAAAAACGGAAAT
>ENA-ORLJ01000199-ORLJ01000199.1-human-gut-metagenome-genome-assembly--contig:-NODE-199-length-9201-cov-5.18161_pt1 | contig 9201 bp, 8 predicted proteins | sample MGYA00243068_ERZ508826 | MGnify/ENA primary metagenome ERZ508826 (study PRJEB26277, sample SAMN04329849) | human gut metagenome | biome: human-associated habitat | host: Homo sapiens | place: USA...
GCCGTACTTCTTCGCCTCTGCTGAAATCTGAGAATTGCGCTGCGCCTGCGCGGCATTTCCCTCCATTTTGGCAAGCTTTTCGGCAAAAGGCTTGATACCGGCTGCGATGCCATCGGCAATCATCTTTGCGATGTCCGTTTCCTGCGGCTTTGGAGGGTCGTTTGGTTTCGGTGGTTCTGGTTTCGGATTCTCGATTGGTTTCCCGTCTTTCAGCCCATGCTTCTTATCGTAGTTAGAAAAAGCGGAAGTCTGCGCCTGACCTGCACGGAAATCACCATAGTTTTGCATCACGTCCTGAAATGAGATACCCTCAACGATGGAGGTCACCTTCGTTTCGTCCGTTACACCCTCTGCCTTCTTTGTGGCGATACGGGTGAGTGTGGCAGTGTCCACCCCAGCGAATTTCTGTTGCAGTCCTGCCAAGATTTGTTCAAAGATTGTCATACCGTATGAGTTTGATTAATAATTTCATACGGTAAATTTACTTATAGAGAAAGGGAAGGGGAAATTTTAAGGCTAACGATACGAAACAATTGGGAGAATGTTCGTTTTTAGACAAAAAGAAAGCGTGACTACCTAAGTAATCACGCTGAGATAAATAACTATTTAATGTAACTATCAACAGATAATTCTACACTTGTTAAATCAAAAAATATATTTTGTAGTTGATGTAAATATTTAATTTCAAAATTCAAATATGAAAGTCTCAATATTATACTTTGGCTTAAATGCTCAATAGTAATCTTGTCATATATATTTGAATTTCCATCTAAAAAAATTAGGCAGCTATATACTAATTTACACTAATTCTATAAAATAATCTGCATTTAATTTGCATCTTGTGTAAAAAGTTACTATATTAGAGGCGTAATCAAAAACTAAGCCTTATGTTTAATAGTAGATTTAAATCATTAAAAGACTTACAAGATGCGTTCCCAACAGAACAACATTGTATAGACTACTTGGAAGAAAAAAGGTGGGGTGGAAAGGTTGTTTCTCCTTTTGACCCTACTTCCAAAGTCTATAAATGCAAAGATAATAAATATCGCTGTAAAAACACAGGGAAATACTTCAATGTTAAGACTAAACTTATTTTTCACAAAACGTCTTTGCCTTTGATTTATTGGTTTATGGCTATATGGCTTGTACTATCCCACAAAAAAGGTATATCCTCAATACAATTAAGTAAAGATATTGGGGTAACTCAAAAAACGGCATGGTTTATGCTTCATAGGATTAGAAAGGCTTTAGGTATAGATAATGATAAGTCGGATGATAATAATGAAGATAACAGAAAGCTGGAAGGAACCGTAGAAGTTGATGAAACATTCATTGGTGGGAAAAACAAGAATCGTCATGCGGATAAGAAAGTCAAGGCTTGTCAAGGTCGAAGTTTTAAAGACAAGGTTCCTGTATTTGGAATGATGCAACGTGGTGGTAAAGTTATTGCTAAAGTAGTTTCTGATACGAAATCAAACACTCTTTTCTCTGTTATTCGTAGTTACGTAAAAGAAGGTAGCAATCTTTATACAGACGAATGGAATTATAGCAATGCAGCAAACATTTACTACAAGCACAGAAATGTGAATCATGGAGCAGGGTTTTATGGAAGTGGCGATTTAACGACAAATCACATCGAAGGATTTTGGGCTTTAGTAAAAAGAAGTATTATGGGTATATATTACCACTGGTCTAAACAACACATGCAACGTTATATTGACGAGTGTGTGTATCGTTTTAACACCCGCTCTTTATCTGATAAAGAAAGATTTGATTTATTTTTGCAGAATATTGAATGTAGATTAACTTATAAAGAATTAGTATATGGATAAAAAAGAAGAACCAAACTTCCAAATGCAACTTGCAGTAATAGATAGAGAGGTCGATAATTCTCATATTAATCAAAGGCTGATGGATGGTTATATTAATGCAACAGCACTATGCAAAGCCTGTAAAAAAGATTTCTATGATTATTCAAGGTTAAAATCAACAAAAGAGTTTATTGATGAACTTTCTTCCGAAACGGGAATTCCCGTTTCGGCTCTAATTCAAACAGTTAAGGGAGGAACACCTCAATTTCAAGGAACTTGGGTACATCCTCAAGTAGCTATTAATTTAGCTCAATGGGCATCTCCTAAATTTGCCGTTCTTGTTTCAAAATGGGTATTTGAATGGATGCAAGGCTCTTTCAATAAGAACAATATGCCTTATCATCTACAACGGTATTTGCTAAATAGAGGTAAAATACCTGTTGGATATTTCTCTGTATTTAATGAAATTGTATATAGCTTAATAGCTCCTTTAGAAGAAATGGGATATACACTTCCTGATAAACTCGTCCCAGACATATCAGAAGGAAAAGTTTTTTGTAACTGGCTTAGAAAGGAGAGAAATATAGACCCATCAACATTTCCAACATATACGCATGAGTATGGAGATGGAAGAAAGATTCCTAATGTAAAATTATATCCTAATGAGCTATTACCAGATTTTAGAGAACATTTTAACAATGAATGGTTATTGCAACGAGCCGAACAATATTTTTCAAAAAAAGATATAAAAGCAATACCATATCTTCAAAAAATGGTACTTCAATTACCAAAAACTCAGAAATGTGAAATAAAACAAATAAGCTCAAATGATGACTTCGACAAAGGCATAGACAAGATAATCGGATTTACGATGGATGAAAATTAATGTTTTAAACTTTTGATATACCAAATATATTGGTTATTTTTGCAGCGCATTGGATTAATCTGATGCGCTTTTTATTTGACATATCGTAGCTCAATCGCTGTCTGAATCACCACCTCAAATTGCATGAGAGCTATATACAATTCTTGTTGGGAGATGCACCTATATGGCGCAGACTTTCCCATAAAGAATTGTGGCTTGTGGTGAGCCAAGACAGCGTATGGCGATTGTCTGCGCTTTTCTTTTGGTTAAACGTATGACAAAACCTTTAGCATGGTATTTTTTTATCAACTATATGTTTAACTAAAAGATTTTGAAAAATGAAAAAGTTATTTGGATTTATGTTGCTATGCGCAACTATGTTTTTATCGCTATCTTCTTGCTCGGATGATGATGAAGTGTTTGTAACAACTGAGCAAATAATTGGTACATGGGACGTAATTTGGGCTGAACAAGACGGAGAAAGTTTTGATGTACCTGAAGGATTTATTTATATGAAGCTTAACGAAGATGGGAGCTATCGAACTACAATGTTTGATGATTATTACATTGGAACTTATAAACTTGAAGGAAATACCGTTGTTGGTACAACAAAAGACCCTATTACGGAATATTATAAATTCACGAGTTTAGATGGGAACAATGCAAGCATAGATTATTCGAATAGCGTTGGAGATAGATATAAGTTTAAGGCTGTAAAAAGATAAGAAATATTATTTGGGGTATTTTGCTTTGTAAGTCTTCTGTTTATGACTTGAAAATCCCGACAAAATAAGTATGAAAGTTATTTGATAATATACATATTTTTCAGTAAATTTATATAACTACAAAATAAGAGCAGTTATATGCTACCCGTTGTGTAGGATAGTATATAACTGCCAAAAATAAATATCGGGTAGGAAGAATTTCTTACCCGATTTTCTTTTTAATGAAGGGGAGCATGCGACATATTTTCACGTGCCACAGACACATATTCCTTCACCATGTAATTGTTCTTGAACGCTTCTGGAGCCGCGTCAACGATTTCCTGCATCAGCGGAGTCAGGAAGGGATAAGGCATGCTGTTACCCAACATAATGAACAACCCCGGTCCCAATACATTCTCGTAATTGTCCTGAATAAAAGTCTTCGCCAGCTGGTTCATCTCCGTAGCTATCTCGTCACGTTTTTTCTGGATTTCCTGATGCACCGTCTGCAAATCCTTTCCATCCATAATCATGCGACTTTCCTCGCGCTCTACCTCGTAAGCACGGTCGTCGAGCGAGTTTTTCTGCACCACAAAATCATTGAAACAGTCGTTCAACGGAGTCCCCTTAATGGTAATTCCCGCATTGTCTATCTGAATATCAATGTGGCCCGGTTCTATCACTAAAGGCATGATGCACTCATCATCCATATACAATGAAGCTAAAACCGTGGAATCAACCTTTCCCTGCATTTCGAATAAGCCATGAATTACTTCTGCCGAATCAATGTTGACCAATTTATCACCCACCGGGATTTTTATAAACAGCATTTTGCCGTCCAACATAGAAACAGACGAAGTACCTTCTATCTTATATTTCTTACTGCAAGAGGTGCAAAGCATGGCACACAACAGGAAAAAATAAAGTTTATACATGCTGAAACCTTTTAAATTTGTGGGCAAAGGTTTAATCTTTCAAGGAAGCGCCGAAATATATTATCAAAATTTATACTAAGATAGTGGTTTATTACCTTTTAAGTAACCCGTGTGAAAATGGTGTGCGTTTTTTTACTATTTTTGTGCAATCTATATTTTAACACTATACATAACAATGAAAAAACTGAAAGTACTCGCACTCGCACTTATTTGTGCTGTATTCTCTCCGGCCAAGGCCGATGAAGGAATGTGGTTGCTCCAGCTCATGCAGGAGCAGAACCTTGCGGACCGAATGAAAGCGCAAGGACTGAAAATGGATATCATGGATATCTACAACCCTGACCAAATTACATTAAAGGATGCTGTCGGAATTTTCGGACGCGGATGTACAGGTGAAATTATCTCACCCAACGGATTGATTCTGACCAATCACCACTGTGGATACGATGCCATCCAACAACATAGCTCGGTAGAACATGACTACCTGACCGACGGATTCTGGGCAAAAAGTTACCAGGAAGAACTTCCTACACCGGGATTGACCTTCAAATTCGTAGACCGTATTGTGGATGTAACGGAAAAAGTAAACGAAGACATCCGTAAAGGAAAAGTGACCGAAGCAGAATCATTCGGAAGCAAATACCTGAAGAAACTGGCTGCCGACGAATTGAAGAAAAGCGACTTGAAAGGCAAACCGGGTATTTCTACACAGGCGCTTCCGTTCTATGAAGGAAACAACTTCTATTTGTTCTTCATCAAGACTTACAGCGACGTGCGTATGGTAGCCGCTCCTCCTTCATCAATCGGTAAGTTTGGAGGTGAAACCGACAACTGGATGTGGCCGCGTCATACAGGCGACTTCTCTATGTTCCGTATCTATGCCGACAAAGATGGTAATCCGGCTGAATACAGCGCAGAGAATGTGCCTTTGAAAGTAAAGAAACACCTGACTATTTCACTGAAAGGATTGCAGGAAGGCGACTATGCCATGATTATGGGATTCCCCGGAAGCACAAGCCGCTACCTGACTGAAAGTGAAGTACGCCTGCGCATGGAAGGCATCAACGTGCCGCGTATCACCGTACGCGAAGAACGCCAGAATATTCTCCGTAAGGAAATGGCTGCCAGCGACAAGGTACGTATCCAGTATGCCAGCAAGTTTGCCGGTTCAAGCAACTACTGGAAAAACTCCATCGGTATGAACAAGGCCATTGTGGACAACAAGGTTCTGGAAACCAAAGCAGAACAGGAAGCTAAATTTGCTGCTTTTGCCAAAGAAAAACAGAATGCTGACTATGCAGCCGTAGTAGGAAAGATTGACGAATACGTGAAACGTGTCACTCCGCTGCGCACACAACTGACTTATTTCACTGAAACTTTCAGAAGCTGTATCGAATTCACTCTGACTTCGAAGATGGAAGCACTTCAGGACTTGGCTACTGCCCTGCAGAAGAACAAGAAAAAAGATGTAGAAAAAGCCATCGCTACCCTGAAAGAAGCCTACGCTGACATCCACAACAAGGACTATGACCACGAAGTAGACCGCAAAGTGGCTAAAGTACTGCTGCCGCTTTATGCAGAAAAAGTACCGGCTGAAGCATTGCCTGATTTCTATCAGACCGTCAAGAATACATTCAAGGGCGATTACAATGCTTACGTAGATGCCCTCTACAATAACAGTATCTTCGCTAATGAAAAGAACTTCAACGCTTTCATCAAGAATCCTACTGTAGAAGCAATCAACAAAGACTTGTCGGCAGAATATGCTGCTGCAGGGAGCAAGAAATACAATGAACTGGCAGACATGCTGGATCAAGCCAACGGTGACATTAACCTGCTGCACAAGACTTACGTACGCGGTCTTTGCGAAATGTATGCACCGACTCCGAAAGCTCCGGATGCCAACTTTACGATTCGTCTGACTTACGGTAACGTAAAGGCTTACGATCCGAAAGACGGCGTACACTACAAATATTACACTACACTGAAAGGGGTAATGGAAAAAGAAGACCCGAACATTCCGTAATTCGTGGTACCAGCCAAACTTAAAGAGTTGTATGCTACAAAGAACTACGGACGCTACGCCCTGCCTAACGGAGAAATGCCGACTTGCTTCCTGACTACCAACGACATCACCGGCGGTAACTCAGGTTCTCCGGTCATGAACGGAAACGGTGAACTGATTGGAGCTGCATTCGACGGTAACTGGGAATCTCTGTCCGGTGACATCAACTTCGACAACAACCTCCAGCGTTGTATTGCCGTAGATATTCGCTACGTGCTGTTCATCGTAGAAAAATTGGGAGGCTGCAAGAACCTGATTGACGAAATGACAATTGTAGAATAATGAAGCATAAGTTATTATTATCCTTATTTGCTACCCTTTCCCTCACCGCTCATGCGGATGAGGGGATGTGGATGCTGACTGACCTGAAACAGCAGAATGCTGCCGTGATGCAGGATTTGGGATTGGACATCAGCATTGACCAGGTGTACTGTCCGGACAACATCAGCCTGAAAGATGCCGTGGTGCATTTCGGAGGCGGATGTACGGGGGAAGTCATCTCCTCGGAAGGACTGGTGCTGACCAACCATCACTGCGGATACGGCTACATCCAGCAGCATAGTTCAGTGGAACATGATTACCTGACCGACGGCTTCTGGGCGATGACGCGTGAACAGGAACTTCCGTGTGAAGGACTAAACGTGACCTTTATCGACCGGATACTTGACGTAACGGAATACGTGCAAAAGCAGTTGAAGAAGTCCAAAGACCCGGACGGAACTAACTACCTCTCTCCTTCTTTCTTGGCCAAAGTAGCTGAAAAGTTTGCCAAAAAGGAACGTATCCGCACCAACGAATTTACAACTTTGGAACTGAAACCGTTCTATGGAGCTAACAAATACTACCTGTTTGTCAAGACATCTTACAAGGATGTGCGTATGGTAGGTGCTCCTCCCTCTTCCATCGGTAAGTTCGGAGCAGATACCGACAACTGGATGTGGCCCCGCCACTGCGGTGACTTCTCTATCTTCCGTATCTACGCTACTAAGGACGGAAAGCCGGCCAATTACAGTGCCGAAAACGTACCTTTGAAAGTAAGGAAACACAGTGCCATCAACCTGAAAGGGGTGAAGGAAGGTGACTTTACTTTCGTGATGGGATTCCCCGGACGCAACTGGCGTTACATGATTAGTGATGAGGTGGAAGAACGCATGCAGACTACCAACTTCATGCGCGACACCATTCGCGGTGTACGCGTGCGTGTGTTAGGAGAAGAAATGGCTAAGGATGCACGTACCCGTATCCAGTATGCAGCCAAGTATGCGTCATCGGCCAACTACTGGAATAATTCCATCGGTATGAACGAAGGACTGGTACGACTGAAAGTACTCGACCGCAAAAAACGGGAGCAGGAACAATTGTTGGCTTTCGGAGATTCCATCGGAAATGACAATTACCGGAAAGCCTACGAAAGCATCAAGCAGATTGTCGCACAGCGTCACGATGCAGTGTACCACCAGCAGGCGATTTACGAAGCCTTAATGCTGGGAACCGAATTCTATAAGGTACCCGATACGAATGCGTTGAGAGTGGCACTGGAAAGCCAGAAGCAAAAAGACATTGACGAAGCTGTTGCTGCCCTGAAGGAAGCCGGACAGAAGTTCTTCAACAAGGACTACAATCCGGAAGTCGACCGCAAGGTATCCAAACAGCTGATTGCCTTGTACGCCCGACTGATTCCGGCCGACCAGCGAATTGACATCTTCCAGACCATCGAAAAGGATTTCCAGGGAAATACCGATGCGTTTGTGGATGCCTGCTTCAACCAGTCCATCTTCAGAAGTCCGGAAGCACTGGATGAGTTCCTGAAGCAGCCCGATGCACAGCAACTGGAAAACGACCTGATGGTGAGATATGCCGCTTCCGTACGCAACGGATACCAGGCTACCAGCGATGCCATGCAGGAGGAAACCAATGCATACAACGCAGCTCACAAGACTTGGGTAGAAGGTGTATTGCAAATGAAGAAAACCAACGGACAGCCAATCTATCCGGATGCCAACTCTACTCTCCGACTGACTTATGGAAAGATTGGCTCTTACGAACCGGCTGACGGAAAGGAATACCTTTACTATACCACCTTGAAAGGGGTAATGGAAAAGGAAGACCCGAACAATCCCTAATATGTAGAACCAGCCAAGCTGAAAGAGTTGTATGAAAAGAAGGATTTCGGCCCCTACGCCATGCCCGACGGACGAATGCCGGTCTGCTTCGCCACTGCGACAGACAACACAGGAGGTAACTCCGGTTCTCCGGTATTCAATGCGAAAGGAGAGCTAATCGGTACCGGATTCGACCGCAACTATGAGGGACTGACCGGTGACATTGCCTACAACCCGCAACTGCAACGTGCGGCTTGTGTAGACATCCGCTATACCTTGTTCATCATTGACAAGTTTGCCGGTGCTTCTCATTTGCTCAAAGAAATGACCATCATCCGATAAACAGAAAAAGCCAGACCGGAAAGTCTGGCTTTTTTGTTTCAGGCTTGCGCCTCATTATCTTCTTCCAAGATTTTCTTTATCTCCGCATCGGCCTTATACAGCTTGTTCTTACAGAACTTTATCAGCTTCTGGGCTTCCTGCAAGTATTCGCCCAACTGGTCGATATCCAGTTCATTGCTTTCAATGCGAGACACTATTTCCTCCAGGCGTTTCATCGCTTCTGAATAGGTTTCCTTCTTTGCTGCCATATCACTTATTTATTACTTTACTCCTAAATTTACCTTTTGCCAGACGGGTTTCCACTTCATCTCCTGGTTTCAACAAGGAAGCATCTGTCACCACCTTTCCATCCAGCAGAGTAAGGCTGTATCCTTTTT
>ENA-ORLJ01000203-ORLJ01000203.1-human-gut-metagenome-genome-assembly--contig:-NODE-203-length-8990-cov-3.85988_pt1 | contig 8990 bp, 10 predicted proteins | sample MGYA00243068_ERZ508826 | MGnify/ENA primary metagenome ERZ508826 (study PRJEB26277, sample SAMN04329849) | human gut metagenome | biome: human-associated habitat | host: Homo sapiens | place: USA...
CCACTACCATATTGTTATTACAAGGTTTTCCGTCTCCCTGCGTATCGATTTTTAAATTTTTAGATATAATCCTGTTTAAACTTTCATCATTATTTGCTCTTCTTTTAGTTATGTCTTTGGGATTGCCCCAATCCTCTGAACCATAAGCAATGTGCGACTGCCAGTTTCTCATTTTATCCATAATGTAATAACAAAGGAACACCCACACACATACGCCCCAGCCTAAACACTGCCATGTGTACTTATTGAAATACCGCTTATACTCATAGAAGTGTTTTGCAAGCTCTGTAAGCTTATCTGGTATATTTAACATATTGGTATCTTCGTAACTAAATACCCCGGCAAAAAACAAACTAAATAAAAGCACTGCGGCTATCAGATACAGATACACTTTATTTGAAATCTTTCTGTTTTTTAACATTGTCTTTCCTCTTTTCTTTTATTTATATAGAGAATGTCTTATTTTATATTCTCATTCCTGCTGTATATTCAATCTCTGGCTCATCAATATTCTCTGTGACGGATTCCGTCACATTTTCTTTAAGCTGCATATCTTTTTTCAGCTGCGGCATTATACGCTCTATATCATTAATAAGTCCTGATGCAGTTTTCTGTATTGTCTCTAATGACTGTTTAAGTTCTTCTGTTTCTTTGCTGGAACTCCAGCCTGCTATATATCCAAATGAATAATCAGATGTATCTATTCCAAAATGCTGGCATACTGTATAAGCAACACTCTCAGCTTCAACTTCTTTAGTCTGCCTGTCCTTTTTTGCAGCCTCATCCAATATATCATTATGAAGAATGGAATGGGCAATCTCGTGTATCATTGTTTTTACCGTCTGGCTTTCTGGCATTCCCGCTTTTATTGCTATGCTGGCTGTCACAGGGTTATAATACCCTTTTGCAGCACCAGATATATTTTCAAAGCTGATTGGAACTGATGTACTCTGCTTGAGGGCTTCAACAAATAATTCATATTCATTTACATTATCTGTAAGCTCTGCCACGCCCATTTGTGGGAGCGGCTTTCCTTCTGTCTGGCTTACATCAAACACTGATACTATTCTGTATGCTGTCATCTTCACTTCTGTTTCTTCTTTTACCGGATTTCCATTTGTATCAAGCATAATTTCTCTTGATACAGGGTCAACCTTCTCAACCATTACTTTTTTCTTATATTGAGAAGGAGCAAGTATCTTTATTCCCTTTTCGTCTTTTTTAACGTGTCTTCCAAAATTTTTTTCCCAGGATTTGAAACCGGCAACAAGTGTAGCATCAGGGTTCTGCCTTGCTATAAGCAGAGTGTTATTCATACTGTAATTGTGAAACTTCGACATTGTATTGAGATAATTTTTATAATTATCGCTTTCAAATACTTTGTGCACTCCTTCTTCAAGCATCTTGGTTATTTCATTCATTTTATTCTGTGTGCTTTTTGTACTCTTATATGAAGTCTTATTTTCATTCACAGTTTCATAATTACGTTTTTCTGCAACCTGCGGTAAATGGATATTCATATAGTTCTTTTCATAATGCGCATCTGCAACAGGCATTGCTTTCTTTTCTGCAAAACTAAAATATTCTTTTCCATCACCACCAACTATAATATGATCAACAAGCGGTATGCCTGCAAGGCCACATAGCTGTGACATTCTGTCAGTTATCATTACATCTTCTTCGCTTGGTGTTGTATCTTGGCTTGGGTGGTTATGTATCATCATCATTGATGATGCATTTGACAATATGGCTGATTTAAGTATTTCCCTTGGATGAGCAACTGAATAGTTCAACGTACCAGCTGATACAAAATTGACATTTATAGGCTGCATTTTTGCATTGAAATTAATTACACCTATAACTTCCCTGTCATAATCAGACATTTCTTTAGCTAATGCCTTTACGACCGCATCCGGTGATGAAAGCGGTTCTTCTGATGTAATGGATTCCCTTGTCTTTACAAGCCTTACAGATACTGTATCAAGCTTGAATGCTTCATCATCTGATAAATAATGATTAATCTCTGCCAACACTGCCACCTCCTTTTCTTGTGACGGATTCCGTCACATCTGTGTCTTCTGTAAGCGGTGTAAGGTCAACTGAAATAATCGTATTATCACGCATATCTTTTACTAATTTCTTAATATCCTTTAATTCTATTTCTTTTATTTTATCCATAACTGCTCCTTGATTTTTAAATATCAAAAAAGCAGACAACTTAATGCCTGCTTTTAGCTGTTGATGTGACGGATTCCGTCACATATACCCATATTAATATTTACAAATTATTTAACTGGTGCTGCCTTAGGAATAACTTTCTCTGCAATTGCTTTTGCTGTCTGCTCTGGATTTGCTTCTTTAACATCAAATTTCTTGAGCAGGTCTTTTCCTGTCGGATATGTCTCGCCCGGATCGAATTCTAATTTATTCCCATTGATATTATAGGCCCGCACCTTCTTCTGGTTATTGACAAATGCTATATACCGCTCCTCATTTTCCACCTTAAACACTTGGTTTTTAGGAAGCATAACTATCTGCTGTCCTTGTGTGCCTGGGATTGTAGCAAAAATAAACTTGGGAAATTTCCGCTCCATCTGATTATTTATTGGGTTATCATTAATCAATGTTTTCCAGTCAATGGAAATTTCAGAATATGCCATATTGCTTCTTAATGCTTGGCATTCAAAACCTTTTGAGTCCTTTATTATTGTATCCCATTTCATCAGTTCTTTTTCCATTTCATCAGCATCAAACTTTTCATATTTCTGCAGCTTTTCTTTCAGCTCATCAGAAACAGAGTTCTTCATATACTGTTCTGTTGTTTCCTTTGCTCCATCAGTGTAATCTTCTTCACTAAACACTTTCATCTCAGCAGCTGCTTCTTCCGGTTTATTCTTCATTAAAGAACGTCTGTATGCTTCATAACACTGTTTTGTAACATTGAGATCTGCACTTGCAATTCTTAACTGCTTCTCTCCATCATCAGGCACAAGATCAGGAAGTTCAGCAAAATTTACATTAACTTCCGTGAGTGCATTTTTCATTATGTCAAGCGAAGCATCAGGAATAGATATAATTGTTGTCTTTCCATCCGTAAGATTGACAAGATCGTCTGCATTCTTTTCACCACCAGAAAGCTGCTCTTTAAGATAATCTGTAAACATAACATTGAACTTCTGCTCATCTTTTCGTGCAACGCTTATATGCAGGGCATTATCCTTGTCATTAACTGAATCCATTATGCAGTATTTAATTCCTGCTTTATCAAGATAATTTTTGGCATTTTCTATCGCAGTTTCTCTTGTTATATCTGACAAATAAGGCTTTCTGTATATGCTGAATTCACCATTCGTTGTCTTCATAAATTTAGCAAAATTTTCGACCATATCCTGGCTGAAATATTTTTCTTTAACAGATCTTGCAAGAAACTGTACTAACTTAAGTGTTGCATACGCTATAGGCTGTGATATTTTCATATACAGTTTAACGCCCTGTTCAAGTTTCCTGAAATCTGTATATATTCCATCTGTTATATTCATTTTTCATCAACCTTTCATTATTATTTTGAATGTGACGTAATTGTCACTAATTGTTACATTCTAAAAGCTGTTTCAGCGTAATCTTCACTTATATTGTTTTCGATATTCTGTTTTTTCAGATACTGCACAGCTTCATTTTTCAGATGAGCTTCTATCTGGTTCCACTGCTTAGAGATTTCAGGGTGTAAATAGCCATAATCTATGCTTACAAGCTTCATACTCTTGCCATTCTGTGGATCATTTATCCGGAATAATCCTTCCAGTTCGTATCCATCAGCTTCAACTGTAAAATGAAGATACCCCTCGTCATCATATTCAAGGTTATTTATTGTTGAGGCGATTTCCTGCTGTGTGACGGATTCCGTCACATTTACATCTTTATTTTCATTATCTGCTGACAAACTTTTATTCAGCGCAGCATTTTTGTATAATTCATCCATCTGCCTTGCAGCATCTAATGCTTCTTTTGCGGTGTCATATTTTACAGGAAAATTGTGTTTATCCCTGACAAAATCCTCAGTCAATGTATCATAGACAAAATATCCTTGTATGTAATACTCCTGCAATTCAGAATACTTTGCCTCATATCTTTCTGGCGGTGCAGCTTGCTGTATTGCTTCCAGCATATATGACTGGCTTTTAACTGCTTCATTATACTGTTCAAGCAGCTTATCAAGATTGAACTGTAATTCTGCACGCTTTATTCTTGGTCTTATTTCTCCATTTTCTAAAGCAAATTTTGAGACATCAAATATATTGGCACACATACTTAACTGGCTGTCTGACAGCTGCACTGTTCCTTTCTCAACAGCTTGCAATGTATCTGTATTGATAAGAAGAATGTTTGCAAGCGTATCCTGTGATATGCCGTGTTCACTTCTTAGCCTTTCAATAATTTTTCCATACTGATTATTGTTAATGGTCATTGTATGCTCACTCCTTTCAGTGTGACGGATTCCGTCACATAATAAAAAGTGATACTCCCTTTTGGAAAGTACCACTTTACATCTTTATATTATTATTAATTTGTTCCTTAAGCTCTTCATCAGCTCTTGGAAGAGCCTTCTGTGCTTCATCTAACTGCTTATTTATACAATAATCTGTAGCTTTATCCAGCTTATGCCTCTGTGAATCATAATGATATACATCATATGACAGTATTTCATCATTAGCTACCTGTGTATTATTAACCTCTTCAACCATCTGCGTAAGCATTGCTATGCTTTCTGCCGTTTCAGGCGTAAATTCATTAACAGGCATTGTTATTACTTCGCTTATTGATGAAGGAATTATAAAATAATTAGCATTATTATATCTTGCTGCGACCTGACTTAACACTGTATCATCAAGTATAAGTGAAGCTGAACCTTTTATTTTATTTTTTGAGGTTATCACAACCATTGACATATCCATAGCTTCTGAAGCTATATCCGGCTGTATATCTTTAAAAATATCAGATATGTTTCTGATTTCAGGTTCAAGTACATTTTTAGTATTTTTATACACCTTTGTAAAAAATTCCTGTTCTGTCAATCCCATATCTTTAACTGTGCTTTTAGGGAGTGGTGCTACCATGCTGTCACTGCCTTCCTGGGCTAACAGCAGCTTTGGGACAAAACGCATTCCCTGTACTTCAAACATTGCTGTGTTTTCATTATTATATGATGGTGATACTGCTGAAAGATATAATCTGTCGCTTATCTTATCAAAATCCTTCATCAGAATTTCGATTGCTGCCATATCGGACGTAAGATACCCTTTTACTGCTCCTGTCTCAAATAATCGTCTTACTTCATTTTTCTTTACCATTAATAGATCCTCCTTATATTTGTGACGGAATTCGTCACATTTTATTATTTCAGGGTACAAAAAAAGGACCTGAAACAGATTGTTACATCTGCCTCAAATCCTTTTCACGCAAGTTTATTATAGCACATATAATCACTGCCATCTAGTGCCAATTTTATATTTTTTAAACATTCTTTATATTGTATTAATTTATTCTGCAATAGTCATTGCTCAACTTTACTAATTTATTTGTCTGATATGTTGAGTATATATACTTAACTGCCTGTATGTATTCTAATTTATCAAATGGTTTTACCTTCAATTCCATAACCGTTCCAAATAATTTTTTTGTAAACTTTTCTGATAACCCCACAAGTCTCAATGATTTTATTTTTCCTGTTTGAGTATCTATCAACATTATTGTAAAACCTAACACTTGATAATAATTAGGAATTTGAAATGTTGTCAATTCTTGGCTTAAGTGAGGTGTATATGGTGCATCCATCCAATTCAAATTTCCTATTTTGATTGTGATCATTATAACATCTCGCAATTCCACAAACCTTATTTCAATATTCTTATCTTTTTTGAACTGTGCTATTTCATTTTCTGTTGGATTATCAAAAAATATCTGAAGAACAGCTCCAGTATCTGAAATATCAAATTTTGCTCCTTCTGGATGACAAATAAATTTATCTATAACCTGTCCAACTTCATATATATACATATTAGCTCCTTACATATCTGTTTTAACAATATTTAATTTTTATATAACTATAAATTTTTAATATCTATATATTTACTCATATTTTTCCACCAGCTATCTTCTTTTAAAATACTTATGTCATTTTTATTTATCGCTTTATTTAATGTTTTTGCATACTTATATGGAACATAAAAATACATTGAATTTAATATAGCCATTTCGATTTCTCTGTTGGTTACATTTCTTTCACTTTTTTCATCACTTTTAATTAACAGCTCTTCATTTATAATCTTATCTTCTGTTTTATACAGCAGCTTTATACTTTCAACCATTAGTTCTGCAATTTTCTTAATTGTATCAAAATATGACTTAAAATAAATTTCATTAGACTGTTCTTGTGATACATACTCTTCATAATCTGTTTCATCATCAATTTCCAACTCTGGATGAAATTGTTCAAAATAATGTTTAAACTGCTTATATTCTATTGTATTATACAACGAATTAAATATAGTTCCATTTAATCTAAATCTTAAAAGATAAGGTGGTTTTATAAAACCATTGTTATCATAATACACGTTATCTATTGAGATAGGTTCATATCTTGCAATATGCATATTCTCTTTATCATAATTTTTTAACTCTAATTCAAAATTGATAACATTTTCACTTCTATCATAAACATCTGGTACTTCGTCTCCCCAATCATCACATTTAATATCCGGCAAATCTTTAAAAGAAATTTGCCACTCCATTTCCCTATAGCTGCTATTTATTATAAGCATTAATTCTATTTCTTGTAAAAATTTTTCCGATATATGTATCATATTTTTATTTCTCCTTTTTACTGCTTCATATTTTTAATCTAACAATATATTAATATCCAATAAAACACTGATACTGATCATATGTTTTATGTAATACCTTATTACATAATTCTTCAATAGCTTTTTCATCTTTAGATGATATAAGTTCACCATTAATAGTAGCTTTATATTCATCTGGCATATTTGCACGAGCAATTAATTTTCTTGCTTTAATTTTCTCATCAGGTCCATTTATTTCAAAAAATTCTTCCTCTCTATGTATTATATTTAAAAAACACATAATATTATCCCTGTTATCTTTTATCTCCCTATCTGTATAACATAATTCTTTAATTTTTTATCGTTCATTAAATATTCTAATATTTCTAACTTATCTTTAACAGAAAGCTTATCAATACACTGTTTAATATGATTTTTGTTTTCAAAATTTATTAGCTGTTTTGCAGCAATAGAATCTCCTAATAGCTTTTCATACTCTTCTTTTGTAATATGAATTTCCTCATTATTAACATATATACGTCTTAATTCTGGTTTGTCAGAAATTCTTGACATATAAGTCTTTTCATTCCATACGCCTGAAAATTCTTTTCCTTTATAATCAACAACTTTTATTTCTTGCATATGGTTTTTCTCCTCTCTTATCCATTTTAATTCCTGCTGTTTATATTCCCTTGTTACAATTATATTATATACTTCCGTAAGTATATTGTCAACTATAAATCATTGTATTTCCCGTTTTTTTACTGGCTTTCACGTTCCATCTTTTCTTTAATAGCAGCTATTACATAGGCATTATTAGAAACCGCTTTTCCTTGTTTTACCAATTCTATAATCTGTGCTTTCATCCCTTTTGGTAGTGCTAATTCCATTCTGTCATATGTTTTATCTCTGTACTTATTTTTAGCCCTTGTGGCTGATGTTGCTTTTCCATTATTTCTTGTATCCATTTCTATATAAAAGCTCCTTGTTTATTTTTAATATAATTATAGTACATTTAATTACGGAAGTATATACTACTTATTATTTTCTTTATTGTAATATCGTACAAGACGCTTCATCATTTCAACATCAATTTCAGGCTTTGCAATTCTTTTAATCTCTTCATAAGACATATCACTTTCAATACAATCCATTAAATAATCTTTCTGTACTTTTGAAAAATGACCGTTTGTTAATATATCATTAATAAATGTATCTAACATATTATTAGCGGCTTTTTTGCTGTTTTTCTTGCTGAAATAATCAAAAAAGTTTATGCAAAACGGATTAGATTCACTGACTCTTACAGCCCTTGCATCATTATCTTTATTGTTCTGTAAGGCAAGCATAGCTTTAAGTTCATCATTCTTAAGCTTCAATTCACCAGCCTGTTCTTTCAGCTCTTTATTCTCTTTCTTTAAATCATTATTGTTACGCATAATAAGCGTATATGTCTTATCTTTAGCCTCTAACGAAATCTTATACTGTTCAATAAGAGATTTATTAGCTGCCTTTTCTCTTTCAAATGCCGTTTTAATCTCTTTCTCAAACATCTGCTTTATATCATCATTGGTATCTTTTAATTTTTCCACTTTGTTGCTGGCATCATTAATCTTCTGGTTTAATTCATCATTATCAGCATATACATTCATCACAGCATTTGCCAGGGAATCTCCCATCTTGTCATCTGGTGATTTAAAAGCTTCTTTAATGTTTGTGCTGTTTCTTAACGTTGTTACTGCGGTTATTACATATCTTGCTGTAATAGAATTATCAAGGCTGCTGTTAATAATGCCGTCTATATCTATCCTGTCAATTCCATATAATTTACACAGATAATCTATTATCTCTTTTACATATTTACTGTCAAAAGAGCTTTTACTATCTGTATCCTCTTCCTGTCTCTCATCTGCTACATTAACATCTGTATCATCACTAACTATTAATATCGGTTCCATATGTTATACCTCTCTTGTCTTTATTTGCTTTTTACATCATCTTTCTTATTTTTTTCTTCTGGTGCATTTTTCACTTTAAACGTGACGGATTCCGTCACATTTTCATATACATCTTTATCTTTTAAAATACGTTTCAATATTCTTTTTTCTTCATATAACGCATCAAGCTGGTCCTGATACTGTGAATACGTCC
>ENA-ORLJ01000210-ORLJ01000210.1-human-gut-metagenome-genome-assembly--contig:-NODE-210-length-8500-cov-3.75003_pt1 | contig 8500 bp, 6 predicted proteins | sample MGYA00243068_ERZ508826 | MGnify/ENA primary metagenome ERZ508826 (study PRJEB26277, sample SAMN04329849) | human gut metagenome | biome: human-associated habitat | host: Homo sapiens | place: USA...
TGTGTTCAAAAACTTTCTAAGAAGCGGAAACAATACCATCATAGAAAATATCTGTATTGCACCACCAAATGTATTAAATAGTGTATAGCCGTTGTACCAGTCTGCACCGCCAAAATCATATTTAAAGAAATATATGACAAGGTTAGATGTTATGTACACAGATGAATTTATAAGAACAATTGTTATAACTACTGTAACAGCCTGATCATTCTGAAAAAGTGCCTTGAACATCTGCTTTACTGATACTGTTTCAACATCAACTGTTGATTTTTCCCTAATATTAAAGCAGGTAATAAGATTTGCAGTAAAGAACAGTATTGATATTATAAGTGCAAACCATTTAAAACCTGCATATTCATTGCCCTTTCCAAGCATATATACACACTGCATTGTAATAATTGTAACAAGTGCTGAACCTACACCTGCACAGGAACGTGCCATTGTTGACATATTCTCTCTTTCCTTGCCGCCCTCTGTAAATGCTGGTATCATTGACCAATAAGGAATATCCATCATTGTATAAGTAACGCCCCACAAAACGTAAGTTACTGCGGCATAAGCAACAAGTCCGCCGCCATCAAGTGTTGGTGGTGCAGAAAACATCAGAAATAATACAACAGCATTAAGCAATGTTCCAATAAACAGCCAGGGTCTGAACTTTCCCCATCTGGTTCTTGTCTTTGCAACAACTACACCCATTATAGGATCGTTAAATGCATCAAATACTCGTGCCGCAAGAAGTATAAACCCCATTGCTATCGCACTAACCCCAAGTATATCCTGATAATAATACAGAATATAACTTGCACAAAACATATAAACCATATCTTTGCCAACTGCACCTATGCCATAAGATGCCATTTCTTTCTTATTAAGCCCCATACGCTACCTCTTTCCTTTCTATATGTCCGATTTCTTCATATTTTTCAAGTTCCTGATTACTGCACGCCGTATTAAATGTCTGATTTCTTCATATTCACTGCTAATTTGACAGCCTCATATGCACCATTATATATACCCATCTGTTTATTCTTCTTGATGTTCTTACACATATCTATAATGTATGTATCATCTTCCATAAACAGCTTTATCATCTGTAAAGTATGAGGTATATCCCTGCACTCAAGTGTTCCGTCACCTATCTCTGCTGAATGAACAGCACCCCACTGTTCGTGTCCACCAACTCGCTTTATAAATAACTTTGGCACTGGATAGAATGCTAATTCACTTGGCTTTGTAACAAGCACATCTGCACTCCTCATCAAAAGGTTAGTACAATACACTGCCTCGAATATATTCTTGTGATAAAAGCCATGTATACCTGTTATATTATCAGATGTGTCTTCACTTGAATTATCTGCTGTAATATTCTTAGAATTATCATCTCTATTGTTATCTGTTACTACATCAGAATTGTTTATCTGGCTGGCTGATAATGCCTTCGTGGCAAATGCCTTGGTGTCTTTCCAGTTGTCAAAATGCTCAGTTGCCAGTTCTCTCATCTGTGGGATATCTCTTATAAGTTCGTCCCATACATTTTTATAATCACCAACATTAACATATAACACTGCCTTATTCTTCTTAATATAAGGAATAAGGTATTTAATTATATGGGCAAATATCTCTTTCTGTGCACCTGCGCCACCAATTGTAAGCTGAAATCTCATAGGCTTTCCGTTCTGTTTTCTTGCTATTCTTGCATTGCAGTCAGCCTCAATATTAGCTACAAGCTCGTGGTCGATATAATGTCCTGTGTATACAAGACTATCTGCTGGCATTTCATTTAACACCTTATTGCCGGCCATTCCATTAAGTATCCTGTAACCTTGATAAGCATAATGAGTCTGGACTGTATGAATACTTCCTTCTGACAAATGCAATGCCATTGGCCAGTTATCCGGTATTGCATTAACAACATTTTTCATACCTGCGTGTACTGCCGCCTGTGCCGGCCATACATTAGTTGCAATAACCGGAATATTCTTAGGAACATTCTTATATACAGGTGCCATAAGCTCTGCATTCTTCTGGTCTGAAGCGTTATAGGAAAGCTTCCTGAAACCATCGTAATTCATTGGTTCCCACACCAGTCTGTTAAACAGCCAGCTCTTTTGTGATAACCTTGAACCAAGCGAATACAGGTCGTTCTGTGCCCTAATAACTTTAGTACAGGTTGTATTATCGTAAGAATTAAGATCCATCCAGTAAGGAACATATCCAAGTGCATTAGCTGCTGAAGCAATCGCCATTGATATTCTGTAATGTCCAAAACCCATTCTTATATTGCCAACTATAATACCTTTATCAGTATCAAATTCTTCTTTATTACCGTTAGATACGCTTGCAGGCTTATCTGCAACCCTCACATCATACACGCCAAGCATATCACCTATGTATTTGTTCTTCTTTATTGTCACCTTATAGTCGGCATTGCTGTCATCACCATATTTTCTTGATTATTTTTTTTTTGAATTAATAGCTTTTCTATATTCCTTTCTATAAATTACATTTTTAAATATAACCTTTGATTTGTCCTGCATTATATATTCCTCCTTTTTATTTTCAATGACTTTCCTTAACTGCCACGCCATCTAATAATATTCCCACAATCTCATCAAGTCCCTGTGTATATGTCATTCCTGCCCTTATAAGAATGTCTCTTTGGAAAAATTGTTCTATAGATGCCTCCATCATCTTCATAAACATCAATACATTAACCGGTCTTATCACTTCTTCCTCAATCCCCTGTTCCAAAAGCTTAATCGTTGTCTCCCATCCATTCTCCAGACGTTCTTCAACGTGTCTGTATATCTCCGGGAATTTGTCCTTTAACATATATAATTGTCTTAAATCAATATCTTTATAACTCTCAGGCATAACTCCAAGAATACGTCTTATCTTCTCAATTGTTGATAATGTATTATCTTCAATTATCTCTGATTCGCTCTCTTTAATCGTGTCAAACAGATAATCTACCATCTCCATAAACAGAGTGTTCTTATCTTTAAAAATTGTATATATTGTCTTCTTACTCATTGCAAGAATAGATGCAATATCGTCCATTGTAAATTTAAGGCCTTTTTGATTAAATGCCTGTATCGTAGCCTGAAAAATCTTCTCTTTATTATTCATAATGCTCCTTTTAATGTTGTGTATCAGTGACGCTTATAAAACAAAAAATCAAGGAAACTATTTCTTCTGTTTTAGTTTCCTTGATTGTATCACATTAATTTATTGGGTACAATTGCTATTTTTATATAATTATTTCAAATATTTTTAGTAGTTTTGTACAATTTATTGTATATTTTGCAATATAGGCCGATATATTTTTAACACAATAACGCATATAATTGAAAATATCTGAATATTATCATCTCTATTTCCTATATCTTTTAAATCTTCTTTTGATATAAATGGATTACGCTTATGACATTTAACAAAATTAGCTAACGGATCAATATGATCTGCCTCACCCGCATTATTCTGCCAATTATCACCGTACGTTTTCTTAGCATCACTTTATTTTTTCTTAACTAATCCAGTTTTTTCTGTAATGTACTGATCAATTCCTCAATAACAATTGGTTTGGTTAAGAATCCATCCATACCGCATTCCAGTGCTTTTTTCTGTCCTCATCAAATGCATTTGCAGTCATGGCAAAAATGTTGATTCCAGCCAGTACCGGATCATTCAGAGCGCGTATCTGCCTGAATCTGGCCAATAGCAGTCATCAAGGTATCTCTGATATCTGACATGAACATTGGTTTTGCACAAAAAGCAGTCTACAATATTTTTTATTACTTCCTCATTAGGTGGAACTCACCATAAATCATACATTTTAATTGTTGATCTATGTCGATATTCATGCTTCTCATAGTATCCAATCAGCTTGCCACTATCTCTAAGTGCCACCATATATACATCTTTATTCTGCTTCTCATTATGAAATGTATACACAATATTATGGCTTTCGTCCTGTGCAAACCATTCTGTCACCTGTCTTATCTTTTCCTGTGATTCCTTATTATGACATTCCAGCAAGCTTCTGCCAATCAGCTTGTCTCCGCCACGCTTTCCATAATTAACAACCGCAGCAGGATTCATATATATTATTTCATGATTAAGATTGCATATAACGACTGCGGCTCTATCCTGATCTATGATACTTTTAAAATAACTTATATTAATCTCATTATGGTTCAATCTACTTTTTAACTCCAAAATATCATGCTTTATTTGTTCAATGACTATCTTAAATTCCTCATCACTTTTTCCAGTTGGATCTTCAAGTCCCCAATTATCATCAAATGGTCTGCCTATAAATGGACACCCTACATTACATCCCATTGATATTGCAATATCCGGATCTGGAATATCACTAACCAGCTTACTGAACTGTCCTTCTGCTTCCATATCTATATTATATAATTCCTTCATAATACGGACAGCATCCTGATTAATCTGTGGTTTTGTTTCTGTACCCGCCGAATAACTTTGAAACACATCTGATGCCAGATGTCTTCCAAAAGCCTCAGCAATCTGACTTCTACATGAATTATGAACACAAATAAAAGCTACTTTTACATTACTCATAAAATGGACACCTCTCCTTTATACATTGCTCATTAAAATCTGTGAATCCGCATTGCATTTGTTCGTATTGCAATATTACTCCATAATGAGCATTTACATAATCAATACCATTCTTAAATGCTATCATTGCATCTCTCTTGCAGCATCTTGGCCCGTTTATGGTTCCTAATTCTCCAATTGCTTTCGAGGTAAACTGCATATGATTTCCCCATGTTCCATCCGTTGAAAGCGGACCTGTTCCGTCGATGATTGCTAGTGCAGCACCTATAGATGTGATTGCTCCGCATATTCCCCATAAACCGCACATTGCCCCCGGCATCCTAAGGCCCTCTGCCATCAGCCTGTCCAACGCTTGTTCTAAGTCTATCTCTCCACCTGCGTTTTTGTAGGCTACAAGCAAACTTGCACCATCTAATATATGGTGTTCCGGTCCATGAATACTGACATATTCCTTCTTTGCTATCTGTTTAAAAATGACAACCGGATTTGTTCCCTGTTCTTTCTTTATATCTTTTACAATCAGTTCTGCTATTTCTCTTACTGTCATAGAAAACTTCCTTTCGTCTTATTTACAATTTTTACAAGTATTAACAGGATTCCCCCTCTAACAACAGCTATCTTTTTTGTCACAGCATGACTCACACGTCAAACTGCCAATAGAATCTTTGAATTCTATTAAAGTTTCACAATTCAAGGAATAATGGTGCCATTTGCCTTCTTTCCGGTCATTAACCAACCCACACTCCACCAGTATTTTCATATGATGAGATAATGTAGGCTGAGTAATACTAAATCTTTCCAAAAGCCTGCATCCGCATTTTTCTCCATTTGACAACATCTGCACTATTTCCAGCCTGTTTGAATCTCCAAGTGCCTTGCATATTAAAGAAACATCCGCTAATCTCATTTCATTCACCTCGTATTGATAATTATCTATGTATAAAATTAGCATATACATAGATGAATGTCAATGTATTTTCGTGAAATAAAGTTCTACATTTTCATGTACAGCTTTACACCTTTAATTCCTTTGAATTTATATCTATAATTTCAACATTCATATAATCTAAGAACCTATTGATAAATAAGCATCCGCGGAAGGATTTTAAATTTTAATTTTTTTGATTATATGGAAACAGCAGATAAATATTTTTGCTGTTTCTATTTCTATTTAATTTTTAATTATTTTTTTCGTGATCTTATTAATGGATATTTTTTGTTATCAATCTCCTAAATCATATCACATATATAATTTAATACCACTCTAATTATAACTAAATTTGCTCAGACCAATAACTCCTATTTCCATCTACTCAATCCCCATCACATATCCAAACATATACCATCAATAAATCCTATTCACAATAAAATAACTGTTTCGTACTCTTAGGTTTATCAGGAATACTCATTTTTAATATTCCTCTTTCAACTAATGGCATAACATATTTTTTCATAACATATGACACTGAATTTATACCTAAATAATGACAAATTTCATTTCTTGTTCTAGGTGTCTTACAGAATATAATTAAATTTTTCTCTTCGCTGCTTTCAATCATTTTATTATATTCATTTTCTTTGTATTTATATAATTTAACTATAAAGCAGCCCCTTTCGTCCAAGAATTCTGGTTCAGGTAAATTATATTCACGCATTGCCCTTCTTATAGTAGGAATACCTGAATATCTATTTTCTGTAATTTTCAACACCTCTAGTTCTGATGCAATTATTGGATTTCTCGTGTCTGATTGTACTTTTCCCAATTGGTCTATTCTTATTCTTCCATATATTCCATCTGGATTTCTAATCTCTATTCTATTTTCAAACATAATAATCTGTATAGGCATGCCTTCTGTATGAATACTATAATCACGATGCACTAATGCTTTAAGGATAGCTTCCCTAATAGCTATAATTGGATAATCTGTACGGTCTTTACGTTTTCCTGTTTCAGAGTCAACTATTATATACAAGAAACTTAAATTATATTCATTAATTTAATATAATTTCATCTTTATAGCCAAGCTAACTAATCAAACAACTTAAATATTTCAGTTGTTAAGAATCCAGTATCATTCTCAAAGCAACTTTAGATGTGATATTCATAAAGCGGGAATAATCAACTTTTGCATAGGAACATGTGTGGTAAAAGGTACTGAGGGATTTTGTGGTAATCCCAGACAAAAAGTGCTGATATAAAAATCGAATGGAATGTACAGATTCCAATGTTAGTATTGATAAAACGAGTAAAAACAAAGTATCTGCTGTTGGAGCAGAAAAAGTTTCAAAATAAAATGTTTTGGAGCAAACTCATCATACATCAGAAAGCCATGTACGATATTTTTTTATGAAAAAGTTGTAAAGTGGTGTAAAGATTAATGATCTTTGTATTGGCACCGAAAATATATTTATTTCTCCGCGGCTTTTCTTCCAGGATGGGAGAGTGCCGCGGAGAATTTTTTGCGAAGAAAGAATTGTTATAGCTTTGTAATTCCGGGAAAACCTTTATCTAAGAAAAAAATACAATATTAACATGAATATCATGAATATAATATTGGAGACTGTGAATATTCCCAAATACTTCCCTCTCAGATTCCTGTTTTCTTCTGCAATATATTTGAAACTTATCAGGCTTGCCATGGATGCAATCAGAGTGCCGAGACCTCCAATATTGGTTCCGACAATTAAAGCCCGGTAATTATCTGTAAAGCCGGATAAAAGAAGCGCAACGGGAACATTGCTCATAATCTGACTGGCAAGAACTGCAGTAAGTGTTTCCCTTCCTGCCATGATTCTTTCCAGAAAATTGCTGAATTGCGGAATCCTTCCAAGGTTGCCGATAAAAATAAATAATGCGATAAAGGTGGCAAGCAGTGAGTAATCCACCCTGCTTATATTTTCCCTGTTTCTTAGCAGCATATATATAAGAACCAATACAAGAGGAATCTGGTATGGAATGATACGTGCAACAGTGAGCAGGCAGATTGTAAATAAGATCAGGTAAGCGGCCAGGTATTCCATGTTAAGTTCTTTTCTGTCAGAGAATCCCAAAAGAGTTTTATCTTTTTCTAAACCGCATACGTGAGGTGCTTTGGCAACGGCTACCTGTATCCATATCAGAAGAAGGATAAGTGCTGTGGCGGAATAGGGAAGCATCAGTGTTATTAATTCTACCGCGGACATCCCTGCTCTGGCATATAGATAAAGGTTCTGCGGATTTCCGATTGGTGTGAGCATGCTTCCGAGATTAGCAGCGATTGTCTGCATGGCTACTATTTTAAGAAGCCAGTAATTGCCCAGTTCCTTTGGCAGTTTATGCACAATGATCAGTGCAAGAGGAACAAAAGTAATCAATGCCACATCATTGGTGATCACCATTGACAGGAAGAAACATAAGAGTACCAACAGCCTGATCACACCCACAGTTCCCGATGTTCCCATCAGCAATTTTTGGGCAAGTATATCAAAAATACCAACAGCCTTCAAACCAGCTACAATTGCCATCAAACAGAAGAGGAGCCCGAGAGTCCTGAAATCGATATAAGTAAAATAAGCCTTATCCGGTCTGACCCAGAACATAGAAAGAAGCGCCAGGATCACTGCAATTGACAAAACGGTTTCTTTCCTGAAAAAAACATATAATTTTTGTAACATAATATTTCCTTTCCGGTCTGATACGACTGCGTATAAGTATATCACAGAAACATCCAGAAAAAAAGAATATCATTTTGTATTGTGAATTGTGTTTGCGATTACTGCCTCATTCCTGTATAACACCACTTTACAACTTTTTCATAAAAAAATATCGTACAGGAGTTTCGTTTTGAATTAAGTCAGGGCATTCGTTTTGTGATAATCAATAATTACCTTGCCTTTTATACGATTGATGAAGAAAAGCAGACTGTAA
>ENA-ORLJ01000217-ORLJ01000217.1-human-gut-metagenome-genome-assembly--contig:-NODE-217-length-8246-cov-10.6748_pt1 | contig 8246 bp, 9 predicted proteins | sample MGYA00243068_ERZ508826 | MGnify/ENA primary metagenome ERZ508826 (study PRJEB26277, sample SAMN04329849) | human gut metagenome | biome: human-associated habitat | host: Homo sapiens | place: USA...
GCTCGCACAGGTTGAAGCCGAGATTGAAAAACTGCTTGATACGCTGACCGGGGCCACCGCCACCTTGCTTGCCTACGCTAACAAGAAAATCGAGGACTTGGACAACCGCCGCAAAACGCTGTCCAAGGCGATTGCAGACCTGTCCGTTGAAACGCTGTCCTCCCAGCAGATTGAATTGTTGTCCGGGTATCTGGACGATTGGGAAAACATCAGCTTTGAGGACAAAAGGAAAGCCGCTGACGGCCTGATTTCATCAATCAGCGCAACCAGCGACTATGTAAAGATAGAGTGGAAAATATGACCTATTTTCCACTCCATCAAACCACTTGTTTCTTTATACCGCTTGTAGCCCCTTGTAAACCGTTGCTTGGAAATCGTCATAGCCTCACATAGTTCCGAATGGGAGTTGTATGTGGAAAATGAATAGTTCTTCGTTCCACCCTCTGCGTTGAAGCCGTAAGCAACAGCGATTGCTTCCAGAAGCGTAGATTTTCCACTTCCATTTTCGCCAACAAAGAACGTAATGGGCTTATGGAATGTAAAAGTGTCGATTCCACTGATGGCAGGAATCTGACGAACATAATTGTATGGGCGAACTCTGTTCCAGTCGATGGTCAGCCCTTGGATAAACAAATCGTTCATACAGCACTCCATACTATATAATGTAAGAAACACTTAGCTCCGCTCAAACCCAAGATAGCGGGTGCCCTGAAAACTCAGCTTTCCGATGTCGCCCTGCACGAGCAGACCATAATCGCTTCCGTCCACTTCAAATTCCATCCGGTCGCCGCTCTCCACCTGAAAAGTCACATAGTACGATGTAAATGTGCTAGTGTCGTATCCGTGCGCACCGGACATATCTCCGGCATTGGCACTGCTGGAATGCGAAACATCGGTGCGCTTTGCTACCACTGTTGCCGGAACGGTAAGCCGCGGCGAGTGGTTGTTTTTGTTCCATGTGCGGAGATTTGAAATTAGAGCAAAGAAAAACATTCCAATAAAAAGCAGGAACAGGATTGGGAAAATGAAGCTGAATATAGCGTCAAACCATCCAAAAAACATTTTACTCCTCCAAAATTTCTTCCAGCAGGTCCTTTACATCGTCCAGAAAAGATTCTTCTCCGAGGGTGTTCACCTTGAAGAACACCGCTTGACTGCCTCCTGCGGTGATGGCAGACAGCCGAATCGGACTGTCCGCATTCTGGAACATGGTCAGTGTCAGACTCAGGCGGTTGCCGCCCATCATGCTGTACCGTTCAAACACACGGACACTGCACCGGGCATCGCCCTCTTTGAAATCACTGCCTGCCTCTAAATCTGCCGACCAACTGCTGTCCGGGATTTCATTTTCCAGCTTCCGAAGCAGCTTGTCAAAGTTTTTGTTTCGGATGGTCTTTTCAAAGATTGCCATAATGGTTCCTCCGTTCTGACAATTAAAAATCGGTCCCTTATTTTTGATACGAGCAGAGCCACAGGAAAATTGCGGAGAAATCGCTTGAAGAGAGGAATTTTGTCTGATTTGATTATAGCATATCTTTTGGAAGAACAAAATACTTTATGTACGCCGCCCGCAGGCGGCAAAAGTCAGTCCAGTGGAAATTCCAGCTCGGCAAACTCTGCATCGGTCAGCAGTTTCAGCTTTTCGATAACCACCACCGATAGTTCCCGCAGAGCGGTCTCGTCCGGCATCAGGTAGCACTGCATGAGCCGCAGTTCGTGAATGAGCCCCAGCCGGGTGCCGGTGTTGTAGAGCATCATCAGCATCAGTTCCTCATGGTTAAAGTTCATGTTCATCCCTCGCTTTCCGGCAGACGGTTGGATTGCACTCCGGGGCATCGCACTTTTCCTTGAAATTCATCAGTACCGAATGGCGTTCCGGCTGCTTGTCCAGAAACCTCTGTAAATCTTTGAAGCCGATGCTGTCCACATAATGCACAGACACCTCGCCATTGCGTTTGAGTGCGATCACATCGCTGACCGACAGGCTGTGCCCCTCAAAATCCTGCGGACGGGAGAGGTTGAACATCTGAAACAGTTCTTCCAAAACCTCGTTGTTCGGCACATCCTGCCACATGGCGGGCAGATCAGCATAGTAGGTGACCTCATAATGCTCCGGGTCTGGCGTTTTGCCCCGACGATGCAGTTCCCGCATGGAAGCAAATCTTTCATCGAGGATTTTTTCGTCATGCCGCAGCTGCATCACCATATAAACATCGCACCCTGCGTTCAGAAACTTCTGCGGGATGTCCGTCATGGGTTCACCGTCAAAATTCTGGTTCCATTTTTGCTGCATCGTCCACCTCACAGTTCTGGCGCAGAACGTGCAGACGATTTTGGCGCAGACGTATCACTTGCCAGTTCTGCCAGCTTTTCCAGTGTGGAAGGGCGATGGTCTGCACTCAGTTCCTCGGCTTCCGCAACTTTGTCCATGACGGCATCGTAGTCCTGCAACAGCCGCCGCCCCTTTTCCATGTGGTGCGCTTCCAGAATCTGCTCACGGGCTTCCTGAATGGTCAGTTCCGGGGCATCCAACTGCCCGCCGTCCATCACGGAATAATCGCTGTGGTAGAGGGTGTAGTCCCATCCATCCTCACAAGACTGGATGGCAAGGTAGCCTTTGCCGCCCAGTTCCCACGCCGCCTGCTCGTCCTGTGTCTGAATCTCCGGGTAGAAGTCGGCATGGTTTCGTTCCATGACCTCGGCAAACTGGCAGATGTGGAACACATTGCCCAGACCGCCCATGTCAAAGTGGTAATCATCCAGATGTTCCAGCCGTGCCGTAAAGCTGCGCCCATCCGGGTAATCCACCTGAATCACGCCGCCATCTGGAATGCGATAGAGGTCATCATAGTGGCTGTTGATGAGACGAATATCCTTCGGCAGCGTTTCCGGCTCCCAGATGCGCCGTCTGCCGATGCCCGCCTGCGGGATGTTTTCGAGGATCTTTACGCTTTCCTGTTGGATGGCCTTGCGGTCATCGTCCGAAAGTTCAAACAGATACCAGTTCCGGGCAGCAGGAATGGCGTTCCTGCCATCGGGCGGCAGGTTCTTTTCCGAGATCTGCCCGCTTTCCAGCGGCTCACCAGTTACCTTGTTGTAGGTGGCAAAGCCGACCCCTGCACCGTTTTCCCGGAGGTGGAGATAGCGTTCATCGTTGATAAGGTAGACCGCTTCTTTTATCTGCTCCATCAGCACCCACCTTCAAATTCCAGAGAAAACTTGCTGCGGCCATCGGCTTCACAGGACAGCAGCACGGTGGCGTTGTAGGTCTTGCCCTTGGCACTCTTGCAGTCCTTCAGACGGACCCGACCATCCCGCAGCAGCTTGTCCGCCACATGAGCGTCCAGACGCTTGCCCAGACGCTTGAAGAACGCATTATCCTTCCACAGCACGAAACGGCACTCCCGGTTCTCGCAGAACCAGCCCTTTTCACGCTCTACGACAGGCTTCCCACAGTTCGGACAGACACCAATGATTCTGTTTTTCATAAGCGCATTCGCTCCTTTCCTAGCCTCGGTGGTCGTTACCAGCGAGGAGATCATCTCTTTGATTTCAGTCATAAAAATTTCCGGCTCCATTTCGCTGCGCTCAATGCGCAGCAGCTTCGTTTCCCAATCGGCGGTCATTTCCGGGGATTGGATTTCTTCGGGCATCACCGTAATCAGGGCTTTGCCCTTGTCGGTAGGCAGCAGCACCTTGGTTTTCTTGTTGCCCTTGCGTTCCAGAAAGCCCTTCTGCACCAGCTTTTCGATGGTGGCGGCTCTGGTTGCCGGGGTGCCGATGCCCTGACGCTCCACGCCCTCCGGCATACTGTCTGCACTGGCGGTTTCCATCGAGTGTAACAGTAAATCTTCCGTAAAATGCTTTGGAGCTGAGGTCTGACCCTCTTTCAGTTCGGCCCCGATAATGCCGCACTCACTCTGCTCCTGCACATCCGGCAGAACAGCAGGTTCTTTTTTCTTGCCCAGCAAATCGCCCAGCATTTTCCGCTCGATAGCTTTCCATCCGTCGGACAGCACCACCTTGCCTTTTGCGGAAAACTCCTCTTCAGCGCAGATGGTGGTGAGCGTAGTTTCTGCATAGCAGTGCGGTTCGCCTACGGCACAGAGCAGCCGTGCAGCAATCAACCGTAGAATATTCCGCTCCCCGGCAGGGAGGGCGGCAAGATCTGCGTTTGCCATGCTTTTCGTAGGCAGCAGCGCATGGTGGTCGGTGACCTTGCTGCCGTTGATGACCTGCTGCACATGGATGGGAAACGACTCTTCCACAGTAAACGCCCTGCCCGTATCTGTCACCAGCCCCGGAAGGGATGCCGCCATATCCTCCGTCAAAAATCGGCTGTCTGTGCGGGGGTAGGTGATGAGCCGTTTTTCGTAAAGACTTTGGGCATAATCCAAGGTCTGCTGTGCCGTAAATCCCAGCAGACGGTTGGCATCCCGCTGCAATGCGGTAAGGTCATAGAGTTGCGGCGGGCTTTCGGATTTCTCCTTGCGTTCCATCTTCTGCACCGTAACGCGCCCCTCCTTTCGGCACTTGGAAAGCAGCAGTTCAGCATCCGCTTTCTGTGCAAACCGCTTGCTGGATGCGGTGCCGCCGTCTGCAAGGGTCAGGGCAACCGTGCAGAATTTCTCTGGCACAAAGGCAGCCATGGCGGCTTCTCGTACCACGGTCATGGCAAGCACCGGGGTCATAACACGCCCTACCGCCAGCGGTTGACCGTACAGGCACGAAAAAAGCCGGGACGCATTGATGCCGACCATCCAGTCGGCACGTTCCCGGCAGAGTGCTGCGTTGTACAGCGCATCGTATTCAGTTGACGGTTTGAGGTGGGCAAAGCCCTCCCGGATGGCAGATTCCTCCATGCTGGACAGCCACAGACGGGAAAAGGGCTTTTTGCACCCAGCCTGCTGGTACACCAAGCGGAAGATCAGTTCTCCCTCGCGCCCTGCGTCTGTAGGATAGTTCTCGGAGGTGACTTTTCTGACTTTGTTACTCGATGGCATCCAATGGGCCGATAAAGCGGTAGAAAATCTGGATTTTCTGGACGTATTCGCCATCAACCTTTTCCGCTTTGGATACCAGAATCTTGTCAATCAGCTGATGCAGAATCTTATAGTTCAGTTCGGTGATGCCAGCGTACTTGCTGACTTCATCAATAAAATCCTGAATCTTGTCCAGCTGATCGTGTTCAGCACGGCCTTCCCGCTCGTACTGCTCAATCTTCTCGGTCAGTTCAGCCTGTTCTTTGTCGTAGCGATCTGCAAGCATTTGAAAACGTTTCTCCGGGAGAAGTCCCTTTGATACGTCCTCATAAAGTTTTGCATACAGGTCTTCGATTTCTGCGATTCGTGCTTTACACTGCTTCAAATCCCGTTTGTGCTGCGCCCGGTCAGAGGACACCCGGAGGTGCATCTGATTTGCAATCTTCTTCACAAGGGCTTCCCGATTGCTCACAGCGGCCTTTGCGTGTGCCTGAATGTCCGCAAAGACAGCTTCATGCAGAACACGGGCTTCCAAATTATGCGAGTCACAGGCTTTCGCACCATATTTCCGATAAGTGCTGCAACAATAAAAGGTCTGATCCAGAACACTGTTACGTTTGCGCCTGTGCTCGACCTTGACTAACATCGTTCTGCCGCAGTCTGCACAGCGGACGATGCCTTTGAAGATATTGTCGTAGTCGGTCTTATCGCACATAAAACTACTGGAACGGCTGTAAAGGATTCGCTGCACGTTCTCCCAACGGTCTTGTGGGATGATTGCTTCATGTGTATTCGGAACGATAGCGCGTTCTTCAAACGGAATATAACGCCGCTTTTTGGATTTCATGGACACGGTGGGCTTGGCTTCGTAGATGATGTGTCCGGCGTAGACTGGGCTGTGCAGAACCTGACTGATATAGGCACTGTCCCAATCATACATCTTTTCATCATCAATAAAGCGGCCAAACATCTCTTTCTTGTAGTAACACGGCTTCAGAACTTTTTCATCGTGGAGCCGCTTGGCGATGCGGTGAAGCCCCAGCCCTTCCTCTGCCATTGAATAGATATACTCAACAACGGGGGCGGTGTTCGGGTCGATCACAAGGTGATTGTGGTCGGCAGGGTCTTTCTGGTAGCCAAACGGTGCGCCGCTGGAGATATACTTTCCACTTTTCTTGCGTGTCCGAAGGGCACTCTTGATTTTTCGGGAAGTGTCTTTGGCGTACATTTCATTGATGATGTTTCTGAACGGAGCAATATCCATCTGGGATTGCTCGTTGGAATCATAACCATCGTTGATTGCAATATAGCGGACACCGTGCTCAGGAAAGAAGATTTCCATATACGTTCCGGTTTCGATGTGGTTGCGTCCAAGTCGGGACTGGTCTTTGGTAATGACTGTTGCCACCTTTCCTTCCCGGATATCATCCAGAAGTTCCTGAAAGGCAGGGCGGTCAGAGTTCGTACCGCTGTAACCATCATCAACATAGTACTGGCAATTCCCGAAACCGTTGCGTGTGGCATACTCCATAAGCATTGACTTTTGAGTGCGGATGCTCAGGCTTTCGCTGTTTGAACCGTCATCTTTTGACAGTCGGCAGTATAAAGCAGTTACTTTTTTGTCCTTTTCCATGTGTACCTCCATAATGGAAAAGAGACCTCATCAATCACATTGTAGCGGATGCTGCGTGACGATGCAAGCCCTTTTCCGCAGTAAAACGTCCAATTAGCCAGCGGCGAGATACGATTCGGCAGTTTTACGAATTTCTTCTTCCACAAGCCGCTGAAAAAGCGTATTCATCGGCACATTGCCGATATAATGGCGTTCCACGATCAGGCGCACGGACTTCGGACTTCTCGGCGCACGTTTGCGTGTGGTGGGCTTCTTCTCAGATTTTTCTTTGTTCAAGGGCAGACCTCCTCATTCATGTGGTGCAAATACGGAAAGGAATGGATGGATTCTATTCGTTTTTCTCTTTTTGTTTTATTACGTTGGTTAGGTGAAAGTTTTCTTCGATACAGTCTTAAAGGCTGCTATACTGCATAGGAAAAATATCTTTTGCAGATGCCATTAAGAATCTGCATCACAGAATCGTGATTTTGGCGGTTCTTGAATCGTGAAAAACGCAGAACTATTCAACATTTGGAATTTTCACAAAGATGTGATTGGGCGAAGAAAACCGCGTTCGTCTGCGCTCAATCAATCCCGCAGCGTCCAATTCCTTAAGCGCACTGGAAACACTGACAGTGCTGCGCCCTAGCTGCTCAGCCAAAGAGCAAATCGTAAAAATGACAAACACGAATCCACGTTCATCTATCCAGAGATTTTTCTGCGAGAGTGTGGCACGGTCGAGTAGCAACACATAAGTCATTTTTGCAGTCTGGCTCAGGTCAAGTTCCAAAAGGAAGCGTGGGTATGGGAGAAACGGCGGCAGCGGAGTTTGCGTGGTAAGATATTCTGAAATGTTGATCACCTCCAGCTGAAGCAGAAATCAGGAACAAAGAGTATGTAACGAGAATTGGTGGGTTCCAATTCTCCAGTCGCAGAAAAGCACGAAACAAGTGCTCAACTGCGTTAATAAGTTAAGGTCTCCCATATTGGTCCTCGACTTCCCTAGGAGTGGGGAATCGTCCGGCGGCGGGCTTGCACCGCACCATTGGCATTTCAGCCACCCCGTCTTCGTTATGACCGGGCTGCGAGTTACAGAAGTACCTTTTGTGAAGTACCGGACGATTGAACTATTCACTTGTCAAGGAACATATGGAAGATTTCTGGACTTTGACGGACGAAAAACATCCTTCTACTTGGTAGCCGATGAAAAAGGCCATTTCGTAGCATTGCAAGCAATTTTGTAAACAAAACGTCATAATAGTCCGAGAATGGTCTTGAAAAAGATGCCCTACACTTGGTAGGCATCGAGAACGCCTGTTTCGTAGCATTGGTGAGAAACTTGTAATTGAATTGTAATTCTTGAGACCAAATCTCCGCTTTTGAAAAAATCCTCTCAATAGGTAGGCAACGAAAACAGCCCAAAGACAACCATCTTTTTGAGAATTAACAAAAAGGTCACAAATGACCGGCTTTCAAAGAGGCGCTTCTACTATTAACAGAAAAAGTGGCCTAAAATGGGGGGTGTTGACGCTGATTTTTTTGCCTTCATTGAAGGTTGAGAGCGTTCCCTCACTTGGTAGGCATCGAGAAAGGCTCGTTGACAACCTTTATTTTGAAAATTAACAGAAAGTTAACACAGCAAGATGCGCTGA
>ENA-ORLJ01000218-ORLJ01000218.1-human-gut-metagenome-genome-assembly--contig:-NODE-218-length-8227-cov-4.94579_pt1 | contig 8227 bp, 3 predicted proteins | sample MGYA00243068_ERZ508826 | MGnify/ENA primary metagenome ERZ508826 (study PRJEB26277, sample SAMN04329849) | human gut metagenome | biome: human-associated habitat | host: Homo sapiens | place: USA...
GACGTTAGATATATAAATCGGGTCGGCAGCCAGTTTCTTGAATATCAATTTGCCAATACCTTTTTCATATCGTTCAAACCGGTTATACACCCATAGTCCCAATGGGAAAGGGATACGGAGGTTGGGGCTGCCGAAAAATGAATTGTTCGGTGCCACGTTCAATGCGCCTTGTACTTCTTCCAGCGTAGCGTCTCCATTATCGGCCTCATTGTACCCCACAATTTTAGGAGTCGGTGTACCGATATAGAGCAGCTCGTCTTCCGGAAGATGCTTGGTTGTGGAACATCCGGTTATGATAAACAACAGAAGTCCTGCCAGTAACAGTTTATTTATTCTTCTCTTCCTCATTTTCATCTTCTTCTTTTTTTTCGACTTCAGGCTGCGGTTTTTTCTTCTTTCTGAAAATAAACAGTTCGCCCACTTTACTAACTTTCTTGCGCAGTACAATACCGGCTCCGGTTTCTATGACTTCTCCATCCAGCACACTTTCGTAATTTTTGTCATGGAAAAGCTTGACGTAGCGAGTACCACTGTTGTCCAGACGATATTCTAATGAGATATTATCAATAAATGACTCGTCCTGCTGCACATTATTACCAGTAGATACTTTTCCACCAATTACCACTCGGATACGGTTGTTCCAGAATCTCTTGGCAAACTGGAAGTTATAATCCGTAGATGTCTGTCCGGTTTCTTCCCCATTATTGGTTTCTATACCGAAATTCACATCAATGGTCTTGAGGGCACTTCCTGCCACTTTGGAAATCTGGTCTTGTAGGAAAGAGTTCATGACGCTGCTTCCACCGCCACCTCCCAAGGTGCTTCCTTCCGTCAGGTACATACCTGTTACCAGCATGGTTACAGCTACCTTATTCTTTTCTTCAGCCGACATGGATGCCAACTCGTTTTGCATGGTACCGTCATCCGGGGCATCAATGATAAAGGTAAATCCTAAATTCTCCAATGTATTGGTGATATTGACACCCACATCGAAGTTGACCATGCGCGATGCCTGCCCTTCTTGTGCTACTGAAGAACGTATTCTTTCCGTCGCTTTTATACTCATGAGAGGATTCCTCGCATTTCCATTCCATTGTATGTAACTTCCGCTTTGAATATGGTAGGTCTTTAACTGGATAATCGGGAGCTGGTATTTCATTTCACCGCTTAGAAGAGAATACCTTCCGTTCAGAATGATGTTTCCTTCCGGGGTATATTGGAAAGACAAGTCACCACCTCCTTCAAAGTACATGTAGTTACTTCCCTTTTCATCCATATTGACACGGCATTGTACTCCTTCGTCTATGTGTAAGGTCATCAGCATGTCAATACCTCCCAAGGAAAGGGCTGGAAGAACCCTTCTTTGTGCAGAAGTCGTATCGCTGAAGTTGGTGAAGGTTACCGTTTCTCCCAGACGGTCTTCTACGGTCAGCGGAGAATCCTGTAGGATATAGGTAAAGTTACTGTTACCCAAAATATTCATGTTACCGCGTATATTCATGTTATCGGGTGTACCTTTAAGGGTGGAGTAGAAATCCACATACAACTTTCCATATACAAGCGATTGTTTGGTCTGCTTGGCATTTAGTAATTCAAAATTGTTGGCATCCATCTTCAGATTCATTTTCATCTGACTGAAATCTGCCATGTCCACATCTCCGTCAATGGTGAACGGAGTTTTCCCTTTGGTGAATATCTTGAAACGGTTGAATGTAAGCTTGCTGTCTTTGATTTCCACCGGCTTGTCGTCGAATCGGAGGTTCAAAGAGGCTTGCGGTACATATACATTTACGCTATCCAGGTTGATTTTTCCGTTCAAGAGCGGTTGGGAAGCATTGCCGGACATTTGCATGGTACCGTCAATATCTCCACTCAACATGGCCATCTTGCCCGGAATAAAAGAGTTTGCTATTTCCAGCGGGAAATGATGTAATGCCATACGTGCATCTATCCGGTCTTCTTTTTGCTCTTTCTCTTCAGCGGGGAAATATGAGCCTTCTATACTGATTACCTCGTTGTCATTCTGCATGATGAGGCCGTTGATATGCTGTTCACCGGTTTGTTTGGGAAGGTAGACCGCACTCAAAGCCCAGTCGCCCAAAGCTATCCCGTTATATCTGAGCTGGTTGATACTGTTCTCAAGAGAAATCTGGTCCATACCGTCTTCTGTCTGCACATAATGTGCTTCAGAGTTAATTACACCCTCGATGTCTGGCATATACGGAATCACTCGTTTGAATTCTCCAATGTTAATCTGAGTCAGTGATAAAGTTAAATCCTGCCGTGCCGTAGAATCTGGAGTAGAATAGAAATTCAGTCCGGTACGCAATTCATCGTAAATGGACAAATTGGCCATAATTCGTCCATCATCTCTTAGATAGATATAATTATCCGGATTAACCGTAAACTTGCGGTACACTAAGATAGGGTCAAATGGGGTAATGTGAAGGCTGATTCCACCTTTTTGCAGACCAGCCACCATACCTATATTCACACCACATTCCTTTTTCCCGTTTAAGTATTCAATAGTAGCATTAGCTCTGTCAGCTCCTATATCTCCATTCAGTGTAATATCGAAAGCTTCCTGGAACGGTTTGTCATTGGCTACTACTCCGCTATTAAACGAAATCTTATCAGGCTGTTGGGTGGCATTAAAATAGATGGTATCAAGAGCTAAACTATCTGTCTTTAATCCGTAAAGGTTCATCGACGCATTCAATCCTTCTGCAGGGGAGGTGCGTATATTCACATTCATACGGTTAAAGTTTATCTTTTTGATGGCCAGTGTATTGGAAATGGGGTTGTCCTTTCCTGCAAAGATCCTGAACTGGGTTTCTGGCCACAGCTCACGAAGGGCTGCCTGATCAATAGATTTCTGCTTCCATTGTGTGCTCAGTGCATCCGTCAGTATGGTTATCTGCTTGCCTAACTCATCAATCCCTCCTCGGCTTCTGAATAAAAAAGTGAGGTCTCCCGCATTCGCATAACTTCTGATAGAATCGCGTGCAGTGCTGAAGCCGAAATGTATGTCTTTCGTCTTAAACGTCTTTTTTTCAGTGATTAAATTTATGTCTTTTACTGATAAGCGGATACCGTGACTCTTTTTCATGTCCGTTTTCAGGTGAATGTCGATATTTTCGGCAGTCTTTAACGGAGAACTGAGCAATCCCATTCCATATAAATCAAGATTCTTTACTTGAACCAACATATCCGCAGCAATCGCAGAAGGGTGTAGGGATGCATCTAACTGCGATGAAATATTCATCAGGTTATCATTCACATCCAAATTGAGATTTGCTTTTGACTCTTTCAGGGCTGCATTAAGCTGTACGCCAGAGAAGATACGTGTTCCCCATTGAAGGTGATTGAGTGCGGCATTGGCTGTTAATGTAGTTCGTTTAGAGAAAATGTCTGTTCCAGCTCCTTCAAGTTGCATACCAGCAGAGAGATAAAACAACGAATCAGCTGGCAGGAAATCATGCAGGTTTAGCTCACTGATTTGCATATCTGCTTTATAAGCCTCTTTAAGGAGGTTGTATTCCGCATTTAGCTGTACTTTTCCCTCATTCTGGCTTAATGTAGTTTCGGTAAACAAATCGTTACCTTTTATACCGGCCTTCCCATGTATATTCATTCCTGACGGAATAACTACTCCGCCGGTCAGACTACTCAGGAAATCCATTTTGTAGAAATCCGAATTCAGGTTGATGACTCCCTCTCTGGAAAGACTGTCGAGCACATTTTTTACCGTTCCGTCTATTTCCATACGGAAACAGTCGGGAATCTTGACCTGGCAAGTAGTCAGTTTCAAATCACTCAGGTTTCCATCTACCCCGATACGAACTTGCAATGGAGCCGCAGGAAAGGATTGAATAAATTCTTGTGGCATGTCTGGAATCAGTTTGAACAAATCAGCTTTACCGATTTCAGCCATGAACTGCCCGTTCAATACACCGTCCTGATTCTGTTCAGTGACCGACCAGTCTACCGTAGCTTTGAGAGCCAGGAAAGAATTTGCAGTTTTGATTTGTAAAGAAGGTACGCGTATGGCTTTCTCGTCTGCTTGTAATTGCCCCTCAGTCGATTTGATTTCCAGTCCCGAACGCTCTTTCAGCTCAAACTGGTGCAGTAATGCCCGGATGTTATTCCCCTGATAGTACAAAGAATCCATCTGTAAATTGATGTCGGTCACTGTAATATGTGACGGGTCCAATCCTTTCTCTGCAGGAGGTGTATTCCCTGAGTTATAGTATAATCCACTCTGTAAAAGCTTAAATTCTTTAGCGGAATAAGCCGCTTTATGCAAGTCAACCAGTCCGTCTCTTAAAGAAGCATTCCCGACTTTAAGTCCAAAATTCATGGAATCAAGCGGCATATCCATTTGAAAGTCCACATTGGCCAAATCAATCTTTTCTAATTTAACCTTCCAGAATGTAGGTGCACTTTGAGTAGTATCTTGTGCGGTTGTATCTGCCAGACATAGTTTCAGATTGGCATCTTTCAGTGTAAGCTCGTTGAGTACAGCTGTTTCCGGTGTCAAATCAACTCCATGCGATTTCAAGAAAAGTTCTCCCAGGTTTCCTTGTAAAGACATTCCTTCAATCAGGTCGACCGTATTGACCGAAGCATTTTTCAGTTCCACTCCGTCAATCTCTATCTGTTTCTTTACCAGAGGGAGTAATTGTATTTTTACGGTTAGTTTTTCCACATTCAGGAGCGTATCCTGAGGGTTGGTAACCGTGGTTTCATGGACGACTAAATTTAGTGGAAAAGAAAGCGAAATTCGTTGTATATGAATGTTCATTCCCGTAGCTTGCGAAGCGTATGATGTCGCTTTATCCACAATAAAATTCTGGATAGCAGGTATGTAGATTAATATACACAAGACTATAAAAAGGATAAATGGACTTGCTAATGCAATTCCTCCCCATTTTATATATTTTTTCATATACAGTTTAATCATTAGTTATGCGAATATATAAAAAAAGAACCAAAAGGTGATACATTTTGTTATGACAATGAGTTGAAATCACATTATTTGTTTACCTTTGCGTAGTTACTAATTTTAATACAATTCTATGAAACCAACTTTATTTGTACTGGCTGCCGGTATGGGGAGTCGTTACGGTGGCTTAAAACAGCTTGATGGACTGGGTCCTAACGGTGAAACAATCATGGATTATTCAATTTTCGATGCTATCCGTGGTGGTTTCGGGAAATTGGTTTTCGTAATCCGTCGTGATTTTGAAAAAGATTTCCGTGAAAAGATTGTAAGCAAATATGAAAATCATATTCCTGTAGAAGTTGTGTTCCAGGATTTGAACGACCTGCCTGCTGGCTTTACTTGTCCGGAAGGCCGTGTTAAACCTTGGGGAACAAACCACGCAGTGTTGATGGGTAAGAATGTAATTAAGGAACCATTTGCCGTAATCAACGCTGATGACTTTTATGGACGTGATAGTTTTGCCGTATTGGGTAAATACTTGTCAGAATTGCCGGAAGGTGCAAAGAACGACTACAGCATGGTAGGTTTCCGTGTAGGAAACACTTTGTCTGAAAGTGGAACGGTAGCTCGTGGTGTTTGTGCAACTGATGAAAATGCTCATCTGACAACAGTCGTTGAACGTACAGAAATTATGCGTGTAGACGGTGTGGTTTCTTATAAGGATGAAAATGGCGAATGGGTTGGTATTGAAGATAATACTCCTGTTTCAATGAATATGTGGGGATTCACTCCTGATTATTTCCAATATTCAGAAGAATATTTCGCTGAATTCCTGAAAGAAAATATCAGCAACTTGAAATGTGAATATTTCATTCCGTTGATGGTGAACAAGTTGATCAATGAAGGAACTGCTACTGTAAAAGTACTGGATACTACTTCTAAGTGGTTTGGTGTGACATACGCTGCTGACCGTCAGAGTGTAGTTGACAAGATTCAGGCTTTGGTAGATGCTGGTGAATATCCTGCTAAATTGTTCTGATTAGAAAACGGATTATAATTTATATAAGGAAGACCGGAATTGCAGAAATGTGATTCCGGTTTTTTGTACGATAAGTGTGATCTTATCTTTAAATTATTATGAATAGGTTTTCTATGCTTTATTATTGAGAATATTACTTCTTAAAAAAACAATAAAACAACTTACCCAAGAATACGCTTTTATACGTAAACTTGGGTAAGAATTAATTTAATCTAATTATTTAGATTTATCTTATTAGATACTAGGTTGAGGAGCTGCTGGGTTATTATCGCTTTCTTTGATGCCGTTGTTTGTTTCCATTTCGCACTGTGGAATTCGATAAATCATGATTTGTGATTCTGGCTCCAAATTAAACTGAACTTTAGCTTCGTAGTTTGTATCTTTACGAATAATAGGTTTCTTTAATCGTAATATATCAAAGAGAGCAAAGCCTTCTCCCCAAAGTTCCATACGGCGCTGCAACCATATCTCATCTTGCATCTCTTGTGCAGAAGACGCAGTACAAGTGTAATCTGGGTTACGATATGTCTTAACAAAATTCTCTAATGTTTGTTTTGCATTAGGATTATTAGACATCGCTTCGCCTTCTGCTTTTATGAGATACATCTCTTCTACACGCATTAATGGCCAGTCTTGTGAGTTGGTAGTATTACCCATGATGTCTTGGTAAGCTCCAAATTTTACATTTGCGTATGGAGTTAAACCAAAGTAATCAATAACAGGAATACCATCAACCGTAGTATTATCTACTAATTTAGAAGTTCCTTCTGGAGATATAAACAAATGATTACGGATATAAGAGTCGGGAATAAGGTCATACAAAGCAGAACTTACATACCGGAAAGAACCTGTTAATGTCGTATAGCCATTACCTGTCAGCGAACATAGATGAGAGGGCCAGTTGATAATACCGGTTTGTACAACATCGTTATCTGGAGTGATTAAAACTCCCCATAGCCATGAGTCTGCAGTTGCTGAGTTAAACGTTGGTTTAGAAACATCTGCTAATGATTGAGGTGTACCTCCTGCAATTGCTTTTTCAGCGTCTTTAGCAGCCTCTGCCCAATTATGCATTAATAAATTAGCACGTGCTCGTAAACCGTATGCAACTGCTTCATCTATTTTATCTTTATTTGTGCCGTTATCATAGCCTTCTAATAAATCTATGGCTTGATTAAGGTCCTTTATAATCTGTTCATATACCTTTTCTACTGTTGCACGTGGATTATTTTGCTTTTCTTCCAATGTCATATTTTCTGTAACAATTGGAACACAAAGCTCATTCTCATGACCTGCATATGTAAATTGATATGCTTGTGCCAGATTAAGGAAATCATATGCTCTAGCTGCAAATGCTTGGCCTCTGTAAATTAACATTTCCGGGTCTTCAGTGCCTTCTGTTAAAACAAGAACCTTATTGGCGGCATCTAGGTGATTGTAAAAAGTTTTCCAAATCAATTCATCTAAAGAACTGGTGTAAATACGGTCTGCATATGTTTGGCTATTATTGAACCAGTTATATCCAGAAGTCGTACAAGGCATGTCTTGTCCACCTTGCTCTAGAGCTTGATAAACCGCTGCGACCCCATAATCATTATGGTCTGGTTCTTCTGCTGTAGAAACTGTGGCAAATGCATTCAGTTTTGCAGACATACCATTAACAGCAGCAACTGTCATGTTGGGTCTTTGAGCAATAATGTTTTCATTTTGTTCACCTCCTATATATTGTCCTTCCATTTCTTTATCTAATTCACAAGAAGCCAATAGTAGTGTGACACCAACAAACATCAAATATTTATTTGTTATTTTCATATACACTAATTTTATTGGTTAGAAATTTAATGAGATACCTCCAGAGATTGTACGTATTGGCGAATAAACGTTGTCAGAAGCTACATATCCCTGACGAGGGTCTAAACCCTTACGAGCAGTTAAAAGGGCTACGTTGTCAGCAACAAAGTATAAACGAACACCTTCAACTTGTAATTTCCGTGTCCAATTTTTAGGTAAAGTATAGCCAAACGTAATATTTTGCAAACTTAAATAATTGGAACTTGTTAACCAGCGGTCAGATGAATAAGAAACATATATGTCGTTTACATTCATACGTGGAACATTGGTATTCTTATTTTCTGGAGTCCATGCATTTAACATGTCTACGTGCCATGCTGAACCTTGTGCATCAGTACTCATTAAACTCTGATAGGTATAATCTAATATACGTCCTCCTAACTGATAAGCAA
>ENA-ORLJ01000219-ORLJ01000219.1-human-gut-metagenome-genome-assembly--contig:-NODE-219-length-8107-cov-27.8885_pt1 | contig 8107 bp, 8 predicted proteins | sample MGYA00243068_ERZ508826 | MGnify/ENA primary metagenome ERZ508826 (study PRJEB26277, sample SAMN04329849) | human gut metagenome | biome: human-associated habitat | host: Homo sapiens | place: USA...
TTGAGCCAGTCAATGCTTTTCGACTTTTTTAAGCCGAATGCGTTGCGATAGGTTTAAGCAACTTCTTCTCCGAGTCATCCCGAACTGGTTTTCTGGCAGAATCTGTCTCCATTCTGTTGGAAAACGACCTGTTTTTAGCCTTAAAAAGTCGGTAAAAATAGTGTTTCAGGTACTCTGTACACCTTATTATATATAGTCACTCATACAAACAAAGAATAGAATATCATATAAAACTTTTTCAATGTACGGCAAAAGAAAATGACAAAAAAGTTTGGTATTTCCAAAAAAATGCATTACCTTTGCCATCATATAATAAACAACGAAACGACATAAAAATTATGATGACAATCGAAGAATACAGAGCAGCCATCTTGCAGGCTTTACTCGATGCTAAGAACGAGGACGGCACTCCAGCCATTACTCCAAGGGAAGCACAGGAAGCACTCAACGGATTTACCGACGACGAGTTGCAAGACGGAATCCTATGGAATTCGCCCGAAGACGTGGCATCAATTATCCTCGAGGGATAAATCACGGAAGTTATATTCAGCTACCAACAGATAAGAATAGGAGCAAAGACCCTTTTTGCGGGGGTTTTGCTCCTATTCCCATTTATACTTCCTGTTCTTTCTTCCCTTTAAAGACAGTCTTCAACAGCCCCGCAATACTTCATTTCTGTTGCAAAAGCAATAAAAAACTAAAGAATGCGACAAAAAACAAAAGAATGTGCAATTTTTCTTTCACAATTCAATTATTATTTGTAAATTTGCAGCCGCATAAACGGAAAGGGAACTTGCAAATCCCTCTTCAATCAGTTTAAAAAGATAATTTTACCGGTAAAAATATATATTAAATAATGAAGATAGAAAACGAAATCATCAGCTCGGTCATCGCTGCGGTGAAGGAGCTTTATGGTCAGGACGTACCTGAGAAGATGGTAGCCCTGCAGAAGACCAAGAGTAATTTCGAAGGTAACCTTACCCTCGTCGTATTCCCATTCCTCAAAATGTCGAAGAAAAAGCCTGAGGATACAGCACAGGAAATCGGCGAATACCTGAAGAAAAACTGCGCTAACGTTATCGCAGACTTCAACGTGGTTAAGGGTTTCCTCAACCTTTCTATCGCTCCTGCCGCTTGGGTAGGACTCTTGAACACCATCAACGCTGACCCTAAGTTTGGTGAGAAGCCAGTTACTGAGAACAGTCCGCTCGTTATGATCGAGTACTCTTCTCCTAACACCAACAAGCCTCTCCACCTCGGTCACGTGCGCAACAACCTCCTCGGCTGGTCATTGGCCCAGATTATGGAGGCTAACGGCAACAAGGTAATCAAGACAAACATCGTTAACGACCGTGGTATCCACATCTGTAAGTCTATGCTCGCCTGGCTCAAGTGGGGCAATGGCGAAACTCCTGAAACTTCCGGCAAGAAGGGCGACCACCTCATCGGCGACTACTATGTAGCCTTCGACAAGCACTATCGTGAGGAAATCGCAGAGCTCAAGGCTCAGTACATGAAGGATGGCATGGACGAAGAAGCTGCCACAGAGAAAGCTAAGGTAGAGGCTCCGCTGATTAAGGAGGCTCACGAAATGCTCGTAAAGTGGGAGAACAACGACCCTGAGGTTCGTGCACTCTGGCAGAAGATGAACAACTGGGTTTACGCTGGCTTTGATGAGACTTACAAGATGATGGGTGTAAGTTTCGACAAGATATATTATGAGTCAAACACTTACCTTGAGGGTAAGAAGAAGGTAGAAGAAGGATTGGAGAAGGGTCTCTTCTTCCGCAAGGATGATAACTCTGTTTGGGCTGACCTCACCAACGAGGGTCTCGACCAGAAGCTCCTGCTCCGTTCTGACGGCACTTCTGTTTATATGACTCAGGACATCGGTACTGCCGACCTCCGTTTCAAGGATTTCCCTATCGACAAGATGATCTACGTAGTAGGTAACGAGCAGAACTACCACTTCCAGGTACTCTCTATCCTGCTCGACCGTCTCGGTTTCAAGTGGGGTAAGGACTTGGTTCACTTCTCTTACGGTATGGTAGAGTTGCCTAACGGAAAGATGAAGAGCCGCGAAGGAACCGTAGTAGATGCTGATGACCTGATGGCAGAAATGATTAAGGACGCTCGCCAGACAAGCGATGAGCTCGGCAAGTTCAAGGACATGAGCGAGGAAGAGCGCCAGGAGATTTCACGCATCGTGGGTCTCGGAGCGTTGAAGTACTTCATCCTCAAGGTAGATGCCCGCAAGAACATGCTCTTCAACCCAGAAGAGAGTATCGACTTCAACGGTAACACAGGTCCTTTCATCCAGTATACCTATGCCCGTATCCGCAGCATCATGCGCAAGGCAGCAGCCGAGGGCATCGAGATTCCTGCAGAGTTGGGCGCAGACGCTCCTATCAACGAGAAGGAGATTGACCTCATCCAGAAGATGAACGACTTTGCTGCAGCTGTAGCCGATGCAGGCAACAACTACAACCCTGGTGGTATCGCTAACTACTGCTACGAGTTGACCAAGGAGTTCAACCAGTTCTATCACGACTACAGCATCCTGAATGCCGAGAGCGAGGCTGAGAAGATTACCCGTCTGGTTCTTGCTGCCAACGTGGCTAAGATCTTGAAGAACGGTATGTCTCTGCTCGGCATCGAGGTTCCGGAAAGAATGTAATATATACATAAGATATAATAACCTACAATTTAAAAAATAAAAGAATATTGACTATTTGACATAATGAGCATGGCCCTGGAGCTCGACTCCAAGGCGCATGCTCATTTCAGTTTTAGCCAATCCTTTTTGTTTCTCAACCCACCAAAAAGAAAAAAGATGAATAAAATGCCCGTAAATCCTCCTTCATGGAGAAACGATACCGTTTTGCCTCTACCCAACGAAGTTATAGCCAACGCCTGGGCTGTGGATGCCGCCTGTTCCGGCAATCCCGGTCCGATGGAATACCAATGCATCGACCTTCAGACCGGTGCCCAGGTTTTCCACTATGGTCCTATCCACGGCACCAACAACATCGGCGAGTTTCTCGCCATCGTCCACGCCCTCGCCCTGATGCAGCAGAAGGGCATTACCGACAAGATAATTTATAGCGACAGCGTGAATGCCCAGCTCTGGGTAAGCAAGAAACAATGCAAGACCAAACTGGAGCGCACTCCCCAGACCGAACAGCTCTACCAGGTCATCGCCCGAGCCGAGAACTGGCTCCGCACCCACCCCATCAACATACCTATTATAAAATGGGAAACGAAGAAATGGGGCGAGATTCCAGCCGATTTCGGAAGAAAGGGATAAAAAGGATATTTTTATGTGCCTTTCCCGAAATAATGCCCGCAAAAGCTTGCAATTTCAGATATTTTGTTTAATTTTGCAGCTATTACCGTATTAAACATACATAATCGTAAGAATGGAAATAGAAAAAGAAACAATATTATTAATGTCGAAAGGAGACAAGAAAGCATACGAAACGATGTTCCGCAGGTTCTATCCTAAGGTACACCGTTTTGTAGCCATGCTCTTGAAAAACGAAGATGATGCTGATGACGTCAGCCAGCTCATCTTCTTAAAGGTATGGAACAAACGCGAGAAGTTTGCCGATATCCAGAACTTCGATTCCTACCTCTTTATTTTGGCAAAATATACTGTCATCAACTATATTTCCTCCAAGCACATCATCCCAATAGATATTGACAGTCTGCCAGACAGATACGCCAACGAATCTTCGCCACATGACGATGTGGTGGCAAAGGATACCCAGCTGCTCATCGACATGGTGGTAGAAAGCATGCCGCAACAACGCCAGATGATTTATCGCATGAGCCGCGAGCAGCATCTCAAGAACGAAGAGATAGCCCAGCGCCTGGGTATTCAGAAGAAAACGGTAGAAAATCATCTTAACCTAGCTCTTAAAGAAATTAAAAAAGCCTTATATTTGATGATTTTATTACCTTGCCATTGGGTGTAACACCATTGAAACATGTCTTAAAAATAAATGAAGTTTTTATTATGGCAACAAAGATAAGGGATATCATAGATTATTATAGTGGGCACAATGTGCCGGATGAAATAAAAGAAAGGGTATTAGATAGAATTTCCAATACACAAGACGATAAAGAGGCGAACGAGGCATTTAGAGAATTATGGGACAAGGCTGATTCTGCCTATATGGAAGAAGAAGAAATTTCTGCTGCATACAACCGCCTCTTCGAAACAGAAGAAACAAGAGAAATAGAAAAGAAAAAATCGCTTCGAATCTTCAACTTTGCCAAACTGGCTGCCGTCTTCGTACCGCTGCTGATGCTGATTGTATTCGGCAAGCTCTACGTCCAGATGAACAACCAACTCAAGGATATAAAACTGGCAACCATGCTCCAGGAGCATACCATCAACGAAGAGAGCAAAGTCATCGCCTTGGCAGACGGAACGAAAGTAAGACTCAGCCAGAGTTCCGTACTCCTCTATCCTTCCTCTTTCAAAGGAGCAGAAGAACGCAAGGTTTTCCTGTCGGGAGAGGCATTCTTCGACATCAGACATGATGATGCCCAGCCGTTCCACGTCAGCACTCCTCATTTCGAGATTACCGACTTGGGCACCTCTTTTACGGTTTCATCTTATTCAAATACAGATGAAGTATCTGCCACACTCAAAACCGGCAAGATAGAACTCCGCATCATAGGTCAGGAAGACAAGGTTTACAGCATGAAGCCTAACGACCAGTTAGTATATAATGTAAAGACCAAGGCAGTAAACCTCCGCAAGGTTTCGGCCGAAGAAGATGGTACAAGCTGGCGCAACAAGGAGATTGACCTGAACGATGTAACGCTGGCAGAAGCTGGTAAGATTCTGGGTAATGCATACGGAGTGAAATTCATCTTCCGTTCAAAGATTCACCAGAAGACGAAGGTTACAGTTCATTTCAACCGTGGCGAAACCCTCTCGGGAGCCATGTTTGTCCTGAAGAACCTGATTCCTGGTCTGGAATATGAAGTGAAGAAAGATGAAGTTATCATCAGGTAGGCATATATTATAATAGGTAAACAAAAGGCGCATTATGTAAAAATGATGCGCCTTTTTTCATAAAAGAGTATCTCTGCACGGGATATGAAAACAGAAATAATAACATAAACTGGAAATATCATGATAAAGAATTTGATTTTTGATTTTGGAAAAGTACTCGTAGATTACGAATACTTTGAAACGCTTGACCAGATATTCAAGACCCACGAACAGGCTGAAGAATTCTATCATCTCCTGATAGACGGCAAATGGAATGAGAATATGGATCGCGGAGATTCTTTCGAAGAAACCTTCTGCAAGATGCAGCAGATCATGCCGCAATATAAGGAAGAAATAGCAACCGTAGCCCAGCGCTTTAACGAATTTGTAAGGGGCGAGAAGGAAGGAATGCACACCTTGCTGACCCAGTTGAAGGCAGAAGGCTACCACCTTTACGGACTTTCCAACTGGTGCACCAAGGTTCACGAAACGATGGCACAATATCCCATCTTCCAACATCTGGAAGGACAGGTGATTTCTTCAGAAGAGAAAATCATCAAACCCGACAGAGCTATTTATGAAAGAATCTGCCAGAAATATAATCTGAAACCGGAAGAATGCCTTTTTGCTGACGACAGAATAGAGAATGTAGAAGCCGCCCAGCGTTTCGGAATGCAGGCCATCTGCTTTGAGGATGCTGCGCAGTACGAGCGGGAATTGAGAAAAATCGTTATAAATAGTTAATAACCTTTCCAAAAGTTTCCATATATAGATTCTTTTGCTTATATTTGCACATGTTTTAAATATAAGACAGATAATGAAAGAAAGATTTAAAGTTCTGTTTTCAAAAGACGCTGACGACTTTTTGGAAAGTCTTTCACAAAAAGCAAAGGATAAGATATTGTCAAATATCCGAAAGGCTAAATATGTCTTAAATCCTAAACTCTTTAAAAAACTGGAAGGAACTGATATATGGGAATTCCGTACAAAATATGATGGAATCCAATATCGTTTACTTGCATTTTGGGACACTTCAACTAATTCATTAGTCGTAGCAACTCATGGGTTTATCAAGAAAGTGCAAAAAACGCCAAAACAACAGATAAAGCGAGCAGAGGAAATCAGAGCATTATATTTTAAAATGAAAAGAAAGTGACTATGGAAGAAATGAAATTTTATAGTGAAGAAGAAATGCTAGATAAGCATGTTGGAAAGATTGGAACTCCTCATCGTGATCAATTTGAGGATGAAATCAACACATTCTTAATTGGCGAAGCTATTAAGGAGGCTCGTAAAAACAAAAAACTTACGCAAGAACAGTTAGGCAATCTTGTCGGAGTAAAGAAGGGACAGATATCTAAGATTGAGAATGGCAAGAACCTTACACTCAATACTATTTCCCGAGTACTTCATGCTATGGGATTACAGGCTCATCTAAATATTCCGACAGTAGGACAATATGCAATTTAAATCCTACATTTAAGATACTCATTCGAAAGAAGACAAGGGCAGAAACTCCCAGTTCAGGAAATCATACAGAACTGGGAGTTTCTGCCCTTGTCTTCTTTCGGCAACCATTAGTTCTGGATATGTGATGCTTTGCAAGAAGAAAGTCAATCATATATTATAGGTGAGAAAATAAAAAAGAAAAACACAGTTGTTTGCGAACACAAGATATTTTTTTCAGAAAAACTTCATTTTAACAGTTTTGTAATTGGGTGTAACTCTCTTTCCCGTTGTCTTCAAGACGTAACAAGCAAATTATTATTAACTTAAAAAGATAAAGTATGAATCTTAAAAGAATCTCTGCGTCATGCTTCTGTTTGCTCCTAGCAGGCCAGATGACCCTTTCGGCTCAGAACGTCAGCTTCAGCTCAAACAAGGTAACGCTTAAGTCTGCTTTTGAGAAGATTGAAAAGGAATCTAAGTACAAGATTGCCTACAACTCCTCACAGCTGGATGCTAACCGTTCGGTTACATTAACCAAGAAAAGTGATGATGTCTTTGGTATGTTGAACCAATTGCTCAAAGGTACCAATTTTACCTATGAGATGGAAGGCAACTACATCGTCATCAAGCCTCAGCAAAAAGCTAAATCTCAGGCTCATGGCAAGAAAATCAAGGTACGTGGTGTAGTGAAAGACGAAACTGGCGAGCCAGTTATCGGCGCTACCGTCATGGAGAAGGGTACCACCACCAATGGTGTTGTAACCGATATTGACGGCAACTATACCATCGAGATTCCTGCAGACGGAATGTTGGCAGTATCATACATTGGCTGCAAGGACCAGGACATCAAGGTAAATGGTCGCGAAGTAATCAATGTTAACCTGGCAGATGATAATAAGGTCTTGGAAGAAGTTGTAGTTGTAGGTTATGGCGTGCAGAAGAAGCGCGACGTATCTACTGCTGTGTCTTCTGTCAAGGCAGAGGCTCTTGCCAACAATCCTTCTACCGACTTCCGTCAGGCTTTGGCTGGTAAGATGCCTGGTGTACAGGTAACAGTACCTAGCGGAGACCCAGAGGGTAGCGTAAGCATTCGCGTTCGTGGTGTAAGTACCGTCAACGCCGGTAGCGACCCTCTCTATGTAGTAGATGGCGTTCCTATGGAGCGTGGTTTTGCCAACCTGAACACCAACGATATTGAGTCTGTTGAAGTTTTGAAGGATGCTTCTGCAGCAGCTATCTATGGTAGCCGCGGTTCTAATGGTGTAGTTCTCGTTACAACCAAGAAGGGAACCTCTGACAAGCTCTCTGTTTCTTACGATGGTTACGTAGGTGTACAGAACGTATCAAAGAAACTCGATATGATGAACGCTTACGAATATGCAGAATTCGTAAAGGATGCACGTAACAACGCATATCTTTCTAAAGTTCCTGGTGCATCTGCAAGTGACCCTAACAGCGTACGCCCTAAAGGTTACATGCAGATTGCAACCGATTTGTTCCCATATCTGGAGGGTGTTAAGGGCTTGACAGATACAGACTGGCAGGATGCTATCTTCCGCACAGCGATGACAACCGGACACAACATTTCACTTTCTCCTCAAATCCGCAACCTATAGGGTTTAGTGGGATTTTGCTTGCAAAGCGACAAAA
>ENA-ORLJ01000221-ORLJ01000221.1-human-gut-metagenome-genome-assembly--contig:-NODE-221-length-8005-cov-5.15937_pt1 | contig 8005 bp, 10 predicted proteins | sample MGYA00243068_ERZ508826 | MGnify/ENA primary metagenome ERZ508826 (study PRJEB26277, sample SAMN04329849) | human gut metagenome | biome: human-associated habitat | host: Homo sapiens | place: USA...
GGAGTCAGTGCAATCGCGCACACCAGCCAGGAACGCCGGCTGATAGGCTACGATACCCACTGACTGTCCGTTGAAACGTGCAAAACCGAAAATGATATTCTTGGCAAAATCACGCTGGATTTCAAGGAATTCACCGTTATCGACAATGGCACCGATTACTTCGTACATATCGTAAGCCTTATTCGGGCTGTCGGGTACGATTTCATTCAAAGAATCTTACAGACGGACAATCGGGTCGGTACAATCTACATAAGGCGGTTCTTCCAGGTTGTTCTGTGGGATATAGCTCAACAATTTACGAATCAATGCCAAACCTTCTTCTTCTGTAGAAGCAGTGAAATGAGTCACACCAGAACGAGTGGAATGTACACTGGCACCTCCCAGGTCTTCCTGTGATACGTCTTCGCCTGTCACAGTCTTTACTACCTTCGGACCGGTAAGGAACATGTAAGAAGTACCTTCCATCATCAAAGTGAAGTCTGTCAAAGCCGGAGAATACACTGCACCTCCTGCACAAGGACCGAAAATACCGGAAATCTGCGGAATAACTCCCGAAGCCAGAATGTTACGCTGGAAAATCTCTGCATAGCCAGCCAAAGCGTTGATACCTTCCTGAATACGTGCACCACCAGAGTCATTCAATCCAATACAAGGAGCTCCCATCTTCATGGCCATATCCATCACTTTACAGATTTTCAGTGACATGGTTTCAGACAAGGAACCGGCAGATACCGTGAAATCCTGGGCAAAAACATAAACCAGACGGCCTTCGATTGTTCCGTATCCGGTTACGACGCCGTCTCCCAAATAATGCTTCTTGTCCATTCCGAAGTTTGTGCAACGATGCTGTACGAACATGTCCATTTCTTCAAAGCTGCCTTCGTCAAGGAGCATGGAAATACGTTCGCGGGCTGTGTACTTACCTTTATCGTGTTGTTTTTCGATGGCTTTCGCACCTCCACCCAGACGGGCCTGTGCGCGAAGCTCTATTAATTCTTTTACTTTTTCAAGTTGGTTACTCATGGTATTAGTATTTATATTTGATAATTAAATAAGGGTCTTTTCCCGGTGGTTATTTTTCACAAAGTTCCGTCAATACGCCCATCGTAGATTTCGGGTGAAGGAATGCAATGTGAAGGCCTTCTGCTCCTTTACGCGGCGCCTTGTCAATCAAACGAATGCCTGCTCCTTCTGCCTGTGCCAGTGCATTGGCCACTCCGTCTTCCACTGCAAAAGCCACATGATGTACGCCCATGCCGCGGTTTTCAATGAACTTGGCAATCGTGCTATCAGGACCGATCGGTTCCAGTAATTCAATTTTTGTGTCACCACATTTCAAAAACGCAGTCTTTACCTTCTGGTCTTCTACGGTTTCTACGTTATAGCATTTCAATCCGAGGACGTTTTCATAATAAGGAAGGGCTTCTTCGATACTGTTGACCGCAATGCCCAAATGTTCAATGTGAGAGATTTTCATAATAGAATTGTTTTTTATGGGTATTAAATTAAAGTACGTGTTTAATATACACACAGACAAAGAAAAGAAAATTGTGCTGAAAAAAGAAACTTTTTGACGATTTTTTCAAAGAAATCCCGTTGTTTAAAAAGAGTTTAATCCATTGACAGAAGTATGGAAAGGGGGCTATACATAGATTTTTGTCAGCAGACGATTCAGCCAGTTCCAGCGCACATGAAACCAGCGTCGACTGCTCATCTGCTTTCCGCCGAAACGCAGAATAAAGTCACGAAAACCGTATTTCTTGAAAGGTAACCCGGCTTCAATAAATTCAAAATGAGCATATCCGTGCTCACGGGCATACTGCATGGCTCCCCACACAGCAAGTACTCCCGGATACTGCAGCGGATACGTTTTTCTCATTCCACCGGAAAAAAGCAAATAGGCATCTTCCCCGGAAAACAGGCAGACCGAACCTCCGATAATCTTGTTTTTATAACGAATGATAAAAATTCGTCCGCAATGGGATGAATGCGTCAGCAAAGTAGTGAAGAAACCGATGTCGGGCAGGTAACGATGAATCTTGGGCGAATAATAATGTTTGAGCATACTGAAAAAAGCCTGCACATCTGCTTCTGTACGTGCCACATCAATTACGGCTCCATTCTTCAGTCCCTGATGAATTTGCCGCTTGCGGGAGGTACTCATCCATTTGTCCAACGAATCATGGTGTAAAGAGTTGCGCACCCGAAGCCAGCGTATCGGGAAATATCCGTTTTGCCGGAAATAACGGTAACCAAACAAAGGTTCTTCCAGATTACGAAATTCTAAAAGAAAAGATTTCTCTGCAAACTGCTGCGTAAAGTAGGAAAGCAGTTCCTGAAAAATATGTTCTTTCGGATAGGAGGAAGGAAAGTATTCACCTGTGCCGTACGCATAACTCTTTTCGGCAAAACGTAGCAGATTGGTGGAACGGCGAGTAATGCATAACAGCTTTCCCACAGGAGATTTCCCCTCGTAGGCTACCAGCAAAAGCGGACGAACTCCCCTTGTCTGTTCCAGCACATGAAACAGTTCTGTAGAATGAAAGATGTTTGAACCCGGAAGGGCGGGTACATCCTTAGCGTGATAATATGTAGCTAAACGGATGTTCATGTGATGCAAATTTACATTTTTTTATTGAGGATTTAACGGGGAAGCCTTATATTTGTCCAAACAAACTAAATTTTTATGGAAAACTTCAGTGATTTAATCAGAAACCGACGAAGCATGCGAAAGTTTACGGATGAGGAACTGACACAGGATCAGGTGCTCACATTACTGAAGGCGGCCCTGATGGCTCCGTCTTCCAAACGCTCCAATTGCTGGCAGTTCATCGTCGTAGACGACAAGGACACACTGGAAAAGTTATCTTTCTGTAAGGAATCGGGAGCAGCATTCGTAAAAGATGCTGCACTGGCTATCGTAGTGACTGCCGACCCGCTCGCCAGCGATGTGTGGATTGAAGATGCTTCCATTGCGTCAATCATGATTCAGCTTCAGGCAGAAGATTTGGGACTGGGAAGCTGCTGGATACAGGTAAGAGAATGATTTACCGCCAACGGCACACCGGCCAACGAATATATCCATGAACTGTTGGACTTTCCTTTACAATTGCAAGTGCTATCCGTCATCGCTATAGGACACAAGGGGATGGAACGCAAGCCTTTTGATGAGTCCCACCTGCAATGGGAAAAGGTACATATCAATAAATTCGGAGGGAAATAATGGCAGCAGCATCGGGCAAACACAAAGATACCTATCGGGCTACAGCCGTTTTTCTTGTACTGACAGGACTGCTCTACCTGATAGACAAATGGGTAGGATTTGGTCACCTCGGACTGCCGTGGGTGATGCAAAAAGATACGATGTTGCTGTATGCAGCCATTATTTTTCTGTGGTTCAAAAGTGACAAATCGGTCGGACTCATTTTATTAGGTATCTGGCTGATTCAGAATATCGGACTGGTCATCTCTCTGCTGGGACAGATGTCGACTTTTCTCCTGCCCGCCACCTTGCTGGTCATCGGAGTTTTACTTTACTTCTTATCTTCACGCGGATGATGAATAAAAAAGATTTTTCCATTGTATGCATAGGTGCAGGCAATGTAGCCACTCATCTGGCTCAGGCTCTGCAGCAAAAGGGATTTCACTTGTCACAAATTTACAGCCGGACACAGGAATCGGCACAAGCTTTGGCACAGACATTAGGATGTGCGTGGACCACCTGCCTGGAACAGATAGACGAACATGCCGATTTGTACATCGTATCTGTGAAAGATGCCGTTTTGGAAACAGTCATTTCACAACTTGCCCACTGTAATCCGGATGCCCTGTACCTGCACACTGCCGGAAGTATGCCAATGGAAGTATGGAAGGGAAAATTCAAAAATTACGGAGTGGCTTACCCCATGCAGACTTTCAGCAAACAACGGGAAGTTAATTTTGAAGAAGTACCGTTCTTCCTCGAAGCCAATTCGCCGGAGAACTTATCCCTTCTTCAGGAAATAGCCGGAAGCCTTAGTCCGAAAGTGTACGAAGCCAGTACGGAACAACGAAAATACCTGCACATAGCAGCTGTCTTTGCCTGTAACTTCAGCAATCACATGTACGCCATTTGCCAGCATTTGCTTCAGGCACACCAACTTCCTTTCGAATCTATGCTGCCACTGATAGATGAAAACGCCCGAAAGGTACATGAATTATCTCCGGTGGAAGCACAAACCGGTCCGGCAAGACGTTACGATGAAAATGTGATTAACCGCCACCTGAATATGCTGGAAGAAGAGCCTAAGCTGGCAGAAATCTATCGGTTACTGAGCGAACACATTCATTTATATGAAACAACCAATCATTGACCATTTAATTTTTCAGATATGATAAATTACGATTTGACTCAAATAAAAGCGCTGTTTTTCGATGTAGACGGAGTACTGAGCGCCGAAACAATCTTTTTGCACCCCGACGGAGAACCCATGCGTTCTGTCAATATCAAAGACGGCTATGCGCTGCAGCTGGCTGTGAAATGCGGACTGCATGTGGCCATTATCACAGGGGGAAAGACGGAAACCGTACGGAAACGCTACGAAGGACTGGGTATCAAGGATGTGTACTTAGGTGCTGCCGTAAAAACCCGTGAATACAAGGAGCTGTTAGAAAAATATAAACTGAAACCGGATGAAGTGCTTTACATGGGAGACGATATTCCCGATTATGAAGTAATGCTGTTGGTGGGCCTCCCGTGTTGTCCGGCAGATGCGGCACCTGAAATCAAAGCCATCAGCAAATACATTTCTCACCGACAGGGAGGATATGGCTGCGGACGCGACGTCATTGAACAGGTTTTAAAAGCACAGGGAAAATGGATGGCCGGGCAGGCTGCCTTTGGCTGGTAACCAATAAGTAGGGAAGAGATGAAACCGTTAGAAAACATACAGCATTATAAAATCGTACTTGCCTCCAATTCTCCCAGACGAAGGGAATTGCTGAGCGGACTGAATTTAGAATATACGGTCAGGGTACTTCCGGATATAGATGAAAGCTATCCTGATACGTTGAAAGGGGAAGAAATTCCAATGTACATCTCACGTGAAAAAGCGGAAGCTTATCGTAATTCCATGGCGGAAGATGAGTTAATCATTACAGCCGATACCGTGGTGTGCATCAACGAAAAGGTATTGGGAAAACCCCAAACACTGGAAGAAGCCAAAGAAATGTTGCGGGAACTTTCCGGCAAGACACACCAGGTAATTACCGGAGTATGTCTGATGACCCGTGGCCTGCAACGCACGTTCTCGGCTACTACTCAAGTCACATTCGACGTACTGACAGAGGATGAAATTGAATTTTATGTAGAGAAATTCAGGCCACTGGACAAAGCGGGAGCATACGGAGTACAAGAATGGATTGGCTTTGTGGGAGTTTCCCGACTGGAAGGTTCCTATTTCAATGTCATGGGCCTTCCGGTGCAACGTTTGTATCAGGAACTCAAGAAACTTTAATGTGAAAGGGCTGAAAAGGTTTTTCGGCCCTTTACTTTTGCCTGCCACACCAGACTGAAAGAATAGCGTTCAGGGATGGTTTTCAATACTGTATGGGCCAGATTTTGCTGACGGTAGGCAGTAAACTGGCTGCGAATCCGGAAGAACTCCCGACGGGCATTCAACACGGCTTTAGCATTGGACAAATCTCCTTTCAAAACCCAGACTACAGCAGCACAATAATCCAGGAAAGTACGGACACGCATCACAGGCTTCAATTCCTCTTCCGGCAGGTTCTTATACAGCATCAGCAGATTGTTTCGGAAATTCAGGAACGTTTTACGGGGATTTTCCTTTTTCAAGGTAGCTCCTCCCACATGATATACCGTACTCGAAGGAATGCAGACAAGCAGATAGCCTCGACTGCGTAAACGCCAGCACAAGTCTATTTCTTCCATGTGTGCAAAGAAACGTCCGTCCAGGCCACCCACATTCCGATATACGTCCAGACGAATCATCAAAGCTGCCCCCGTAGCCCAGAACACAGGAACCACCTCGTCATACTGCCCTTTGTCTACCTCAACACTCTCAAAAACGCGTCCACGACAGTTGGGATAACCATAACGGTCAATAAAGCCTCCACTTGCTCCGGCATATTCAAACAGGTTCCGGTGACGATACGCACGGATTTTCGGCTGACAGGCCACAGTCTCCGGATGAGTATCCAAATAATCAACCATTGGCTGAAGCCATCCTTCTGTCACCTCTACATCACTGTTGAGCAGGACAGCGTATTCCGCGTCTATTTTCTGCAAAGCATAGTTGTAGCCATCGGCAAAACCATAATTCTTGTCCAGGCGTATCAGGTGGACAGAAGGAAATTCTTTTTCTACCACCTCACACGAAGCATCCGTGGAAGCATTGTCGGCTACATAAATTTCCGTTCCCTCCAAACGCGAACAAGCAATCACTGAGGGCAAGAACTGGCGAAGCATGGCTTCCCCATTCCAGTTTAAGATGACTACAGCTGTCTTTATCATAAAATAGTTCCTTTAAGCAACGTTCCGTCTTCATTAAAATCACCCAAACGCACTTTTACCAGATGGTTATCCAGTTTTTCATCGTGCGCCAGTTCCACCCGAATGTAGTTTTTTGTAAAACCATGCATGGGTGTACCTGCTTTAGATTTCTCCATCAGCACTTCTGCTTCTGCACCAATATGACGGGCATAGAAAGCTTTCGTCTTTTCATCTGAAAGCTCCAGTAAACGCTGGCTTCTGGCATGCTTTTCCTGAGCAGGAACCACATAATCAATTTTCAAAGCCTGAGTTCCCGGACGTTCTGAGTAACTGAACACATGCAGCTGAGTTACATCCAACCCCTTAATAAACTCATAAGCTTTTTCAAAATATTCAGGAGTCTCTCCGCGAGTACCCACGATGACATCTACTCCAATAAAAGCATCAGGCACCAGAGACTTTATCTTTGCAATCTTGGCTGCAAACAAAGCCGTATCATAACGACGGCGCATCAACTTCAGCACCTCATCGCACCCGGATTGCAAAGGAATATGGAAATGAGGCATGAAACGACGGGATTGAGCTACATATTCAATGATTTCATCCGTCAGAAGATTGGGTTCGATAGAAGAAATACGATAACGCTCAATGCCTTCCACTTCATCTAAAGCCTTTACTAAATCAAAGAAGGTTTCACCCGTTGACTTTCCAAAATCACCGATATTCACTCCGGTCAGCACAATTTCTTTTCCTCCTTCAGCTGCTGCCTGGCGAGCTTGTGCCACCAAATCTTCTATCTTTCCATTACGGCTTCTTCCTCGTGCAAACGGAATGGTACAGTAAGAGCAGAAATAATCACATCCATCCTGTACCTTCAGAAAATAACGGGTACGATCCCCACGGGAACAGGAAGGAGAAAAAGTACGAATGTCTTTGGTAGCGGTAACTACAGCCTCTCCATGCGTATGTTTCTGCAAGTTGCCCAAATAATTCATCAACTCACCCTTCTGTTCTGCTCCTAATACCAAATCCACTCCTTCTATGTCAGCCACCTGTCCAGGTTTCAACTGGGCATAACAGCCGGTTACTACAATAAAAGCATCAGGATGCTGACGAGAAAGACGATGAATGGCTTGCCGACATTTCTTGTCTGCCATTTCTGTCACCGAGCAGGTATTAATCACACAAATATCTGCTTTTTCACCTTTTCTGACTGTTCGAACTCCCGCTTCCTTTAATGTTTTTCCAATAGAAGAGGTCTCTGCAAAATTAAGCTTACAGCCCAACGTATAATAAACAGCTACTTTATCCTGAAAAATAGTTGTATCAATCATATCTCTTTACAATTTTAGAAGTCTGCAAAGGTACACATTATTCACGATTCCTGAAACGAGTTTCTGAATTTGCAACCTCTATTCACTGCTTCTACACATATTTCTTCATCTTTTAAGAAATTTCTCAGAAACTGTTTTGAATTGATTCAAGAATAATGTTATAAGCATCTTCAGATCT
>ENA-ORLJ01000222-ORLJ01000222.1-human-gut-metagenome-genome-assembly--contig:-NODE-222-length-7980-cov-3.76782_pt1 | contig 7980 bp, 6 predicted proteins | sample MGYA00243068_ERZ508826 | MGnify/ENA primary metagenome ERZ508826 (study PRJEB26277, sample SAMN04329849) | human gut metagenome | biome: human-associated habitat | host: Homo sapiens | place: USA...
ATGTAGCCCTCAAAGCAACAGCAGCTTTGTGGGGAACTGCGTGTATTGCAGGCTTTGGTAACGGAAATATAAGTGGTTGTGAGGCAGATGTTACACTTGTATGTACAGATGCAGATAAGAATTCTGCTGACAGAGATGAGCAGTTTATGGGTGGTATATATGCCGATGGCTATATCAATGTAAGTGACTGCGTAGTTAATATTGACGGCTATATATCAGAACATGGATATGTTCATTCAGGCGGAATCACAGGACTTTATATATTATATCCAGTTACGGGAAGTTATGTTGCTGATATTGCAGGCAATACAATCAATGGAAAGATAACATTTTTTGAGGATAATACAGACAGACGTGCATATTGCAAGGCTGTTGCCGGTGAAAGAATGAATCTTTATTCAACTTCTGCTGCTAATACAGATAATTTTGTAAGAAATGAGGTGTATGATTATACAGTAGATTTAAAGCCTGACAATTATGTAAGAAAGACATATTCTGTAGATAATCCATATGAGAATGAGCAGAAGCTTGTCAGTTCAGAGGATAACAGTACAGAGAGCAGTGATAATGGACTTATTAAGACAGGAAGCACTAATAATGCTTCGCATAGCAATGTATTAAATATGAGCATGCCAGTAAGGGTTATTGTTATTGTAGAAATGATAGCAGAAGCGGTTGGTTTCTATTATTATATAGCAGGAAAGATAAGGAAAAGCAGAAAGAAATAAAAATATCATTAAAGAAGTAAAAAAATAGCAGAAAGAAACAGTACAGGGAAATTCAGAAGAAATAAATAAAAAAACAGGCACTGAATAAAAATGTATAGTTGGAATGGAGATGTAAAAAATGCAGTTTACAGATGAACAGTTTAAGAAAGACTCTGAACAGTTGATAGACTTTATATATAAAAGTCCAAGTCCATACCACGTTGTTAATAATATAGCGGCAGTTCTTAATGAAAACGGATTTATACGCTTAAGTGAGGGTAAAGCCTGGAAGATTAATCCGTCAGGACGTTATTATGTAATAAGAGGTGGTTCTTCAATTATAGCTTTTAATATGCCAAAGGCAGAAAGCTATAAGGGTTATAATATAGCAGCCAGCCACAGTGATTCTCCCTCTTTTAAGATAAAAGAAAATCCAGAGATAACAACAGATAAACATTACATAAGCCTTAATGTAGAGAAATACGGCGGAATGATAATGTCAACGTGGCTTGACAGACCATTGTCAGTTGCAGGATATGCAGTAGCAATTGGCAGGTCAGGCATTAAAGAATATCTTGTAAATGCAGATAAGGACCTGCTTGTAATACCTAACCTTGCAATACATATGAATCGTAGTGTCAATGATAACACAAGTCTTAACCCACAGAAGGATATGCTTCCGTTATTTGGTGATATTATTGCCAAGGATATCTTTGATGAGTTTATAGAGTCTTCTATACAATATGATGACAAGGATAAAGAAAGCGTTGCAGATGAAAGCCTTACAACAGAACTTTTCTTATATAACAGGGAAAAAGGCAGAATATGGGGCTGCAACGATGAATATATATCAGCACCAAGATTAGATGACATACAATGTGCGTATTCATCTTTAATGGCTTATATTAAGGCATTGGGTGAGATTTCAGATGATTATGATAAAGTAAATGTATGCTGTGTATTTAATAATGAAGAAGTCGGAAGCACAACTATGCAGGGAGCAGACTCTACATTTTTATCAGATGTGTTAGAACGAATAAGCATAGCTTATGGTCTGGACAGGGAAAAGTATATGATGGCAATAGCTTCATCATATATGGTATCTGCTGATAATGCACACGCTGTACACCCTAACCACACAGATAAGGCAGACCAGACAACCAGCCCATATATGAATGAAGGAATTGATATTAAATTTCATGCCAAACAGAAATATACGCCTGACAGTGTATCTTATGCCATATTCAAGGACATATGTGACAAAAGAAATGTCCCATACCAGACATATGCTAACAGGTCGGATATAGCCGGCGGCTCAACACTTGGCAATATATCTAATTCACACGTATCAGTTAATACTGTCGATATAGGGCTTGCACAGCTTGCAATGCACTCAGCATATGAAACAGCAGGTGTGAAAGATACAACTTATATGATAGAGGCACTGACAGGCGTATTCTTAAGATAGTAATTTAATAGTTTAATAACCGATATATGTAAATATATATTAATCATACAGAATATAATATATATTTTAATGTTAGAATTTTTTGGAAAATAGAATATGTGCAGGCTCAGATAAATGGCAGTTAGTAAAGAATACATTTACAGCATCTTTATAATCACTCATTTTCTGAGCCTTTTTAATAGCCTTGGCTTCTTTTTTGCAGTCACCAAATGCGTATTCCATATAGCACCACATTTCTTTCATACGGTGGATAGCGTGCTTATCACCTGACATTATCTTAAGGCGTTCTTCATACACATAGTTATGGAGCTTTCGCATATTATCTTTATCCTCTTTAAGGTTTCTTGCATATTCATAAGGATTATCACTTATAAGTACATTGATAAGTCCTGGGTCAGCGACAAGTCCGCGACCAAGCATTATGCAGTGTGGCAGTGGTGATTTGCTATTTTCATCTGTATAAGCATAATCTTTAAGAAATGCAATATAATCATTTCGAGTAAATATGTCACCATTGTAACATACAGGGTTGCGGCTTTCTTTAATTGCCAGCCTGAAAGCTTCCTTATTAACATCACCACGGTAATAATCAGTTCTTACTCTTGGGTGGATAATTAATTCCTCAAGGCTGAACTTATTATATACTTCAAGAATATTGTACCATTCATCAGGTGATTCAATTCCGATACGTGTCTTTACAGATACTTTTATATTGTTGTCCTGAATGTAATTATCGGACATTATTTCATAAAGTATGCGTTCAAGCCTGTCAGTATCTGCAAGCATTCCTGAGCCTTTTGATTTGGAAACGACTGTTCCAGAGGGACAGCCTGCATTAAGGTTAATTTCATTATATCCGAAGTTATCAAAAAGCATATGGGCTGTCCATATGAAATCCTCTGAATTATTAGTCATTATCTGTGGTATTGAATTGATTAAATTATTATTTCTGTCAATATCACGCATTTCCTTTGCTAGAAATTTTTCTGTCTGGTTAGGTGATATAAATGGCATAAAATATTTGTCAATTTTGCCGTTTCCGAAGAATTCATCGAAGGCATTACGGAACATATAATCCGTAAGTCCCTCCATAGGGGCAAGATATACTTTGGTGTTAGACATATTTCCTCATTTCCTGTACATTACATAATTTTCTTTTTCTGCTGTCTTGCAGTTATGGCAGTAACCATTTGTCTAGGTACACATTTTGCCACAGTTGTGCCAAGCTTCATCATTAGTGTAGGAACATTTGTGCCTTTGCGCCGAAACATCTGTCTTAATGCATAAGAGGCGCAGTAAGTGGCTGATATTCCGGGAAGTGCAAAGGTTACATTAGCTACATTATTAAAGTTGGTGTTAACAGGGCCGGGACATAACATACATATGTGAACCCTGCTCTTAGCCTCACGGAGTTCCTCATTAATGGCACTTGTAAGACTTGTCACATAGCTTTTAGTAGCATAATAAGTAGACATATATGGACCTCCCGGAAGAAGTCCTGCACTAGAAGCCACATTCATAATGTAACCACGGTTTCTTTTCTTGAAAGTCTTAACCATATATTTGGTAAGAATATGGGTTGCCTTGATATTTACATTAATCATAGATAATTCTTTATTAAGGCTTGTTTTATCAAAGCTTCCAAGGTCGCCAAATCCAGCGTTATTAATTAAGATATATATATCCTTCTTTGCCAATGTCCTGCCAAGCTTAATGCAGGCATTTTCATCAGATAGATCACAGGTTATTATTTCACATCTTGTAGATAACTGCTGTGAGAGAAGAAGCATTTCTTTAGTATTTCTAGATACAAGGATAAGGTCATAGCCTTTCTTGCTTAAAAGCTTTGCCATTTCACGGCCGATACCAGAGCTTGCACCGGTTATGCAGGCAACGGCACGGCTGGATTTATTGGAATTATTAATATTATTCATATTAAACCTCATTTCTGCGCACAGATTAAAGCATAACAGTTTAGTGTCAGGTGCGCACAGACACGATTACTCCACTTGTAAAATTAAATGGACTGCATTACAATAGAAACATTATAACATAAAACAATAGGAGAGAAGTATGAAAAATCGAACCTTATTTAAACAAGAGTACATTGATGCGGCAATGAGAGCCAGCAATTTTGATAATAATAAGTACAAAATATTTAAAATGATATACAACATCTTCGGACTTTTATTTGGAATGGGCTGTATAAGATATCTTATATTCCAGATTATGGGGAGCGAGGAAGCCGACTGGTTTATGGTAATATTTTATGCGTGTGCTGCGGCTGTATTCCTTTATATAGGAATGATTGGAATGGACAGAAGCAGTAAAAGAAAGTACCATAATATATATTCAAGAATGGTTGGAATTACATTTACATATGATATCGACTCAGAATATATTGTTGTAACCGATGAGGAAGACGACAAGGACACATTCAGCTGGGACGATATAATTAAATGGAATCAGGATACGGAAAATATATATCTTTTTGTGTCTGCTGATGACTGCCTTGTAATTAATAAGGAAGGCTTTGTTGAAGGGACATATAAAGATTTAATCGAACTTGCAACAGCAGTTATGGGACTTAGGGATGATGAGGAGAATATTAATGAATAATATAAGCGTTAGAATTAATAACACAGATACACAGGATAATGCAAATGGTCTTTACATAAGAATATTAGAGGCTGACGAGATTACAGACATATATAATGAACATATAGTAACAGACTTTCAGGCATCAGAGGTATAGCCTCTTAGTCAGATGTTAAGATAGAGAGAGCAAGGACAGTATTTTGTATATGGAATGTTTGAGGATAAAGGAGAGCTTGCAGGATATGCGTATTTTATAAAATGCAGTAATAAAGATGTATATCTTCTTGATTATCTTGCGATAGTTAAGAATAAGCGTTCAAAGCATTTAGGTTCAACATTTTTACAGGAGTTAAAGAATATTGCAGTAAATGATGACAGGCTCTTAATGTTAGAGGTTGAAAATCCTGACTATGCAGATGAGGGTGCAGCTAAGGATTATATGATTAAGAGAATTGGCTTTTATAAGAAGAATGGAATGAAATTTAGCAATACAAGCTGTTATTTCCTTGGTAATGAATATAGAATTTTGTATGCAGGCGATGAAGTAGAAGATGACTTTATACAGGGATTTCTTCGGAGATCAATTCGTGGATATGAATGTAAGATTTCATTAATAATAATAAGTAAAAGCTTTGATTGAGTTAATAATCTTTTGAAAATGTAATAACACCTTAAAAATAATAAGTGTACTAATTGACAAAATATGATTAGTTATCGCATAATATGACGTATGAATATGTATAATTATTCATATTCTGGCAGGTATATGTCTAGCGCATCAGGCATTTATCAGGCAGGTACTAAAGATTGCGCAGAAAAGAGGATTACAATGAACAATCAGGAAATGATGGAACTAACTACGGTTGATAAAAGTGAATTTGAAGAACTCGTTAAAGAGTGTACAAGATCAGGCTCCATTGACCAGAATTTATATATCGAATATGATGTTAAGAGGGGTCTTCGTGATAGTAATGGTAATGGTGTTCTTACAGGACTTACAGAAATATCTGATGTATGTGGTAATGAGAATGTTCATGGTAGAAAGATACCTGTCGATGGACAGTTATATTTTCAGGGATATAATGTCCAGGATATTATTAAAGGCTCTACAAGAGATAGATTCCGTTTTGAAGAAGCAACTTACCTTCTTTTATTTGGTAATCTTCCTACAGAGAAACAGCTTGACAGTTTCCTTAGAATACTTGCTGATTTACAGGAACTTTCAGGTGCATTTATCAGAGATGTAATTATGAAGGCAACAAGTACTAATCTTATGAATTCACTTATGAAAAGTATCTTAAGCCTTTATTCATATGATGAAAATCCGGATGACATATCAATTCCTAATGTATTAAGGCAGTCGTTACAGCTTATAGCTAAGATGCCTTTGCTTACAGTATATGCGTATCAGTCATACAGACATTTTAAATTAGACGGAACGCTTATGATTAAGAATCCTAGGAAGGGATATTCAACGGCAGAGAATATTCTTTATATGTTAAGAGATGATGGACAGTTCACAGAGCTTGAAGCTAAGGTTCTTGATATCTGTCTTGTACTCCACGCAGAGCATGGTGGTGGTAATAACTCAACATTTACTAACCACGTTGTAACATCATCAGGAACTGATACATATTCAGCTATGGCAGCTTCAATCGCTTCCCTTAAAGGTCCTAAGCATGGTGGTGCTAACCTTAAGGTTCAGGAAATGTTCGCTGATATAAAAGCTAACTGCAAGGATTGGGATAATAAAGAAGAAATCTGTGCATATCTTAATAAAATTCTTGATAAACAAGCATTTGATGGTGCAGGTCTTATATATGGTATGGGTCATGCTGTATACACTAATTCTGACCCAAGAGAAGTTATACTTAAGAGCTTTGCGAAAAATCTTTCTGTTGAAAAGGGAATGGAGAAGGAGTATGCTCTTTATGAGACAGTAGAAAAAGAAGCAGGACAGCTTATTATGAACAAAAGAAAAATGTTCAAGCCGGTATGTGCCAATGTCGATTTCTACAGTGGATTTGTATATTCAATGCTTGGTATTCCAGAAGAAATGTTTACTCCTATGTTCGCAACAGCTCGTATTTCAGGCTGGTGTGCTCATCGTCTTGAAGAGCTTGTCAATGCAGGAAAGATTATTCGTCCTGCTTATAAGTATGTAGGCTGGCATAGGGATTATCCTAAGATGGAAGAACGCAAATAATAATTAGCAATTAAAGAGGTATTAATCAAAATGTCACAATATAAGGTAAGAAAGTTAAATAAGCCAATTAACTGTGTTGTTGAAGTGCCAGGTTCTAAGAGTATTACGAACAGAGCACTTCTTATGGCAGCGTTATCAGATGGGGAGTGCAGACTTAATGGAGTGTTATTCAGCGATGATTCAAGACATTTTCTTTCAAGTCTTATAGCATTAGGTTATGTTATACAGGTAAATGAAGTTGACAAATATGCAATCATAGAAGGACATAGTGGCAATATTCCTAAGAAAGAGGGCGTTATCAATGTAGGCAGTGCAGGAACAGCAGCAAGATTTCTTACGGCAATGTTAGCTTTTTCTGATGGACAGTATACAATAGAAAGTTCTGAGCAGATGAAGAAAAGACCAATGCTTCCTTTATTTAATGCACTTGAAGATATGGGAGCACATTTTGAGTTCCTTGAAAAAAACGGACATCTTCCAGTAAAGGTAACAGGTGCAGCTTTTGGCGGTAATAAGCCTAAGGCAGAGGTATCAATTGACATAAGTGAGAGTACACAGTTCTTAAGTGCACTTATGATGACAGCACCAATGCTTGACAGTGGTCTTAAGATTAATATTACAAGCAAGAAGACAGATGGCTCATATATAAGAATAACATCTAATATGATGAAGCAGTTCGGCTGTGAGGTTGTACACGAAGGGGCTGTATATCAGATACCTGCTGATGACAATTATGTTGCAGGTACATATCAGATTGAACCTGATGTGTCAGCAGCCTGCTATTTCTATGCGGCAGCAGCACTTACAGGTGGTTATGCCCTTGTTAAGAATGTAAGATATACTTCAATGCAGGGTGATATGAAGTTCCTTGAGGTGTTAAAGCAGTTAGGCTGTAAAGTTGAGGAAGAGCATGAAGGAATAAGTGTTACAGGTCCTGCTAATGGTGAATACAATGGCGTAGACGTAGATATGAATGACTTCTCAGACCAGACAATGCCTCT
>ENA-ORLJ01000224-ORLJ01000224.1-human-gut-metagenome-genome-assembly--contig:-NODE-224-length-7937-cov-4.58995_pt1 | contig 7937 bp, 3 predicted proteins | sample MGYA00243068_ERZ508826 | MGnify/ENA primary metagenome ERZ508826 (study PRJEB26277, sample SAMN04329849) | human gut metagenome | biome: human-associated habitat | host: Homo sapiens | place: USA...
TGACTCTGGTAAATAAATTTACTTTCGTCCCACGGCAGGAATACCAACGGATGCTGAGGCTCTACGTATTTCGGGTTCTTTTCTTCGTACAATACCCCTTCTTTTTCGCCTGTGGCAACCTGATAGCATACAAGTTGGGCATGGTTCTGGTCACGGTTCAGTTCGATGACATAAATATGCTGCTCATCGGGCGACCAGCTGACGTTGGTAAAATAACGGTCGGTCGGGTCACCTGCCTGCAGGTAAATGACTTTTCCGGTTTTTACATCGTATACTCCTACCGTTACTTTGTGGCTGGTCATTCCTGCCATCGGATATTTGTCCGGCTCAAGAGTCGCGATACGAGTCGATGTGTTTACCTGAGGATAGTCTGTGACCATGCTTTGATCCATGCGGTAGAAAGCCAGATAGCTTCCTTTCGGGCTCCAGAATGTACCTTTATAAATACCGAATTCGTTGCGATGTACAGCTTGTCCGTAAACTACTCCTTCTTCTGTTTGTGAAGGATTAATCTGGTGGCTTTCCTCCCCTTTGCCGGTTACAAACAAACCGTTACCGACGGTATAGGCCACTTTGTCATTGGTTTTGCAAAAGTCAAGATTAGTAGCTTTTTCGTTCAGACGGGATATGTTCGTAATTTTTTTCTGTCCGAAGTCATATTCCACCCAATAGCTGTTCTGTTGGAAAACTATGGCTTTACGCTCTGACCAAGGCAATGAAGCCGACATCAGGCTGCGAAGCGGTTTTAGTTCGTGCGACAGCTGATAGGGCTTTTCTCCTTTTTCAATGGCTTGATTTACCTCTTCCAGTGTGACAAGTATGGTTTCCTTGCCATCTTTCAACTGAATGCTGCGGATGTTTTCCACATCCGCACGTACACATACATCTCCCCACCATTGCAGTCCCGGAATGTTTTCAGGGACTAAGTTGAAATAATTGTTTCCGCCCGGAATCACATCTTCCAGTGTATAGGCTTTCTTTTCCTGGGCAAAAGTGGCGAGAGTAGTCATACAGCACAAAAAGAATAAAAAGAATATACGTTTCATGTTCTGTCCATTTTTAATCTTGTGAGTTACCTTCCTCCTCGCTGCGGCGTCTGTGCATGTAGCGTGGGGCAGGAGCCGCTTTCGGGCGTCCGTCGTCTGTAGAAGGACGCGGAGTGCGTGGCTTCGAATCTTCCTTATATTTGAATTCTTTACGGCGTTCACGAGTAAATTCTTTTCCGTCGCCTGCTTTACGTCCGCGGAATGCTTCTTTGCGGTCAGCATCTTTACGGAATCCTTCTTTACGGTCACTGCGGAAACCTTCTTTCCGTTCTCCACGACTTCCGTCTTTGCGCTCCTTACGGCCATATTCTACTTTTTCTCCCTGGCGGCGTGGACGTGCCGGTCTTTCTTCACGCTTCGGCTTAAACTCCTTGTCGCTGTTGTCGGAACGGAATTCCTTGTATTTTCCGTCAAACAACTGGTATTTACGGAACTGACACTCCAATGCTCCATTAAACAAAGGCACTTTTATAGAAGCCTTCAGTCCGATCTGGTCAAAGCATTCGTCACGGTAGCTCAGAATCCAGGCGTCATTTCCTGTGAATGCATGCTTCAAGCGTTCACCAATCATCTGGTAAAGTCCCAACAAATCTTCTGAAGAGATACGCTCTCCGTAAGGAGGGTTGGTGATGATAATACTTTTCTGTGCAGGCTGTTCAAACTGCTGGAACGGTTGGATTTTCAGGATGACATCCTTGCTTACTCCTGCAGCTTTCACGTTATGCTGAGCAATTTCGTTTGCTTTCGGATTGTTGTCGTATCCATAAATCTTATGAGTAAACTCACGCTCCTGTGAGTCATCGTTGTAGATAGCATCAAACAAATCCTGGTCAAAGTCTTTCCATTTCTCGAATCCGAATTCTTTACGGAATACACCCGGAGCGATATTGCGTGCAATCAAAGCGGCTTCGATAGATATAGTTCCTGAACCACACATCGGGTCTATCAGGTCGCATTCGCCTCTCCAGCCCGTCATCAGAATCATACCAGCTGCCAATACCTCGTTCAACGGTGCTTCCACCTGTTCCTGACGGTATCCTCTGCGGTGAAGTGACTCACCAGAGCTATCTAAGGCAAGTGTACACTCTTCCTCTGCAATATGGATGTGAATAGCCAAATCCGGGTTACTGATACGTACAGAAGGACGGTTGCCTGTCTTTTCGCGGAAATAGTCGACTACCGCATCTTTCACTTTGTATGCCACGAATTTAGAATGACGGAATTCATTAGAGAACACTACGGCATCTACCGAGAAACTACTCATGTTGTCCAGATAGTTTTCCCATGCGATACTCTTTACGGCCTCATACACTTCGTCGGCAGTCTTCGCAGTAAAATGTTTGATAGGTTTTAAGATACGGATGGCAGTACGAAGGCAGAAATTAGCCTTATACATCATGGCTTTGTCTCCGGTGAAAGAAACCATACGTCGTCCGATTTCAATGTTGCTGGCTCCTAATTCCGTGAGTTCCTGTGCCAGAACTTCTTCCAGTCCCTGGAAGGTCTTGGCGATAAGCTCGAATTCTTGATTCATCTTGATAAAATTACGTAATTTCAATTGATTGGGCAAAAATACGAAATTTCAGGTTGCTAGTCAACTGTGTATAAAGAAAAGATGGCTTATGAAATTATTTTCTCATAAGCCATCTTTATTTATCGGAACCTCTTAAATGTTACCAGCCCGGGTTGTTAGGAGCTAAGTTAGGATTGATAGAAATTTCATTGATAGGAATGGATAATAAGTAATGTTTAGGTTCTTCAAATACAGCCTGCGTTTTTACTCTTTTTCCATAAATATCCAATGCTCCTTCTGCGGTAAGGCCAAGTTCTTCTTTCATATCGTTTATTTGTTCTGTAGTATACAAACTAGCATCAGGAATAATACCAGCTCTTACTACTACACTAGCATCCAGTCGTTTACCACAAGCCCATCTTCTTAGGTCATCGTATCTATAACCTTCACCGAATAATTCAATACGGCGTTCTCTTCTGATTTCACGAATTAAATTAGCATTGCTACCCTTTATATTGGGATATTCTTTTTCCAGTTTTGGATCTGCTACCGGATTAACGGTTAATGGATAATTGAAACCAACGCGTTTTCTGAGTTCATTGATTGTTCTTCCTAGTTCTGTATTATCCAGCACTCCTAATTCTGCTCCTGCTTCTGCACGGATTAAAAGAATTTCTCCGTATCTGAAAATGGGAGCGTCAATGCTGCCTTTGTGGTGGTCTGAAGAAAACTCAGATGTTTTATAGAATTTTGCTATAGCATAACCTGTAGAAGAAGAACCATCCGCACCAGTTGCTACGATATTGGCAATATTGGATGCTTTACCGTGCAAATAATATGTATATTCTCCATCTTTCGGGGTAGCTATGGTTTGCAATAATCTAGGATCTCTATTTTCTAATTCTGCAATAATTCCCGTATGAGTAGTATGTCCTGCGCATCCGCATAGTGAAATTGGTTTTCCTGTAGTTGCGCATAAATAATCTTCTACTGCGTCTCTACTTGCGCCAATAGGAGTTTCTCCTACTCCGATTTGTCGGGTAACATTATTACCTTTACCTAAAGAAGGATCGTATTCTTTAGCCAAAATTACTTCTGGATTATTATTGTAATTTTCTTGTGTAAATAATTCATGATATGCCGTTTTAGGTGAACTTCCTTTAAATATAGAGTAACCATATTCTTCTTTCATCAATTCGCCTGCAGCGTCGTATGCTTCCTGCAAGAATTTTACGTCGCCTTCTATGTTATGATATCTTCTCCATGTACCTTCAAATAAGCACATTCTGGCTTTTAGTGCGATTGCTGCATCTTTTGAAACTCGGCTTACTCCCACTTTAGATTTAGGAGAAAGCAGATTGATGGCCTTTTCAATATTTAAAAGTAAGCTATCGGCAACAAGTATTCTGGAATCACGTCCTTTATACATTTCCTCATCACCAGGGTTCAAAACTGTGGTATACCAAGGTACATCACCATACACACTTAACTTATTAAAGTAATCTAAGCATTTAAAGAAATAGATTTCTCCTGCATATTGATTCTTTTCAGCTTGAGTTGCTGGAGATGATTGATAGTTTATCAAGAAATCGTTGCATGCACGTATATTTTCCCATTGCCACTCTGTATCCTTGGCTTCTGTAGGAGCCACATGCAAGCAAAAACTTATTACATTATATTCCCATGTAAAAATATTATCCGATTCAAATTCTTTTTCCAGCATACCAAAACTGTAAGACAAAGGATCACCATGACCTTTTATCAGTTTTGGATAGAAGTTGTTGCAATATTGTTGTAGAGCAGTACCAGTCGCAGTAGTAAAGAACTGATCTTTTGTTACTGAGTCTAACGGCTCCCTGTCAAGGTAGTCACAACTTTGAAAGCTAAGTGCCAACAATGTGGCATATAATATAGTTTTTTTCATAATACAATAAGCAATTTTAGAATGTAACATTAATACCAAATGAATAAGATCGGCAGAATGGATATTTCGTCATTCTTTCTTCCAAGCTACCATCATCTTTTGTATCTCCTGTAGAGTCTGGATCCAAGTATTTATATAAGCCGGTAGCTTCCCATAAGTTTTGTCCACTTGCAAAGACTTTCAATTGTGAGATACCTAATTTAGATACCCATGATGTCGGTAAAGTATAACCGATTGTCAAATCTTTCAAGCGGATATAAGATGCGTCTTGCAGGTATTTTGTTTGAATCTGACGGCTTCTCGTTGTATTTGTGGGTACTGGGAAATAGGCATTAGGATTGGTTTCACTCCATACGTCATTTATATGGGTTTCATTTAATGCACTCCACAATTGACCTGTGAATCCCCAGAAGACTGTATTGTTATCTCCTAACCATAAGTCTCTTTTCATTACACCTTCAAATAAGGCTCGAACATCAAATCCTTTCCAGTTTAATCCTAAATTGATATTGAAACGGTATCTCGGTGTCTGATTGCCGATGATTTTTTTATCACCATGGTCATTTAATTGATTTTTTCCGTAAGTAATCACACCGTCACCGTTCAAATCTGCATATTTTATATCACCAGGAAGCCAAGTTCCGCTAATTTCTTTTTGGCGTACTTTCATTGTTTCAGCTTCTGCGTCATCTTTAATGAATCCTTCTGTTACGTATCCCCAGATGTCGCCCAAACGCTGGCCTTCATAGTAGTCACCAAGGTATCCAGTCGGATTGTCATATTTGGTAATGGTTGAATAACTGTCTGAAATACCAATTCCGATGTTATAATTTAAAGTAGAACCGGCTACATCGTTGATATTGTCATTCCAGTTAAGTGTCAACTCCCAACCATTTGTTCGCATATTGGCCAAGTTTTCTTTACCTCCTGTAGATCCCATTGTAGCAGGGTAGGCTTTGGATACGACCATATCATTTGTATAACGTAAGAAATAATCAAATGAAGCAGTCAGCCTGTTATTTAATAATCCTAAGTCTATACCAAAGTTTGCAGTAGTTACTTTTTCCCATGTTACATTATTGTATGCCAGTGAAGCAGGAGTAATACCGTTAGCAAGTTTGCCGCCAATCAAATAATTTAGCTGTTTGAATCCCATCAGGCTTAAGTAGGCAAATTTGCTGGTTGTTACCAGATATCCTAAGCTACCTAAAGATGCGCGTAGCTTCACATTGTCGAAAATCTTTTTAGCTGGTTCAAAGAACTTTTCTTCTGAAAGTCTCCATCCCAAAGAAGCAGAAGGGAAGAATCCCCAGCGGCTGTCTGATGCATATTTTGAAGAACCGTCATAACGTCCGTTTACTTCTACTAGATATTTCCCAGCATAGTCATAGTTTAATCGGAAGAAAGCACCTTGAACTGCCCAAATGGTAGCTTCTTCTTCCAGTTTCTGTTTGGTGTTTGCCCAGTCAATAATAGGAGCATCATTCAGGTATAAGTCTGTAACATAGCCATAAAAATTGCTGGTCTTTTTACTTTCTTGGTTGTATCCTACCATGGCAGTAAAAGAATGAGATTTAGGCAATTCAAACTTATATTCAGCCCAAAGATTTAATGCCTGATAAGTGTCATCATATTTTTTTAATGAAACACCGTTAGGTTCTCCTTTGGCAATCTGTGATCCATCAGGTTGTTTCTGATAAATTGTTTTATTATGAGCGCGTTCATCTCTGAATAAACGGTTTCCTGTATAGTCTCCCTTGATAGATAATCCTTTTAATGGGGTTAAATTGAAAGATCCTGTATACCATATATCATCGTATATGTTCTTTTTGCGTCCGGCTTGTGCCAGCATTCCTGCAATATTAAAGTTGAAGTTCGAGCCTGCTACAGCTGCAAAGTCTCCATCTGGTAAGTATACAGGGATGAAGGGGAATGCACGGTAAACTTCATAATAAGGATCCTCACTTGTATAATGGTTTGAGTTTGGTTCATTTATTTCACTTCTATTATATTTTGTTCTAAATCCAATTTCTAACCAGTTTGTTACTTTTGAAGTGAAATTAAATGACATATTGATACGTTTATATGTATCTGTACCAAAGGCCAATAAGCCATCTTGCCCTTTGTATCCTAATGAAGCGTAGAATGCGGTTTTTTCGCTACCACCTCTCAAACTTGCATTATGTTGCTGCATAAAGGCTGCGTTCTTATAGAAGATATCCATCCAGTCTGTATTTCCAGCATAGGCCCATTCTCCGTTTGCTGTAAATTTGTTTCCCTGTGTGTTTTCCCATGCTGTTGGGCGAGTGGGATCTTGCATATAGGCGTCTACGGCTGCGATTAGTTCGTCGCTCCAGTATTGGGTTCCACTGGTATTCTTAGATTCTGTATTCATCGCTCTTAGCCATTGATCTGCCGGTAAACTATGGGGTAATCTGGATGGTGTAGACCATGAAAAGTTATTATTGTAGTTGAAGGTTATCTTTTCTCCTGTTTTTCCTTTTTTAGTTGTAATTAATACAACTCCAAATGCTGCTCTAGCACCATATACAGCAGCAGAAGAAGCATCCTTCAAAACAGAAATACTTTCAATGTCTTGAGGATTAATCAATGAAATATCATTTGTTTCCACACCATCTACAAGAACGAGGGCAGAACCTCCATTTAATGAAGTTAACCCACGTACATTAATACTTGTTTCTGCATTTGGATTACCATTGGCGAATGAAATGTTTAAGTTTGGGTTAACGCCTTGTAAACCTTGAGCTAAGTTAGCGATAGGTCTGTTTTCCAGTACATCACTCTCAGCCATTGCTACAGACCCTGTTAAGTTCACCTTTTTTTGGGTTCCGTATCCTACTACAACAACTTCCTCCAAAGTTTTTGTATCGTCTTCTAGCACAACTGAAATAGGACTTCCTTTCCATACAACTTCTTTGGTTAAATAGCCCACAAAAGAAACTTGAATTACGGCTCCTTTTTCTACATTCGGAAGCTCAAAATTTCCATCAAAGTCAGTGATAGTACCAATTGTTGTGCCCTTGACCAATACAGATGCACCAATAACACTTTCACCAGACGCATCTTTTACAACTCCTGAGCACGTTGATTTTTGTTGTACAATGTCTGAATTAGCCATTATGGATGGCTGTTCTGCATACAGCAGCTGTGTGGTTCCACCAATAGTTAGTAGTAACGCACCTAGTAATTTCAGTTTACTCATAGTTCTTAAAATTAAGGTATATAGAATTTATTGATTATTTTTCAATAGATTCAGTATTAGATTTGTTAACTAAATTGTACATATTCTATATGTTTGTATAGGAATATATTCTTTATGCATTCCAAACTGAATTCAAATATAAATATATATTTCTAAATATCCAAAATTTTACAACTATATATTAAAAGAAATTATCTGAAGTTTATATTTTTCAATAGTTCGTTAAAAATT
>ENA-ORLJ01000226-ORLJ01000226.1-human-gut-metagenome-genome-assembly--contig:-NODE-226-length-7891-cov-3.93696_pt1 | contig 7891 bp, 9 predicted proteins | sample MGYA00243068_ERZ508826 | MGnify/ENA primary metagenome ERZ508826 (study PRJEB26277, sample SAMN04329849) | human gut metagenome | biome: human-associated habitat | host: Homo sapiens | place: USA...
CATTGCCCTCAAACTCTACTCTTTCGCCGCCAACAAGCTTTTTGCCTCTCTGTGTCTCGACCTTTCCGTTCACTTTAACAAGTCCGTCCTGAATGACTATCTTGGCTTCAACTCCAGACTCAACAAAGCCTGCGGCTTTAATTGCCTGTCCTAATTTGATGAATTCATCACCATTTCTGATTGTTATTTCTTCCATAATACGCTCCATTTCTAATATTTACCATTAAGCTGTAAAGTTTACTGGAAGTATTAAATATATATAAGACTGTTCTTTATCTCTTATAAAGCAAGGTGCTTTAGGATTAACAAGATAAATATCAACTGTTTCATCATCAATAACTCTTAAAGCATCTAAGAGGAACTTAGGATTAAATCCAATCATTAGATCCTTACCCTCTTTCTCAATATCAATATCTTCGTTAAGAGTACCGATTGCTGAATTAACATTAACCTCTAATGAGCCATCTGTAATATTAATGATAATAGGCTTCTTCTCGCCCTCCTTAATAAGAAGATTAGCTCTGTCTATTGAAGCAAAAAATTCTTTCTTATTGATAACGACCTTAGTACCATAATCGCTTGAAAGCATCTGGTTAATCTTAAAATATTCTCCTTCAATAAGACGTGATACAACAGTTGTATTATCGAATTCAAATAAAATGTGGTTATTAGTAAAGTATACATTTACCATATTTTCTGCATCAGTAGATAATATCTTGCTGATTTCCTGTAAAGTCTTACCAGGAACAACTTCTTTAACGTCATCTGCACGTCCTTCAAGTTTAAAGTTTCTAATCTCGATACGGTGTCCATCAAGACCTTCTACTTTAAGCACATTGTCAGATACCTCGAAAAGTTCACCAGTCATCATCTTATTGTTGTCATTAGGTGCAGTAGAGAAAATAGTCTGATTAATTACTTCTCTTAAATTAAACTGGGAAATAGTTATCATTTTATCTTTCTCTATGATAGGTAAATAAGAAAAATCATCTCCGGATTTACCGGCAATATTAAATTTACTCTTCTCACAGGTAATTAAAGATGTGTAATTAGCATCTGTAGTAATAGTAATCTCACTATCTGGAAGTTTTCTTACGATTTCAGAAAATAGCTTAGCATCAATAGCAACTTTACCTTTTTCTATAATCTCGCCTTCAACGATAGTTTCTATACCAAGTTCCATATCGTTACCAGTAAATTTAATAACGTTAGTAGTAGCATCAATAAGAATACATTCAAGAATGTTCATAGTTGTTCTTGTAGGAACGGCTTTCATTACAATACCAACTGCCTTATTCAAATCACTCTTAGAAAATACAAGTTTCATAATTGTTCAAAACTCCTTTCGGTGCCGTAAAGTTAATAACAGGCACATATATAAATATATATAATTCAGTAGTAGTTATAGTAGGGGCTGTGAATATGTTAAAAAGTCATACAAACCCAGTAAATATCAGCATTACACCATAGGATAACCAAGTTATTAGTAACTGTATTGCGTGTTAAAAACAATAAAAAAATGTTGATAAAAAATAAAATGAAAAATTCAAAAAAAAGTTATTAAATTTAATCAACATAAAAAGCACAGGCTATAAACAACATATCAATAATAATATGTGGATAAATCCACAATATGTTGATAACCATGTGGATAACTATGCAAATACAGGTGTACAACTGTTAATAACTCATGAAGGATTTATCTTTTTAATGATAATATCTATGGTATTGCGCATAGAATCATTCTTGACAACTTCCTGAGCTATCTTTTCAGCTCCGTGGATAACTGTTGTATGGTCACGGTTACCGAGAGCCTTACCAACTGCCTGAAGTGGAGCTGTGGTCATCTGACGGCACAGATACATAGCAATCTGGCGTGGATGAACAATGTCAGCTGTACGCTTAGATGATAAAAGGTCATCATATTTGACATTAAAATGGTCTGCAACCGTCTGGATAATAAGTTCAGGGGTTATCTCTTTTTTCGCATCAGGTGAGATAAGATCCTTTAATGTCTGTTCTGCAAATTCCACAGTTATAGGCGTATGTGAAAGCTTAGAAAATGCTGAAAGTTTAGTTAATGCACCTTCAAGCTCCCTGATACTTGACTTGATATGGGTAGCTACATAATCAGAAACTTCATATGGAATATCAAGTCCTGAAATCTCTGCTTTCCTATTAATAATAGCCATCTTAGTTTCATATGTAGGGATCTGTATATCGACAGGAAGTCCCATTTCAAATCGTGTTCTTAATCTTTCGGAGAGAGTTTCCATTTCCTTAGGTGGCTTATCAGAAGATATAACAATCTGCTTGCCGTCCTGATAAAGGGAATTAAAAGTATGGAAGAACTCCTCCTGAGTAGATTCCTTACCTATAATGAACTGTATATCATCAATAAGAAGAACATCTATATTACGGTAACGGTTTCTGAATGCAGCATTGCCTTTTTCTGCATTCTCTTTATTACGGATTGCATCAATAAGTTCGTTAGTAAATGTTTCACTTGTTACATACAACACCTTCTTGGAAGGATTGTTTTCTATTATAAAATGTGCTATTGCCTGCATAAGATGCGTCTTACCAAGTCCAACACCTCCATATATAAACAGAGGGTTATATACTTCCCCCGGTGATTCAGCAACAGCTAAAGACGCCGCATGGGCAAGGTTATTGTTATTACCTACTACGAATGTTTCAAATGTGTAGTTAGGATTAAGATTAAGAGAAATATTCTTATTAGGAGAACTCTCCTGTGCTGTCTTTTTAGCAGTTTCTTCATTTAAAGTATCTTCTGAAATAATTCTTAATTTATAATCTTTTTTCATAATCTCACTAATGGTTACTTCGAGAAATTTAAGATACCTTTTTTCAACATAGTTAGCAGACATCTGTGTGTCTGAAAGAAGAGTTATTTCATTATCACTGACTGAAATAACCTGAAGCGGCTTAATAAATGTTGTAAAAGAAAGGTTCTGTATATCACATTCGTTCTTAAAGGTGTTAAGAATTAAATCCCAGTTATTAATAATTTCGTTCATATTATTCGCCTTTCTGGCAGTATTAGAATGATTACAACATTCCTTTATAATCATAAAGCATTTAAGTGTTTTTTTCAACAGAATTGTGGATAACTTTTAAAAAATAAGGTATTGTAAACATGCTGTGTATAAGTTTATGCAGTTGAAAAATGTCGAAAATACGCAATTTGTCAAGAAAATCATAGAGTTAACCACAATATCCATGAGAGTTATGCACAAGTTTTGCACAATATGTTGATAACTCGGTATAAGCTGTTGATATCTGTGTATAAATCCACATGATTAAAAAAACGTCAAAAAAAGTTATGTTTTGCTTGACTTTGCTATATATTGCGAATATAATTAGAACGATGTTTTAAAAAAAAGTGCTTAAGCACATTGAAACTTGAAGAATATTCTTACCATATATAATAATGGTAGTGAAGGAGGTGCATAGATTATGAAGATGACATTTCAGCCTAAGACAAGACAGAGATCTAAGGTTCACGGTTTTAGATCAAGAATGAGTACTCCAGGTGGAAGAAAAGTTTTAGCAGCAAGAAGAGCAAAGGGAAGAAAGAGACTTTCAGCTTAATTGATTTTACAGCAGATGAGTACGTCAGTATTCATCTGCTTTTTTCTTTATTATTATATTTATTGTAAATGAATTGCTTAAATGAGTTATTTATTAGAAATAATTCATTTATTGAAGATTAACCAGAATTTAATTTAAACAAATAATTATATGGTGGAGTGTTTATGAAGTACAAAGATTTTGAAACATTGAAGAAAAATGAAGATTTTAAAAAGGTATACAACAAAAGAAACTCTTACGCAAACAGAGAGTTAATTATGTATATCAGCAAGAACGGAACGGATACGAAAAGACTCGGTGTATCTGTGAGCAAGAAAGTCGGGAATAGTATTGTCCGACACAGACTGGCCAGATTAGTAAGAGAAGCCTTCAGGCTTAACACTAATCATATACCTGATGGCATAGATGTAGTAGTTGTTGTCAAGGCTGGTCTTAAAGACAAGGGTTATACAGAAACTTGTAAATCAATGATTCATCTTTTAAAGCTTCATAATATGTATAGGTAGATTATAATGGGAAAGAAGATAGTTATTAAACTTATTAGATTTTATCAACTGGTGCTGTCGCCATATAAAGGAAGAAGTTACTGTAATTATGTTCCTTCGTGTTCCCAGTATGCAGTAGAAGCTATAGATATGTATGGAGTTATATTAGGTGGATGGTTGGCATTTAAAAGAATATTAAGATGTAATCCTTTTCATAAGGGAGGATTTGATCCTGTACCTATTGGTAAATATAAAAGAAAAAGATTACATTAATAACCAGGAGGTTCGATTTGTTTAATGCAATTATTATGCCAATAGCTAAGGTGTTAGGTTATATATTTAACCTTTTGTTTGAAGCTTTGAGCTTTTTACACATTGGAAATGTAGCTGTTGCAATCGTATTATTTACAATTATTGTTAAGCTTTGTATGCTTCCACTTAGTATTAAACAGCAGAAGCTTACTAAGCTTAATGCAGTAATGAGTCCGGAAATTAAGGCAATTAATGCCAAATATAAGGACAAAAGAGATGATCAGAATGCAATGATGAAGATGCAGGAAGAGACTAAGGCTGTATATGAGAAGTATGGCGTTTCACAGATGGGTGGATGCGTACAGATGCTTATACAGATGCCTATCCTTTTGGCATTATACCAGGTATTCTGATTTATCCCTCTTTATATTTCACAGTTAAAGAACTTATTTATAGCATTTCTTAAAGATAACGGCGGTATTATGGCTGTTGATGGTTATGCAGATACTATGAAGCAGTTCGGTGAGAATATAGACTGGACTAATGTTGATACAGCAATCACAGAGATTAATAAGTTCAGTGCTGATAAGTGGGAAGCTTTAAGAAATGCTTTCCCTGCATTTAGCGATACAATAGCTAACAGCCACTCAAGTCTTGAACATATGAATACATTTTTGGGTATTAATATGTCACAGGAACCAGGATTTGGATTTACACTTGCAATCCTTATACCTATCCTTGCTGGTGTAACACAGTTCATAAGTGTAAAGGTTGCTCAGTCTGGACAGAATACAGAAGTTGATGACGATAACCCAATGGCAGCATCAATGAAGATGACAATGTACATTATGCCATTGATGTCAGCATTTATCGCAATTTCAGTACCAGCAGGTCTTGGTCTTTACTGGATAGCTACAGCAGTTGTTCAGACAATTATTACTGTATTTATCAATCGTTACTATGACAAGCTTGGTGCGGACGAGATTGTAAAACGTAATGTAGAAAAGCGTAATAAGAAGCGTGCGAAGAAGGGTCTTCCACCAGAAAAGATAGCTAAAAATGCTACAACAAGCACTAAGAATATGTCTGCCAGCAGAGAAAAGGCTGTAAAGTCTTTAGAGCAGATTAAGGCTGAGAATGAAAAGAAGGTTCAGGAAATAAAAGAATCATCTAAGTATTATAAGACAGCTAAGCCAGGAAGCCTTGCAGAAAAGGCTGGAATGGTTGCCAAGTATAATGAGAAGAATACTAAGAATGGCGGCAAGAAGAATTAGTGTATACAGAGCAGATTAAAAAAGTAACAGACAATATTTTATAATTAGATAGTGAGGGCAAAACAATGGAATATATTGAAGTTACAGGTAGGACAATAGATGACGCACTTACTAATGCGTGTCTTTAGCTTGAAACCACAAGCGATAACATTGAATATGAAGTTATTGAAAAAGGAAGCAACGGTTTATTCGGTATTTTTAATTCAAAGCCAACAAAGATTAAGGCAAGAGTTAAGGCTGGTGTAGGTTCAGTAGATGATGAATTTAGCAAGTTAGAAGCTAAAGAAAAGAAGTCAATTGATGACACAATCAAGAGTGAGATTAAGGCCGAATCTAAGAAAGAAGTTGTTAAAGAGACAGAAAAGGCTGTTAAGAAAGAAACAGCTCCTAAGGCAGATAATTCAAAGGTAAGTGCAACACAGGCAGTTAATGCCAGTGAAGAAGATTTAGAAGAAAAAGCTAACAACAATGAACCAAGACCAGTATTATCTAATGAAGAAATCGAATCAAGAATAAGAACATTTCTTGGTGATATGTTCAGTGCAATGGATATTCCGGTTGAAGTAAAGATAACATTCGATACAGAAGAAGAATGTGTCAATGTTGAACTTATTGGCGAGAATATGGGACTTCTTATCGGTAAGAGAGGACAGACACTTGACTCAATCCAGTATCTTACAAGTCTTGTACTTAACAAGGGTAAAGAAAAGTATGTAAGAATTAAGGTTGATACAGAGAATTACAGACAGAGAAGAAAAGATACTCTTGAATCACTTGCAAAGAATATTGCATACAAGGTTAAGAGAAGCAGACGCTCAGTTGCACTTGAGCCAATGAACCCATATGAGAGAAGAATAATTCACTCAGCATTACAGGGTGATAAGTTCGTATCTACAAAGAGTGAAGGTGAAGAACCATTCAGACACGTCGTTGTATATCTTGACAGAGAGAAGGCTGGCAATAACAGATATTCAGAGCACAGATACTCAGATAACAATAGATATTCAAGATAATATGTTTTAATTTAAAGATTGCTGTGGTATTATTACAACAGCAATCTTTATTTTTAAATAGCAGGAAATTATTACGATAATTTAGAAGGGAATATGTAGTATGGAGCAGACAATAGCGGCAATATCGACAAGCACAATGTCTAGTGGCGGAATAAGCATAGTAAGAATAAGCGGAGAAAATGCAATAAGTGTTGCAGATACAATATTTGAAGCTAAGAATAATAAAAAGATATCAAAAGCAGACAGCCACACAATTCACTATGGCGTGATAAAAGATGGTGATGAGGTGATTGATGAGGTGCTTGTATCAGTAATGAAAGCTCCTAATACATATACAAGAGAAGATGTGATAGAGATTAACTGTCACGGAGGAATACTTGTAACAAGAAAAGTATTAGATACAGTGTTAAAGAATGGTGCAAGACCTGCTGAGCCTGGTGAGTTTACTAAGAGGGCATTTCTTAATGGACGCATTGATTTATCTCAGGCGGAAGCGGTTATAGATATTATTAATGCAAGAAATGATTATGCTCTTAAATCATCAGTTAATCAATTAGGCGGAAGATTATCAGAGAAAATCACAGCTATCAGGGAAGTAATACTTGATAATGTAGCATTTATTGAGTCTGCATTAGATGATCCAGAACATTTTGATATTAATGATAATGTTGATAAAATGACAAAAGATGTGGATAACTGTGTGGATAAGGTTGATAAATTGTTGAAAACTTCCGACAATGGCAGTATTATGCTGGATGGAAAAAGGACAGTAATATTGGGGAAAACTAACGCGGGTAAGTCAAGCCTTTTAAATGCGCTTGCGAAAGAGGAACGTGCGATAGTTACAGATATAGAGGGAACAACAAGAGATGTTCTTGAAGAACAGATTAATCTGTCAGGAATTACGCTTAATCTTATTGATACAGCGGGAATAAGAAAGACAGATGATTATGTGGAGAATATAGGTGTTAATAAAGCTAAGAAATATGCCTCAGAGGCAGATTTGATTATATTTGTCATAGATGCTTCAAGACCACTGGATAATAATGATTACGAGATTATGGACCTTATTATGAATAAAAAGGTACTTGTATTATTGAATAAATCGGATATACAGGCGGTTGTCACCAAAGAAGATATATTGAAGCATTTGTCGTGTAATGTAATTTCAGTATCAGCTTAAGAAGAAACTGGTATTGACGATCTGGATAATGATATTAAAAATATGTTATTTAACGGCGTGATAGAAACT
>ENA-ORLJ01000227-ORLJ01000227.1-human-gut-metagenome-genome-assembly--contig:-NODE-227-length-7890-cov-5.69062_pt1 | contig 7890 bp, 6 predicted proteins | sample MGYA00243068_ERZ508826 | MGnify/ENA primary metagenome ERZ508826 (study PRJEB26277, sample SAMN04329849) | human gut metagenome | biome: human-associated habitat | host: Homo sapiens | place: USA...
GGACCGTGACAAAGTGCTGAATTTGTTCTTTTCTTGCTGATATGTTGCAGAAGTAGGATGGAGTAGTGCTGCACGTAGTCAGGTACAGTGACAAATCGAATATTGTGCATATCTATACTTGTCAGCATGGAAGTATGTCGTTTGTGATACCTGCCACGCGTTCGCGCAAGTCGCTGGTAAACGGGGCGTTGTTTCGTCCGCTTTCCCTGGTTGAGGTAGAAGCCGATGTGCGTTCCCGTACTTCTTTACCTCCGGTGAAGGAAGCAAGATTGTCTTATCCGTTGGAGTCGGTGCCTTACGATCCGTACAAATTAAGTATCGCGATGTTTTTGGCTGAGTTCTTGTCGCATGCCTTACGCGAGGAAGGGAAGAACGAACCGCTGTTTGCTTATTTGGTGTCGTCGATTCGCTGGCTGGATGCCTGCCGGAGTGATTATGTTAATTTTCATCTGGTGTTTCTGATCAGGTTGTCCAGGTTCTTGGGTTTTTATCCTAATCTGGAAGATTATCGGGAAGGTAGCTGGTTTGATATGCTGAATGCATGTTTCGTAGAGAACAAGCCTTTGCATGGCATCTGTCTGTCTCCTGAGGAGTCGTCGCACATCTGCCAGTTGGCACGTATGAATTATGAAACGATGTTTCTTTTCGGTATGAACCGTATGGAGCGGCAGCGTTGCCTGACTGTGATGATGGAATATTATCGTCTGCATCTTCCGGAATTCCCTGAACTGAAATCGCTTGATGTGCTGAAGGAACTTTTTGCTTGATACCTGATGACGATGGGAATAAAAACGGGACTCTCCTTTCATTTGAGAAAAGAGAATCCCGTTTTTTTGATGGAGATATGAATGAGATTATCCCAGCAATTCTTTTACTTTGGCAGAAATTGCTCTACCTTCAGCCAGACCAGCCAGTTCTTTAGAAGCTACTCCCATCACTTTACCCATGTCTTTTCCGCTGGTAGCACCTACACGGGCAATGATTTCTTTCAGTTTAGCTTCCAGTTCTTCCGGAGAAAGCTGTTTCGGAAGGTATGCTTCAATCACGCGTACCTGAGCCATTTCCTCTTCTGCCAGGTCAGCGCGGCCTTGTCCTTCGTATACGGAAGCCGAATCTTTTCCTTGTTTCAACAGTTTTTGCAAGAGTTTCAGGGCTGCATCATCGGTCAGGGTATCGTTGGCACCCGGAGCGGTTTTTGCTTCCAGAAAACATTTCTTTACGTTGCGCAAAGTCTCTAGTCTGACTTTGTCTTTGGCTTTCATTGCCTCTTTGATATCGTTGCTAATCTGTTCAAATAAATCCATATTCATTATAAAGTTTAAATGTTGTTCTCTTTGTGATGTTTAGAAAGTAATTGTCATAGAGCCGGTGTTGGTTGTGGTTTCCGGTTCCGGTGCAATCTTTTCTTCTGTAGTTGCTTTCGAACGAATATTCTCCAGTTCCATCTTGGTGCGCTTGTAGGTAGGAGTTGTTTCTACCATGCTGATGATGTCATCGTTGGCCAAGTCTTCCTGGCTGAAGATGTAGATGTTCGGACGTTTCTTGCGGATGCTGCTTTTCAGGATGCTCTTTCCGTAGTAGTCGCTTCGACGTTCGTCTTTCTTTTGCTCTTCTTCTTCCAGATCGTCCAAACGTTTCTGCTCTTCAAGTGAACGCTGTTTGAGTACATTGTCCATACCCGGAACGTCTTTGATACCGAATCCCGTAGCTAGAATGGTGAATTTTACTTTGTTTTCCAGCGTTTCATCAGTGTAAAGACCCCATTTGGTTTCTACGTCCTTGCCGAACTTGCTCATGAATTCATGGATTTCATCCATTTCACCCATCATCAGTTCGCTGTTCGGGCTATAGGTAATTACGAACAACACTTTCTTGGAGTTGAAAATATCGTTGTTGTTCAGCAACGGGGAATGAAGTGCATCGGTAATAGCCTGTGTGACTCTTCCTTCACCTTCTCCGTATCCTGTACTCATGATTGCTACACCACCGTCCTTCAACACGGTTTTCACATCGTTGAAGTCCAGGTTGATGATACCTCTCAAGGTAATAATTTCTGCAATACTCTTTGCGGCGATAGACAGTGTGTCGTCTGCCTTTCCAAAGGCATTCATTACACTGATGTCGGAATATACATCGCGCAGGCGTTCGTTGTTGATAACCAGCAGGGCATCCACATGCTTGCTCATTTCTTCCACTCCGTCAAGCGCCTGGTCGATTTTCTTGTTTCCTTCGAACAGGAACGGAATGGTCACGATACCTACGGTCAGGATTTCCATGTCCTTAGCCGTTTTGGCAATGATAGGAGCCGCACCGGTTCCGGTTCCACCTCCCATACCAGCCGTGATGAATGCCATGCGGCATCCGTCGTTCAGCATATTCTTGATGTCTTCGATGCTTTCTTCAGCAGCAGCACGTGCCTTGGCCGGACGGTTTCCGGCTCCCAGCCCTTCGCTACCCAGCTGTAGTTTCCGGAGTACAGGTGATTCTTCCAAAGCCTGGTTATCCGTGTTGCAGACCACAAATGTCACATCATGGATACCTTCTTTGTACATGTGATTGACGGCATTACCTCCTCCGCCACCCACACCAATTACTTTTATTATATGTGGAGAGTCTTTCGGGAAATCGAAAGGTACCATTGTTTCGTCTGACATAATCCTAATATGTTTATGTAAATGAATAATCAGTTATCTTTTAATATTTCATCTGAAAGGTTTGTAACTTTCTTGGCAAAGAGGTCAAACCAACTGTTCTCTTTTTTCTCCTTGTTGATTTTTTTCTCCAGTTCATCCAGTTCTTCCTCCTTTTCAGCGAGGTGCATGCGCCGTGCATTTTCTACTTCCTTCAATGCAGCTTTGTATTTCTTTTTGCTGAGAAGTAGATGTGCTTCTTCTACGTATGCAGTATATTCTTCCAGTCGTTTACGGTTACGTTCTTCTTCCTGACGTTTTTTCTCTTCATTGATTTTGCGAATACGTTCAGCTTCTTCTTCCGCTTTGCGTCTGGCTTCTTCTGCCTGAATACGTTCGGCTTCTTTGCGTTTGGCTTCTTCTTCCTTTTCCTTCAAATCTTCAATGAAGTCGAGCTGGTGACCTCTTCGAGGGTCTACCTTGAGACAGTTTTCTTTGCCTTCGGCCAGTAATCCGATCAGTGTGTTCTGTGTTCCGTCTTTGGGAATTTCGATGGCACCGTTTAGTGTAATGTTTCCTCCTTTGGCAATACGGATTTTTTCAATCTTGGTAATCTGTTTGAATGCTTCGTCCATGTTAGGCATGTTCGAAGCCCCACCGGTAAGAATCAGTCCGGCCAGCAATTTATCGCCGTATTCAGATACCATGATTTGATTCCATACGTTCGAGATGATTTCATTTACACGAGCTTCCACGATGTATTCCAGTTTGTGGGCTGCAATGCTACATTTCCCTTCGATGCTGTATTCCTGTTCATCTGCGGTTTCGTCATTTTCTGCCGGAGGTGTCAATGCACATCCGTAGCGGAGTTTCAGCTGTTCCGCATCTTCTTCTTCGATTTGCAGGCTGCAAATATCTTTGGTGATGTTGTTGCTTCCCAATGGAATGACTGCCAGATGGCGCAGGATGTTGTTCTTATATACGGCTACAGTCGTTGTGTCCGCACCTAAATCCACGAGTGCACAGCCGGAGCGTTTTTCACTGTCAGTCAGTACCACGCTGGCGGTAACAACCGGCGAAAGGAAATAGTCTGCTATTTCGTATTTAGTCTGGTTGAAACACTTGGTAATTCTGTCTTTGAGCGTATGATGTGCGATAATATTCAAATAACGCCCCTCAATGCGGTCGGCTGAAATACCAACCGGTTCAGTCAGCAGATTGTTCCCTACTTTGTATTCCTGTGGTTCCACATCCAGAATCTCCTGATCGATCAGTGAGATTTCCCGGTTGCTTTCCATAAGTGATTCAATCAGTGCTTGTGATATTTTGGTGTCTTCTCCTAATTGCTTGGTCACATTGTTACGTGTGCTTCGTATAGACTGTCCGCCTATTCCCACATAGACTTTCTTGATGGAAGCCTGCAAATCTTCTTCCAGCTTCTGGATAACAGAAACCAGCACTTGGGTGGTTTTATCCAGATTGAAGATTGCTCCCTTTTTAATGCAATCTGACGAAGGAGTATTGGCATAGGCAAGAATCTGGATACTTCCATCAGCATTCTTTTTGCCGGCAATTCCTGTGATGTGAGTCGAACCCAGTTCGATAGCTGCTATAAAATCTGTTACTGCCATATCTTAGTCTTCTTTTTTTGTTCCGATAATTTGATTGTTAAACTCAATACTGATTCGCTCATATTTGTTCCAGCCGATGCGGTTGAGCACTTTGCTGTAAAACGTTTGCAATTTACTGAATTTTTCTTCAAAATCAGTGGCTTTCCCTAAAAAAAGAATGTGGTCGCCTACTCGGGGAACAATTTCCAGTTCTTTTTTCGGGGTTACGTTTATCTGTTCCACTTGGGCTTTCCAAAACGGATTACGCTGGAGGTACAGGCCTAATTCGTATAATTCCTGTTTAGCAAACTTTCGGTCAATATAACCCGTGGCTACGGCTACATGATTTGGTTTTCCTGTGGCATTCATGATTTTCCCGGATTGGTCAATGTAATAATTGTCCCCATTGCTGCTCATGACTCGTAAGAGAGGGATACGCTGGTAGATTTCAATTCCTACTTTCCCTCCCGAAGTGAGATAGCATTCAGCTCTGCTGATGAAAGGATGCTGTGACAGCACTTCCTCTAACTGGCGGACATTGATTGTGCCAATACGCTTTTTCTCCGGGTATAGATTCTTCTGCTTTAGTAGTTTGGTTACTTCTGCTTCAGTGATAAAACCGTAGTCAACGCTGTCTTTAACAACCAATTCCATACCCTTGCAGACCTGATTTTCGGGCTTGCGGTTGAATATAGTAACGGCCACTATGAGGTATATAGAGACCGCTACCAGAATGCAGAGTATGAGAATTCGTTTAATCATCTATCTTTTAGTAATTCATAAATTTGTGGAACGTAATTGTCTATGTCTCCAGCTCCAAGTGTGATGAGTACGTCCAGCTTTTTATTTTTCAGTACTTCCATAATCTGCTCTTTGGAACACATGCTTTTTTCTATGCCTGGGCGTAAGTTATCATAGATAAGCTGACTGCTTACTCCTGGTATCGGAGCCTCTCGAGCTGGATAAATATCCAACAGAATTACTTCATCTAAGAATGACATTCTATAGGCAAAATCCTGATAGAAATCGCGTGTACGCGTGTAAAGATGAGGTTGGAACACGGCCGTGATTTTCCGGTTAGGATATAATTTGCGGATAGAGCTTACACTCTGTCGGATTTCTTCCGGATGATGTGCATAATCACTCAGAAAGACGATGTGTGAATTCTTTATCTTGAAATCAAAACGACGATCTACACCTCTGAACTGTGGCATTGCGGCCTTTATTTCTTCTGTGGTGGCACCTCCGATTTGTGCTAAAGCCATAGCGGCAATACCGTTTTCAATATTGACAAAGACAGGTACTCCTAGCTGCACGTTGGTGATGTTGCCTAAAGGAGATATATAGTCGAAATAAATTTCACCGTCATCAATACGGATATTCTCGGCATGGAAGTCTCCTTTTTCGGTAGAGTAGGTGTATACGGTAACTCCCGGCTGTACATCGGGTTTCAGTTCCAATCCTTCCTTGATAATCAGGTATCCGTCCGGACGGATAAGTGAGGTATACTTACGGAAGCTTTCCAGGTAAGCTTCGTGCGTACCGTAAATGTCCAGATGGTCTGAATCGGTGGCGGTAATAACCGTAGCATACGGAGTCAGCCAATGGAATGAACGGTCGAATTCGTCTGCTTCGATAACTACATAGTCACTTTTATCGGACAGTAGAAGGTTAGTCTGGTAGTTCTTGGAAATACCTCCTAAAAATGCATTGCATCCCACGTGCGAATGGTCCATCAGGAAAGCTGCCATGGTAGAGGTAGTTGTTTTTCCATGGGTTCCGGCTACGCACATTCCTTTCTCAGTCTGAGTCAGCATTCCCAATACCTGGGCACGTTTGTGAATCTCAAACTGATGTTCCTGAAAATAAACCAGTTCTTTATGGTTGGCAGGAATAGCAGGTGTGTAGACCACCAGCGTGGTTTCCGGATGAAGAAATGCTTCAGGGATGAGAGACACATTTTCTTCATAATGGATGTCTGCTCCTTCTGCAATCAGTTTCTCTGTCAGCTCGCTTGGAGTGCGGTCATAACCGCCTACTTTTTTCCCTTTTGACAGGAAATAACGTACCAGAGCACTCATGCCTATGCCTCCGGCTCCAATGAAATAGACTGCCTGTATGGTATTAATGTTCATGATTTTCTTTGTATTTTAACGCTAGCTTGCAGACTTCCTTTGCGATGATAGTGGCAGAGTCCTTGATAGCCAGTTTGGTAATGTTGTTACTTAATTCTTTCAATAAATCGGGTTTGTGAACCGTTTCGATGGCGGTATCCAGCAGTTTTTGAGTTGCTTCGCTATCTTTAATGTAAAGTGCCGCATTCTTGTTGACAAGTGCCAGTGCATTTTTTGTCTGGTGGTCTTCTGCTACATTGGGAGAAGGTACCAGTATGACTGGTTTGCCTAACAGGCAGAATTCTGAAATAGAACCTGCGCCTGCACGACTGATTACCACATCTGCAGCGCTATAAGCAGCAGCCATATCGGATATGAAGTCGGTTACGTGCAACATTGGAAGTTCCCCGTAAGCCTTTACAGCTTGTTGGGCTTCATTGATATAGCTTTTCCCGGTCTGCCAGATAAACTGCACTCCCGATTCTTTGATTTTGTCGAATCCCTGCATCATGCAGTTGTTGATTGTGCGTGCTCCCAGGCTGCCTCCGATGATTAGAATGGTTTTCTTCTCCGGGTCTAATCCGAACGAGCGGATTGCTTCTTCACGTGATATGTTTTTGTTCAACAATCCTTGTCTGACCGGATTTCCAGTCAGAATGATTTTGTTTTTATCAAAGAACCGTTCCATTCCTTCGTATGCCACGCAAATCTTTTCTGCTTTTTGAGCCAATAACTTATTGGTGACTCCGGCATAAGAATTTTGTTCCTGTATCAGCGTGGGAATCCCCATCATGCCTGCCATTTTCAGGGTAGGACCACTGGCATAGCCTCCTACGCCTACAGCTGCATGAGGCTTGAAGTCCTTTATAATTTTACGGGCCATCAGCTGACTTTTGAACAACTTGATAAGTACGCTGATGTTTTTCAATAAATGCTTTCTGTCAAATCCAGCAACCGGTAATCCGATAATTTTGTAACCTGCGGCAGGAACGCGTTGCATTTCCATTCGTCCTTCTGCTCCGATAAACAAAATCTCAGTATCCGGATATAATTCCTTTATGGCGTTGGCTATGGAACCGGCGGGAAAAATATGTCCTCCCGTGCCACCTCCACTTACTATGATGCGTAATTTTTCTTCCATATTCTAATGTGATTTACCTGCAAAGGTAAGAATAAACTTTTAAACGGATTTCTCCTGTGGTATGATATTATTTTCTAGAGCAATCTCCTGAGATTGTTCTGTCTGTTGTGCGAGCAATTCTTCTGCCTGCTGACGTTTCTAGTCGTTTACGTATCGGCTGAGACTGAGTATCATTCCTATGTAAACACAGTTGACGAGAGTTGATGTACCTCCTTTACTGATAAGTGGCAAAGGCTGTCCGGTGACTGGCATGATTCCTACGGCTACCAGCATATTAAACGTGGCCTGCAACACAAGCAGAATCCCAATGCCTGTAACCAGAAATATGTAATATGACTTGTCACAGCTTCTAGCTTTTTTGGCAATTCTCATCAGCAGCAGGATGTAAAGAATGG
>ENA-ORLJ01000228-ORLJ01000228.1-human-gut-metagenome-genome-assembly--contig:-NODE-228-length-7883-cov-14.0553_pt1 | contig 7883 bp, 8 predicted proteins | sample MGYA00243068_ERZ508826 | MGnify/ENA primary metagenome ERZ508826 (study PRJEB26277, sample SAMN04329849) | human gut metagenome | biome: human-associated habitat | host: Homo sapiens | place: USA...
ATTGGCTGAACGGTCAGCCGGAAGCGGAAGACAAGGATAGTTTCAAGGTCGGGGACAGCTGGTTCAAGCCGAACTATCATGCCCATATCGTTTTCGACTGGATGAACCACGAAACCGGAAAGAGCCGAAAGCTCAATGACGATGACATGATGCAGATGCAGACCTTGGCATCCGACATTCTGCTGATGGAACGTGGACAGTCAAAGGCTGTCACGGGTAAGGAGCATCTGGAACGGAACGATTTTATCATAGAGAAACAGAAAGCCGAGCTGCAACGCATGGATGCTGCAAAACGGCACAAAGAAGAACAGATAAATCTTGCCGAGCAGGAACTGAAACAGGTAAAATCAGAAATACGCACTGACAAATTAAAGAAGACAGCCACCACAGCAGCGACAGCCATAACAAGCGGAGTTGCTTCTCTTTTCGGAAGCGGAAAACTGAAAGAACTGGAACGTGCCAACGAAAAACTGCAAGACGAGGTTTCAAAACGGGACACCAGTATTGAAAAATTGCAGAGCCAGATACAGCAGATGCAGAAACAGCATGATACGCAGATACACAATCTCAGAGAAATGCACAGACAGGAACTTGACATGAAGGAAAAAGAACTGTCACGGCTCGCCAGAATCATAGACAAGGCTTTCAGGTGGTTTCCGATGTTCAAGGAAATGCTGCGCATGGAAAAGTTCTGTGCCATGCTGGGATTCTCTAAAGAAATGACAGAAAGTCTTTTGGTCAAGAAAGAAGCCTTGAAATGCAGCGGTAAAATCTATTCAGAACAGCACAGACGGAACTTTGATATAAAGGATGATATTTTAAGGGTGGAAAAAGACCCTGACGATGAAAGCAGGCTGCGCCTGAATATAAACAGGAAGCCGATTGCCGACTGGTTCAGGGAGCTCATTTCACGTTAGAATTAGTAGTAGCGGTATGCTGGTCGGGGTATCGGAAACCTGGGAAATTTCTTAAGACATACAAACGATGATGGCATAGTGGTTCTCACGCTATAGCGTGGGCTGCTATTGTTATATCTGTTTGTATGGGTTTTCCTAGGACCTCCGACACAGGTGAACGATTTGTGGTTCACGCTTCGTGCGTTAGGAATGACAATTAACCAATAAACATAGTTCATATGAACATTAAGCAATGCATCTATTTATTTGCCGCAATTGCATTTTCACTCTCATCTTGTAGCGATGACAGCGGCATGGAAAATGATTTTGAGCCTAAGACTCATCTCTAGAAAAAAGGCAAAAATGAATATTATCTTCTTAAAAGTGAATATTGCCCTATTTGGAAATTCCTCTATCTTTGCAGTTGATTATGAAAGTATTGATATGAAACAACTAATATTCATTTTTACCGTTGCATGGGGTGCTGTAGTAGGCAGCCGTGCGCAAGAGGTGCTTACTTTGGATGATTGTCTTCGTTGGGGTATTGAAAATAACCTTTCTCTCCGGGGACAGCGCAATGAGATTCAAAAAAGCAAATATGCTATTTCTGAAAACCGTGCCAAGTTATTACCGCAAATTAATGGAGTGGCTAATTTTAACGACAACTTCGATCCTCCAGTGTCCGTAACAGACGGTTCTGCTTATGACAAACCTTATAATGTAACCCAGACGCTGCAGTATAATGCCGCAGCCGGATTGCAGCTTCAAATGCCACTCTATAATCAGACGGTTTATACCGCTCTTTCCATTTCGAAGGTATTGGATGAAATCAGCCGTCTGTCTTATGAAAAAGCGCGCGAGGACTTGATGATGCAGATTGCTAAGATGTACTATCTGGGACAGGCCACGGCCGAGCAGATAACGCTGGTTAAAGCCAATATTGCGCGTCTGGAGGAATTGCGTGACATTACGGTGGCTTTCTATGACAATGGCATGGCTTTGGAGGTGGATGTGAAGCGTGTCAATATAAACCTGGAAAACTTGCAGGTACAGTATGACAATGCACAGGCCATGCTGGCTCAACAGCTGAATATGCTGAAATATGTGATGGATTATCCGGCAGAGAAAGATATAACGCTGGAACCGGTGAATGCTGAAACTATTGCTCCGATTGAATTGACCGGCTTGTCAGAAAATCTGTATGAGCTTCAGTTGCTTCAGTCGAAGAGCGACTTGGCAGAACGGCAGAAAAAGATGATTTCCCATGGATACATTCCTTCACTTACATTGACGGGCAACTGGATGTATACGGCTTATACGGATAAGCTTCATCATTGGTTTCATTCCGGACCCTCCAATCATTGGTATCGTTCTTATGGTTTAGGCTTGGCACTGCGTGTCCCTATTTTTGATGGATTGGATAAGAGGCATAAAATTCGCAAGGCGATAATTGATCTGGAGAATATTCGTTTGGCGCAAGAGAATACGCGGAAGAATCTGGAGACACAATATATCAACGCTACGAACGATTTGATGAATAACCAACGCAATTTCAAGAAACAAAAGGATAATTATCTTTTGGCGGAGGATGTCTATGAGGTAACATCTGACCGCTATCGGGAGGGTATTGCCTCCATGACAGAGGTTTTACAGGATGAAATGCGTATGAGTGAAGCGCAGAACAACTATATCAGTGCGCATTATAACTATCGTGTAACTCACCTTTCTTTGCTGAAGTTGACTGGACGTGTAGAAAGTCTGCTGAAGTAAGTTCTCAATTATTTTATTCATAGTCAATGATCAGCTATCAATTTTAAACATATGGAAACAACAGATAAAAACAGTGCTGCAATGAGCACACATCACGAACAGGCTAAGAAATTGAGAAAATTGCGCACCCGCCAGCGTGTGGTAAGCCTGATTGGTATAGCTATTTTAGTTTGGGGGATTATTCAGGTTACTTTCTTGTTTCTGGATTATAAAAATACAGAATCCAGTAATGATGCTCAAATAGAGCAATATATCTCGCCGGTTAATCTGCGTGCTTCAGGTTATATCAAGAAAATCTATTTCACCGAACATCAGGAAGTGCACAAAGGTGATACGCTGTTGGTGCTGGATGACCGTGAATACAAGATCCGTGTGATGGAAACTGAGGCTGCCTTGAAGGATGCATTGGCCGGAGCTACTGTAATTGGTGCCACACTTCAGACAACACAAACCACAGCTTCGGTGTATGATGCTTCTATTTCTGAAATTGAAATTCGTCTGGCAAAATTGGAAAAAGACCGTCAGCGTTATGAAAATCTGGTGAAACGTAATGCTGCTACGCCCATACAGCTGGAGCAGATTGAAACTGAATATTCTGCTCTACAACGCAAACTGGAAGCTACGAAACGTCAGCGCAGTGCAGCCTTGTCCGGTGTGAATGAAGTTTCGCATCGTCGTGAAAATGTGGAAGCCGGTATTCAGCGTGCCACAGCGGCGTTGGAGATGGCCAAATTGAATCTGTCTTATACTGTAGTCGTGGCTCCGTGTGACGGTAAGCTGGGACGTCGGGCTTTAGAGGAAGGTCAATACATTACTGCCGGGCAGACCATTACATATATCTTGCCGGATTCTCAGAAGTGGGTGATTGCCAATTACAAAGAGACTCAAGTGGAAAATCTGGCTATCGGTCAGGAAATAAGGATAAAGGTGGATGCAGTAAGTAATAAAGAGTTTACGGGTAAGATTACTGCTATTTCTGGTGCAACTGGAGCCAAGTATTCTTTAGTTCCTACTGATAATTCTGCCGGTAATTTTGTAAAAATTCAACAGCGTATTCCGGTTCGCATTGATTTTATCAATCTTTCTGAAGAAGACAATGATCGCCTGGCTGCAGGTATGATGGTGGTTGTGAAAGCTAAACTCTGATGTTATGTCCTCTTATCCAAGAAATTATCCGTTCTACAATTGGGTGCCCAAGTGGTTGGGCATTCTGATATTGGTGTTGATGTTCATCCCCATTCTTACTGTGGGTGGTGTGTATTCTGTGAACAGTACTGAGATGATGAGCGGGCTGGGTATCATCTCAGAACATATCACTTTTACCAATTTTGCCACCTCCATCGGGATGGCTGCTTTTTGTCCGTTTTTATACCGGCTGGTGGTGATTCGAAGAGAAAAAATGATGTGTCTGGCCGGTTTTTCCATGATGTATGTGCTCAGCTATATTTGTGCCGAAACCGACAGTATCTTTTTGTTGGCTCTCTGTAGTGTGTTGATGGGTTTCCTTCGCATGGTACTGATGATGGTCAACCTGTTCACCTTAATCCTTTATGCAGGGCGCATTGAGGCCTATTTGAAAATTAAGCCGGGACTGGAGCCGGTAGACGGTGAGGGCTGGGATAAGCTTGATATTGAACGAAGCATAGCGCAGCCTGGCATTTATCTGTTCTTTATGATATTAGGACAGCTGGGAACATCGCTGACTGCCTGGCTGGCTTATGAATATGAATGGCAGTATGTGTATTACTATATGATGGGGATGCTGTTGGTATGTATCCTGGTTATTTTCGTAACCATGCCATACCATCGCTTCCAAAACAAGCGTTTCCCCATTAATTTCCGTCAGTTTGGCAATGCTACCTTGTTCTGCATTCCGCTGGTGTGTTTTACATATGTCATGGTGTATGGAAAGGTGCTGGACTGGTGGGATGATCCTACTATCCGCATGGCTGCGATTACTGCAGTTCTTACGGGTGCTTTATTCTTTTATATGGAATCCACACACCGCAGTCCGTATTATCAGGTGGGCGTGCTGAAGTTGCGCACCATTCGTATGGGAGTATTGTTCTATTTTTTGCTAATGTTTCTCAATTCCAGCGCCATGTTTGTCAATGTGTTTGCCGGCATTGGCATGAAACTGGATAACTGGCAGAATGCTTCGCTGGGCAACTGGACCATGTTGGGCTATTTCATCGGGGGGATGATTACCATCTTTCTCAGCATGAAGAAGGTGCATTTCAAATATATCTTTGCAGGCGGATTTGTCATGTTGGGCTTGGCTGCTCTTTTTATGTATTTTGAGGTGCAGACGGATGGTCTGTATGAACGGATGAAATATCCGGTTATTATCCGTTCCACAGGCATGATGATGCTCTATTCGCTCATTCCCACTTATGCCACTCAGCGGATGCCTTATAAATTTCTGTCATCATGGATTTGTACCATGATTACCATCCGTATGGTCATTGCTCCCAGTTTGGGCGCGGCAGTATATACCAATGCCCTGCAGGAGCGTCAGCAGAACTATGTTACCCGTTATGCACAAGATATTGATTTGCTACATCCTGACGCTTCCGCTTCTTTTATGAGTACCGTACGTGGCATGAGTTATCAGGGAAAAAGTAAGGCTGAAGCAGTGAACATGGCAGCCATGTCCGTCAAGGGACGTGTTCAGGTACAGGCCACTTTGGTTGCAGTCAAGGAAATGGCAGGCTGGACACTCTATGCCTGTCTGGCATGTGCAATATTTGTGCTGGTTGTGCCTTATTCTAAGAGAAAATTAGTATCTTAGTCGCTTGAAAGTGCCTAATGCACACGGACAAGCATGTATGAAGACAGTTCAAGAACGTATTACATTATTAGGAAAGGCTTTGTTTAGGCGAGATGACATATGCAGTTCGGAAGGAAGTATTTCCTCCTTCCCAATTCTCTTTCACACCCCATTTTTGGTCAGTGGGGTGGGAATAATGATTTGTATGCAAGGGTTTTTTACTTTTGCCCTGAATCGTTGTGTGATGCGAGCATCTGCCGGAGAAACCTTGTTTATTCCTGATGGAGCGGAGTTTCGGGTTATGGAAGAGTCTTCTGATTTGGATGTGCATTTCCTGCTGTATCAGGTTGAACCTATCCGTGATATTTTAGGGAATCAGGTCGTATCTATGTACCTTTATTCTCAGTTAGTGCCCAAACCTTGTTATGTTTGGCAGACTGGCGAAGAGGATGAGTTACTCCGTTATATGATGCAGCTTGATGCTACCCTTCTTCAAAATGATACTTTCCGTCAGTATGAGCAGAAACTGTTGCTGCTGGCACTGACCCATCGGCTCTGTTCGCTCTATAATCGTAAGTTGATGAACAATCAGAATGCGATGGGACATCGTAATGAGGTGTTCTTAAATCTTATTTCGCTGATTGAACAGTATTATATGCAGGAACGTGGAGTGGAGTTTTATGCCGATAAATTATGTCTCTCACCTAAATACCTTTCTGTCATATGCAAATCAATATGCGGATATACAGTAAAGGATTTGGTGTCTAAGTCCATTATACGGAAGAGTATTTCTCTTTTAAAAAATACACAGAAAAACATACAAGAAATTGCAGATATGTTCAATTTTCCTAATGCCTCTTTTTTTGGAACTTTCTTCAAAAAGCAAATGGGCATGTCTCCTGGACAATATCGCAAGAATATCGCTTTTTAATTCGCCTTCATTATGGCTAAGATCTGTATAAAAAAAGCAACTACTAAGTGCGAAATGGATGATTTCGTACGACTTCACCGCAAGTTATATGTACTGCACCCCAAAAGTTAGACACAAAACTTTTGGGGTGTTTTTTATGAAGTACAGTTACGAACAAAGGCTTATTATCGTTAGCCGGGTAAAACAAGGAGAGTTAATAGCTCATTTGTCAAAGGAGTATCATATCAATAAGACTCAGATATTGGCATGGGTGAGAATGTGGGACAAATATGGTCGTTCTGGACTAGAGCAACAACCACATTGTCGTCCTACGGTTAAATTAAAGGAAGAAGTAGTACGTTTAATATTGGAAAAAGGTGTACCTTTATCCCATGTAAGAATAGAATACAGAATTGGTAAGACGGCTCTACAACGCTGGGTCAGTACAGTACGTAAGTATGGTTACGAAGCTCTTGCGCCGTCCAAACGCCAGGGAAGAGCATTAAAAGAACCTATGGGACGTCCAAAGAAGAAAGAACCGCAAACGGAACTTGAGAGGCTTCAGGCTGAAAATCTCCGCCTGAGAGCAGAGAACGCGCTGCTAAAAAAAGCGAAGGCCTTAGTCGAGGCAAAGAAGGCCCAAGCACTTCTGAATGGGCGCGAACCATCGACGAACTAAGGTCGGATTATCCTCTTGACTTGTTATTGAAGTTAAGAAAGATGGCTCGTTCTGTGTTCTATTACCATCTGAAGCGCCTTAAAACGATTGATAAGTATTCCAATGAAAAGGAATCAATCAAACTAATTTTTCATGAACATAAGGGACGATATGGCTATCGGCGTGTAACAGCGGAGATGCATAACCGTGGCTTTATGCTAAACCATAAGACCATCCAGAGGCTTATGGGTGACTTAGGGCTTAAAAGCAAAATACGCATGGTACGATACCGCTCATACAAAGGTGAGGTTGGCAAGATAGCCCCGAACATAATAGACAGGGATTTTACGGCAGAAGCCCCCAACCGCAAATGGGCGACAGATGTAACACAGATAAAAATCGGTTCTGTCAAACTTTATCTTTCCCCGATATTGGATATGTTCAACGGTGAGATCATATCATACAACATCTCCCGAAAACCTGATATGGAACAGATATACGATATGTTGGATAAAGCGTTCACAAGGTTTGACAGTCTTGACGGACTTATACTCCATTCTGATCAAGGATGGCAATACCAACACTACGGCTATCGTAAACGTCTTGAAGAACATCATATAGTACAAAGCATGTCTCGTAAGGGTAACTGCCTTGACAACGCCATGGCGGAAAATTTCTTTGGAATTATGAAGTCTGAATTACTGTATACCGAGAATTTTGAATCTCCTGAAGCCTTTATAAAGGCTTTGGATAAATATATTGAATATTATAACAATAAAAGAATCAAAGCCCGGTTAAAAGGAAAGAGTCCGGTACAATACCGAACTCTTTCTATTACGGGATAATGTTTAACTTGTCCAACTTTTTGGGGTCACTTCA
>ENA-ORLJ01000235-ORLJ01000235.1-human-gut-metagenome-genome-assembly--contig:-NODE-235-length-7709-cov-3.41795_pt1 | contig 7709 bp, 13 predicted proteins | sample MGYA00243068_ERZ508826 | MGnify/ENA primary metagenome ERZ508826 (study PRJEB26277, sample SAMN04329849) | human gut metagenome | biome: human-associated habitat | host: Homo sapiens | place: USA...
CTCCATATTTTATTATCAACATCATAATACATCAATTTATTATTTTTCAACACCAGCATTTTTCATAGTTTTCTTTTATTTAACAAATCACATAAGATTATCTCTCCATCTATACCATTCATCCTTCGTCATATCATCACCACAAATCGTATGGTTTCATGGTTTCTGAATTTCGATATTCATGTTTCTCATAATATCCTATCAGCTTACCCTCATCTCTGAGTGCCACCATGTAAACATCTTTATTCTGTTTCTCATTATGAAAAGTATAAACGATATTATGGCTTTCATCTGCTGCAAACCAGTCCACTACCTGCTGTATTTTATCTCTTGATTCCGGACTATGACAATCTAACAAACTTCTTCCAATAAGTTTATCTCCGCCTCGCTTCGCATAGCTGGTAACAGCTGCTGGATTCATGTAGATAATCTCATGTTTGAGATTGCATATAACAACGGATGCCCTGTCCTGATCAACAATACTCTTATAAAAGCTGACATAGGATTTAAACTTAATTACCTTTTCATTATCCAGCCTCTTTTGAAGTTGTGGTTTCTTTCTTCGATAATAATCGTATATCTCTCCATCAGGTATCCAGATTTGTGCCTCATTTATCTTATCAAGTACAGCTTCAACAATCTGTTCATCTGCCAGTAAATCAGGTACTTTATCATGCTCTGTTACATACTTTTTGTATTCTTCATACACCCATTCTGTAATCTTATCCTTCTGCTTCATCTTTAGATTACTAAAATGATTGTTCATCTGTAAAATCTGCCAATCAATCTTTTTATGTATTTTAGTTTTCTTACTTTTTGCCATCTTCAGCTATCCTTTAAAACTTCACTATTTCCGGTTCATGGGTAAATGATGAGAATGTGACTGTTGCATTCTTGAAATAGAATACCTCGGTATTTCCATCATCTGCTGAGTACATATTCTGTAAAGATGGATAAGCATCGAGCATAGACTGTCTTGCTTCTCTTCTGTCATCTTCTACAAGTTCTCCGGCTACACGAAGCCACTCGCCATTTTTAAATGCACAAATTTCTACCTTCGGGTTTGCGTGAATCTGCTTTGAAACATCCTTTACCTTGCCAGTCTGAATATACAACTTTCCTTCAAAAATGTGTGCTGTTCCAAAAGGTCTTACCCTTGGCTGGTCGCCTTCTACTGTTGCCAAATAATATGTCTCTGCTTCTTTTAAAAATTTAGCTACTCGTTCCATGATGTAATCCTCCTGAATTGATTAATATCGTTTCATATTTACAAACAGTTTCATTTTATTGGTTATAAAAGTATATCTTCAATAAATCTGTTGTTGCTTTGTCATTTATGACGGCCCGTCCTATTGTTATGCCATTGCTGATGATAATATATTCTCCGTTTTCATATCTGGCATTTACCAAATCATCTTCCCCTTTTAAGTCTATACATATACTTGATATAATTCCGCAAATCTCCTCTTGTGAGCTTCCGCTTTTTATCTCATAAGCATAATCCGCATCTCCTATCTCATTCAGATCAGTTACCAAACAATACTCCGCTCCATTCATCAGCATTTCTTCATTCAAAGTGGGTAATTGAGCCGTCTTATACTCATTAAATAAAAAGATAACTACAAGCGCAATGAATACCGGAAAAAAGATACCGCCAAACCGCTGTGCATAATTTTGTTCTTCCCACCGCTCAATAAATCATTAATAAAAATATCATTTCTAAAACGACGCCTACTAACCATATAAAACGAAACACCTTGTTATATCTTGAACTATTAGAACACGGAACAAGCCAATATTCCTGTGGAAACCCCAAAAGGTATTCTTTTAATTCCTGCTTCAATTCCATGACTATACTCCACATTAATCCAAATAGCACAATGCACACCGTTCCATAATATGTAATTGATGCATTTGTAACCACAGCAAAGAAATAATGTGCCATCTTAAGAAGGAAGCTACACCACGCAATACAGCATGAAATTGTAAACGCCCTTTTCATTTTCCACTTCAAACCAAATATAACCTCTGGAACGAATACAGTCAATGCCCCCATCGGCAATCCTCCTGTTCGTCCATGTGTGAAATCGCTCTCCGACTCCAAAGACCAAATTCCTATCAATACTATTACTGCTGGTATTAGTATGGTGCAGAACAAGTTATATGCAATAATCAACACATTTTCATTGTCGTCGTTCATAACTTAGCCCCAAATCAGTTCATCAAGCCTGATAGCCACTCTTCCTGATAATGAATAATACAATGCTGTTAGCTTTGCCTTGTCGTACAAATTTGCATACACATTATAATAACATAGCGATATTGACATACCGAAGCCAAATATTTTTAAGGGTATAGACGTTACATCAAGTTCTTAGTATATGAAATTTGCAAATTATTCTTGGATTTGGCTCAAATCAAATGCACCGTTCTCAATCAACTTCAAAATTGTGTCTACCAAGTTGTTTTTTACAGTTTCACTTTCATTTTCAACGCCAGAATACTCTACGTAAATAGTGTTCTCTCCCATATCAAAGGTTGCATAATATATTACGGTTTTGATACCTTGACTATTTGACTTTGTTACGAAATATCCTGCATCGATATCAACGCCGTCTACACTTGAAGTGATTGTATTTCCATCAATGATAGTATCTAATAGATTTACACCCTGTTTAGATACTACCATTCTTGTATCACTAATTTTTCCCTCAAAACCCAGAATATTATGATTGTCAGCATCAAAGTAAGCATCTGCGGTAACAGGCAGGTCTGCAAAAAGCATTTCAATCTCAGCATTGCTCAAAGGTCTTGTTGTTACATTTAAGTTAATTGAAGATTGTGATAAGTCATTTTTAACAAAAGTAATTGTTTCTCCACCATCATGCGAGACAATATCTTTTTTTGTACAAAACAAATTGCTTAGAAAAACACACACTCCAATCACAACAACGAGTCCGAAGCAAGCAGCAACAGACACCCATTTTTGCCGATTAGTAATTTTACTTGTTTTTTTCATAGGTTCAGCCTCCTTAATATACTGATTATCGACATTTCCCAATGCCCTTAAAAGTTTCTTTTCTTTCATACAGAGATACCTTCTTTCTCTAACAATTTTTTGAGTTCGTTCCTTGAACGAAATAATGACATCTTGATTTTGCTCTCGCTCATACCATATTCCGTTGCAATTTCTTTAATGGGCGATAAATACCAATATCTTCTCATAAAGATTTTTCGCTGTTCTAATGACAGGGAAGAAAGAAAGCGGTTGAGAATATCCGTTAGAGCAATTTCTTCAACAATGTTTTCTGTACTATCCAACGATGGTATGCACTCTTGTATTTCATCAAAAATCAATGACATTTGCCCGCCATTACGTTTCTTTGCATTGAGCAGTTCGTACCTGTCCAAAGATAAGTTGCGAGTAATCTTCCCTAAAAAAGTTTTTAGAACAGATGGACGGTTAGGCGGTATGCTGTTCCAAGCTCTTAAATAAGTATCATTTACACATTCCTCGCTATCTTCGTCATTGTGAAGAATATTAGAGGCTAAATATCTGCAATACTTTCCGTATATTTTTGAAGTTTCGGATATAGCAGCTTCGGAGCGCTCCCAATATAAATCTAATATCTGCTTATCATCCATAAGCTTCTCCTCCTTCCCCTTGTATTAAGGTCTTTCACCCTAATAGACGAGAAAAATGTGTCAAGCGTCACTTAAATTCAAAAAATATTTATTCAAAGATAAGCTTTCATTTTTTGAAAGAATATAATAAAACAGCAAAAGACGTACACCAACAAGTCTCTTAATATTCAATGCGGAAAAAGTTATTTCAAATGGGGGTTTAATTTTGCCCCCTCCAGGGTATTATACTGGTTCCACCAAAGGCGGGGTTTCGCAACACAATAATTACTTGTTGCTTCCTAAAGGAAGCTCATTACTACCTTCCATCTTCTTACTTATCGTTTTCTTCCTGTTCCTGTATGTATTTTCTTACCGTTTCTTCATTCACATTTCCTACTGTCGATACGTAATATCCTCTCGCCCAAAAATGTCTATCTCCCCACTTGCTCCTATATTCCGGATGTCGGTCAAACAACATCAATGTGCTTTTTCCCTTCAGATAAGACATAAACTCTGAAACACATAGTTTCGGTGGAATTGCAATGTACATATGTACATGATCAATACATACTTTTCCATCTGTTAGTGTTACCTATTTCATCTCACACAATTTTTTGATTGTTTCTACTAAATCTCTCTTTGTTTCACCATACATTATTTTTCTTCTAAACTTTGGAATAAAAACAATGTGATATGTGCAATTCCAGCGTGTGTGTGTTATACTTTGATTATCCATTTGGATACCTCCTGTGTTTTGATATGGTCTGCGAAACCAATATCATTATAACACGCAAGGTTTTATTTTCTAGCACTCTAGGTAACGCTACAGCTTTGCCTCGGCCCCCATTTCAAATGGGGGATTAACAAAACTTTTCATTTACGGTTCATCCGGGAGCTGTACTACCTCTACAATTGCTTCAATTGTTTCAACCGGAGCATCACTCCATGGATATGCCGCATCATCACAGCCTGCCAGCGCTAGGAATTCTTATGCATCAGGACCTAATAATTTCTGATATGCATCATACACAGATGCAAGCTTATTCGAAAATTCCACCTGTTCAGAGTTTCCTTTATCAGAAAGCCATGATACTGTCTCTTTTTTAATCTCATCTGTGGTCATACTGGTTCCAACTCCCCAGTTAAGCAAATGTGCTGCAGTTTTAATAGAATTCATTCCATTTCCGGCTGTTCCCGGCTGAATATCCAAATCAATTTCATCTAATACACCTCTGAATTCTTTATATGACGGCTTCACATCCTGTAATTGATTTTGTTTCTTCGTCTCTGTTTGCTCCATCTTATTATCTTCTGCTGTTGCCAGCTCACTATTATCTTCGCTCGTAACGACCTGTTCTGTACTGTTTCCGGTATTAGTCATAGTTCCGGTTTCCTGCTGCCCACATGCGGTCAATGAACATACCATAACTACCATGATCATCAAAAATAACTTATTCTTCATATCTTTTTTTCTCCTGTCATTCTACATTATTATTCGTTCCATGATGTATAACTGCCCATCTTTATATTCTGCGGTAATGTCACCTCCCATTCTTTCAGTCTCTACTCTCATGAAAACACTCTTAAAACATCTGTATAATTCTTGCAATCTCCATAACTACAATCTTTAGCATCACTCCACCGAACATCACATAAAACCATATCTCACGCATATGCTGTGACTTTGCAATTGGTGTTGCTATTGCTGCAATAATTATGATTGCAGCTCCAACACATCCAACGATGTTCGGGACACTCACAAGTGAAAATATTCCCGGATTACAGCTTCCATCTATCGTATACTGAATTGTTTTATCCAATCCGTCCCTTGCCGCTGCAAAGCAGCATATAACAAGTCCATATGCCAAAACAAACAGGCTCCTTCTGCCCCAGAAACTAATGTTGCTTCTGTTACTGATTGAGTATCCAACAAACCCAACCAACGATACAATCATAAGTGTAGTAACTGTTGTTACCATATTCCCAAAATAGAGTTTCATCCTTGACCTCCCATAATATAAATGACGCAGTGCAAAACTGTAATATTACAATCTGCACTGCGTCTTAGCGTCTGGCTTCCTTTACTATAAATTTTTCGACAAACATCATGCTTTCGTCTATACACATTGGAAAAAACTGATGAAAATTAGTTAATACCGTATCCTTCCTTGCCAGTGTACTGTTTGTCGGGGCAGGCATCACGGAACATGACCAGCATTGCCCCTGTACCACAGCCACAGTCCAGTACGTCCTGACAGGGTTCTTTCAAAAGCTCCTCCAACAAGTCGGGGTAATCCTTGCGGCACAGGTTGTACACGCTGGGGTCACTGTCATCAAATTTCTCCGCCGCAGCGTCAAACTCCCGCAGAGTGAGATTTTTGTATTTTTGGTTTGTCATAATAGCACCTCTGCATATTCATTTGCCATTTAGTTAGTTTATACTAATCGAATATTATCATATTTCTACATAGTTTTCAACATCCTATCTGTGTCTGTAGTCTATCAGCAACTTGACCCTTTCTATTTTTATAAAAAGCTTAGATTTTTGTCTTGACAACTGAGCCACTATAGAGTAACGATATATGAAAAAGATGTGAGAGGAAAATCATGAAGGTTGAAACATTATCAGAAAAAGATATCAATGCGATCGGGCATGCATTCGGTTATTATGAATATGCTCAGGGCGAAAAGGGGCTTGTTTCCGCATACAGCAGCAAAGACGCAGTCGTCAGTTATATCAACGGCTATGTGGAAATGGTACTGCAGGCAGGTATGCTTTATACAACCGGTCCGCAGCAGGAAGCATTTATTGCCTATAAGCGCTGTGATGAAAAAGTGGGACTGAAGGCAGGTCAAAAGCTGATAAAAGGGATGTTTGCAGGATCATCCTTTGGTGAAGTGGTACGGATGCTCAGCATTCTCGGAAGCGGTGGAGCATCTTCCATTGAAAAGAAACTGAAAAAGAAAAAACAATAATACCTGTTTGTCGGATTGGTATGTGTGCGGGAAGAATACCAGGGGCAAGGCTATATGAGGAAAGCGCTGGAGCTTGCGTTTGCCGAGGGCAACAGACTGGGACTCCCGGTCGTACTGGATACCGATGCCAAACTGAAAAGTGATAAATACAGACACCTTGGCATGGAACTGGCAGGCGTCCGTACCTGCAAAAACGGCAGTAAATTATACGAACTGATCAAATATCCTGATTCCACGGTCTAATGAAATTAAAAATCATACACTGTCTAATGAAATTGGAATTTAATAATTAGTTTTTTTCGCAATCAAGACTCCATCAGGAGATAAACAGCCATCCACCAAATTCACTTTGACAACTGTAAAGCCATAATCCGTAATAAACTCACAAAAATTTTCCTTGTTCCATTCTTTGTATGCTTTAAATCCTGTAAAAGACATCAATCGCTTTCGTAAACCACTTGATTTTTTCTCTGCCCATAAGAAGGTTGGTGCGTACAAAATGCCGTCTTTTTTTAATACTCTACGAATTTCCTGCATTGCTTTTTCAGGCTCTGGCATAATGTGCAGTGCATTTGAAATTACTACACAATCAAAATTTTCATTCTCATATGAAAGTGCCGTTGCATCGGCTACGCAAAAACTAAGTTTTTCTGTTGTACCTCTCCTTTTCGCTTGCTTAATCATATTTTCCTAAAAATCGGTTGCCGTCAAGCTATTAGTACAATCAGACAATGGGAAAGATAGCTGCCCTGTTCCACAAGCTAATTCTAATACATTCATATCAGATTTGAGATAATCTCTAATATATCCGCAGATTGCATTATAAAATTTCTTATCTGACTCCATCAAAGGTGCATATATTTTTGCAAGTCGTTGCCAATAACCCTTGTTTGCCTTGTCTTTCATATCAAAATCTCCATTTTATTCAATAATACAACTTCTGAGTTATAGTGCTATTTTTTTCCATTTTCTAATCTTAGTTCTAAATGTTCCGAATGGAGCAACTGTGTTAACATGTATGAACTTGTATACTTCCCAGACAGCTGTCTTAGTTGCTTCGCCAGCCCATTTTCTCATATGTGGTTTAAATAATTCTTCCTCACTTAGCG
>ENA-ORLJ01000242-ORLJ01000242.1-human-gut-metagenome-genome-assembly--contig:-NODE-242-length-7594-cov-3.1276_pt1 | contig 7594 bp, 5 predicted proteins | sample MGYA00243068_ERZ508826 | MGnify/ENA primary metagenome ERZ508826 (study PRJEB26277, sample SAMN04329849) | human gut metagenome | biome: human-associated habitat | host: Homo sapiens | place: USA...
AAAAGATAGTCAATTAAGATTGCATTAGCAGGTATCCCTAACTGCGTTAAAACAACATTGTTTATTGCTCTTACAGGTTCTAACCAGTTCGTAGGTAACTGGCCAGGTGTTACTGTAGAGAAGAAGGAAGGTAGATTAAAGGGACATAAAGATGTTGCCATTATGGATTTACCAGGTATTTACTCACTTTCTCCATATACATTAGAGGAAGTTGTAGCAAGAAATTATCTTATTAATGAAAGACCAGATGCTATCATCAATATTGTTGATGGTACTAACATTGAAAGAAACTTATATCTTTCAACACAGATTATGGAACTTGGTATTCCGGTAATTATGGCTGTTAATATGATCGACCTTTTAGCTAAGAATGGTATTGAACTTAACATTGCAAAGCTTTCAGAGAAGCTTGGCTGTGAAGTAGTTGAAATATCAGCTCTTAAGGGAACTGGTATTAAGGAAGCGGCAGAAAAGGCTGTAAAGCTTGCTGAGTCTAAGAAGGTTAATAAGCTTGCACATAAATTCAGTGATGAAGTTGAATCTGTTATCGAAGCAGTTGAAGATAAGATTGGTCTTGATGTAGTAGAAGAACAGAAGAGATTTTTCGCTATCAAGTTATTAGAGAAAGATGACAAAATCGGACAGCTTATGTCTAGTGTACCTGATGTTACAGCAGAGATTGATAAACTTGAGAAAGATTTTGATGATGATACAGAAAGTATTATCACCAATGAAAGATATACATACATTTCATCAATTATTGGAGAGTGTGTAAAGAAGGCTCATTCTAAGGATAAGCTTACAACATCTGATAAGATTGATAAAATCGTAACTAACAGAATATTAGCACTTCCTATATTCGCAGTAGTTATGTTCTTAGTATATTACATTGCTATGGTAACAGTTGGTACAGCAGCTACAGACTGGGCTAACGATGGTTTATTTGGTGATGGTTTCCACCTTTTCGGTATCGGTACTTCAGCTTATGAAGAAGTAGCTGACGAATATGGCGATTCAGATGAAATCATTGCAGCATATGTAGAAAGCCTTGGTTCTAAGGGCGAAGCAATAGCAGATGCTATTGATACAGAAGCAGAAGACTATGACTCAGAAGATGCTGTTAAGGCTCTTACAACTCTTAAGTCTATGGTTAAGTCATCAGATTCAGTTGATTATACTGTAGAAGATGATGAAACACTTGCAACAGAAGATTTCACAGCAGATGCTGATGATATTAAAGAAGCTATTAACCTCGCTATCGAATATGATGGTACAGCTCCAGATCCGGCAGATTATGGCATATGGGTTCCTGGTATCCCAGTTCTTATTGGTGACGGACTCGATGCAATCGGTTGTGCAGATTGGTTAAATGGTCTTATTCTTGATGGTATTGTAGCCGGTGTTGGTGCTGTACTTGGTTTCGTTCCTCAGATGTTAGTATTATTCTTATTACTTGCTATCTTAGAGGCTTGCGGATATATGGCACGTATCGCATTCATTATGGATAGAATCTTTAGAAGATTCGGTCTTTCAGGTATAATGGCTTCTCGTACAATCGAGAACGAAAGAGACCGTCGTATGACAACTATGACAACAACATATATACCTCGTGGTGCTAAGACACCATTCATCGCTATGATTGCAGGTGCTATCTTTGGTGGTTCACCTTGGGTTGCAACATCAGCGTACTTCATCGGTATGGCAGCAATTATCGTATCAGGTATTATTTTAAAGAAGACAAAGTTATTCAGCGGAGATCCAGCACCATTCGTTATGGAACTTCCTGCATATCATATTCCAACAGTTGGCAACGTACTTAGAAGTATGTGGGAGCGTGGCTGGTCATTCATCAAGAAGGCTGGTACAATTATCCTTCTTTCTACAATCGTTGTATGGTTCACAACATATTTTGGATTTGCTGATGACGGATTCAGAATGTTAGCAGAAGATGAAATTGATATGAGTATTTTAGCTAAGATTGGTAATGCAATCGGCTGGATATTCACTCCACTTGGATGGGGTAACTGGCAGGCAGCCGTTGCTTCAATCACAGGACTTGTAGCTAAGGAAAATATCGTTGGTACTATGGGTATCCTTTACGGTGGTGGAGATGTATCTCCATATGCAGCACTTGCACTTGCATTTACTAAGTTAGCAGGTTTCTCATTCCTTACATTCAACCTTCTCTGTGCTCCTTGTTTCGCAGCAATCGGTGCTATTAAGAGAGAGATGAACAGTGCTAAATGGACTTGGATAGCAATTGGTTACCAGTGTGGATTTGCATATGTAGTATCACTTTGCATCTACAATATCGGAAGCCTTATCGCTGATGGAGTATTTAGTATCTGGACAGTTGTAGCATTTGTATTAGTAGCTGGTTTCCTTTATCTTTTATTCAGACCAACAAAGGAAGCGGAAGAATACAAGAAAGCAGCAGCTAACTAAGATTACTTCCTAATCATAATTATATAAGTGTTCAATCCGTCACTAAGTGGCGGATTGGATATATATTTTATTCATCAGATATAGCGGCAGATGTCAGAGTTGGTGTAAGAATGGAGGATTAATATGGGTACAGTAATCGTATTGGTGGTATTGGTGGTAATTGTAGCCGCTATTGTGTATACAATGGTTAAAGGCTAGAAGAATGGCAACCATTCATGCGGTGGAGATTGTGGTCTTTGTGGAGGCTGCCACTAGGATAGGAGGCATTAATGCAGAAATACTATTCATGTGATAAAAATGCTTCTGAAGTAGTTGGCTATGAAAGAAGCGAAATGCAGAAGGACATAATTCTGCAAAGATTAAGAAACAGGGGATGCAGAATAACGAAACAGAGAATGATGCTTTTAGACATTATTCTTAATGAAGAATGTTCGTGCTGCAAAGAAATATATTATAAGGCATCAAAGCTTGATCCTAATATTGGAACAGCTACAGTATACCGTATGATTAATACACTTGAGGAGATTGGTGCTATTAACAGAAGAAATATGTACCGTGTATCGTGTGGAAGCGAATGTAATATGAACAACACATACACAGTTGAGTTTGACGATAATTCAGTAATCAATCTGTCAGCCAGCAAATGGAACCAGATAGTGCAGAAGGGTTTAACAGCTTGTGGTTACATAGACAGTAAGACAGTTAAGAGTATAACAGGAGGGCCATAATAATAATGTCCCTCCTGTTTTTGATAAAGTTTCTCAATTAATAAAAAATATGTGGTAAAACTAAAAAGTATGGTATAAGATAATACCTAAACAAAAATCAAAGTCAATTACGTCAGGCAGATGTTAATTGGGAATGGAGGATAAGATGAAAAACGTATTTAAGAAAATCGATGGAGTTAAGACAGGAATATTTGCAGCAGGTGTACTTTTTGGTACAGCAGGAATTAAGATATTATCAAGCCAGGATGCTAAGAAGGTATACACGAACTGTACAGCAGCAGTTCTTCGTGCTAAGAAGTGTGTAATGAAGACAGCAACAACAATTCAGGAGAATGCTGGTGATATCTATGCGGAGGCTAAGGCTATCAACGATGAGAGAGAAGCAGCAGAAGAAGTTGTAGATGATACAGTAGAATTAAACGAAGTATCAGAAGAAACAGAAAGCACAGAGCAGTAATAATATGCTGGAATAAGTGCTAAGAGGCAGAATATGAAATTTTATATTAAACACAGTATGACAGGACGTTTAAGAGTTCATATGGATATGAAGCATATGAGTTTTAAACAGGCAGATATATTAGAGTATTATATTAAAAATATAGAAACAGTGACTTCTGTCAAAGTATATGAAAAGACTTGTGATGCTGTTATAGAATTTAAAGGCGATAAAGCACAGATTATTAATGAACTTAAGCATTTTACATATTCACAGGTGGTAGTTCCTGAAGATGTGCTTAACAGTTCAGGAAGAGAGATGAATTCTTATTATCAGGACAAGCTGGTTAATAAGGTATTCTTAAGAGCAGCAAGTAAGCTGTTCCTCCCTATATCTGTAAGAAATGTTGTAACAACTGTAAAGTCGGTTAAATATATTGGCAGCGGTGTTAAGACATTGCTTAAAGGAAAGATGGAAGTACCTGTGCTAGCTGCGACAGCAATCGGTGTTTCTATGTTAAGAAATGATTTCAATACCGCAGGTTCTGTTATGTTCCTTCTTGGAATCGGTGAGATTATGGAAGAATGGACACATAAGAAGTCGGTAGGAGATCTTGCAAGGACTATGTCACTTAATGTAAGCAGGGTATGGCTTAAGACAGCCGATACAGAAGTATTAGTCCCTGTTAATGAGATAAAGAACGGTGATGAAATTATAGTTCATGTAAGTAATGTTATTCCATTTGATGGAGTTGTAGTTACTGGTGAAGCTATGGTTAATCAGGCTTCACTTACTGGTGAAGCAGTGCCGGTAAGCAAGAATACAGGAAGTGCTGTATTTGCAGGAACAGTTATTGAGGAGGGCGGACTCACAATAAAGGTTAAGCAGAGTGGCGGTAATAGTAAGTATGACAAGATTGTTAAGATGATTGAGGAGTCAGAAAAGCTCAAGTCTGGTCTTGAAAGCAAGGCTGAACATCTTGCTGATTCATTAGTTCCATATACATTAGGTGGAACAGCACTCACATATCTTCTTACAAGAAATGCAACAAAGGCATTATCAATACTTATGGTTGACTTCTCCTGTGCACTTAAGCTTGCTATGCCAATAACAGTATTGTCAGCAATAAGACAGGCTGGACAGAATGATATTACAGTAAAGGGTGGTAAGTTCTTAGAGGCAGTAGCCGCTGCAGATACTATCGTATTTGATAAGACAGGAACACTTACTAAGGCTGCACCAACAGTAAAATATGTATATTCATTTAGTGGTGATAGTGAAGATGAGCTTTTAAGAATGGCTGCCTGTATGGAAGAACATTTTCCACATTCTATGGCCAAGGCAGTTGTTGATGCAGCAGCTAAGAAGAACTTACGCCACGAAGAAATGCATACAAAGGTTGAGTATATAGTTGCACATGGTATATCAACTACTATAAATAATAAGAAGACTATAATAGGAAGCTATCATTTTGTATTTGAAGATGAAGGCTGTACTGTGCCTGAAGGCAGACAGGAAATGTTTGATAATCTTCCAGAAGAATATTCACACCTTTATCTTGCAATTGAGGATAAGCTTGCGGCGGTTATATGTATAGAAGACCCTGTAAGACCAGAGGCTAAGGAGGTAATTAGTTCACTTAAAGAGCTTGGAATATCTAAGGTTGTAATGATGACAGGAGATAGTGAACGTACAGCTAAGGCAATCGCAGGCAAGGTTGGTGTAGATGAATATTATTCAGAAGTACTCCCAGAAGATAAGGCTTCATTTGTTGAGAAGGAAAAAGCTGCCGGACGTAAGGTTATAATGATTGGTGATGGTATTAACGATTCACCAGCATTGTCAGCGGCAGATGTTGGTATTGCAATAAGTGATGGTGCTCAGATAGCAAGAGAGATTGCAGACATTACAGTTAGTGCTGATGATTTAGGGCAGATTGTATATCTTAAGGATTTAAGCAACAATCTTATTAAGAAGATTAACCGTAATTACAGAACTATAGTATCTTTCAACTCAGGACTTATAGCACTTGGTGTATTAGGTGTAATACAGCCAACAACATCAGCACTTTTACATAATACATCAACACTTTTCATCAGTATGAATAGTATGAAGAATATAACTTTAGCTGAGGAGCATAAGTAATAATCTTAAGCATAGAAATTTATAATGCCGCAAAGGTATTGCTTGGAAGAAGCAATAATCCCAGAATATAAATTACTAAAAATATAAAAAGGAACACACTAATTGATATATTTTATCATTTGGTGTGTTCCTTTTTTGCGTTATTGATATTATAATACTAATAAAGGTTAGGTTAGACTAACCTAATTATATTAAATATGAAGGAGAGAAAATTATATGTTTCTTACTGTAAAAGATTTTAAAAAATCATATGGCAGTACTTCTAATAAAGTAGAAGTTCTTAAGGGAATTAATTTTGAAGTTGAAAAAGGGGAAATATGCGTACTGCTTGGACCATCTGGTTCGGGAAAATCAACACTTCTTAATATAATAGGTGGAATAGATGATGCTGATTTGGGATATGTAAGCATTGATAGTGAAAAGACTAAAGATATGAAAGAAAAAGAGCTTACTAGATATATAAGAAAGCTCCTTGGTTATGTATTACAGATGTATAATCTTATACCTAACCTTAATGTTAAGGAGAATATCGAGGTTGGTGCTTATCTTAGCGATTCACCGCTTGATATTAACGAACTGCTTAATACATTAGGGCTGTATGAGCACAGGCATAAGCTTCCTAACCAGTTATCTGGCGGACAACAGCAAAGAACTGCAATAGGCAGGGCTATTGTTAAAAATCCCGACATATTATTATGTGATGAGCCCACAGGAGCACTTGATTATCACACATCTAAGGAAATCTTAAAGCTTATTGAGGATGTCAACAAGAAATACGGCAACACAGTCATAATGGTTACACATAATGATGCTATCCAGAATATGGCTGACAGGGTTATCAAGTTAAGAGATGGACAGATAAGAGATAATATAGTTAATAACAGTAAGGTATCTGCCGCTGACCTTGAATGGTAGATTAAATATTATATAATGGGAGTTAGATATGAAAAATCCTTTAATTAAACGATTGCCAAGAGAATTTACTGGTGAAATTGCAAAATATATAGTCATATTTATATTTATGACAGCTGTTATAGGGCTTATAAGTGGTTTTCTTATAGCTGATGGAAGCGTGCTTGATACATATAATAAGAGTTTTGATAAATATAATGTAGAAGATGGTAATTTTGAATTGTATTCCAAGGCCGATGATAAGCTGATTGACAGGATGGAAGAAGAAAATGTTACTATATATGAGAACTTCTATAAAGAAGAAACTTTAAAAGTACACAATAATGAGAAGTTAAGAGAAGACGACCAGAGCACAATACGTTTCTATATTAATAGAGATGATATTGATAAGGTTGATGTTATGGAAGGCAGACTCGCAGAGGATATTAACGAGATTGCATTGGATAGAATGTATTCTGTCAATAATAATATTAAAATCGGCGACATAATTAATGTTGGCACAAGGGCACTTAAAGTAACAGGTTATGTTGCATTATCTGATTACAGTTGTCTTTTCTCGAACTACTCAGATACTATGTTTGACTCTTTAAAATTCGGTGTTGGTGTAGTGTCAGAGAGCTGTTTTGATATGTATGATGATACACATATTCATTATGTATATTCGTGGAAATATGATAATAAGCCTGCAGACGATATAGAAGAAAAAGAGATGGCAGATGATTTTATGAAAGTAATATCTAATAATGCTATACTTACTAATTATATTCCAGGATATCTTAATCAGGCGATACATTTTACCGGTGATGATATGGGAAGCGACAGGGCTATGATGATAGTTCTTTTATATGTTGTTATAGCTATTATGGCATTTGTATTTGCAGTTACAACTAATTATACAATATTCAAAGAAGCTAATGTTATCGGTACT
>ENA-ORLJ01000250-ORLJ01000250.1-human-gut-metagenome-genome-assembly--contig:-NODE-250-length-7379-cov-5.00601_pt1 | contig 7379 bp, 6 predicted proteins | sample MGYA00243068_ERZ508826 | MGnify/ENA primary metagenome ERZ508826 (study PRJEB26277, sample SAMN04329849) | human gut metagenome | biome: human-associated habitat | host: Homo sapiens | place: USA...
TCTTCAGCTTGGTTGTTGCGATCTTTGCGTCGGTGAACAAGTTCCTGGCAAAGATTATGATCCAGATCCCGAACTACGATGTGTCAATGGTAGAAACACACCACGTGCACAAGCTGGATGCCCCGAGTGGTACGGCCATTACGCTGGCTGAAGGGATTCTGGAAAACCTGGACCGCAAGCAGAAATGGGTGATGGGCACACTGACTGCTCCCGACGGTACGGTGACGGGCACGACTGACTGTGCACCGGATGAATTGCCCGTGAGTGCCATCCGCGAAGGGGAAGTGCCGGGTATCCATACCATTAAATATGAATCAGAAGCTGATTCTATCGTGATTACACACGACGCAAAGAACCGCAAGGGGTTTGCATTGGGAGCGGTGCTGGCTGCAGAATATACGGCTGCGCACCAGGGCTTCTTAGGTATGAATGATTTATTTCAGTTTTGAGTATGATACAGGCATTGCGTAAACAATGGATAAAGTTCGGCATAGTGCTGGTGCTTTACCTGATTTTCCTGATTTGGTTGAAAAGCTGGCTGGGACTGGTAGTGGTTCCGTTCATCTTTGACGCATATATTTCCAAAAAGATTCCCTGGACATGGTGGAAGAAATCGACCAACAAGACCGTGCTGACGGTGATGGGCTGGGTGGATGCCATCGTGTTTGCGCTGGTGGCAGTCTATTTTGTGAATCTGTATTTCTTTCAGAACTACGTGATTCCTTCTTCGTCGCTGGAGAAATCGCTGCTGGTGGGAGACTATCTGTTTGTAAGCAAGATGATTTATGGTGCCCGTATTCCGCAGAAACAGCTACACATGCAGCTGACGCAGCATACGTTGCCGGTGTTCAACTGCAAGTCGTACCTGGAATGGCCGAAGTGGGATTACAAACGGGTGGCCGGACTGGGAGAGGTGCAGCTGAATGACATCGTAGTGTTCAACTTCCCGGCAGGGGATACGGTGGCTACCGGCAATCCGGCAGAAGACATCTATCGCATGAGCTATGCCATTGGTAAGCAACTTTCGCAGCCTATTGACTTGGCCAGCCTGAACCTGGAGCAGCAACGGGATGTGTATGATTATTATTACTCGGTAGGGCGCAAGTATATTGACGAAAATCCGCAGCTGTATGGTGAGGTGATTACCCGTCCTGTAGACCGGAGAGAGAATTACGTGAAGCGTTGTGTAGGTATGCCGGGCCAGACACTGGAAATCAAGAACCGGATTATTTACCTGGACGGTAAGGCCAACAAGGAGCCGGATAATGTGCAGTATCGTTATTTCGTGCATACCAAGGGCATGCTGCCGGAGGATTTATGTCATGAACTGGGCATCAGCCAGGAGGACCTGATGGCTTATTATACGGAGGAATCGGTATATAACATGCCGTTGACTGAAAAGGCGAAGGCTGCTTTGCTGGTACGGAAGGACTTGGTGACTTCCATTGAAAACGTGCCGGATGATGATGCGGGCGGACTGTATCCGGATAACAAGCTGACGGGCTGGACAGTAGATAACTACGGTCCGATATGGATTCCGAAGAAGGGAGCTACCATAGACCTGACACTGGATAACCTGCCCATGTATGAACGTCCTATCAAGAACTACGAGGGCAACAGCCTGGAGGTGAAAGGCGGAAAAATCTACATCAACGGACAGGAAACGACGAAATATACCTTCAAGGTGGATTATTACTGGATGATGGGTGACAACCGTCACAACTCGGCCGACTCACGTTTTTGGGGGTTTGTGCCGGAAGACCATATTGTGGGTAAACCTATTTTTATCTGGTTGTCGCTGAACCAGGATCGTGGCTGGTTTGACGGAAAGATTCGCTGGAACCGTCTGTTTAAGTTTGTGGATTCCATTAAATAATCTATGAACAAAGGAAAGTCCGGATGGTGGTGGTTGAGAGCGGCCGGCCTGACGGTGTTGACCGTATGGCTGGTGCGGACCCTGCTTGTGACGACTTGTGTAATTCCTTCTTCCGGGATGGAAAATTCTCTTTATCAGGGAGAACGGATTCTGGTCAACAAGTGGAGCTACGGGCTGCGTTTGCCTTTTTGTTCGCTTTTCGGCTATCATCGGCTGGCTTCTTCGCGTGCGGAGAAGGGGGATATTCTCTTGTTTAATAACCCTCACCCCCAGCAGGTGGAGAAAGGAATAGAGTGGAGAGAGCTGTTTATCAGCCGCTGTATCGGTACGCCGGGAGATACGCTGATGCTGGATGCCGACCTGAACAGTGTGGGCGGAGAGGTGCTCAGCCCGGACGCCAAATCGCTGTATGCTTATCCGGTGTCTTCGGAAGACTTGATGCTGACTGTGCTGTCGGTGCTGGGTCTCAAAGGAAATACGCTGGCCGGATATACTTCCGACGGGGGGTATATACGGAGTTTCAGCCAATATGAATATTACTTGATTTCGCAGAAACTGGAGGGACGGATTCCGCTGGTTCCGCTGGATGAAAAGAACCGTACGGAAGTGCATCCGTATGTGATTCCGGCAAAAGGTGTTCCGGTGAAGGTGTATCCCTGGAATGTGACCTTGCTCTGCAATACGATTGTGGCGCATGAACACCAGCCTGCAGAGGTTCGTCACGATACGTTGTATGTGAAGGGAAAGCCCGTGGAGGCTTATACGTTTGGCAAGGATTATTACTGGGTGGCTTCCAATGACCCGGTGAATATTTGCGATTCCCGCTTGTTCGGGTTCGTGCCGGAGGATCACCTGATAGGGAAGGCTTGGCGCATCTGGTACTCTTCGCGGAAGGGGCGCTTCTGGCAGCGGGTGCAATGACATAAACTAAGAAAGAATGAAGAATGAAGTGATTTTGGGGTCGGCCTATCTGGCTCCCGTAGAATATTATACTAAACTTTTTGCTTATCCTTCGGTACGTGTGGAGCGTTATGACCACTACATGAAGCAGACTTACCGCAACCGGTGCGTGATTGCATCGGCCGACGGACCGTTGGCACTGACCATTCCGACGGAAAAGAGTGACGACCTGAAGTGTGTGATGAAGGATGTACGTATTTCAGACCATGGTAACTGGCGGCATGTGCACTGGAATGCGTTTGTAGCCGCTTACAAGCATAGTCCTTTCTTTGATTACTATGCGGATGAGTTTCACCGGTTCTTTGAGCAGAAATATGAGTTTCTGTTCGACTTTAACCTGGAACTGTGTGAGTGGGTGTGCCGGCAGATTGACATGGAACCTCGCCTGATACCTACCGAGGAATACATGCCGGAAGTGGAATGTGCCGATGATTTCCGGGAACTGATTCATCCCAAACGGGATTATCGGGAGGCGGACAAGGTATTCTTTCCTAAACCTTAGTATCAGGTGTTTGACAAGAAACTGGGTTTTCTGCCTAATCTCAGTGTGATTGGCCTGCTGTTCAATATGGGACCGGAAAGCTTACTGGTGCTGCGTGACTCGGTGCGTGCGTTCAATGAAATTTAAGGATACATATTCCTTCAAACCCGATTTTATGTTGTACATTTGTAACTGAATCAATGATTTAACAATATGAATAATCTTCCAACAGTAACAAAAAACCTGCTTATTATCAATGTGCTCTGTTTCTTCGGGATGTTTGTGGCCCGGAAATACGGAGTGGATATAGAAAATATGCTGGGTCTTCACTTTTTCCTGGCTTCGGATTTTAACCTGGGGCAGCTTATCACTTACATGTTCATGCATGCCAATTTCTCGCATATCTTCTTCAATATGTTTGCGGTATGGATGTTCGGACGGGTGCTGGAACAGGTGTGGGGACCTAAACGCTTCCTGACGTATTACCTGATTTGTGGTTTTGGTGCCGGTCTGATTCAGGAGCTGGTGAAGTATGGGGAGTATCTGGCGGTGTGGTCGAATTATGAGTTGATTCCTACGAACCTAGGGGGCATCCCTTTAGATGTGTTTTTGAATCATCTAACTACCATAGGTGCTTCGGGAGCGGTGTATGGCATTTTGTTAGCATTTGGTATGTTGTTTCCCAACAGTCAGATGTTTGTATTCCCGATACCGGTGCCCATCAAGGCGAAATATTTTGTGATTGGGTATGCGGTGCTGGAGTTGCTTTTAGGATTGGGGAGCAACGACGGAGTAGCCCATTTCGCTCACCTGGGAGGTATGTTGTTCGGCTTGATACTGATTGTTTATTGGAGAAAGAAAAATGGCGGCGGACGGATTTATTACTGATTTGAAAAGAAAGTTCCAGCAGGGAGATATTGTGCTGCGTCTGGTGTATGTGAATGTGGCGGTGTTTCTGGCAGTGACACTGGTGCAGATTTTTCTGACCTTATTCAATGTGCCTGCTTCACCGTGGATGAACTATCTGGAACTGCCGGCATGGACGGAAGTTTTTATCCGTAGGCCCTGGACCCTGATTTCTTACATGTTCATGCATGCCGGTGTGCTGCACATCTTGTTTAATATGCTGTGGCTGTTCTGGTTCGGTCGCCTGTTTTTAGCTTTTTTCTCGTCGAAGCACTTGCGCGGACTTTATTTCCTGGGAGGTATCTGTGGCGGATTGCTTTATATGCTGGCATATAATGTGTTTCCTTATTTTCAGGATGCCGTGTATTCTTCCTATTTGCTGGGTGCTTCGGCTTCTGTGTTGGCCATTGTGGTGGCGGTAAGTGTACGTGAACCGAATTATCCGGTACAATTTCTGTTTATCGGTACGGTACGTCTGAAATATGTGGCTTTGTTCATGGTGGTGCTTGATTTGCTGTTCATGACTTCTGACAATGCAGGCGGGCACATCGCACATTTGGGTGGAGCATTGGCTGGCTGGTGGTTCGCGGCAGGATTGCAGAGCGGTCACGATGCTACGAAATGGATAAACCTGGTGTGCGACTGGTTTGCAGGCTTGCGACGTCCGGTGAAGCGTAAACCCAAGATGAAGGTGCACTACGGAGGACGTCAGGCGGATTATGAATACAATGCCCGGAAAAAGGAACGTGAGGCAGAAATTGACCGGATTTTGGACAAACTGCGTAAGTCGGGCTATAATAGTCTGACGGATGATGAGAAGAAAAGCTTATTTGATGCAAGTAAGAAATGAGTATTTGGAAACATACGTTTAGAGGAGTCTTTATTTTAGTAAACCTGGTTGTTGGGACTGGATTTTTGTGCTGTGCTTACAGTCCGCTTGTATCGCCGGTGGCTCATCCGGTGCTGGCCTGTGCGGGGTTGTTTTTTCCCTTTTTCTTGTTGGCTTTGATTGTTCTTGCAGTAGTGGGGCTGTTTCATGGATGGAAGTTTATGTGCCTTCCTTTGCTGCTCTTACTGGCAGGAGGAGGGGCAGTCGCGACGTATACTCCGTTTGGAGGAGGGGAAGAACCTACGGACGGGGAGGTACTGAAATTTCTGACCTACAACGTCATGAATATGTACGGAGATGCGGAAGATGAATCTCGTCCCGTGCAACATTATATTCAGGAAAGTGATGCAGACGTGGTTTGTCTGCAGGAGTATCAGTGGGATGTCCGAGAGACCAGGAAGGCTTTCCCTATGTATCCTTACAGAAAGTTGATGAAAGCGTCTAACGGAAATGGGATGGCTTGTCTGTCGCGATTCCCGATTCTCTCGGTAGAACAGATTCCTTATGAAAGTGGGAGCAATGCCAGTTTTTTACTTCGGCTAAACATAAAAGGGGATACACTGACGTTGATATGTAATCATCTGGAATCGAATAAGCTGGATGCGCATGATAAGGAAGTATACGAGGGATTGCTGAAATCGCCTGAAGAACAGAACGTGAAATCGGACAGTAAATACCTGTTGCATAAATTAGCTGATGCCGTGGCCATCCGTGGACCGCAGGCTGATTCGGTGTCACAGGTCATCTCCCGGCAGTCGGGCAAGTATTTGCTGGTGTGCGGCGATTTCAATGATTCTCCTATTTCGTATGCACATCACACCATCGGGAAAGGACTAACAGATGCTTATCGTGAAGCCGGCTGGGGACCGGGATTCTCGTATAACCGGAATTTTCTGTATTTCCGCATAGACCATTTATTTGTGAACAAGGGATTTAGAGTATTGAAATGCCGTGTGGACAATTCCATCTCGGCATCCGACCACTATCCGTTGTGGTGTTTGGTAGAGAAGTTATAACCTGATAATAAATAGAAGATGAAGAATTTAATTTTTGCAGCAGCTATGAGTTGTATGGTATGTGCCTGCGGTCAGCAGGCGGCAGGCACGGACAATCCGTTCCTGTCTGAGTTTGAGACCCCTTATGGAACACCTGACTTTGACCGTATCAAGGTGGAACATTATGAACCGGCTTTCTTGAAAGGCATTGAGCAGCAGAATGGGGAAATCAAAGCCATTGTAGAGAACCCGGAGGAACCGAGTTTTGAGAATACGATTGTGGCATTGGATAATAGCGGGGAGATTCTGGCTCGTGTGAGCGGTGTGTTCTTTGCTTTGACAGAAGCTGATACCAATGACGAAATGATGGCGCTGGAAGCAAAGATTGCTCCTATGCTGTCTGAACACAGTGATAATATTTTCCTGAATCAGGAGCTGTATAAGAGAGTGGCTGCTGTTCATGCCCAGGAAGAGGCTGGAAAGATTCAGCTGACTACCGAACAGCATTATTTGCTGGATAAATATTATAAGGAATTTGTTCGTTCCGGTGCGGGATTGGATGCTCAGAAGCAGGAACGTCTGCGTGAAATCAACAAGCAGCTTTCTACACTGACCATTGAGTTCGGTAATCATGTGTTGGCCGACAACAACGATTATCTGCTGGTGGTAGATAAGAAAGAAGATCTGGCTGGTCTGCCGGATGCAGTTATTGCAGGAGCTGCACAGGAAGCCAAGGCACACGGAAAAGACGGTAAGTGGGTATTTACTTTGCAGGAATCCAGCCGTACTCCGTTGCTCCAGTATGCTCAGAACCGTGAACTGAGAAAGAATATCTATCAGGCCTATACCAGCCTGGGTAACCGTGGCAATGCCAATGACAACAAGGAAGTGTTGAAAAAGGTGCTTGCTCTTCGTCTGGAAAAGGCACAGCTGATGGGATTCAACAATTTCGCAGAGTATCAGTTGGCTGACAACATGGCGAAGAACCCGAAAAATGCACTTGACCTGCTGTATGGCTTGTGGGAATATTCTATTAAGAATGCCAAGGCGGAAGCAGCTGAGTTGCAGAAAATCATGGACCGTGAAGGAAAAGGTGAGAAACTGGAAGCATGGGACTGGTGGTATTATGCAGAAAAGCTTCGCCAGGAGAAATATGATTTGAATGAAGATGCCATCAAGCCTTATTTCAGTCAGGAAGATGTACACAATGGACTGTGTACGGTGGTCAACAAGTTGTATGGTATTACCTTGACTCCTTGTGATTCTATATCT